>Ga0302323_100003576_pt1 | contig 12631 bp, 10 predicted proteins | sample Fen_T0_3_FD_201950 | JGI IMG/M metagenome (GOLD analysis project Ga0302323, IMG submission 201950) | Peat permafrost microbial communities from Stordalen Mire near Abisko, Sweden - Fen_T0_3 | ecosystem: Environmental > Terrestrial > Soil > Wetlands > Permafrost | place: Sweden: Abisko... | reverse complement strand
ATCATTAGAACTAGATGCCTTCACCTCATATTTTATTGTGTTTCGTAAGCCAATTGCCATCGAGGCTATAGGGCAAGCTGAGAAGAATTTCCCAGAACTTGTAGAAAGATGCGAATTGATTGGCACCTGGAAGACCACATTTGATCCAAAATGGGGCGGCCCGGTTGCAACGGAGTTTCCTGAGCTCATAAGTTGGACCAAACGGTCTGAGGAAGGAATTAAGTATTATTCAGGGAAGGCCAATTATCAGAAGACATTTGATTTGAATCTGTATGCAGATGGAAATAAGAAAGACATGCATAGATATGGAAGACTATTCCTTGATCTGGGGGATATTAAGAATGTTGCAGAAGTCCGTCTGAACGGCAAGAATCTGGGTATTCTCTGGTGTGCTCCCTGGCGTGTTGAGATTACTGATGTTGTAAAACCGACAGGCAATGTATTGGAGATCGACGTAATCAATTTATGGGCTAATCGGGTTATTGGTGATCTGAATCAACCCATTGACAAAAAGGTTGCCAAAACACATGATGCTTTCCGTTTTGATATGCTGCGGGGAAATACTCCGTTGCTTGATTCTGGATTAATAGGACCTGTGAAGATCTTTCTGGAAGCTGATTAATATGTGAATAGAAGATAGTATTATTAGAATTGTGTTGATAGTTATTTGATTAATTGTTAATGATTTATGAAAAATTTATTCAGATCGATCTGCTTAGCTTTAACACATTGCAGGATTTATATATTGACAATATTTATTACCTATTGCATCTCATGTTTTGTCGGAATAATGATGGTCAACAACGGGAATAATTTTGCTTTGTCATACAGGGATAAAATTGTGGGCAAAGCAACAACGACCAGTAACGCATCACTAAATTATCAAAAAGGCGAGAACTTTTCTGCAGCGGTTTACGATTTTGCCGGGAATCTCTTTTATGGTGCCATGCCCCAGACCTTTATGGGACTTGGAATCGTAGTTCCTTTTTTTACCGTTACAAAACAAGGCTGGGTTGGTGGAATCGTCTCTGTTGATTCTGAACATCATAGCAGGCTTAAAAATTTCAAATCGGCATTTTATTATTTTTTTGTTCTCCTGCTTCAGTATATTCCATATTCAATGGCAATAGGTGCAGGTATCAAATTTGGCATCGATTTTTATAATTTTAACAAGATACAGGGATGGTATTTATGGAGATATAAAATTCAAAAAATATGGTTAATTGATCTGGCATATATATATCTGATTGTTATTCCATTATTTTTTATTGCTTCGTGTTTTGAATTCATGTCAACCTGGAATATTTAAAACAAAATTGTTCGCTGAGCTTTTCCATGCAGGCAAAATCCTGTTGTCTTACTACTTTGATGAATACGATTTGAACAGAATCAATTTTAACATATATTTGAATTAGAATAATATATTGGGAATATGGTGAATAAAACAAAATTCAAATCCAGATATCTTGCCATTATCGGCGATATTGATAAAATCAGTTCTGAGAGGCATTTCGTTACATTATCCACCTTTGCAGGCGCAATTTTTTTATTAGGCCTTTGTATTGTCCATATGCTGATGGGTCTTAAAAAAGCTCCTGTTATTCTTGCCGGAGGCAGTTCCATTGTCATGTTAGGGCTGTACTATTTTGTCAGATTCCGTAACTGTCTTTATATCCCCAAAGTTCTCCTTACCGGCCTGGGACTTATCATGCTTGACCTCACCTGGTATTCTAAATTTCTGTCCAACGGGCCTGTTCTTTTCTTTATTTTAATTTTTGCCGCACTAGTTATATGGGTATGGGATGGCAAATGTTTAGCAATTCTGCTGGCCTTTTATTTTCTGAATCTTGCGATTCTGGGAATAATTGATTCTCATGCGCCTGAGTATATGTTCAAATATCCCGAGCCGGTTAAGAGAAGTCTCGATATTTATCTGAGTTTTTTCCTTTATTCATCCCTGTTGATTATAATATTGTACTTTATTAAAAGAGAATTTATCAGGCAAATGGAGAAAGCTATAAAGTCAGATAAGTTGAAATCTGCCTTCCTGGCAAATATGTCGCATGAGATCAGAACCCCTATGAATGCAATTGTTGGATTCAGTGAGCTTCTTGGCAACGGGACCAGTTCTGAAAACAGACAACAGTATATTAGTATTATTCAAAGCAGCAGTAATAACCTTCTCCGACTGATCAACGATATTATCGACCTGTCAAAGATAGAAGCTGGTGATTTGGAAATAAAATATTCGGATATCAATATACGCGAACTGTTTATTGAACTCAAAGATTCATTTTCAATGGATCTGTTAAAAAGAGAAAAAGCTGAGATTCAAATTAATTACTTTCTTGGTACCGGGGATCTTGTAGTTCAATCTGATGCACTTCGATTAAGACAAATATTATCAAATTTGCTGAATAATGCAGTAAAGTTTACCTCAAAGGGGACGATTACATTTCGATGTGAAAATAAGGGCAGGGAGCTTATTTTTTCAGTCTCAGATACAGGAACAGGAATTCCTGAAGAGGATCAGAGGAAAATATTTGAACGATTTACCAAGTTTAATTATCAGGGTATGAATACCGAGGGTTCGGGCATCGGTTTGTCGATCGTTGATAAATTGGTTACTTTACTTGGCGGAAAGATCTGGTTTAAAAGTATCCATGGAGAAGGCACTAATTTTTTCTTTTCAATACCATATATTGCTTCCTCAAATTATACAAAATCATTAAAAGATTTAAAGAATATGGGCTCACATTCAAATGATAAAGCCATAAAGCCAATTCTTGTAGTCGAGGATGATAAAGTCAGTTTCATGCTTATTAAAGAATTTCTCAGATCATTAAATGTGGAAATTCATCATGTTACAGATGGACGGGATGCTATCAATTTTGTAAAAATGAATCCCGAAGTCTGTTTAATCTTAATGGACGTAAAACTGCCTATAATGGATGGATATGAAGCTACCAGAGCAATAAAGCAATTGAATCCCAAAATACCTGTTATTGCCCAGACAGCTTTCGCTATGCTTGGGGACAGGGAGAAAGCAATTGATGCAGGCTGTGTTGATCATATTGATAAACCTTTAGATTCAAAGAGATTGCAGGAACTGGTAAGTAAATATTTATTAAGTTAAATTCTGCTTATTGATCTGAACTTTACAAAATTTATTGACATATAAAATGAGAGACCTGGTTTTAGTTTTCTTTTAACCTGGCTCAATAATATTTGCGAAATGAATTCATGGGAAACTAAAAACGGGTATAAGGTTTTGCAGATTCTGTCGGGGCGAAGCAATGTTTTCCTGCTGACAAACGGAGAGAAAAATATCTTAATCGACACAAGTCCAAAATTCATGTGGAATCTTCTGGATAAAAGATTGAAGACATTAAGAATCAGTATTTTAGATTTACTCTTAATAACACATGCTCATTTTGATCATGCTGCAAATTCACGCAGATTAAAAGAGAAATATAAAGCTTCAGTCATTGTTCATCAGAGCGAAGCCTCATATTTAGCCTCCGGACAAAATACAGTTACCTCCGGGACTAATCTGCTCTATAAATATATAAGCAGTCACTTTGCCGGATCTTCCTTTTTAAATTATGAGCCATGTCCATATGATTTAACTGTGGATACAACTTTTGATTTATCATCTTATGGTTTTAATGCCTGCATCTTGCATACCCCCGGTCATACAAAAGGTTCTATGAGTTTGGTTGTAGATGATGAAATAGCAATAGTGGGTGATTGTATGTTTGGCGTTTTTAAATCTTCGATCTTTCCTCCAGTTGCTGAAGATCCTGATGAAATGATAAGGAGCTGGGGCAAATTATTAGAGACAAATTGCTCAATTTTTTTACCTTCTCATGGATCTGCAAACGACAGGTCATTAGTTCAAAGGGAATTTGACAGAAGAACTGGAAAACTTAAATAGGAATTAGTAGAGCAGGTTTAAAGGGTTCGCCTTGGCTTTAAAATTTTCAAATCACGAAATATTTAGATCCCGTCTCCTGTTTCGATGCCAGAATCAATTTTATTTAAAGTGATCAATAATGTCATTTTTTGTATCTTTAATAATTGATTAATAAACCAGTTATGAGATCAAATTTCACTATTGTTTTTAGTCTCTTAACAGTATTGCTCCTGACCGGGGTATTGAATTGCTCAATTGCACAGAAATCATGGGTCAAGGAATTACCAGGCCTTGGCACCTGTTCCTCTCCAGGAGTAACAGGTCTGAACGGAGATGGAATCGGAGATATAATTATCGGTGCGGGTCGGGAAGAATTTAAGAAATGTGATTCGGCAATTATTACGCTCAATGGAAAAACAGGAGAAATATTATGGAAACTCAGCTTTAATCCCGTTCTGGTGTTATACTAAAAAAACAACGGAGGGTACCTGCAGGAAATAATGAAAACAATCAAATAATTCTGAAACCAGTTTTCAAACCTTCTGACTCCGCCTTGACCGAAAGGGATAAATAGATTTGCGTTCCGTCAGATAATTTTCCGGGCATTTAGTATATAGAATATAATCTTAAAACTAAAAATTATGATAAGCAGAATCTGGCATGGATACACAACTCCGGAAAACGCTGATGCCTATGAAGCACTTCTTAAGGAAGAGGTTTTTGTCGGGATTTTAAACCGGAATATATCCGGTTATAAGGGTATTCAATTACTACGTCGACAAATTTCAGATGAGACGGAGTTTATTACTATTATGTGGTTTGACTCATTGGACTCAGTTAGAAAATTTGCCGGCGCGAATTATGAGAATTCTGTTGTTCCTGAGAAAGCCCGGATGATACTTTCCCGCTACGATAAAACATCTCAGCATTATGACGTGAAAATATAGTATTTGAAGCCATTCAAAAGGGGGGTTTTTACGGTTTCCTCAGCCAATTTTATTTTGATATTACAAATCCTGCCCCTCCAGGCGGATTATGCCATTAATAAATCTGATATTCTTCAAATTCTCTAAACTTTAATGGATGGCACTTGTTAAACAGGGTCATTCCCGTAACTTGATCTTTTGCCACTTGAAATTATGGAACAGACAGCATACCTGTACAAAAAAGCTTATCAGCTAAGCCTCTTCACAATCTTTTATAACATTGCAGAAGGAGTTGTTTCTATGATAATGGGATATACAGATGAAACGCTTACTCTCTTCGGATTTGGTGTTGACAGCTTTATTGAGGTAATGTCCGGTATCGGTATTGCGGTAATGATTTTACGTATCAGACAGAATCCTGAAAGTTCAAAAAATGAATTCGAGATCAGAGCATTAAAAATTACAGGAATTGCTTTCTATATACTTTCGGCAGGTTTAATTGCCGGGATTATTATCAATATTATCACCAATCACAAACCTGAAACCACCTTTTGGGGTATAATAATTTCTTTAATATCGATAGGGGTGATGACATGGCTTATGAAGGCTAAAAACCGGGTAGGGAAGAAACTTGGTTCCCAGCCGATTATCTCTGATTCCAACTGTACCAGAATTTGTGTCTATATGTCCATCGTCTTGTTGGGAGCAAGCTTTATATATGAACTTACAGGTTTTGCTTATACTGATATTATTGGTACAGCAGGATTAATATACTTTTCCATAAATGAAGGTAAAGAAGCTCTGGAGAAGGCCAGTAGTAAAAATACCGGCTGTGAACAATGCGGTGACTGAACATTTGATAAATTGCACCCTTTAATAATGGTACAGGGATTTTTGATATGATAATTAGACTTATGAGACATTTTATTCAAGCCACAATAATATCTGTTTTTCTCTTCTTCTTCATAACCGGGATTAAGGCTCAGACCACCCAGACAAAAATCAGGCAAGTAAGCCTTGAGAATACTGAAGAGTTTTCCATTGCATCAAAATATGTGGCAGGTGAAAATTATCAGATTCAGGTAAGCCTGCCTGTAAATTATTTATCATACGACTATTCATTTCCTGTTCTTTATGTATTGGATGGAGATAAATCATTCGGCATGACAAAAGAAATAGCCGACTGGTTAATGTGGTTTGCTGAGATCAGGGACATAATTGTGGTGGGTATCAGCTATGGCCAGGGAACTGACAGCTGGTGGGAAAAGAGAGAAAGAGATTATACCCACAGCAATGACTCTTTAAATGCGAAAGGTTCACTTAAAAAAACAGGCGGCGCAGATAACTTTCTCAGGTTTGTCAGAAATGAACTAATTCCGGTTATCAATAAAAAATATAAAGCACTTCCTGACAAGAATGCGATTATGGGAATTTCTTATGGAGGAATGTTAGCTTCATATGCATTGTTCGCCCAGCCTGATCTCTTTAAAAGCTATATTATTATTGGTCCTACATTAGTCTGGAATCATGAAAGCATCTTAAGTATGGAGAAAAGGTATTTCAATGATAATAAATCGCTTAACAAAACGGTTTATATTGCATATGGGTCCGAAGATAGCAAAGGCTGGGTTACAAAACCTACAGAAGATTTTATAAAAAATATCCAGCTGCATAATTATGAAGGGCTTAAGTTAACTCACCAGGTATTGGAAGGAGAAACTCATATTTCTGCTTATTCGACTGCATTAACTCATGGATTAAAGATCTTATTCCGGCGTTAGTTGAACCAATGGTATAAAAATAATTTTCAATTATTTTTAAAACTGGATTCAGCAACATTACTTTTATATATATTGCCGTATAATTAGGTGTTAGTCAAATCCGTTAATAATACCTTGAATTTGGCTTATAGTTAAGGTTACATTTTGTGACCTTCTGCCAGAGAATTATGACACAAAGGCAAATGCATATATGAGTACAACAGACGAAAAACTTCCGAGGAAACTGGGTCTCTTTCCCGCAACGAATATTGTTGTGGCCAATATGGTTGGTGCTGGAATATTCACTACTTCAGGTCTGATCCTGGCAGGTCTGAATAATCCGGTCCTGATGCTGGGCTTATGGGCTATTGGAGGAGTGATAGCTATTTGCGGCGCTCTTTCTTACGGGGAGCTGGGGGCAGTAATCCCGGGAGCAGGAGGTGAATATTTGTTTCTTTCGAAGCTTTATAATCCATTATTCGGATTTTTAAGCGGCTGGGTATCCTTCATGGTCGGTTTCTCAGCCCCCATTGCAGCTTCTGCACTTGGTTTCAGCGAATATTTCTGCAGAGCTGTACCAGGCTTGTCTGTAATGATGGATAAGACCGGAATAATTCACCCTGTTCTGACCCAGAAATTGATTGCAATCTGTATAATACTGATATTTACTTTTATACATTACCGAGGGATAAAGCAGGGAGCAAGAATTCAGAATGTACTTACAATTCTTAAGATAACCCTGATAGTGATCCTTCTGGTGGCCGGATTTACGTCGGGTAAAGGAGATATGAGTAATTTCAGTAAGGGAGGTAATCTGGCTCCGGGCTTAGCCGGCTGGAAAACTATGGGACTCTCATTAATGTGGATTATGTTTGCTTACAGCGGCTGGAATGCTTCAACCTACCTTGGTGCTGAAATAAAGAATCCTTCAAAAATACTCCCGCGGTCACTTCTGTATGGAACCGGTATTGTGATACTTCTATATCTTGGGCTAAACGTTTTATATGTTTATTCGATTGATCCGAACAAGATGAAAGGTGTTATTTCTGTTGGAGGACTTGCAATGGGGAATCTTTTCGGACGATCGGCTGATATAATTTCTTCAATGCTGATTGCTTTTGCGCTTTTTTCCTCACTTAGTGCATTCATCATAATTGGCCCCAGGGTCTATTATTCAATGGCTAAAGATGGTTTATTTTTCAAATCGGTTGCTAAAATCCACGAAAAATATCAGGTCCCTTCAAATTCAATTCTTCTGCAATGTGTAATTGCTGTTGTTTTGGTTCTTTCGGGGACATTCGAACAAGTTCTTACTTACATGGGGTTTGCTTTGGGGATATTTCCTATATTGACTGTTTTCAGCGTAATAAAGCTTAGAAAGGAAAATCCTGGAGGTGTCAGATTACCAGGTTATCCTGTCACCCAGATTATATATATTACAACCGGGCTGCTAATCCTTGTGCTGGCTTATCTTGAACGACCTATGGAATCTTCGATCGCCACATTAACAGTTATTGCAGGAATTCCGGCTTATTATATTTTTAAAAAGGTAAATGGGCCTTCCAAGGTTTAAAAATATTGGCACATAGGTAAGCAATGGTCAATCCTTGAGTATTGTAAGACGGATTTTATTTTGTTTTTTTCACAGCATATAGCATGTTGACGTGATCAGTTCCCCAATTATATCCCAGGCTGTATGGTAATGGTCTGAATGCTGAGGTCTTATACGCTTTTTCCAGTTCGGGTTCTCTTATGTAAGAAAATTCATCTTTTGGTTTTACGTATTTTCCATATAACTTTATGTTCCATCCCTGTTTATCAAAGAATTTGTATGCGATACCTGAATCATCCTGGAGAATTGTTAAACTTTTATCAAATATTAAAGAACGGATGTCTCTAAAGTTATCTGAATGCATTAGGTATGATGCAGCTTTTAAATATGAAAAAGATTGAGGCAATCCATTCAGATATTTCTTGAAGCCAGGGATTTTTTCAAGACCCTTATCTGAGATATCAGCTCTGAAATATAAAGCCGATTGTATTTTTTTATCTGGTGGGGTAAGAAAATCTATCTTGATTCCAGAAACAATTCCTTTTGTATTTTTCATTGTGTCAGTAATCAGATAATTGCCGAGAGAATCCACACCAATCTTTTGCATAGATACTATATCATGTCCGGTCCGTTTTATGAAGAGTGAAATCAAAGGAACAGTTCCATTTACTTTAGTCTTGTAGAGGTCATTACTCATTTTCCTCGTAATAAAATAACTTCGTTTAAATATGTCTTTCATTGAATTGTTAATCGAGGTAAGATAATTGGTCACCGAAGATGGAGACATATTACAGATATCAGGTAAGGATCCTATAGGCTCCATGGCAATCATAATATATTGATCAGCATTGGGGTAGAAGATATTTGCATTAAAAAAATCGGGACCTGAAAATGGATAAAATACAGTTGTTTTGCTGTGGCTATCTATTAATTCGCTATCAGCCCAGATCCTCATTTTGTTACATCTGCCGGAATTGACATGAGAGAACATGCTATCAAGTTCCCCGGCATAATTTCTCCATTTAATAATTGAATCAAGCTTCGGCTGACATTTGTTCTTTCCGCTACCTACACCTGAAATGAATGAGACCAAATCATCTGTAACTGAATTAATGGGCGTAACAGGAGCAACAGCGGTACTGTCTGACAACTTTTTAACTTCTTTTGGTTTTGGCTGATGAGTGCATGACAGACTCAAAACCATCATCAGCGAAAAAGCTGAGAATTTTACATTAGCAGACAGCTTTTCAGCTCTTCTTGATAACATCTTCTTCATAATTTCTTTTATTATAGACTTGGGGTAATTTACCTGATTAATTCATAAAAATAATTATAATAATGACTTATCCTATAATCATTAATAATTGATTTTTGTAGTGGGTAAAGATTAATGAAACAATCTGATATCAAGCTATTGATTTACATTTTGTAAATCATTGCATTGATATTCATTCCTGCCCCAACGGAAGCAAAGATCAGGGCATCGCCTTTGGATATTTTGTGGGGTTCCAGTTTGTCTCTTAATATAAGATCCAGTAATGTAGGTATTGTGGCAACAGATGAATTACCCAGCCATGAAATTGTCATAGGCATGATTCCTTCAGGTGCATCAGCCATGTTATGTTGATTAAAAAGCCTTTTCAGTATAGCATCATCCATTTTGCCATTTGCCTGATGGATAAGCGCTTTCTTAATTTCACTTAAGTCAGTATTACTTTTCCTGAGACATTCTTTTATCAATTGCGGCACCTTTTCAATAGCATACTGATAAAGCTTCCTGCCATTCATTTTTAAGAAAATATCTTCCTTGTCTTTAATGTCAGGATTATATGATTCTCCCATATATAACATTTTGGAATACAGCAGAGTATCAGATTGTGTTTTATGTGCCAGTATCCCGGTAGGGGTGTTGCTTTTTATGGCTTCGAATACAGTCGCTCCGGCTCCGTCAGCATACAGCATACTATCCCTGTCATGAGGATCCGACACTCTTGATAATATATCTGCACCTATGACCAGCACCTTTCTTGCATCACCGGATCTTATTAAATAATCAGCCTGGATTGAGGCTTGTAGCCAGCCCGGACAGCCAAAAAGCAGATCATATGCAATAGTATCAGGGTTCTTTATTTCTAATTTGTGTTTCACCCGTGAGGCTAAGCTGGGAACGGCATCCATCCGGTTGAGATCTTTCCTTGTATCGCCAAAATTCTGTGCAACAATTATGTAATCTAATTCTTCCTTATCGATTTTTGCCGAATCAAGAGCCTCTACTGCAGCATAATAAGCAATATCTGAAGTAACCAGGTTATCATTAGCATACCTCCTTTCGGCAATAGTTGTAATTTCAAAAAACTTGTCAATTATTTCCTGATTTGTCTTATCCAGCTTTATTCCATCCTTGTCATAAAATTCATTTTTCAGGAAATCTTCATTTCTGATCCGGTTTGTCGGGATATAACTTCCCGTTCCTGTAATCACACTATATAGAGTACCATCCATAACTGTTATTTAAGTTTGACCTCCATTATTCCGATTTTTATTTATGTGCAGTAAAATTGCAAATAACAATCCAATGCACAATGGTCGGATATAAGAATAACAAAAATGCGAAACTAATTCTAAAAAGTTAAAATCCTTATCATTGGTTGTAAATATGTTTAATAATGTTGAAAAAGTGATAAAAAATAATTAATTAAAATGGCATATAAGATTTATAATATTTAAAAACTTGTATATATTTGTTGCAATCCTATACAATATTGTAACCTAAACAATAAAAATATGAAAAAAGCTTTCCTCTTCCTTGCATTGGTTCTTTATGTCAATATAATATTCGCACAAAACGTGCTTAAGGGTAAAGTTACCGATGAACAAAAAATGGCTCTGCATGGTGTAAGTGTCATTGAAAAAGGGACCAACAATGGCACGTTTACTGATGATGATGGTAACTACACCATTAACTACAAGAACGATAACTCAGTCATAGTTTTCAGTTTCGTTGGATTAGTCAGTCAGGAGATAATAGCAGGCAAGCAGAAGGAAGTTAATATCACACTGGTTAGTGGTAATGTTTTAGGTATGGTAGAAGTTGTCGGTTCGCGGCGTCCGAACCGGACAGCAACTGAAAGTGTCGTTCCGGTTGATATTATTGAAGTCTCACGGTTATTATCAACACTTGGTCAACCCGATGTTAACCAAATGCTTCAATATGTTGCGCCGTCTTTCAATTCCAATAAACAATCAGGAGCTGATGGCGCGGACCACATCGATCCGGCAACCCTCCGTGGTCTTGGACCCGATCAGACCCTTGTACTTATTAACGGGAAACGTAGGCACCAGTCATCACTGATCAATCTCTTTGGTTCGCGTGGCAGAGGCAATACCGGAACTGACTTAAATGCTATTCCTCTTTCAGCAATTGATCACATTGAAATTTTACGCGACGGGGCATCGGCCCAGTATGGCTCTGATGCTATAGCAGGAGTTATTAATATAGTCCTGAAATCAAACACCGACGAATTTACTGCTGATTATACATCCGGATTCAGGAATTCAACTCCTCCGTCTAAATATGATGTTCTTAAGGAGGATAAAAAATTCGATGGGATACTTTCTCAGATAAGCGGAAATTATGGAACAAAACTCGGTGACAAAGGATTTGTAAATATGACTGTTGACTATTCAAAACTTGATCACACCTTCCGGCGTGCTGACCCCTCGAAATATGAAAATGGAGTTTACCGTAATAAATTTGGTGATGCTGCTTCAGAAAATTTTGCCACTTATTTTAACTCCTCTGTTAAGACCGGGGAAAACACGGAAGTTTACTTGTTCGGAGGATATAATTACCGTTTCACCGATGCCTATGCATTCAGCCGTGCTGCTGACGAAGAAAGAAATGTTGTGGGCATATACCCGAATGGTTTCGATCCAAAAATTCAATCAGTTATAATTGATAAGTCACTCTCTGCCGGGATAAAAACTCTGATTAGCGGATGGAAAGTAGATTTTAACAATACTTTCGGAGCAAATAATTTCCATTATCTGGTTGACAATTCACTTAATTCTTCACTTCTGGCCAAATCACCAACACGTTTTGATGCCGGCGGTTTTTCATTAGCTCAGAATACGACAGTGCTTGATATTTCCAGGTTTTTTCCTGAAGTGGCAAAAGGGTTAAATGTTGCATTCGGGGCTGAACATCGTGTAGAGAACTACCAGATCTTCGCCGGGGAAGAGGCTTCATATAAAACATACGGCAAACAGATATTCAGAATAGATTCTACACTAAACCAGGATGGCACTTTAGCAAGTGTCGATACTACACTCAGACCAGGCGGTTCCCAGGGTTTTCCGGGTTTTCAGCCGGGAAATGTAGTAAATGAATCACGCAGTAACTTTGGTGCATATGCCGATCTTGAATTAGATGTTACAAAAAGATTTGTCGTCAGTGCCGCAGGCCGCATTGAACATT
>Ga0302323_100003574_pt1 | contig 12634 bp, 11 predicted proteins | sample Fen_T0_3_FD_201950 | JGI IMG/M metagenome (GOLD analysis project Ga0302323, IMG submission 201950) | Peat permafrost microbial communities from Stordalen Mire near Abisko, Sweden - Fen_T0_3 | ecosystem: Environmental > Terrestrial > Soil > Wetlands > Permafrost | place: Sweden: Abisko... | reverse complement strand
GGTTCGTCTCGACCATGAACAGGATGGACTTGCCGGTCTTGGCGGCTTCCTGGATGGCCAGCGGGGAGAGCACGCCGTGGTTGATGGCGTTGTTGAGGAACAGCACCTTCGCCGGCTCGACGAACAGCGAGACCAGCGGGAGGAGGCTGTGGGACACCAGGTAGTCGACGCCGTGTCCGGCGGCCGTGCTGAGGGACTTCACCACGGGCCCGATGCCGAAGTAGCCGGCGATGGCCATGATCAGGCCGAGGATGCCGAGGCTGAAGTTGTCGATCAGCATCTCGAAGCCTTCGCGCTTGACCTTCTCGGTCTGGTCGTCGAGAAGCTTCAGCAGGTAGGCCGCGAGCGGGCCCATGATCATGGCCCCGAGGAACATCGGGACGTCGGTGCCGACGATGACGCCCATGGTGGCCGTCGCGCCGATGACGGCGCCGCGCTGGCCGTGGACCATCCGGCCGCCGGTGTAGGCGATGAGAATCGGCAGCAGGTAGGTGATCATCGGACCGACGATCTTGGCCAGGTCCGCATTGGGGGTCCACCCCGTCGGAATGAAGAGCGCGGTCAGCAGACCCCAGGCGATGATGGCGCCGATGTTCGGCATGATCATGCCGGCGAGGTAGCCACCGAGTCGCTGGACGGTCTGCCGCCAGCCTTGTCCATCCAGGTGTTTCAAACCGCTAACGGTCGTCACGGTGTGCTCCTTCAGTCGGGGACGACGGCGTCCTGACGCTGCACTGCTCGGGTGGTGCGAGGAGGAACCGATGGATCAGTGGGTGGAGCGGGTCGGGCGGGGTGGAGCGGGTCGGGCAGAGGGTGGAACAGGGTGGGGCAGGGGAGGTGGAACGGGCGGAGCCGTGGTGCGGTGCTCACCGACGGCGATCATCGGGGAGCGGTCGACCGCCGAGGGCGGCCGAAGCAGGGCGTTCCCCCGGTCGGACGGCGCGAGGGCACGACCGGCGACCGGTGCTGGACGGCGGGATCCCGCCGTGACGTGGCCGGGCCGGTCAACCCGTCCCGGAGAGCGGTAGGCCGGACGCCGGACGGCGGTCGACGACGACGGCTTCGCGCCTCAGGTCGGACGGAGCCGGCATCCGGCTGCCCGGGAGCGTGACCGCCGCGGCGCCCCACGCGACCGCCTCGACAAGGGCGTCGGTCCCCTCCCCACCGGCGGCGAGGAACCCGGCGAGCAGGGCGTCACCCGCTCCGACCGAGCTGACCGGGACGGTGGCCGGCGCGCAGGCGTGGGTGACGCCGTCGTCGTCCACCAGGATCGCGCCCGCCGAGCCGAGGCTCGCCAGCACGGCGCCGGCACCGGCGTCGCGGAGCGCGTGACAGGCCGCGATCGCGTCGCCGAGCGTGGGCAGGGCCCGGCCCACGCAGTCGGCGAGTTCCTCGATGTTGGGCTTGACCAGGTGCGGGTGTGCCGCCAGCGAGGCGGCGAGCGCCGTCCCGCTGGTGTCGACGGCGACCCGCGCGCGGGTGGCTCCGACCCGCCGGGCCAGGTCGGCGTAGAGGTGGTCGGGAGCGCCCGGGGGGAGGCTGCCGCTCGCGACGAGCCAGTCGGCGTCGGCGCAGGCCCCGACCGTCGCGTCGACGACGAGGGCCACCTCGCCCGGGGTGAGCCGGGCGCCCGGCTCGTTGAGCTTGGTCGTCGTCCCGTCCGGCTCGACGACGGTGACGTTGGAGCGGATGGAGCCGTCGATGCGTACCGGCAGCACCTCGATGCCGGCAGCGGCGAGCAGCCCCTCGAGATGGGCGCCCTCCGGCCCGCCGAGGGCCACGACCGCGCGGGTCTTCAGGCCGTGACCGGTCAGCGCGCGGGAGACGTTGATGCCCTTGCCGCCGGGGTCGACCCGGGACGCGGTCGCCCGGATCACCTCGCCGCGCCGCAGCGCCTCCACGACGATCGTGCGGTCGACGCTCGGGTTGAGCGTCACGGTGACGATCACACGACCACCACCCTCGGCCCGCGCGAGCGCAGGCGCTCGGCGTCCTCCGGCTCGATGCCCGAGTCTGTGACGAGGACGTCGATGTCGTCCAGGTCGGCGAAGCGGGCGAGGTGGTCGTTGCCGACCTTGGTGTGGTCTGCGAGCAGCACCGTGCGCCGGGCCGAGCCGACCATGGCGCGCTTGACGGCCGCCTCGGTGGTGTCGGGCGTGGTCAGCCCGCGCTCGACCGAGACGCCGTTCGTGCCGAGGAACGCGACGTCGACGTAGCTGTCACCCAGCGCGTGCAGCGCCCAGCTGTCGACGGCGGCGAGCGTGCGGCCCCGGACCCGGCCGCCCACCAGCAGGACCGTGAGGTTCGGCCGGTTCGCGAGGGACATCGCGATGGGCAGGCCGTTCGTGAGGACGACGAGTTCCCGGTCGAGGGGGAGGGCCTCGGCGAAGCGGGCCGTCGTCGTCCCGGCGTCGAGCAGGATCGACCCCTCGGCCGGCAGCTCGGCGAGCGCCGCCTTGGCGATGCGCTCCTTCTCGGCGGTGAGGACGGCGTCCCGCGCGGCGAGGCCGGGTTCGAACCCGAGCCGCTCGACGGGGATCGCGCCGCCGTGCACCCGGCGCAGCACGCCGTGCCGCTCGAGGACCTTGAGGTCGCGGCGGATGGTCTCCGTGGTGACGTCGAGGTCCTCGGAGAGCGTGGCGACCTCGACCCGGCCGGTGGCGCGGGCGTGCTCCACGATCCACTGCTGGCGTTCCTCCGGGTACATCCGCGACCTCCTCGTCACCGGTCAGCTGGCCGACAAGCCCTGGTCACAGGGCCGACGACCGCATATCACCCGCCGTTGGAGACAGTGATACGCCCGAGCGTGTGACGTGTCAATGAAAAACAACAGAGCCGGGCATCATCAACAAGCAAAACAACGCTCCGAGGTGAATGGAAGCGTTATCACTGACACAGAGTGATAGCTGCCTACCTGAAGTCGATGGTCATCGTGAGGGTCGTGCCCAGCACCGTCCCGAGGCGGTGGGCCTCCGCGGCGAGCCCGTCGGCCGGCACGTCCGCCGACTCCGGGAAGAGGTCGACGGCCAGGACGCCGTCCGTCGCGTCCCAGGTGCCGGCGACCCGGCCGCGCCAGACGACGACGGGGGAGATCCACCCGCCGGCCCGGCTGACCCTCAACCGCCGCTGGACCGGGACGACGTCGGCGTCCTTGGTGCCCGGCCCCAGCACGTACTGGTCGAACGCGGGGAGCAGCCGGACCTCCTGCGACGGCCGGGTCGCGGCCAGCTCGTCGACGTCCTCGGCCCGGGCGTACGCCGGGCGCCCGTCGACGACCACCGGGACGACGACGCCGTCGGCCAGCAGGCCGGCGAACCAGGCGCGCAGCGAGGCCTTCCGGGAGGCGCCGCGGATCAACCACTGGTCGAACGCCTCCGGCGTCGCCGGGCCGAACGCGCCGAGGTAGGCGGGCACGACCCGGGTGGCGGCGTCGTCCGGGTCGGGCAGGCCCGGCCACGCGGGCAGCCAGGTCCGCGGGCTGGTGAAGGTGACCCGGTTGTCGTCGCCCGGGCCGTTGACGAGGAGCCCCTGCCAGGCCAGCGGCTTGAGGAGGGTGCCCCACCCGGACCGCAGGTGCTCTGCGAGGTCGGCGTCGCGCGTCAGGCGCACGATCTCGGCGGCCAGCTCCTCGCGCGTCAGCGTGCGGCCCTCGAGCGCCTGCTGCGCGGCCGCCGCCATGGCCTCCACCTGCGTCGCCGTGACGAAGGTGCGCTGCCAGGGGGCCTTCTCCCAGGTGCGGGGAGCGGCCAGCAGCGACAGGTGGTCGGCGACGCCGGCCGCGGGGAGCACGTGGAGGGTGCCACGCATGGCCCAGGTCCGGACGACGACCCGCTCGGCCAACGCCCGGGACACCCCGCCGACCACGGGGTCGGCGAGCCGCTGCGCGACGGCCTGCTCGGCGGCGGAGGCGACCTGCGCCTGGACGCCGCACAGCCGGGTGACGACGTCGACGGCCATCACGCCCGGCGGGCGGTGCAGGAACTGGCGACCCATGCGCCAGGCCAGGACCTGGCCGGACGTGAACTCCACGGCGGCGCGCCCTGGCTACGGCCGCGACCGCAGCCGGGAGGAGGGCGCGCGGTGGCGCCCGGGGGTCACTTGACCGGGTCGGTGACCTCGGCCCAGAGGGCCTGCTCGGCCTTGTCGGCCTCGAGCTTGCGCCACACGAGGAACCCCGCGGCACCGGCGACCAGCAGCAACATGATCTTCTTCATGGGATCTCCCCTCGATCACCCGCTGCGCGGGTGGCCCCGTCGACCGGGCTGCGGCGAGCATAGCCCAGCCCACCGGCGGGGCGACGTCGATCACGGACGCTCGACCGCCCCCGCTCGGGGCCGCACCGCCCCCACCGCCCGGCCCACCCCGCCCGCCCCTACCACCGCCAGGCCAGGTCGGAGTTCTGGCCGCCCCAGGCGAGCTCGGTCGGGGTGAGCAGCACGTCGACCGGGATGCCCGGTTCCGTCGGGGAGTGCTTGATGAGGAACTTGCCCGAGCCGGGCGGCCGCGAGCGGGGGTCGAGATCGGCCGTGGACGACCACGAGACGAGCTCCGCCGCCTCGGTGTCGGTCAGGTTCACGACGCCGGCGAGCGCCTCCACCTCCTGCCGCGGGACCCCGCCGATGACGATCGCCCCGGCCCGGTGCTCGATCCCCTCGACCTGCTGGTCCCGGCCCGTGGCGAGGTCGCGGACCCCGTGCGACACCATGATCTGGCAGACGCCGTCCGTGCGGTTGAGCCTGGTCAGCTCGTTGACCCGGTCGGCCATCCCGGCACCGCCGCCGGCCCGCAGCACGCGCCACAGCTCGTCCAGGATGATCACGTGCCGGCGGCGGGGCGCGAGGCCGGCGGCCGCCAGGGCCTGCGCCGTCTCGACGCGTCCGTACGCCTCGCTCCACGCCCCGACGAGCACGGCCGCGAGGTAACCGGGGTCGCCGGCCCGGATCGCGCTGGTGTCGACGACCATCGCCGGGGTGTCGACGTCCGAGCGGTCCACCTGGCCGCCGAAGACGCCGCCGTACGGGCCGGAGAGCAGGGCCAGGAGCGAGCGGCGGAGCGGGTCCAGCAGGATGTCGTAGTCGTCGTCGTGCGCGCGGGCGAGGACGACGGCCCGCACCGGTTCGGGGCGCTCGGCCAGCAGCGCGACCAGGTCCGGCAGGGTCGGCGCCCTCCCGGACGACGAGCCGGGCGGGCCCGCCGTGCAGAGCAGCCGCAGCGCGGTCGCCAGCGCCGCCCGCTCGTGGTCGCGGACGCCCTCGCCCTCGCGGGTGAGCTGGACGAGCGTGTGGACCGCCGTCGCCCCCCGCCCGATCGCCTCGTGGAGCAGGGCCTCGCCGGCGAGGCCGCCGATCCGGCGCGCCGCGGCGCCCATGCCGCCGGGGTCGCACGGGTTGAGGGCGGCCTCGGCCGAGGTGCCGGTGACGCCACGGCTGACCGTGCGGACGGTGCCGCCGAGGACGCGCACCATCTCGACATGGTCCGGTTTGGTGTCCCCGGGCACCAGGATGTGATAGCCCATCGCGGCCATCCCGATGGCCCAGTGGTCGACCAGCGTGGACTTGCCGAGGCCGGGCTTGCTCAGCACGAGCACGGACGGGTTGGCGATCAGTCCGGCGAGGAACCAGCTCGCCGGGTCGAAGCAGACGACGCCCGCGCCGAGCTGGTGCCGCCCGGTGGGCACCCCGATGGGCGGCAGCCGGCCCGGCACGCTCCACGGGTACAGGCCCGCGACCTGCCGCGTCGTCCCCTGCCACTCCAGCGGGACGGGCACGAACGCCGTCCGCCCCGACCCGCGGACGCCGCCGCCCGGCCGCGCGTCCCGCCGTCCGTCCGGCTGCTCGCGCGAGCCGGTGCGACCGGGCCCCCACCTCACAGGTTGTCCCGCAGGGCGGGCGGCACGACCGAGTGGTCCACCGGGACGACGCCGACGCCCAGCCCGGTGGCGAACGCGGCGGCCTGCCCGCCGTGCACCGGCCGCAGCCGGAGCTGCGCCTGTCGCGCCGCCCGGGTGACGGTCTCGCCGGCCTGGCGCAGCGCCTGCTCGTCCTCCTCGGTGACCGTGACCACGAGCGAGAAGTTGGTGACCCCGGCACCCGTGGCCTCCTCGCCGGCCGCCTGCAGCGCCGACCGGACCTCCGCGCTGTCGTGCGCGTGGACCAGGCCGCGGCGCCGTCCGGCCCGGTTGATCGCGGCCCGCACCTGCCGGTCGAGCGTGGCCGGGGCCGAGGCGGCGTCCAGCGGCCGGAAGAGCAGGGTGACCCGCTTGCGCCGGACACCGCCCATCGGCGCCGTGAGCGGCAGCAGCACGGAGTCGAAGACGGCACCGCGCGGCGGCGACACCATCTCGTACGTCCGGGAGAGCCCGGAGTCGTGCCGGTAGCTGGCCCAGGTCTCCTGCGCGGCGACCGGGCCGGCGTCGTCCCAGGTGATCCCGGCCTCCTCGCCGCGCGCCTCGGCCTCGGCGAGCGGCACCTGGACGGCGGGGTCGTACCAGCCGCGCACCCGGGCGGCGAGCACTTCCGGCGTGAGCGGCCGGCCCTCGCCGGACCCGGTGGCGACGAGGCTGCGCGACAGGCCGGGCAGGCGGGTGCCGATCTCGACGGCGGCCTGCTCGGCGGCGGCCTCCCCCTGACCGGTGACGCGCAGCTCCCGGCCGCTGAACGTGACGGCGACGTGGGCGGTGATCTCGGCTCCTCCGGTGGGCAGGTGGCGGGCGGCGTCGCGCATCATGGCGAGCGCGAACGGCGGTGCGGTGGGGTCGAGGCCGGCCTCCACCGCGACCTGGAGCACCCGGCCCGGGTCGGGCATCTGGTCCAGGACGACGGCGACCTGCTCGACGCCGGGCTCGCGGCTGAGCCCGGCGAGCCAGCGGTCCCACTGCGCGACCCGGACGTCGCGCTCCTCGGCCGAGATCAGGGCCCCGGCGTGCGGGTTGACGGCGAGGACCACGGTCCACGACCGGCCGGCGGGGTGCTCGACCAGCGCGAAGACGCGCGCGTAGGCGTCCTGCGCGCGCCAGACCCGGGTCTGCGCCAGCAGGCCGGGGAGCCGGAAGGTGCCGCCGGTGCCGCCGAGCGGGCCCGAGCGGTACAGCGTCGCCCCCCGGGACCGCGCCCGCCACCACGCCAGGCGCAGCGCGATCTCGCGCCAGGCCGGCCGGTCCGCGACCCGCACGACGACGGGCAGCAGGAGGAGCAGGACCACCCCGGCGGTCACCAGCCCGTCGACCGGGCCGCCGACGAGCAGCGCGACCACCGTGAGCAGGGCCCCGGTGAACAGCGCGACGGTCGGGAGCAGGGTGAGGCTGCCCAGGCCCGCGGACGCCTGCCGGCGCCAGCCGCCGTAGGTGCGGGGCTGGTGCCCGGTCGTCGTCCCGGTGACGGTGCTCACGGCGTCGCCCCCGGCTCGGGCCAGCCGGTGCGGGGCGCGCGGCCCGGGGCCGGGCGGCCCGGTGCGGGCCCGCTCGCCGGCACGCTCGACGGGACGCTCGACGGGACGCTTGCGGGGACCCGGGTCCGGCCGTCGGCGAGGTCGTCGACGTCCGCCGGCCCGCCGGCCCGGTCCGGGGGCGCGTCGGGTGCGTCGTCGTCGCGGCGGCCGGCGGCCCGCCCCCGCCCGGAGCCCGCGACGGCGGTGCCGGTGGGCGCCCGGCCCGCCGAGCCGGCGCCGTCGCGTACCAGGCCCGGCCCGGTGAAGGCACCGGCGTCGGACGGCGGACCGGTGGCCGCGCCCTGTCTCCCGCGCCCGCTGAGCGGCACGGCACCGGTGGACGTCGTGGTCACCGCGTCGCCCGACCCGGACCCGACCGCCACCGCCGCCTCCACCGCCGGGGTCAGGAGCCGCACCAGGGCCGGCAGCGCCCCCACCGCCACGATGATCAGAGCGATGCCGGTGACGACGCCGGTCAGCCGCCCGGCGCCGGTGGCCGCCGCCACCGCGGACAGTGCCCCGCCGGCCCCGCCGGCCCCGCCGGCCCCGCCGGCCCCGCCGGCCCCGCCGGCCCCGCCGGCCCCGCCCACCGCGAGGAAGGCCGCCGCGTAGAGCAGGCCGGCCACGAACTTGTAGAGCGTGAGCGCGGTGACCCAGGCGACGAGCCGCCGGACGTACCCGATCCCGGTGCCGGTCATGGCCGACGCCGCGGCGATCGGCAGCAGGCCTACGAGGACGGCCAGCACCGGCCCCCGCACGACCATGACGAAGAGCTGGGCGAACGCGCTCAGCGCGCCGAGCAGGCCCAGCAGGAAGGTCACCCCGGGGGAGATCCCGGTGCGCTGCAGGTCGACCAGGGTCACCAGCTGGGAGCCGATCGGCGCCCCGTCGAGGCCCTGGGTGAGCAGGCCGTCGGCGGCGTCGTCCAGGACCGACCGCACCGCCTGCACCACCGCCGCGCCACCCCCCGCGACCAGCGCGAGCACGAGCAGGCCGCGGGCGAGGTCGCGGGCGGGCTCCTGCACCCGGGAGGAGGTGATCGCCAGGCGGGTCCCGGCGACGATCACGCCGAGCGTCGCGGTGGCCACGACGATGGCGGTCGTGTACGTGTTCACCGTGCGGACCAGGCCGCCGGGCGCGTCCAGCGCGCCGACGCCGTCCGGGCGCGACCAGAAGCCGAGCAGCGCCTGCAGCAGCTGGCCGAACGCCGAGGCCATCGCCGCGGCCAGCCCGTTGAACCCGCCCGAGCCGGGGTCCGCCCCCGCGGACGCCGGGACCGGGCACATCGCGCTGACGACCGCGGCGTCGCACCACCCGTTCATCGCGCGCTCACACCCCGCCCCAGGCGACGAACCCGGCCAGCGAGACCGCCCGCTGCTGGCTCGTGGCGTCGCCGCCGTCGCCGGCGAGCACCAGGCGCCAGTCTCCGGCGAGCCAGGCCAGGTGCAGCGCGGTGACCCCGAAGCCGCCGTCGGTGCCCCGGGAGACGAGCTGCAGCACGGCGTCGTCCGCCGTGTACGAGACGAACTGGAAGCCCGCCACCTGCGCGAACGTGCCCGGGGGCGGGTCGCCCGCGAGCGTGACGCGGGCGCGGGCCGCCGTCCAGACGTCGCGCCCCGGACCGGGCGACAGCATCGTCGCGGCGACGTCGCGCCACCCCGGGTCCCCGGCGGCGACCTTGCGGGCGGACGCGTGGACGGCGGCCAGCAGCGCTCCGGTCGGGCTGTGCGCGAACCCGCCGACGGCGTCGCCCTGGATCACCGTCGGCCCCGCCGTCCGCGACCAGGGCAGCGCCACAGAGTGCCACACCTGCCAGCTGACGTCGGCCGGCGGCCCCGTGGGGACGCGCGTGTCGGCCCCCGGCACGGCGGTCGGGCCGGCGGTCGGGCCGGCGGGAGTCGGGAGCGGGGGCGGCGGGGTCGCCGTAGGGGGCAGGGTCGGGGGCTGGGTCGTCGGGGTCGGGATCTTCGGCGGTGCAGGCCTCGGCGTCGTCGGCCTGGTGGCCGGCGCCTTCGGCGTGGGGGGGCGGGTGGTCGCCGGGGCGGCGGCGGGCCGGGCCGCGGTCGCGGCGGCCGCGCTCGAGCCGCCGAGGGCGCGCCCCGCCGTCCAGCCGGCGACGGTGAGCAGCACCACCGCCCCCGCCGCGACGGCGCCCGCCCTGCGCCGGGTCACAGCAGCGCGTGGACGATGTTGACGGCGGCACCGACGATCACCACGCCGGCGGCGGCGGCCCCCAGCCGGGTGAGGTGCTCTCCGGTCTCGCCGCGGCGCAACGACAGCGCGAGCCGGGTGCCGATGACGACGAACCCGAGCCCGCACAGCGCGGTGGCCACCCACGTGGCCCAGGCGATGATCAGCTCGAACTTCTCCGCGCCGGGCGGGGGCGTGCCCGCGGCGAGCCAGTGCGTCAGGGCCGGCACGGCGTCCGTCCTCTCCGGGGGTCGGGGGGCCGGCGTCACGCGCCGGCCTCGCGGACGGCGGCGGCGGGAAGGCTGTGGACGTCGAGCAGGGTCCCGCCGGGGACCGTCGCCGCGAACGCCGCCGCCGCCGAGCCGTACAGGGGCCGCAGCCAGGGCCGCAGCGTCGGCGCGACGCCGTCGAGCACGCCGCGGACGGCGTCGTCGAGGAGGGCGTCGCGGTCGTCGGGCCGGCCGGTGACCGAGACGGCGACCAGCGCGGTCAGGTCGGGGCCGGCGGCGGCGGGTGCCCGGGAGCCGGGCGGCGGGCCGGGCGGGGGGGCCGCAGGGGGGCCCGCCAGGGGCGGGGGCGGGGCCAGGACGCCGGGCGGCAGGCCGGTCCAGTCGTCGTCCGGGGCGGCGGGCTCGATCCGGTGGCCGCCGGGCGGCGCCGCGGGCCGGTAGAGCAGCGCGACCCGGGAGCGGGCGGCGAGGACGCCGTCGGGCGCGGCGGCGAGCTCGGCGAGGACGCCGGACAGCACCCGGTCCGCCGGGACCTCGCGCAGGCACCAGGTGAGCGACGTCGCGGAGTCGTGGCGCAGCCGGTCCCAGGCCTCGACCGCGAGCCGGGGAGCGGCCTCCGGCCAGGCGCGCGCCGCGCCGCCGCCGTCGGGGTCGTACGCGGTCGCCACGGCCCGCACCCGCTCGGCCGCCGCCAGGGGCCGCGCCGTCCCGACACCGCGCCGGCGCAAGTCGTTGACCAGGTGCGGCAGGCGGCCACCGAGCTCCGCGGCGAGCGCGGCGGGATCGGTGCGCCCCTGCGGACCGCGGGCCAGCCACGTCAGCTGCAGCGTCACGGCGGGCGCGACACCGCCGGCGGCGACGTCGGGCGACCCGGGGTGCAGGACTCCCACCGTGCAGCCCGCGAACGTCGGCCCGGCCGCCGTCGGGGCCAGCCAGGCGCCGAGGGCGTCGACCCACGACGCGGCGCCGTCGGGCGTCAGCAGGTCCGCGCCGGGCGGCCGCAGCGCCAGGGTGACCGACGTGTGACCGGTCCCGGGGACGACGACGAGCCCGAACGGCCGGTCGTAGGCGTCCAGGGCCTCGTACAGCTCGGTGTCCGCTCCGGTGCCGGGCAGGCGCGAGCAGCCCAGGCGCCGCAGCACCTGGGCGGGCCGCTGCAGGTCGCGGCGTCGACGCCGGCCGCTGCTCCACCAGCCGAACCGGGCGCGCAGGAGCCCGGGGAGCGGGCGGTCCGGCGGGCGCACGCGCGCCGGGGCGACCGTCATCGCGGCCCCCGGGCCGGGCGGGAACCCCGCGCGCGGAGGCCCTCGAGGTCGCTGCCGAGCTTGACCAGGGCGGGCGGCACCGGCGTCCGGCCGGGGACGGCGACGGCGCGCAGGTCCTCGATCCACGGCACCGCCCACAGCCGCGGCACGACACCGGCCAGCAGGCGCAGCGCCTCCGACTGGGACCGGGTGAGCCGGCCGGGTGCGTCGGCCACGGCGACGGCGCCGCCCAGCAGCAGCCCGGCCGGGACGTCGGCCGACGCCCACTGCCGCGCGGCGTCCCGGGCGCGCTCCAGCCCGACCAGATGGGTGCGGCACACGAGGACGACGGCCCGCGGCCCGCCGTGGGCGGGGTCGGGCCAGTAGCGCTGGGCGTCCGCACCACCGGGCAGGAATGCCGCCAGGGTGCTCACGCCGGAACCGCCGTGAACGCCCAGCCACCACCAGGCGGCGGTCTGCGGGGACTCCTCCTGGGTTCCGCCGAGATGTGGCCGGACCGGTCCGGACCAGATCGGCAAACGGCGCTGCGGTGGTACCGCTTCCACCCGCTGGCGATCGGTGGCGTACCACGCGATCAAAACGTCAGGTGGTTCGTCAGCCGCCGGTGACAATGCCGTTGCACCGGCCATTGTCACGGGTGCCGGGCCCGCCGGCCCGGACATTTCCTTCTCGTCGCCGAGATTCCCACGATCGGATCGTTGCAGCTCAGCACCCAACGAGGGCGGTTCCTCGACGTCGTCGGCGGCGAGGAGATTGCGGCGTGCCCAGGGATTCTCCCCCGACCGAAGTCTCGACAACGTGTCCCCTTCACCAGGTTGTCCACAGCAGGGACCGCAGGGCTTGGACCCTAGCACCGGGTGTCCGATACAGTCACATTGTTGGTGTCGTCCCTTTGTAGCAGTGATTGTCTGTATGTGTGCCTGAATCAGGGGAGGTCCACGTGAACGTTCGCGCAATGGACCACCCATGCTGACGGGCCGCGGGGCGACGCCGACGAGTGTTCCCGATCGCCCGCTGGTCACCGTCGTCCTCAACGCCGACGGCACCGGCTCGGTCAACGGCCGGCCGGTGACCATCCCGTCCCGGGCGGACGCGCGGGCGGTCCTCCTCACCGAGGCGTGCCGCTTCGCGGCGACGCTCGGCCGCCCGGTCCGGGTGACGGCGCACGATCCCGACGGCCTGTGGGACCTGGTCGCCCACCCCGACGGCAGCGTCACCGCGAGCGGTCGCGCGCCTGGGGGGCGCCGGGCCCGGCGACCGGTGCTCCAGCGGCGCGACCGCACCGGCGACCGGTCGCGGGCTCCCGCCGACGACGCCGGCGACCACCACCCGGACGACATCCCGGACGACGACGCTGCGGACGACGACGCGGACGACGCTGCGGACGACGAGAGCGCATACGACGTCCGGCTGACCGCTCCCGACGTCGGCCCGACCTGGTACCAGGCGCCCCACGCGACGACGCGGCCGCGCCCGTCCGCCGCGGCCGTCGGGACGCCGTCCCGGTCCGGCCCCGGGCTCGCG
>Ga0302323_100003573_pt1 | contig 12641 bp, 6 predicted proteins | sample Fen_T0_3_FD_201950 | JGI IMG/M metagenome (GOLD analysis project Ga0302323, IMG submission 201950) | Peat permafrost microbial communities from Stordalen Mire near Abisko, Sweden - Fen_T0_3 | ecosystem: Environmental > Terrestrial > Soil > Wetlands > Permafrost | place: Sweden: Abisko... | reverse complement strand
GTCCATGACCATGGGCGTGTGTGCACCCGTCAGCGTGATGCTGTTTAGCTGGCTCTGATCATGGATGGTCTGCAAGTCCGCCAAGTTGGCGACGAGGTTGGCGGCGCTGTCCGCCACGTCCACCAAAGCCACATTGTGGGCGTTGGCGACCGCCAGGGCTGCTCCAGAGCTGACGTTGGTAACTTGCAGCTTGTAGGACTGTGCAAGGGTGTCGGTGAATTTGCCTAGCAGGGTGGTGCTGGCGGCGAACTGGTCCGAGGTCAGGCGAATGGCATTGGCTTGATCGGATACGTCTACGGAGGTCAGGCTGTCCGCCAGGTTCTGCAGCAACGTCCAGTTACGGGAGATATTGCTTGCGGTGTCCTGGATATCCACGGTCACGACCTTGTGGTCGGCTGCCGCCGCTCGCGCCACTGCGACCGACGCATCCATCACCGCGAGAAGATCACTGGTGATGATCTTTCCGAGCACAGCCTTGTCGCTCTTGTATTGGTCGCCAGTCAGCTCCAAGGGGGTCGTTGCATCGGACTGCGCGATGCTCTTGATGCGCAGGCCGACCTGCTGGAGGGCGTCCAAATTGCTGGCAATGGCGTCCGTGGTATCGACGATGGAGATGGTTTTGACTTTGGCGTTGGCCGACAAAGCGGGCTGCAAGTCGAGACCAAGCACGTCGCTGACGCTGGCGTTCGTGATGGCGAGCGTGTAGCCATGGTTCTTGATCTTGTCCAGGGCGTCCTGGTCGGCGGTCAATTGAGCCGCGGTGATCGTCAGATTTCCGGGATTTCCCGTTTGCACGATCTCGCTCAAGGCACCGCTGGCGGTGAGCGTTTGCAAAGTGTCTAGGTTCCTTGCGATGCTGGCGCTCGAATCCGACACCGACACCGAGGTCACGTAGCTGGCAAGTGCGCTGGCCTGAGTGGCCTTGGCCGCGGTGACTCCAAGGGTCTGCCCGGCGCCTGCCCCCCACACATTCAGGATGGCTCGGTCCCTTTGGTACTGCGCGCCGGTGACCACCATTTTCTGATTGCTGTCGGTGGTGGTGAGGGCGGTGATCTTCCCCGCATAGGCCTGCAGTGCATCTATGTTCTTGGCGATGTTCTGAACCGTGTCCGAGATCTCGATGGTGCTAACGGCGTGGAGTCGTAACGCGTTCAACGCGGTTGCCGCCGTTTGTGGGCCGGTCAACGATGAAGGGTTAAGACCATTGAGGCCAGGAGTACCGCCAATGCCACCGACGTCAGACATCACTGATCCTTTCGGTACGTTTGAAAGATAGATTAAGAGCGAGATAGCTTACGTTGCTCCAAAGATGAAAAACGCTGGATAGGGGCTTCAAACCTACATCGCGGCGCGGGTCATCATCGTCGAACCATTGACCTGGGCGATGGCTTGCATCCGTCTTCCCGGAGCTCGGGCCTACCCAATCCGAAATGCAATTATTGCGAAGGATCTGGCCTGTCTTGCGAAAATGGGCGCACAAAATTGCCATCGAGTGCCGTAGTGCCATCGCCGTGATCCGTGTAACGTTTACGGATCGATTCTTTCATCTGACATTGGAAGTCAATCATGCAACATGCTCCGGGGATTGCGCGCAACATCGCACTCGTCATGGCGTTGGCGGGGTTAGGTTTCGGCTGTAGGCCTGCGCCAACAGTGACCGCGGGCGGAGGCGGAAAGGGGGGCGCCGCTGCGGGCGGCCGGGGAGGAAACGGAGCGGGCGGCGCGAGCGCCACGGGCGGAGCCGGCGGTTCAGGCTCGGGTGGCACAACCGCTTCAGGAGGAGTGGGCGGAAAAGGCGGAAGCGGAGGTGGCACGACGACATCAGGTGGAGGCAGCGGTTCCGGCGGCAAGGGCGGTTCTGGCGGCGCTCCTGGTTCTGGTGGCAGCGCTGGATCGGGTGGCAGTAGCCAAGGTGGCGCAGGTGGTGTGGGCGGCGGAGCCGGAACCGGGAGTGGTGGCAGGGGCGGCGGTTCGGCAGGCGGCGGCGGAACGCTGGTTGGCAACGGCGGGGGTGGTGGCAGCAGTGGTGGCGCGGGAGGGCAAACCAGCTCCGACCCCGGCAACGGGCCAACGACCATTGCCGGACTCAAGATCGACGCCAATCCCAATAGCGTTCTGTCCGCCTTCGCGAGCTGGACCACGGACAAGCCAGGCAACTCGGTGGTTCAGTTCGGCGAGGGGAAATACCAGTGGGAGATCTCCGATTCCGCCCTGGTGACAAGCCACAAGGTTCTCATCATCGGCATGCACGCTGGCAAGGCAACGCAAATCAAAGCCATGTCGTCGAACGGCGGCTCGCCGGTCAGCGCAACCGGCAGCTTCACACCGGGGGCGCTGCCGTCGCAACTGCCGGTGGGCACAGTTCCCATCAACGACACCAGCAAAGCACAGCCGGGCTGGACGCTCATGAATGTGCAGAAGGGCGACGGTAACACCATCCCCAGCTCCAACTATCCAGCGATGGCCGTGATGTACGACGCCACCGGCCAGCCGGTCTGGTACTACATCGACGGCACGACCAATGACTACGGAGGCGCCATCTCGGTTGATCTGACCGACAAGGGCGTGCTCGTCGGCCCGGTCGGTAACTCGTCGGGGCTAACCGGCGAGCCGCCGCGCGAGGTCGACTTTGCAGGCAACACCCTATGGCAGTGTGCGGATGCGAAGTGTTCGGGTTCAGGTGGGGCGGGCGGCTCGGGTGCTTCTAGTGGGACAAGTGGTACCGGTGGTGGGCTCGGTGAGCTCAGCCACCACGCCAGCAAGCTGCCGAATGGTGACCACGTCGTTCTGCGCTGGATATCCACGACGGTTGGCACCACCACGAACCAGTCCCCTGTCTACGAGGAGATTGATGCCAGCGGCAAGAAGGTATGGTCTTTGGACTATGCCAAGCTTGTGCCCATGCCTTCCAGTCTGAGCGGCGATTGGTGCCATGGTAACGCCATCACCATCGACATCGCCCAGGACACCGTGTACGCAAACTGCCGCTGGATGGGGCTTATCAAGACCAGCTACAAGAACCCGAACACGCTGCTCTGGCACTTGCCTGCCAGCTACAACGGCAAAGGCCTTGGCAATATGACCTACTCGCCGACGACGTCGCAGTATAGCGACACCCACGCCCCCGAGATACACAGCGACGGGACGATCTTGTTCTTCGACAACGGCGGCTACGACGATCCGTTCAAGTATCCGCCCGTCACACCCACCACGCACCATTCGCGCGCATTGGAATACAAGATCGACGAGTCGGCCAAGACCGCTACCTTGGTATGGGAGTTCCCTGGCACGTTTGCGGTCGACGCCTGGTACAAGAATAGCTGGTACCAGCCCTTCTGGGGCAGTGCCAAGAGGCTGGACAACGGCAATGTCCTGGTGGCCGCAGGTAACCGTGGCACTGGCACCGAGAGCCGCGTCTTCGAGGTCACGAAATCCGACGGCAAAGTGGTATGGGAATTCCACTTGGGCCCCGACATCGGAATCTACCGTGCCCAGCGCATCACGCCGCCGTTGGTGAAGGCCATCAGCCAGTAGTCGCGCGAACCTTCTCGGGGGGAGCGATTAGTAGTCAAACGACGTGCAATCGGTGGCACAGCCGTTCTTTGGCAAGCTTCCGTCATCGCAGATCTCGCCACCATCCAGGATGCCGTCGCCGCAGCGAGGGGTGGTGCAGTCGAGACGGCATGCACTGGTGGAGCTGTAAGCCTTGATGGTCAGTGGCTGGGTCAGATCGAGATTCACAGAAGAGCCATCGCTTTGCACCCATGTCCAGGTGGAAATGCCGTCGATGAAAGAGGGGGCGATGGTGATCTCCCAATCACCCGGGAATGGGAACCTGTAGAGCACGCCGCCGTCCGAGTTGTCGGTGAATTTCCAAAATCCCGTCGCGGTGGTTGCGGATGTCATTAGCAACTCGTCGGCATCGTCAGACACGCCCACCGTCGTTGTATCCGGTAGTCCGCTGAACAACATCTGCACGTGCGACGTGGGCTGGTTCAGGCCGGTCGAGTCGTAGTCCACGCCGTGGAAGAAGGCCAGGCTGAGGGCCAGCGTCGTCTTGTCGATGTAGAGCAGGATGCGGCTGGTTCCGGGTGCCTCCAAGCCGGTGTGAGCGCTGCTTGAGGAGTACGAGTAGAAATACGGGCAGGAGACAGAGCCCACCATCGGTACGGCTGCGAAGCCCTGGCCAGATTGGCTGACCCAAAAGGCCGGCATGGCCTTGTTGTCGACACCAAGATCACATTGTTCGCCTGGGCCAATCGTCCCATTGCCACAATAGCCGCCAGTCCCCGTCGTTCCGCCGGAGCCCACTCGACCCCCGCTGCCCATCGAGCCGCCCTTTGCGGTGATGCCACCAACGCCCACCACGCCACCGGTTGCCATCGCGCCGCCTGTGTGGATGAAGCCGCCCGAACCGACGCCACCACCCACGCCACTGCTACCGCCGGTGGCGCGCGTTCCCCCCGCCGCTGAAGTGCCGCCCGACCCCACGGCGCCGCCGACGTGATCCGTGCCCGCAGTCCCGCCCGCACCGCCGGTGCCCACCTTCCCACCGGTCACCAGGACGCCTCCGAAGCCAGGCGATCCACCCCTGCCGACGGTCGCTCCACCTGTCCCCGTGCCCTGTGCCTGACCACCGGTCCCGTGCGTGGCACCGCCGGCACCGCCAGTCCCGACTGGGCCATTGCCGCCATTGTTCGCATTGGCAGATCGTGGCTTCACGAGGGCGCTCCTCCCACACGCAGTCACTGTGATGAGCAATACCGTGGCAGCCACACTGGAGACGCGCATGGGCGGAAGACTATCACCCACCCCATGCATGGCAAACCAATCACCTGCGATGCCGCCAGCCGCCGGAAACTCGGCCGCTTGTCAGATTGTCCCGGATGCGCACGAATTGGCCCAATTGCGCACGAATGGACCCCAATTGCGCACGAATTGGCACCGTTGCGGAGGAATCAACCGGGGAGAGAATAGAGTAGAACCAAGAACCCATGAAGGTGCTAATTCTTCTCCTCACAGCGATGCTGGCCGTGGGGTGCGTGAGCCTCAACAAGCCCAAGGAAGTCCAGGCGTGTGCGACAGCACACAACTGTTCGGACGATCCCAACAAGCAGCCCGGGCCGGACGCCAACGAGGACACGCAACAGCCTGGCCCCGACTTGCTGGCCGGGGACAAGGCACCCACCAAAGCGGACTTGGGGCCAGAGAGCACCATCGCCGATGCGCCCGCCGATCAGTCGGGCCAAGGCCATGACACGAAGGACGCCACTGGGACGCAGAGCAAGGAGATTGGAAACGCCTCCGATGCCGACGCTGGCCCGCTGCCCGCCGATGCCGGGCCCGACCTGGAAAAGGACATCAACAATCAAGATGCGGCCGCGGAGCTAGGGCCCGACCTAGGTCCTGATCACAGGCCTGACCTGGCGCCCGACCTGCGGCCTGATGTTGGGCCCGACCTCGGACCTGATCTGGGCCCTGACACTTCACCGGATACGAGCACGTTGGGCTCGGGCCTTCTAGTCTACTACAAGTGCGAAAGCGCCACCGGCACGACGCTGGAGGACTCCTCGGGCAAGGGCAACAACGGGACGCTGGTGGGCGGAACCACGTTCCCGTCGGGCAAGGTAGGAAAGGCGCTGGCTCTCGCCAAGGTTGGATCGGGTTACGTTTCGGTACCACCGGCTGTGTTTGCGAACGCCAAGGACATCACCATCGCCACCTGGGTCAACGTCACCACCGCGCAAAACTGGCAGCGCGTTTTCGACGTGGGCATCAACGCCAAGCTGGCGAGCAACACCTCGACCGGCACGAAATACATGAACTTCGTGCCGAAGAACGACGGCACAAATCTCGCCTTCGCCATCAGCAAGGACGGGTACGGAAGCGAGCAGCTGCTCAGCTCTACCGCTCTCGCGACCGGGACCTGGAAGCACGTGGCTGTGGTCTTGTCTTCTGGTCAGGGCGTCCTCTATGTGGACGGCGCCGCCGTCTCAACCAGCAGCGCGCTTTCGCTTCGGCCGGCCGACCTGGGCACGATCGACTACGCCTATCTGGGAAAGTCGCAATTCACCAGCGATCCGTATTTTGACGGACAAATCGACGAGTTCCGTGTCTACGGCCGCGCCTTGAGCGCCAGCGAAATCGTGGCGCTCTATCAATTCGTCGGGCCCTAGCGCGCGGTCCAGGTGCGGTTCGTGGGGCCCCCGGGCGCCCACAGATCGACGCGACGTCACTATGGCGGCTGGGATGTTTAAGGTCTATTATAGTGTAAGTAATACTCCACTTCCCCTGGACAGTGCCGCTGCGAGACGGCTCAAGCCTGTTGGACCAGAACACGCAAAACCCCGTCACGGGATCGACCACATCTCCAGCGCAGGCTGCGCGGAGAGAGGGGGCGCGATTGCCCGCGGCAAAGGCTGAGTCGGCACGCCTAACCATCGCGGTCCTGATCGACAACGCCAATTTCTTCGAGGGTTGCTACGAGGCCAATTTGCGCGAGGCGCTCGATGCCAAGTGCCGCCAAGATGGGCACAACCTGCTGCTGCTCTATGGTGGAGCTCTCGATGCTCCAGGCCCGATGGGCGCGGCGGACAACACGCTGTTCAGGGCACTTTCGCCAGGCAGCTTCGACGGGATCATCGTCGTGTCGAGCATGCTCGCGGCCTTCTGCGGACCGGACCCGGTCGCCCGCTTGCTCGAGAGCTACCGGCCGGCCAGCTTGTGCAGCATCGGCTTGGCGTTGCCGGGCGTTCCCAGCCTGGTGCTCGACAACCGCGGCGGTATGGAGGCTGCGGTTGAGCACTTGGTGCGCGAACACGGGGTCCGCCGGCCGGTGTTTCTCGCCGGAACGCCAAACAATCCCGAGGCGCAAGTCCGATTCGATGCCTACAAGGCCGTTCTCGCCAGAAACGGCATCCCCTTCGATCCGGCGCTCGTGGCTTGCGGCTATTTCATGCCCAATCAGGGCCGCGCTGCGATGGACGAGCTGCTTGCCTCAGGCGTCGTTTTTGATGGGGTCGTGGCCGCGAACGACAACATGGCCATCGGGGCCATCGAGGCCTTGCGCAAGTGGGGCCGGCGCGTGCCACGCGACATTCCAGTGACGGGTTTCGATGATCTGCCAGTCGCCGGATTGGGAAGCCCGCCGCTGACCACCGTGGCGCAGCCCTTCGATCGTATGGCGAACCTGGCCATCGAAACCGTGGTGGCCCAACTTGCTGGCCAGCAGGTTCCCGATTGTGTCGTGTTGCCTTCCCGGTTCGTGTGCCGCCGCTCATGCGGATGTGAAGTCGAACAACATCCGAGAACTGTCGCCGGCACAAAGAACGAGGATCAGCTTGCGCACACCGTTCGGCAGCTAGATCGGATCGAAGCGCTGGGGCTGAAACGCGCTTCCGCATTCGGTGCCCATGCTGAAGACGTGGCGCTGGTCAGCCAGCGGCTGATCGAATCCCTCCGCATCGCGACCGGGGGCCAGTACCAAGCCTTCCAGAAGGCCGTGGGCGACCTGCTCGAGGACATGGGCGACGACAGCGAACATTACCAGATGGTCCGGGACGCCATCGAATGGCTGCACGACGAACTGGGCGACTTGTCGGACATCGAGCTCGAACGCGCCTTCTACGAGGGGATGAACCTGATCGCGACCTCCAGCACCACCGCCCAGACGCGGCAACGCCTGACCCTCGAGGACAGCTACGCGAGCCTGCTCAACCTCAGTGCGCGAGCCTCGGTCGCCTTCGATCTCTCGTCGCTTGCGGACGCGCTGATCAAGGGCCTGCCCGCGGCGGGGGTTCGCACCGCATTCCTGTCTTGCACGGAGGGCAATGCCACCGATCTTGTCCCTGTGGTTTGTCTCGTGGACGGGCAAGCCGCTACTTTGCCCGAGCCCAGCTTCCCCGCGTACCGATTGCTGCCTTCCAGCGCGCTGGCCCTAGAACGCCGCCGCACCCTGTTGGTGTTCCCCATGGCGTTCGAATCCCAACTCCTTGGCGTTGCGGCCTTCGACTACGCCGATGGGGTCCGAAGTTATGCGGTCTTTCGCAACGAGATCACCGCCGTCTTGAAGAGTATCCGTCTTCACCAGGAGCTTGTGCAGAAGACCATGCTGCACGAGCGTAGCGTGCAAGAGCGCGTGGCCACCACGAAGCGGATGGAGGCTCTCAGCGTTCTTGCCGGCGGCGTGGCGCACGATCTCAACAATGCCTTGGGCCCGCTCGTGGCGCTGCCCGATCTCATCCTCGACGATCTCGGCAGGCTGAAGGCGGACGAGAAGGTCGTCGGAGGCTTGCGCGCCGACATCGAAATCATCAAGGCCGCGTCCCTGCGTGCCGCCCAGACCATCAAGGATCTCCTCACGCTCGGCCGCCAGGGCAGGACGGTGCGGGAGAACATGGATTTCAACCGCGTCGTCAGAACCTGCTTGGCGGAAGGCTCTCCGCGCTTCGCCAACGACAGGAGCCGCCACGTCAACATGGTGGTGGACTGTTTTGCCGAACCGCTTGCCGTGCGCGGCTCGGAGTCGCAGTTGGCGCGTGCGGTTGGCAACCTGGTGCGCAACGCCATCGAAGCCATCGATGGCCGGGGCGAGATCGTGGTCAAGACACGGCGGGAGCACCTGGCCGCACCCACGGGCCACTACGAGACTATACCCCCGGGGAACTACGCCGTACTGACTGTTTCAGACGACGGTTGCGGCATCGAAAAGCAAGACCAGGTGCGCATCTTTGAGCCGTTCTTCACCAAGAAACGCGTAGGCGAGAGCTGTGGCTCAGGGCTTGGTCTCGCCATTGTGCACGGGGTGGTCAAGGAGCACGACGGCTTCATCGATGTCACCAGCGTCCCAGGAACAGGAACGACCTTCTCTCTCTTTCTTCCACTGGCGAATGTGGTCCTAGAAACCGTCGCGCCACTGGCGGTGGCGCCGCGCCGTCAAGCGAAGATCCTCGTGGTCGATGATGAAACCATCCAATTGCAAACGTGCCGGAGGGTTCTCGTCCACCTCGGCTACGAGGTCGACACCATCCAAAGCGGCCAACGCGCCCTCGAGGTCTTTGGCCAGGCAGCGCCGACGGGCAAGAGTCCGTACGATCTCATCATCATGGACGTGGTGCTAGGCGAAGCGCTCGATGGTTTGCAAGTCTTCGAGCAGATCCAGCGACTGTTCCCGGCCCAGAAGGCCATCGTGGCCAGCGGTCATGCCCCGAACGAGCGAGCCGAACGCGCAGTCAGCAAGGGCTTGATCTGGCTTGCCAAGCCCTACTCGATCAAAGCGCTCACCCGAGCCGTGGAGCGCGTTCTCGATAGCAGAGGCGGTTCGTAGCGCTGACTAAGGATTGTCAATAGCGAGCGGGGAGTCCCACAAGATCCATTCTAGAGCGTACCTGAGCGGCGGTAGCCAGGCCGGGTCGAGATCCTGGTCGCTGCATGCGTATTCAGGGAGGGATGCACGCGCGGACCACGGTGTCCGGCTCAGCGTCTGCTGTATTATCTCGATGGCACGCCAGAAGCGATCATCGCTGATCCTGTGGTTCGCATCGTCGTTCTTGTGCGCGACAACACGCTTGCAAGCCAAATACACGCGATCGCTCAGGTGTCCCAACTTTGCCTCCAGCTCTCGGAGTTGTCGTGTCTGAGACAACGTGATGGCCTTTTGCCATTTCGATGGTGCGTTCTCTCCAGCCACCTCCCACTCCGGGCGATAGGCTTCATCGCTGAGTAGTCGAAGACCTCGCATGCGTTCGAGCACGCGCGCTAGGCTCTCTGGCCGCGTGTCCAGTACATATTCGACGTGACTCAGAAAAGCCGCCAAGGCGTGGTCGTACACCGAGGGCGCGTCGGACCCTTTGTCTTTGGGAATGAAACGGGCCAGATCGGCCTGCATGCGCAATTTACCCGCGTAGTACAAGTAAGCGGCGTCCTCAACTTGCCCGAGACCATAGGCGCTCATCGCGGCCGCAAACAACCTGCTCGCTCCCGCCGTATCGACTGCGGCCAATGCCTCGCGTACGAGTTCGGCCGACAGCGGCACCTCGGTGTTCGTAGGCATCGTTTGAGGATCGTATTTGAGCTGTGGGAGATCCGCGGTGTTCCGCCAAGGGTGCGACGGCTGTCTGGGCCACAGGGTCAGGTGCACGCGACGAAGCATGGCACCAGCGGCGCCGTAGATGAAATGCGTCTCACAGTGACCATCGGCGGCGTTGGTCCGGTCTTGTTTCGCATCAAGAAAGCGCGTCTCGATGAGCCGATCACCGTCGTAGTAATGTCTAACGATCGCGTACCCAGCCGTGGTCTCTGCTGGCTCGCCACTCGGCAAGGTGGTCGTCATCCGAATGACATTGTCGCGTGCATCGTAGTCGGTGACGGTCCTTGCGGCGCCAGAAAGCCCTGCTATCGGCTGACCGTCTATGTCGAAGGTTTCCGACAACACGGTGTACCCGTGGGCATTGCGCACGTCTCTGCGACGAAAGTGCCCATCCAACCGCCGAATGGGTGATCCGTCGACGCCAAAATGGGTCCACGCGATGGGGAACCCCTTGGTGTCGACGGCGATGCGCTGGATGGCGTAGTGAAAGGCCCCGAGTGCGAGATTCCCCTGTTCGTCGAAGAGGCGGCGTTCGATCTCGGCTCCATGGTCGTCGCGAACAACGTCTACCGCGGCGGCGCCCTCCTCGGCCATGAGCACGGGGCGCTCATCCACGCCGTACCACTCGGTTCGAACAATGTTCCCCGCGTCGTCGTACGCGTGTCGCACCAGGTGCACGCCGTCGTGGTTGGCAACTGGCTTGCCCGTCTCGTCGAACGAGCGAAGTGACAGGATCTTTCCCTCGGCATCCACCTCGTGGACATAGCGATGAACCCCGGCGCGATTGCGCAACCTCTGGCCCCCGATGTCATGGAAGGATTGCTCGACCACGATGCCATTCGCATTCCGTTTGAACCGAGTCTCGGCAACGCCGAATTCCGACGCCCGCGAGGGATTCCCTAGTTCGTCAACTGCGAGCCAGCCGACGAGGCGGCCTGCTTCGTCGAAGCGACGCAGTCTTCCCAGCGCGTGGCCCCGCGGATCGTCGGCCGGGCGTCCCAAGTAGTCGGTCCATCGCACTTCGCCACCGCTCTTCAAGTAGTGGATTCGCCTACGGACGATGCCATTGCGATCCAGGCAAATGGCGTCTTTCAATACCGTGGATTGCCAGAATGGTTGCCAGGAAGCGCAGATCTGTTTGTCGTCGATGAGAAATCCTCGCCCATTCAGGTGATCCAGGCGCACGAGTCGCGATCCTTCGGAGACAAAATCCCAAGTGGAGTCCCGTCGAGCCTGTTGCGCGGCGGTAACCTCGCCAATGCACCGATAGCCATCGACGGAGGTGAGCCAGTCGGTACAGTAGCGATGGACTTCCTTGCTGGCGGGCGAAGTCGCCACGGAAGGCGGCGCGCCTACTTGCATCGTGGGCGCGCACGCGGCCAGCCATGAGCTTGCAAAGTAGATTCCAACGGCAAGTTGTCTGGACCTAGTCACGCAGCGCAGTCTACTGCAACAAGACCCCACCTTGGCAGCCATTGAACTCTCCGCGAGAGATCCCTGGGCGCTTTGCTTGACAAGCCAACACTTCCGGACGACGAATGACACTTGTCTGTCGATCCAGCGACCGGAGCGGACATGCCACGCATCGAGCCCATTCGAACCAAGCGACTCCTCATCCGCGAATTCCAACCCGGCGACCGTGAGGCGTTGCTGGCCATCGTGCGGGATCCGGACCAGATCAGGCACATGCTGCTGTTTCTCGATACCGAGGAACAGCTCGACGACTTCTTGTCGATGGCGATCACCTCGGCTGACACGCAGCCCAGGTTGCAGTGGCATTTCGCGGTGGTGGATGCAACGACCGGCCGCTATCTCGGCAGTTGCGCCCTCATGGTCGAACAAGATTCCCCGAGCTCGGCCGAGCTGGGGTATTGGTTCTTGCGCGAAGCGTGGGGCCAAGGGTACGCGACGGAGGCCTCCGTAGCGATCCTCGAGCTGGGCTTCCGCCGGCTGGGGTTTCACCGCGTGTGGGGAAAGTGCCACACGCAAAACGCCGCTTCCGCCAAGGTCATGGAGAAGCTTGGCATGGCCTACGAGGGCACGCTGCGCGAGCACGTGTGGCTGCGCGACCACTTTCGCAGCTCTCGCATTTACGGCATGCTGGCCGACGAGTATGGGAGCCAGTCCTCGTCGACTTCTACTGGCAGGTGTTGAGCAAGACGCGAACGCTGCCTCCCGCCCAGTGCTAGATTCCGAACATGCCGCGTGCAAGCGAAACCGTCCTCGTCGATGGCCCTGCCGGGCCCGTGCAAACCCTGCTCGACGAACCTGAAACCTTGCGGGGGCTGGCGCTGGTGGCCCACCCGCATCCGCTGATGGGTGGGGCCAACAACAACAAGGTCGTGTACTCGCTCGCGCATGGCTTGCGCGATGTCGGCTACCTGTCGCTGCGGCCGAACTTTCGTGGGGTGGGTAAAAGCACCGGCGCGCACGACCATGGCGTGGGCGAAACTGAAGATCTGCTGGCCGTGCTCGACTATGCCCGGGCACGCTGGGACGCTTCGCATGCGCTGCCCGTGCTCTTGGCCGGCTATTCGTTCGGCGCCTTCGTGCA
>Ga0302323_100003572_pt1 | contig 12643 bp, 13 predicted proteins | sample Fen_T0_3_FD_201950 | JGI IMG/M metagenome (GOLD analysis project Ga0302323, IMG submission 201950) | Peat permafrost microbial communities from Stordalen Mire near Abisko, Sweden - Fen_T0_3 | ecosystem: Environmental > Terrestrial > Soil > Wetlands > Permafrost | place: Sweden: Abisko... | reverse complement strand
GCTGGCCCCCCATGGGATCCGCCTCCACCACCACCATATGGATGGAGTTTGATCCGACGTCGATGGCAGCGATCCGCATGGGACGATTGTGGCGAGTGCCAGCACTCAGTGGTAGGAATCTTGGCAAGCCGGGGTCCGGCATCGGCCTATGGCCACTCCAGTGTTTCCGCTATTCCTCGCAAGGAACAGGTTGCATGGCACCGTTCCCACCGGCGCGAGTTGTCTCACCGGCCAACTGGACCAACTCGACGCGGTTACGCACCCCTGTCTTCTGGAAAATACGGTAGTTGTGATCCTTCACGGTCTTCAGGGAGATGAAGAGCGCATCGGCGATCTCCTGATTGGTCATGCCCTGGCAGATAAGGTGAATGACTTCCATCTCCCGTTTCGAAATCCCGAAACCATCCGTAAAGGTCTGTCCCGTGACCCGCAAGGGCAGGGGGCTTGGAGGGGTCGTCTCCTGGTTTGAAGGCGTTCGATCGAAGAGATGAATCCATAGGACCGTCAAAACGTTATAGAGGATTTCGAGCCCCAAATTGACGGTGATGTAGGTGCTGCGGGGAATTCGGGGAGAGAAGCGGTGCCACCAGACGAAGGTCGTCAGGGTTATGAAGAGAACAGAATAGGCGGCCCCCAAGATCCTGAGCTTGCGCCAGGATGTCTCATCTTCGCGGCGATGCGCACTGAAGAAAAGGCGGAGGCTGAGGATGGTCACGGTCAGAAAAATCAATGAGGAGAGCCCTCGGCTGAGCATTCGGATCATCGGATCCAGTCGCAGGAGGAGAAGCACCAGGCAGGTGAGTGCAGTCGCCCCCATCAGGGTGAGGGCCCCCTTCTGCGTCTGGCGGAGCAGGTCCAGCGGATGGGCCGAATGGGTGGCACGGAGCGTGAATGAAAGATAGGAGGAGCCCCAGAGGATGGCCGCCATCATGCTGGTCCAGATCAGTCCAGCGATCACCACCCGGCTTATCACGGGCGGCAGGTTGCTCTGAAGGGTGGTCTCCACGTACTGGAAGACAAGCCAACTCAGAACCCAGAGGTTGTAATACAGCAGCGGAGAAATGAGCGATTCCGTGACCGGCGAATAGTGGTGATGAGAGCGCCGTGACACCCAGGCCAGGGATATGAATCCGGTGGCCAGGGCGAGAAGGAATGTCAGGAATGTCACTGGATGCATGGGGCAAATCATACCCCAGGCCCGGTCTCGCTCTGGTTTACGGGTGGTGATCAGGGCTACGGGACTCTCAGGACTAAAGTCCGTATCTAGAAAATCAAGACTTTCGGCGGATGGATTGGGAAGACCAGGGTTCTAGCTTCATCTGGAGAATCCTCTGCGTACGCGTCACCCCGGCCAGCCCGCCTCATGGAAGAACATGTCTTTCACTTTCCCCTGGCCAGCGTCTTCGTGGCACTCGCGGGGGAGCCCCTTCAACCTTGGCTACAGATTCAATCCACCCAACGAGGGAATGACCCATGCCACCTGTTCAATGGAGCTATCCCCTTTCTCTGATCCTGACCGATCCTGGGAAGCCCCTGGCGGGAGCAGGAGAGCGCATCGCCACTCCCGACCTCATCCGGATGCACCAGGGGGGTCTCAGGGATGCCACGATTCTCGACTTCATCCAGACGTACCAGGTTTCCCTGTCGATCTCCGACGCTGAATGGGTTGAGCTGGGCCAGGCCGGGCTCGAGTCCACCACGATCAAAGCCCTTCGAGACCATGCCTTTGCACATCCTGGCCCCCCTTCGAAGGAGGCTCCACGGATTGAAACCAAGTCCGTCAAGAAGGCGCCACTGCCCCGTTTCTTGGTGGCGTATCCCCACGATCCGAACGCCTTCCCATCCTGGTACTACGGTCCCTTTTCAGCGGACGCGAACTCGGCAACTCACCACCCTCGACGGGAAGACCCACGGAGTGGCCAGTGGAGAGATAACGCCAGATCAGTGTGGTTCCACGGTCGTCGGCTTTAGTAGCCCGGGTTGATGGCATTGCCAATCAAACCTCCAGGAGAGTTGATGAACCCTTCAACCCTGCTCGCCAGTCTTTTGATGGTGCCCTCTTTGGCCTGTCTCGCCCCAAAGCTGAAGGCCGATTTCGAAGCGGGCCTGAAGCGATGGGTCGGTCGGCCAGTGGCTGAATTCATCCAGATCAAGGGGAATCCCGCTGAGATCAGTCCCCGTCCGCAGGGTGGCAAGGTCTATGGTTTCATCACGCACTCCTTTCAGCCTGGCCCACGAGATACGGCCAAATTCGCCAACGCCGATGGGACTCTCGGTGAGGCCAGTATGGCGATGGGCGGCCCTCTCTATTGCCGCCTGATCCTCGAAACGGATGCTACCGGCACCATCCTCGCCACTCGTTATGAAGGCAACAACTGCTGGTAGCGCAGGGCTATGGTTTGGATGAACGGGTTCGGACTTTGAGTCCCTTACCAGCCATGGTGAAATGGGGATCCATTCATCCACAAAGAAGGAGGCGCGCATGTTCCACCGCTGGTGCATCGGACTATTCCTCGGGGCAAGTCTGGTGGCAGGGCAGCCCTCGCAAGCACGCACCCAGGCCTGGGTGCTGGTCATGGATGGCCGTGGTGGCGTGGTGGGAGACTTGAAGGCTGATGAATTTCGCGTGAAGGTGGATGGGAAAGTCCGTCCCATCACGCAGGCCAAGACGCCCGCCCAAACGGCCGACGCGGCCCAGTCTTGGGTGCTGGTATTCGAGCCCATCCGAGACCTGAACTACCGAGCCTCGGCGTTCCTGGCGGGTGTGGATTTCCTCACGAAGGTGCCTGATGGCGACCGGGTCTTCATCGTGGCGCGAGGGAAGGACTCCCTGGAATCTCTGATGCCCGGATTCTCGGTCCGGCGTGGAGCCTGGGCAGAAGCCATGGCGAAACTACCCGATATGCTCCCGGAGAGCCTGGTGGGCATATCCAAGGCGACGCTTCAGGGGGCGGGATTCCAGGCTGCCTTTGCGGATGCCACCGATGGCGCGCCGGGTCAGGAGGCCCTGAATGTCCTGCTCGCACGCTTCCAGGCTGGTGCGCTGGGCTGGGCCAAGGGCACCAACGATTTGAGGGGGGTCAAAGTCCTCGATCGGCTCAACTTTGACAACCCCATGTTTGTGAGGGGCCTCTTTTCCACGGTCGAGCGGGAATCCAAGGTCCTTGAAGCCGTCCTCGATCAGATCGCAACGGTGCCGGGCCAGAAGCACGTCATCGTCTTCTCCCGCTGTGAATCAGACGATCTATCCCACCCGGAAATCACCCGGGCCATGACCAAGAAATTCGTGCGTGAGAAGGGTGATGCCGGCGGCCCCGCGGAAACCGCCACGGTCGTCCACCGGGACATGTCCATTCTTCGGACCGATCTGCAGAACAAAGCCGTGGTCGATGGGGTCACGCTCTATTCCGTGGCGGGCTCTGGTCAGAATGTGACCGGATTCATCGGGAGCATTGCCCCTTTTACCGGGGGTCTTGCCTTCCCGCTGGGCTCCAACCCGGATGCTCAGTTCGGACAAGGCATCCAGGTGTTCGGCTCCAGATACTTGGTGCAATGGTCTGAGGATGGGCTGCCCAGCGGCCCGGTGGCCTTGGAGGTCAGTACCACCCGAAAAGACCTGCGTGTGATGGCGCAAACCTTCCGGTAGGAAGCGAAAAAATAAAGTACGAATCGATTCGTTGACAAAATACGAACTGATTCGTATGTTATCTCCAGATCTCCTGGAGGCCCCATGTCCGCCGAACCCATTCGCCCTTCTGATGGCGAGCTCGCCATTCTCAGGGTGCTGTGGTCGCGGGGACCCTCGACGGTTCGGGATGTGCACACCGAGCTATCGAAGGACCGGGACATGGGCTATACCACCGTGCTGAAGCTCATGCAGATCATGGTGGAAAAAGGGTTGGTGGCGAGGGACGAACGCGCGCGTTCCCACACCTATCAGCCGCTCCAGGGTGAAACAGCCACCCAGCAATGCCTGCTGAAGGAACTCCTGCACAAGGCCTTCGCCGGAAGCCGCAGGGATCTTGTCCTCCAGGCCCTCGAAACCGAGCCGGCCTCGGTCGAGGAACTGGAGGACATCCGCAGGTTGTTGAATGAAGCGAAGGGACGGGTCCGATGAACGACTTGGTTTCCATTCCCTTGTTCCAGGCCATCGGCTGGACCTTGATCCACAGCCTGTGGCAGGGTGCGTTGTTGGCTCTTCTGGCAGCGGTGATGCTCCGGTTGGCGCGGCACCAGTCGGCGGAACTCCGCTATGTCATTTCCTTTTGTACGTTGGCGCTCCTGCTCCTGACTTTTGGGGGGACCTTGGCATGGGTTCTAGGCGGCCACGATCCCTTGTCAGCCTCTGGAACCTTCATCATCACTGCGGTTCCGGTGGGGCAGAACGAGGCCACCTGGATGCCCCAGTTCCGTGCGCTACTTGGCCCCTGGATTCCCTGGCTGTTGATGGTCTGGTTTCTCGGGGTCACGTTCCGGTTGGTTCAAATGGGGCGCGCCATGGCCTGGCTTTACGGACCCGGCCTGGGCAGCCTCCAGCTTCCCCCCGCCGAATGGCTGGCAAGGTTTGAAGGCCTTCGGCAGCGCCTGGGGATCAGGGGTCCAGTTCGCCTGGGGCTTTCCGACCAGGTGGATTCTCTTGCGGTGCTGGGCTGGTTGAAGCCTGTGATCCTCGTACCAGCCGCGGCCCTGATGGCCCTGTCTCCCGAGGCGCTCGAGGCCCTGCTGGTCCATGAACTCGAACATGTCCGGCGTGGGGACTTCCTCGCGAATGTCCTTCAGACCTTCGCAGAGGCCCTGCTGTTCTACCATCCTGCCGTCTGGTGGCTCTCCGGGCGTATCCGCCAGGAGCGTGAGCATTGCTGCGATGATGCGGCCCTGCATGCCTGCGGTGATCCGATTCTCTACGCCTCCGCCCTCGCCGGGCTGGAGGAACTCCGAACCCAACCGTTCCTGATTCCCGATCTGGCCCCTGCGGCCAGTGGAGGTCGACTCATGTTCCGCATCCAACGCATTCTTCGTCCACGCATTACCCATGATTCGGTGGGTCCGCTGGCATCCCTTGCCCCGGCGCTGCTCCTGGTGGCAGCTTTGGGAGCCGCCACTCTGTCCGCCTCGGGCACGCCGAAGCCGACAGCCTCCGCGGGAGAACCCGTGGACATGGCGTTTTCCAAGATCCGGGTCAAGCACCAGCCGGAGGCACCCACCTATCCAGCTGAAGCCAAAGCCCAGCGCATCCAGGGCACGGTGGTGGTCACCCTCACCATCGATACGGAAGGCAAGGTGACCGAAGCCAAGGCTCTGTCGGGCCCGGAGGAACTCCGGACCTGTGCCGTGGACTACGCCAAGGCCTGGGAGTTCGAACCCACCCAAATGAAGGGCAAACCCGTCGCGGCCCGGTTCAAGCTCACCATGCCATTCCGTTTGAAGTAGGTGAGTCATACCAGATGGAGGCGGTCGGGAATGGCCGCCTCCATCTGGATTTTCAGAGATGTGAACCGAGGCCAATTCTAGGGGTCGATCGTGAAGCATTGGATATCCGGGTTGGTGTCGTTGACCATGCTGGCGGCGTGCGGTTGCGCCAAACGCACCGCAGACGCTTGGCCAGATCGGTTGAACACGGCTCTCGTCGAGCGCATGGCGGCTGCGGTTGAGAGCGAGCGCGCTGAGTACGAAGCGGGCTTTTCCAACGGGGCTTCGATGGTGCACGAAGCACTGAAGGCGGGAGTGCGACCGTACCGGCCCGTGCTGAACCTACCGGTGGCGCCGCCACGAGGACGTGGGCCCAGCCCGGAGGGCGTGCTGGTGGAGGCCTTCACCCCTTCTCCCGAAGTCGATCCTGCTTCTGGACTCCTTCTCTATCCCGCAAGCGCCGTGAAAAGCGAGGCCTTCACAAGGGGGCAGGTGGAGGGGTTCAGTTGGGCCCTGTCGGCCATTGGGCAGAGCCTGGTGCATCCCATTCCTGCAGTCGTTTGGCCGAGCACCTGGCAACCATTCCTGAAGCCACTGGACGGGCTGGACCTCGACGCAGGCAAGAAGTCGGTTCGAATCCTGTGGGCACCCGGACACCTGGCATGGGCGTTGAAGGAACGGGGCTTCCCAGGCCAGCGAACCTGGCGTCCCTGGGGCGATGCGGAGGCGCCGAGCTGGGTTGGTCTCAGCGAACAGGCCCTCTGGGTGGAGTCCCGAGACGGCCACGCCATCGCCCTGGACATGGTGTCCGGCGGGATTCTCCAGGTCAGATCCGCAGTGCCTCATGACCTGCCCAAAACCAGGGACTGGGAGAGCTACCAGCAGGAGGTGCTTCGAGAGTTCAATGCACCGGAGTTCCAGCGCGGGCTGGAAGGCCTGCGGAAGGCCGCTCAATCCGGGCAGATCGCGGATCTGCTGTCGCTGGCTAAACGGCTCAGCGGCATGGGTGAACAGGCCGACCGCGAGGCCTTCACCTGGTATCTCAAGGCGGCGGAGAAGGGCAGCCCCGAAGCCATGCTCAAGGTAGGGGTCCTGCTTTTCCACGGACAATCCACGGCAGAAGATAAAGCCTCGGCGCGGAGGTGGTTGGAGCGAGCCATTCAGGCCGGCCAGTCCGACGCTCCAGCGGTGTTGAACCTGCTCTTTCAAGACTCGAAATAGCCCTGGCCCTTGAGAATCCTGCTGCCTTGGCGCCGCAGACAAAAGCAGGAATGAACCTGACCTCTGGTAACCGTTGCATCTGTCCTGGACGCCCGGCCATGCTCGATCCACATTCCGAGGTGACACAATGGCTTTGACGGTGGACGGCATTTTTGCGCTTATGCCCGAGCTCTTCCTTCCAGAAAAGGCGCAGGGGTTGACGGTTTCCGTCTACTACCAGGTGACGGGCGAGGGTGGCGGCGATTACACCTGCCTCATTGAAAACGGGGTCTTCTCCCTGAAGCGGGAAGCCAAGCCCGATGCCACCTCCGTGGTGGTGATCGGCGGCGAGGATTGGATCGCCCTGAACGAGGGCAAGCTCGATCCCATGCAGGCCTTCATGACGGGCAAGCTCAAGGGCACCGGTGACCTGGGCCTGCTTCAGAAATTCCCGAAATTCTTCAAGAAACCACAGAAGCAGGGCGGTCCCGTCAAGCCGCTGAAGGAACTGGTGCCTGCCCGCCTGGCTTTGGCCGGGGTAGGGATCAAGGTGACCGTGGGTGCCGACAGCTGGGGCGAGGGGGCTGAAGTGGCTGGCGACGAATCCTCCATGCGTGCCCTGGTTTGCGGACTCTCCGATCCGGGGCCGGCGCTGCTGGGGGGCCAGATCCGTTTCTCCGGGGACATGGCGCTGCTCCGCACGGCCTGGAAGACATGGTCCGCCGAACCCGAAATCACCTTCCCTGATACTCCCGGTGGCAAGGCTCTGGCGACTTTGCGCAAGCGGTACAAGGGCGGGGCCAGCGGTACCCTGGAAGTGAAGGTAGATGGGGTGGCCTATCGTCTCGATTTCAGCCCCGAGGGACTCTCGGTGCGGCCCGGCGAAGTCGAAGGAGGTGCCGCCTTGGGCATTTCCGACGCCGATTTCGCAGCCCTCAACGCCGGCAAGCTCAACCTGGTGGCCGCCCTGCTCGGCGGCGCCATCACCGTCAAAGGCGACATGAGCCAGGTCGCTGCCTATACCGCCCATTTCGATGCGGATGTGAATCCCGCCCAGGGGCTTTTGGAATCCATGCCCGAGCGGTTCAATGCGGAAAAGGCGGGTGATTTGGAAGCTGTTGTGGGCTATCAGATTGACGACATGGGCTATACCTTACTGATCCGGAATGGGGCCTGCATGGTCTTCCCGCGGCTGATGAAACCCTGTGATACGCTGCTGAAGGCGAAGGCTGATGACTTCGTCGCCATGAGTACCGGAACGCTGAACGCCCAGGAGGCTTTCATGACCGGCAAGATCCAGATTGAGGGCGACCCCCTGCTCATGCAGAAGGTGGCGAAGAGTTTCCGGCGGCCGGAGGCCTAAGGTTCACCATGCCGAAACTCGCCGCCCCCATCGCCCAAGTCCCTCTTAATTCCGACCGGGATATGGATGTTGTGCGGACGACGAAAGCCATCCCGACCATTGAGCGGCAGGCCCCAACCCCTGCCAGAGAGTCCGAATCTCCGAACAATGGTCTGCCCTGCAGTGGCCGCTGCGGACATTGCGACTGCCATCCCTGCCGGTTGCACGCGCCGATCTGAGCGCTTCTGACCAAACTCGATCATGCGGCGATAGGGAGCTTGGTCAGGCGTTCTCTGTTTTCAGGCGCCTTCCCATAATTCCCGAAGGCGTTGGTAGCCCGCACGGCTTACGGGCAAGCGGGTGCCATCTCGTAGAATGGCGTCCCGGTGTTCTTTGGTGTCCTGTTCGACTCTGACAAGCCGATCGAGGTTTAAGAGATAACTGCGGTGAATGCGGATGAAACGGCTCGGATCCAGCTGGGTTTCCAGGCTGGCCAGGGTCTGCTGCTTGAGCAGGTTCTTGCCTTCGGTGCGCAACAGAACGTAATCATCCTGGGCCTGCACCCAATCCAGGCGGTCGAGGTGGACCACCGTGACTTTGGGACCGTCCTTGACCACGATGCGCTCCAGGGGCTTGCCTTGGCGGACGGTGCTGGCGAGCTCGACGGCGCTGGTGGGTGGTGCGGTTGGCTGGGCAGCGTGCAGGGCCTTCGCCTTGGCGAGTGCTGCGTCAAAACGCTCTTTCGAGAAGGGCTTCAACAAGTAGTCCACCGCATGGGCTTCAAAGGCCCGCAGAGCATGCTGATCATAGGCCGTCACAAAGACCACGGCGGGGCGTTTGCCTTCGGCCTCGAGCAATTCCAGCACCTCGAAGCCATCCAGTTTGGGCATCTGGATGTCCAGGAAGATGAGGTCAGGCTGGTGCAGGGCCGCGGCTTTGAGAGCCTCGAATCCATTGGCACATTCGCCCACGACCTCCACATCTGGATGAGCCAGCAGATGCTCACGCACCACCGCGCGGGCCAGATCCTCGTCGTCGATGATCAGCGCTTTCATGGTTCAGTCTCCAGGGGGAACACCAGGGTGACGTGATGAATGCCGTCCTGCACACCCGCCTCAAACCGGGCGCGACTGCCGAAGCGTCCCAGCAGCCTCTGTCGAACCTGCCGGAGGCCAATGCCCAGGCCCTGGGGCGCTGGGGCATCCGAATCCACGGGATTATCCACCTTCAGGACCACGTAGCCATCCACCACTTCCGCAGACAGCACCAGGGTGCCGCCCTCCGGAAGAGCTGCGATGCCATGTTTGATGGCGTTCTCCACCAGGGGTTGGAGCAGCAAGGTGGGCAGCAAGGCCGGTTCGGTTGCCGGATCCACGGCCCAGGCGAGCTGCAGGCGGGCGCCGAAGCGGATCTGCTCGATGGCCAGGTAGGCCCGCGCCAGATCGAGCTCTTCACGCAACGCCACCAGGCGGCGCTCCCCCAGGCCCAGGCTGCGACGCAGGAAATCGGACAGCAGGACGCACATCTCCCGGGCACGGGCTGGATCCACGGCGGTCAGGGCCGAGAGGGAATTGAGGCTGTTGAAGAGGAAGTGTGGATTCAACTGGGCGCGCAGGGCCTTCAGCTCAGATTCCTGGGCCAGCAGCTGCAATTCTGCACCTCTGCGCTCCGCTTCGATGGCCCGTTCCTGGGCCAGCAGCAGGTAGCTGAGGGCCACTGAGGCCAGGTAGAGCAGGATGCCAAGGCCGGTGAGCACCGGCAGGGCAAAACCCACTCGTTGGGGCAGGGCGCCCAACCCGGGAATCCAGGCCAGCATGCGGGCCAGCAGCCAGGCGAGGCCCGACCAGAGCCCACCCATGAGGACAGCCGCCATACCCCAGGCGGCTCCATGGGCACCCAGGCCTTCGACGGTTCGGCCTAAAGGCAGGGCCCGGCAGAGAAACCAGGCGGAGAGGAAGAGGATGGCGGCGAAAAAGCAGAGCGGTACAGCCAATGAGCCCGCCTCGGCCCAGGTCCAATCCTGGCTTCGGGCAATGCCCGTGAGCAGCACGGCGATGGGGACCCACCCCAGGAGGTAGGCCCCTAATCGCCCGCGACTGGCCAGTAGAGGGTGCATCAGGATTTCACTTCCGTTCCGCCGAAGAGGATGAGCCCGGTCACGATGAGTCGCGGACGGCCCTCGGAAGGACTGGGGCCGTGGTGGGTGCTGTCATTCAGCGCCCCGAACATGGCCGTGGCACGGTTGGAGATCTCCCAGCCGTCCGGCACGCGGATCTCACCGCCACCAAAGAGCACGAAAACATCGATGCGGGCCTGGCCGGAATCCAGGGCCGCCTGCCGGAGGTCCACCTCGTAGCCGCCGAAGATTGCTGTCAATTCACCGCCCTTGAAGGCCTGGGTCAGCATGCGGCGCTTGAATCCGCCGAAGATCGCCGTGCCCTGAAGGAAATCGTCCGAACGAGCCAGCTCTGGCGGCACGCGGCGGTTCTGCTTGAGCGCCTTGATGACGATGAGGATGCCCACAGCCACCACCAGCATGGGGGCGAGCGCCTCGGCCAGGTGGCCACGGGCGAAGGTGAAGAGCAGCAGGAAAGCGCCGCCCAGCACCAGGAACCACCCACCCATGCCGCCACCGCTGCCTTCCTGGCGGATCTTGGCGACGCCCATGGCGACCAGCACCAGGGGCCAGAGCTTGAAGATGGTGTGGGCTTCGATGAGCCCGAGGTTGTCGAAGGTGAGCACCAGGCCCGCCACGATGATGGCCACGCCCAGCACCAGCTTGGGGCTGAATGAGCTGGGCGCCTTGGTGTCGTCGAGGGGGTTCATGGTTTCACCTGCGTGGATTCGGTTTCAGGATCACAGGAAACGTCAGCGGTTGGCGATGGGGGGCTGATCTTGGATTTTCGATTTCGTTTGGCCTGGGGGAAAACGGCTCGCAGGGTGACGATGATCCCGCCCCAGACGATGAAGGCCGGCCACCAGCGTTCCAGCAGGCCCCAGGGGCCGAACTGGGAGATGAATCCAGCGACCGATAGCCCCAGCCAGATGTGGCCGCGGAGGCTGAGGATGCCGTCCTGGATTAAGCGCGCGAGGCCGAAAGCGGCCAGGGCGAGGGGCCACCAGTTCAGCAGGTACCAGGCGTCGTACCAGCGGAGCCTGTCGGCCATGAGGATCAGGCCCAGGGCGATGACCGTCAGTCCGAACACCAGTTTGGTCGAAAAGAGGGGGGCGCGTTCCTGAGGGTTCATGAGCGGTGGTCCTTTCTTCCTGATCCGAAGGGAATGACAAAGGCCAGTGAGGGCAGCCACAACGCCAGCCACCACCAGGGGCTGCCGAGGAACCATCCCGCATGAACCATGAGTGTTTCCTCCCGTGTGACCAAGCTACGGGCATCTGCACCCCTTTCTGGGCAGGGATCGGCGAATGACGGGCCAGGACCGGCGAGCGGTCATTCCCACTGAATGACACCGCCCCGGCTGCGTTCCCGCCAGGCATGATCCAGGACAGGAACCAGGTCCGGCGGGCATTCGAACCTCAGAACGGCCGAGTCTTCCTCAAAGGTCTGTTCAAGGGCCAAGGCCGCGGGGAAGGCTCCGAGCAGCGAGAAGGGGAGGTGGGCCTGGGCGGCGGCCACGCGGATCTCGCCGGTGCGGAGGATGCGGACCTCCTCCCAGAACCCCTGGGTGTCCGCCTCGGCCAAGGCCCCCTGGACGCCTTCGGTATAGGCCCGCACCAAACCGCCGGTGCCGAGTTTCGTCCCGCCGTACCAGCGGATGCAGATGGCTATGAGGTCTGTAACCTGGGCACCCTCCAGCACCGCCAACATCGGTCGCCCGGCTGTCCCGGAGGGCTCGCCATCATCATCGGCGCCGAAGGCTGTGACGGGCACACCTTCGCGCCAGGCACTGCAGTGATGCGTGGCATCGAAATCCCGTTTGCGCAGCGAAGCCAGCACCACGGTCCGTTCGACCGCGTCCAGCGCGGGGTGCAGCTCCGTCAGGAAGACCGAGGCCTTCTCACGGAAACGATGAATCACGATCCCCTTCAACCGACGCATGGATCCAGCATGGATGGGGCTGTGATAGGAATCAACAAACCCAGGGTAGGCAAAGCACCGTGGGCTTTGCGCCATCATCATGAAGATGGATCTTTTCGAGGAAATGGCATGGACACCGTCACGAAACCCTTCACGGCCACGGTTCTGCACCGACAGACCCCCGTGCCCTCGGATTTGGACATTGCCCAGGCGGCCTCGCTCAAGCCCATCGGACAGGTGGCGGCGGAGCTCGGGCTCCAGGAAGACGAACTGGAGTTCTATGGCCCCACCAAGGCCAAGGTGCGGCTGGAAGTCCTTGATCGCCTCCGGGAGCGTCCCAATGGCCGCTACATAGACGTCACCGCCATCACCCCGACCCCGCTCGGCGAAGGCAAGACCACCACCACCGTGGGCCTCAGCCAGGCCCTGGGCGCGCATCTCGGGCAGCGGGTCCTCACGTGCATTCGCCAGCCCAGCCAAGGCCCGACCTTTGGCATCAAGGGCGGCGCGGCCGGGGGTGGTTACAGCCAGGTGATCCCCATGGAGGATTTCAACCTTCACCTGACCGGGGATATCCATGCCATCACCGCAGCCCACAACCTCTGTGCCGCCGCCATCGACGCCCGCATCCTGCATGAGGCCGGTGCCACCGACGA
>Ga0302323_100003571_pt1 | contig 12644 bp, 13 predicted proteins | sample Fen_T0_3_FD_201950 | JGI IMG/M metagenome (GOLD analysis project Ga0302323, IMG submission 201950) | Peat permafrost microbial communities from Stordalen Mire near Abisko, Sweden - Fen_T0_3 | ecosystem: Environmental > Terrestrial > Soil > Wetlands > Permafrost | place: Sweden: Abisko... | reverse complement strand
GGTCGGCCGGCCGCGATCCTCGGCGAGCTCGATCAGCGCGGGCAGGGTGACCTCATCACCGTCGGCGATCTCCTCGATCTCGAGGCCCATCGACGACAGGCGGCCGAGCGGAACGTCTTCGTGGGTTGGCGAGCGGGTCGGTAGCTTGGCCATCTGGACGACCGCCATGATACAGCGTCCTGGCCATGATCACCGTCCACCACCTCAACAACTCGCGATCGCAGCGCGTCCTGTGGTTGCTCGAGGAGCTCGCGCTGCCCTACGAGATCGTGAAGTACGAGCGCGATCCGAAGACGATGCTGGCGCCGCCATCGCTGCGCGCGGTGCATCCGCTCGGCAAGTCTCCGGTGATCACCGACGGCGACGCGACGCTCGCCGAGTCGGGCGCGATCCTCGAGTACCTGGTCGAGACCTATGGCAAGGGTGCGCTCGCGCCCGCGGCGGGGACCGCGGCGCACCGGCTGTACCGCTACTTCATGCACTACGCCGAGGGCTCGTTGATGCCCTTCCTGCTGCTGAAGCTGGTGTTCAACAAGGTCAAGGCCGACGCGCCGCTGCTGGTCCGCCCGGTCGCGAAGGCGATCGCTGGCCAGGTGTCGAGCCGGTTCATCGATCCGAACCTCGCCGCCCACCTCCAGTTCCTCGGCGATCACCTGGCCAAGCACACCTGGTTCGCCGGTGACAGCCTGACCGCGGCCGATGTTCAGATGAGCTATCCGGTCGAGGCCGCGGTCGCGCGCGCCGACGGCGCCGCGTCGCCCAAGCTGATCGAGTGGGTGGCGCGGATCCACGCGCGGCCGGCGTACCAGCGCGCGATCGAGCGCGGCGGACCGCTCACGCCGGCATGACGGTCACGCGCGGCCCTTGGTCAGCGCGGGGACGAACAGGCCGTGCTCGGTCAGCACGCGCGATAGCTCGGGCGACAGCTCGCGCTTGCGCTGCAGCCGCTCGGGCATCATCGCCTCGTGGAGCCGGCGCCGCGCCTCGTGCATGCGCCAGGCGATCGTGCCGTCGCTGACCTTCTGGACCACGGCGACCTCGCCGTGCGACAGGCCCTGCAGCGAGACCAGGATCACCGTCGTGCGCATGTCGACCGGCAGCGAGTCGAGCGCGCGGAGCAGGCGAGCGTAGCTCTGGCGCAGCTCGGCTTCGCGGCCCGGATTACTCCGGGCGTCGACCGCGACCGCGAGCTCGAGCCGCGGATCGTCGACCACGTCCTCGCCGCGCCGCGCGCGATCGCGGCGGACGTTGAGCGAGCGGTTGACCGTCATCCGGTACACCCAGGTGAAGAACTGGCTGCGGCCCTCGAACTCGGGCAGCGCGCGGTACGCCTTCAGGAACACGTCCTGGGCGATGTCGTCGGCCTCGCTCGCCGACCGCGTGATGTGGAGCGCGAGCGCGAAGATCCGCTTGCGATACCGGTTGACCAGGGCCGCGAACGCGCGCGCGTCGCCGGCCTTCGCGGCGGCCACCAGGGCCGTCGCGGTGGCAGCTTCACGCTCGGCGTGGGTCATCGCAGCAATATAGACGCGCGGCGGCAGCGAATGCTTTGCGGTTTGTTGCGCCTACATCGTTCGCCGCGCCACCGCCCCGGCGGGTTTTGCAACTGTATGAAATCAGTTGGTTTCGTAGCGGGTCGAGCGCTGCGACGCGGGCAGCGCGAGCGAGAACGGCGCGATCACCGCGTCGAAGTACGAGCCGTCGTCGCGCCACATCCGATACGTCCCGTGCATCGTCCCGATCGGCGTGGTCAGCACGCAGCCGGACGTGTACTGGAAACTCTGGCCCGGCGATAGCCTCGGCTGCTCGCCGACCACGCCATCGCCGCGGACCTCTTCGATCGTGCCGCGGCCGTCGGTGATGATCCAGTGCCGGGTGCGGAGCTGCGCGGTCTGCGGGCTCTCGTTGGAGATCGTGATGGTGTAGGCGAACACGTAGCGGTCGTCGCGCGGCGACGATTGATCGGCGAGGTAGTGCGATTGCACGCGGACGCGGATCCCATCGGTCTCGGCGGAGGAGGTGGATTCGGCGACGGTTGGGCGCACCCGCGGAATCTGGCGCGATGTCGAGCGACATGCAAGACGTCCGCGACGATGCCGGTCCGCCGCTCCGTGTCATGGTGGAGGAATATGCCGCTTCGCGTGGAGCACGACCTTCGGATGAACCCTCGGACCGCCCCCAGGGCCTGGCTGGCGCTGATCGTGGCAACCGCCGGTTGCGGTGCCGCGGCACCGACGACGAGCGCTCAGGCCGCCCCGCGCGCTCAGGCCGCCGCGAGCGCTCAGGCCGCCCCGAGCGCTGGGGGGAACCCGGCAGCGGCGCCCGCCGCAACGGACGAGCGCGCCGCCGAGGATGCCCGGGCCGCGCCGTGGCCTGCCGCCGAGCCCGCCGCGGCCAAGCGGCCCCCGCCGGGCAAGCCGCGTGCTCCGGCCGTCGCCCAGGCGATGGTCGATGCGCACAACCGGGTGCGGGCCAAGCACTGCGCCGGCGCGCTGACCTGGTCCGCGAAGCTCGCCGAGGTCGCGCAGCAGTGGGCGAATTCGCTGCGCGACAAGCGCTGCTCGTTCGGGCACAGCGGCGGCTCGTACGGCGAGAACCTGGCCGCCGGCTCGAGCGGGCTGCTCACCCCGGAGTCGGTGGTCGCCATGTGGTACGACGAGATCGCCAAGTACAAGTTCCCCAACGGCGGGTTCTCGATGGCGACCGGCCACTTCACGCAGGTCGTGTGGCGCGGGACGACCCAGGTCGGCTGCGGGGTCTCGCACTGCAACAACATGGACATCTGGGTCTGCGAATACGACCCGCCCGGTAACTGGGAAGGCCAGTACCGGGAGAATGTCCTGCCACTCGGCTGCCGGTAAGCCGCGGCGGCGAGGGCGACGGCCCTGGTCGGGCGAGCTCAGCGCTGGTCGATCGGAACGTACTTGCGGACGCGCTCGCCGGTGTAGATCTGGCGCGGACGACCGATCTTGGTGTCCTTGTCGTCGACCATCTCCTTCCAGTGGGCGATCCAGCCGGGCAGGCGGCCGAGCGCGAACATCACCGTGAACATGTTGGTCGGGATGCCGAGCGCGCGGTAGATGATGCCGCTGTAGAAGTCGACGTTCGGGTACAGCTTCTTCGAGACAAAGTAGTCGTCCTTGAGCGCGACCTCTTCCATCGACTTCGCGATGTCGAGCAGCGGATCCTTGACCCCGAGGTAGGTGAGGACCTCGTCGCACATCTTCTTGAGGATCTTCGCGCGCGGATCGAAGTTCTTGTAGACCCGGTGGCCGAACCCCATCAGGCGGCGGTTGTCGCGCTTGTTCTTGACGTCGTCGAGGAACTTCTTGTAGTCCGTGCCGCTGGTCTTGATCTCCTCGAGCATCTCGATCACGGCCTGGTTCGCGCCGCCGTGCAGCGGGCCCCACAGCGCGAGGATGCCGGCGGCGATCGACGCGTAGAGGTTCGCGCCCGAGCTGCCGACCATGCGGACGGTCGAGGTCGAACAGTTCTGCTCGTGATCGGCGTGCAGGATCAGCAGCTGGTTGAGCGCCTTCTCGAGGATCGGCGAGACCTCGTAGTCCTCGCTCGGCACCGCGAACATCATGTGGAGGAAGTTCGCACAGTAGTTGAGCGAGTTCTTCGGGTAGATGAGCGGCTGGCCGATGCTCTTCTTGTACGAGAACGCGGCGATCGTGCGGACCTTCGAGAGCAGGCGCGTGATGTGGAGGTCCATCGACGAGTTGCGATCCAGGCTGTCCGGGTAGTACGCCGACAGCGAGGTCACCATCGCGGACAGCACCGCCATCGGATGGCTGGTCGGTGGGTAGCCGGCGAAGAACTGGTGCATGTCCTCGTGGATGAGGCTATGCCGGGTCAGCATTCGGCCGAACACCTCGCGCTCGGCGACGGTGGGGAGCTGGCCATTGATCAACAGGTACGCGGTCTCGACGAAGTTCGATTTCTCGGCGAGCTCTTCGATCGGATAACCGCGATAGCGCAAGATGCCTTGTTCGCCGTCGAGGTACGTGATCGCACTCGTCGTCGAACCGGTGTTCATGTACCCGGTGTCAAGCGTGATGTACCCGGTATCCTGACGAAGACTGCGAATATCGATCGCGTGCTCGTCTTCGGTGCCCACCGTGACAGGAAGCGGGACTTCCTTGCCCTCTGGGAGCACCAGCTTTGCCGTCAGTTTCTTCTCCGAACCGGCCATAGGATCTCCTGCTCGTCTGGGGGAAAAAGCGTGCGGGGACCATACCCGATCTCGATCGGACCATGACGTCGTGCGGCACGAAACGTCATGACATTGTCGTTGCGAGTTCCTGGCTTGCGCCAAGTCACGTTACTCGAGCACGACGAACGGAACGCCGCCCAGCGGCGTGTTGAACCGATAGGTGTATCCGAAGCCGACGTAGCCCGCGATGCCGCCCTTATCAAGGCCTACGAAGAAGCCGTCCGTATCGTCCGAGGGTCCGGAAAGGACCTTCGAATACGCGTTCGCGCCACCCATGACCGAAAGCACATGCTCGTAGCGTCGGCCGAACGCGAAATCCATCGAGACCTCGGCGCGTCCGCCGACCGCCGCGTAGTTGAACACCTGGCTCTGGGTGCCGTTCTCGTCGATCTGGGATTGCCCGGCGGGGCTCATCAGCGCGAGGTGCACGCCCAGCAACGGTGTGATGCACAGCCGCGGGGTACCGAGCAGACACCAGTTCTTGAATCCGGCGATGCCGAGGTCGAAGATGTCCAGGGTCTCGGCCCCGATCATGTCGTCCTTGCCTTGCCCGAGGTGGGAGTACTGGAAGTACGCCTCGCCGCCGAGCCGACGGACCGGATCGATCAGGTAGTCGGCCTTGATCCGGATCCCGCCGACCGCGGTGCCGTAGGCGTCCTTCTGGCCGATCTGGCCGGCGCCGCCGAACAGATCGATGCCGAGCGTCCAGGTGTAGCGATTGTCCGGAGGCGCCGCGACCACGAGGTTGGTGCCGAGCGGTCGGCCGACCGTGGGCGGCGGCGGGGGCGTGCCGGTGGGGCCGGGCGGACGGCCGGTGTCACCGCTCGCGCCGCCGCCTTCGGGGACCAGCGTGAGGTTCTGCGCCGCGGCCTCATCCTTGATGCGCGTGATGAGCTTGGCCGCCTTCTCGCTCTGCTCGGCGGACGGCCGGTTGAGCTCGACGTTGTTGCACGCGGTCAGCGCCTCACCGAGCTTGCCGGCGGTGAGCTGCGCGGTGCACAGGTTCAGAAAGAACCGGGCCTCGGCGTCGCGCGCGATCGCCTGGCGAAACTTCTCGGCCGCCTCGGCGGGCTTGTTCGCGTACATGAGCTCGCGGCCCTCGGTGTTGAGCTGCTCGGCGAGCTGCGCCTGCGTCTGTTGCTCGCCGCCGGGCGCGGGCGCCGACTGCGCGTAGGCCGGAACGGTGAGCGCGGTCAACGCGATCACGATCGCGCGCGAAGTGAACCTGAACATAAAGACGAGCCCTCCCTAGAAACGGACGTGGGATGTTACCATCCTACGCGTCTCGTCGACGAAACCTTCACTGTGCGATCTTTATCATGCTCGTTGGCATGCCGGAGCGCGCGGTCGATCAGCCGGCGCGCGGCTTCGTGGCCCCGCAAGTGCCAGCTCTCGGGGTTGCCGAGCACGACCGAGACGACGATCTCGGGCTGTTCCGCCGGTGCATATCCGACGAACCACGAGTGTTCCATGTAGAACGGCTCGGTCCGGGTCAGCGTGCCGGTCTTGCCCGCGACGTGGATCGCCTGGTGGCGGCCGAACGACTTTGCCGCGCTGCCGATCTCGCAGGTCGCCATCATCATTTTACCGACTGCCTTGGCGATCTCCGGGGTGACCGCCCGGCGCCGCGGCGGCACAGCCTGGGCGACGCCGTCGATCGACGCGATCAACCGCGGCACCGGCTGCTCGCCGTCATCGGCGAACGTCGCCGCGAGCAGCGCACCGCCGACCGCGGACAGCTGCGAGCCGGCGAACCCGGCGGCGGCCTGGGCGAAGCTCAGGTCGTGCGCGACCGGGAGGTCCATCGCACCGGCAGAACCGGGCAACTCGCTGCCGGGCAGCGCATCGGTGAGCCCGAGCGTGTGGGCGAGCTTGCTCAGCGCTTCGGGCGCGAGCTTCTGAAACGCGAGCTTGCCGAGGATCGCGTTGTTCGAGTGCGCGACGCCGTACAGCAGGCTCTCGCACCGCGAGTCGCGCTTGTCATCGTGGAGGTTCGACTCGAGGACCGAACGGATGCCGCCGTGGAAGCACACCTTGTCGCTCGGATCGACGCCGGCGGCGACCAGCGCGCTCGCGGTGACCAGCTTGAACACCGACGCGGCCGGCGCCCAGACGTCGGTCGCGAGCCGCCAGTCGAAGCCGTTGGCTGCCGAGGCGACCGCGCTGGCGGGGCCGGCGGCGGGCTGGCGTTTGCCGCGGCGTTCATCACCGCGCCGGCCGGCGAGCGCGAGGATCCGGCCATCGGGCGCCATCGCGACGATCGCGCCGCGCGGCGCGCGCGCCTCCTGCAGCAGCTTCTCGGCGTACGCCTGCAGCCCGGGATCGAGCGTCAGGACGGCGTGGCGCCCGTCCTTAAGCAAGGCTTCATAGTGATCTCCGCTGGCCGCCAGCGTCAGCTGATCGAGATCGATCAGCTCCGCGAGCGCCGCGGCGGTGGCCGGCTTGGCCGCGCCCGCGGTTTCAGGAACCGCGGCGGTTCCAGCGCCCTGTCGCGCGAGCGGCCCCGGGATCGATCCGGGGGTGCCGGCGGCGGAGGAGCCGCTTCCTGCAGCGATCAGAGGTGCGCCCTGAACCTCGGCTGGCGTCCCGCTGCGGTTGCCGATCAACGCGGCGATCCCGGCGATTCCCACCGCGCCGGCCAGCAAGATGTGGGAGCGGCGCATGGACCCTGGATGTATCGTCATCTGCTTGTCCACACAAGAATGTTTCGGCATTTCGATGTAGGTTCTCCGGCGAAATCGGCCATGCATCGCCCGCGGTTCGCCCTCCTCATTCTCCTCGCGGCGTGCCAGCAAGCGTGTCACCCGGCCCGCCCGACCGCACCGACGCAGGTCCCCACGTTGTCGGTGCAGGTCGGCTCATGCGCCACCCCTGGACAGGACGGCATGATCAGCGCCGCCCCCAGGCTCGAACGCGCGGATCGCGATCTCAACGGCGACGGGATCGCCGAGGTGATCGTCGTCGATCGATCGCTGTGTACGAGCGAAGGAAATTGCTACTGGAATGTCTATGTCGGCCCCGGCGCGGGGGCGGGCGATTGCGCCCGCTACGCCGGCCGGCTCGACGGCAGCGCGCTCGAGCCGCTGGCTACGAAGGGCGATGACAACATGGCAGACGTCCGAAGCTACTGGAACGCCTACAAGGGGCGCCTGTACCTCCACGCGTACCGGTTCCAGCGCGGCGGCTACCGGCTGATCGAGACGCTCGCCTGCAAGCGCGGCGGTGACGACAAGCTGGAATGCGCGGACGCCGAGCACTAGGTCCGCGGATTCTGTTAACATCGAGCTAGGTGAGCGACACCGGCCGGAACAAGACCGTCGTCACCGCGATCTCCAAGATCAGTGACCGACCGGTGGCCAAAGAGGCCTGCCTGGTCGTGATCTACGGCCTCGAGCTCGGCAAGAAGTTCAACTTGAACCGGCCGCAGATCATCATCGGCCGATCGTCGAAGGCCGACATCCAGATCGATCAGGAAGCGGTCTCGCGCAACCACTGCAAGATCATCAACACCGGCAACGCGATCATGTTGCGCGACATGGGGTCGACCAACGGCACCTACGTCAACGACGAGATGATCGACGAGTACGTGCTGCGCGACGGCGACTTCATCAAGGTCGGCCGCTGCATCTTCAAGTTCCTCAGCGGCAACAACATCGAGAACGCCTACCACGAGGAGATCTACCGGCTGACCACGGTCGACGGCCTGACCCAGGTGTTCAACCGGCGGTACTTCGTCGAGACCCTCGAGCGCGAGATCGGGCGCGCGCTGCGCTACCGGCGCGATCTGTCGCTGATCATGTTCGACATCGACCGGTTCAAGGGCGTCAACGACAGCTTCGGTCACCTCGCCGGTGATCACGTGCTCAAGCACCTCGCCTCGGTGATCAAGACCCGGATCCGGCGCGAGGACGTGCTCGCGCGCTACGGCGGCGAGGAGTTCGCGATCGTGCTGCCCGAGATCGATGGCTACAACGCGATGCAGTTCGCGGAGAAGATCCGGAAGCTGGTCGAGGTCGCCGAGTTCAAGTTCGAGGACGCGATCATCCCGGTGACGGTCTCGATCGGGGTCGCCAGCCTGCGCGGCGAGATCGAGGACGCGCTCGAGTTCATCAAGCAGGCCGACACCAACCTGTTCGCGGCCAAGGAAGGCGGCCGGAACCGGGTGGTCGGCTGACCGCGCGGACGCCGAGCGATCGCCGGATCAGTCGCGTATCGGCAGCGCCGTCTGGTTGGGGCAACCCGTCGGGGCGTCATCCGGTACGCCGATGCACCGGTTGATCTGGCAGCGGTCTTCGGGAAGTGCGAGCTGCGGCCGCGCGACGCAGGTCCCGGTCGGGCAGCGGCCGATCAGGCGATCGTGCGGATAGTCGACGTCGATCTCGGCGGCGCGCAACGCGTCGGTGCCGATCAGGCCGTCGACCTCTTGCTGGTCCGGCCGGAGCTCGGTGCGCAGCGCCTGCATCGTCGGATCGTCGTCGGAGACCACCAGCACGTCGACCCCGGCGGCCGGGGTCAGCTCGAGGATCGCCGGCACCGCGCAGAAGCCATCCTTGTTCTCGCACGGGCAATCGACCCGGGCCGGATCCTCGGGCGTGCTCCGGCACGCGCTGTCCTGGACGTCGTTGGCGCTCAGCAGGTGGTGCGCGTAGACCTGCCGGCACGGCGCGAGCGAGTTCGACGTCGCCGCGGCGACCAGGGACAGCGCGCCGATGTTGGCGCGGCGGCCGATCACGAGGCCCGAGGGCAGGTAGACCGAGTCCGCAGGGAGCGCGGCCAGCGCCGGCGCCGCGGGGTGCGCGACCACGTAGCGCGCGTAGGCCGACTCGCCGAGGATCGAGATCCCGATGCTGGTCGACACGAGCAGGAGGGCGTCGCTGCCGCGCAGGCTCTGCGGCTTGGCCTCGTCGGGATCGGGGCCGAGGCAGGCCTGCAGCGTGATCCGGAGATTGTTGAACGGCAGCTCGGTGCCGTCGATCACCAGCGTGCCGCCGCCGCGATACGGCGACGAGAACACCGCCTCGCACGACAGCGAGCGGCCGCGGTCGCTGCCGCCGATATCGGGCAGGACGAAGATCTGATCGCTGCCGAGCCGCAGCCGGACCGCGTCGCCGGCGAGCGCGTTGGCGCCGAGCACGGCGCCGAACGGCACGCTGGCGCCCGGCACGCCGACCTGGCACTGGGCCGGGTCGCAGCTCGGATCGACGTCCCGGTCGCACTTGCACGGGTGGTACGAGATCACCTGGGTGTCGACGAACTCGGCGCGCGGCACGCTGATCGGTCCGCCGGGCCCGGCCTGGCCGAGCAGGGTGACGTCGAAGTACGATAGCGACGGCACCGCGTCGAGCCCGGGATCGCTCATCGTGACCGGCGACAGCAGGTCGAGCACGGCGACGCTGTCGGGTTGCCCGTTGCCGCGCATGCCGACCACGATCGCGCCGGTCGAGGTGTCGACGTCGATCGGGAATTCGTCGCCGGAGAACTCGTTGGTCAGGAAGCTGTCGGTGATCAGCGTACAGCCGCCGAGCGCGGCGGCGAGCACGCAGGCCACCGCGAGCCGGGTCACCACGGCAGCTCGAACACCGTGGCGCTGCGGCCATCGACCTCGACGGTGGTGCCGGGCTCCCAGCACGTGCGGTGCAAGAAGCCGAGCGCGCGGGTCGTGTCGCCGTCGACGATCGACGAGGTCACGTTGCCCTTGGCGGGCGCGGTGAGCGCGGTGCCGGGCGCGATCGGCGCGCTGCCCGCGATGCTCAGGCCGCGCAGCGTGCGAGCGGCGTTGCCCTGGGCGTGGACGCGGAACACCGGCTCCTGGCCGACGTAGCAGCCCTTGCCGTAGTCGAGGAATCCGGCGAGCGGGGTCTCGAACGGGAAGTGATCGACGTCGACATCGGCGCCGTAGCGCAGGAAGCCGCCGCGGATCCGCAGTCGCTCCACGACGGGATCGCTGTCCGGCCGCGCGTCCTGCCCGGGACCGGCCGCGATCGGGGCGGTCCACACGCTCGCCGGGTCGCTCCACACCTGGTGCGCGGGCCCGTCGAGCGGCTCGAACACGACGTCGTCCATCACCGCGTAGCGCTCGAGCAGCGCCCGGGTCGGCTCGGCGAGCGCGGCTTCGCACGCGATCACGAAGCCTTCGCCGGCGTGGGCGATGTCGATCACCGACAGCACGCGGCCCTTGGGGTTCAGGATCGCGCCCCACGCGTGGCCGCCTTCGGTGAGCGCCTCGACGTTGACCGTGGTGAGCCCCTGGAGGAAGCGGACGCGGTCGCCACCGGTGACTCGCAGGCGACCCCAGCTCGAACGATCGATGGTGATCATGGGCGGTTCACTCCTTGGGATCCGGCCGGCCGGCGGCGCGCAGGCGCGCGTGACGCCGGGCTGCGGCCTCGGTGTGGCGGCGGACGTCGTCGTCGGTCTCGAGCGCGAGCGGCGGGATGCCGCGCGGCCGGCCGTGGCCATCGACCGCGACGAACGTCAGGTACGCCTTGGTGACGTAGCGCCGGGTCCGCGTCCGCATGTCCTCGGTCTCGACCCGGCAGCCGACCTCCATCGAGGTCCGCGACACGTAGTTGACCATCGCCTGCAAGACGACGATCTCGCCGACCTGGACCGGCGACAGGAAGTCGAGGCGGTCGATCGATGCGGTGAGCACCGCGCCGCCGGCATGGCGCATCGCCGCGACCCCGGCGCAGACGTCGATCCATTGCATCATGATGCCGCCAAACATGACGCCGGCCACCCCGTTGGTGTGCATCGGCATCACGATCTGCGTCATCACGCAGCGAGTCTCGACGGGTGTCATCGGGGCTCGCTCAGCCTAGCGCCGTCACTTCTTCTTGGAAGGCGCCGCTGGCTTCTTGGCGGCCTTCGCCGTCTCGATCTTGCGCTTGATCCGGGCCTTGAGCTTGGCCTGGCTGCGCTTGCGCTTCATCTTCGGCGTGTGGCGATTGTCTCCGCGTCCCATGCGAATCTCCTGTTAGGTCGCCTCCTATAGCACAGTGCAGGCGACTGCGAGCCCGGCGGCGGTCAGAACTGCGCGCGGGCCGCGAAGCTGATGTGCCAGCGGCCACGCGGGTCGTCGCCGAGCTGCGGGCGCAGCGGGATCGCCCGCTCCCAGGCGAACGCGCCGAACGGGGTGACCAGGCGGACCAGCGCCATCCCGATCGACGGCCGGATGTCGGCCGTGGTGACCGTGCTCCACTGGTTGGAGATCAGCCCCGCGTCGGCGAACACCGCGGTCGCCAGCACCTTGTAGATCCGGACCTGGGCATCGACGCTCGACATCACGCGGATGTTGCCGCCGGCGGGCAGGATCCGGATCTGCTGGAGGTTGCCGAACGGCGGGATGCCGACCTGGAGGATCTCGGTGGCGAGCCGCTCGTCGTTGTAGCCGCGCACGGTGGCGTCGCCGCCGGCGAAGAACCGCTCGACCTCGGGCAGCAGCACCGCGCCGTTGAGCGGGACGCCCTGGTCGAACCGGAGGTCGGTGCGCAGCACGAGGTTGCCGACCGACCAGTACTTCGAGCCCGCGGTCGACAGCTTCAGGAAGGTGTCCTGGCCGCCGAAGTACTGGCTCGCGATCGAGGCCTGGGCCTCGAACCGGAACCCGCCCTCGGGCGCGAGCGGCGACAGCACGTGCTGGCGATCGACCCGCTGCTCCCACTCGAACGACAGGCCGACCGAGCCGGTCCGGGTCGAGATCGGGACCTGGGTCTGATCGTTGTCGGCGCCGACCGGCCGCAGCACGTCGATCGGTCGCTCGCGCAAGCGAAAATCGTAGTGGATGCCGGTCGTGATCGCGCGGGCGTTGCGGGTGCCGATCCGCTTGCGCTCCCAGGTCCGCGACAGGGTCAGCGTCACGCCGTCGGTGGTGACCGGGCCGAACCGCGGGGTGTCCTGGCGGCGGTGAAACGCGGTGAGGTCGGTCTCGAACTCGACCGGCGAGACCCGGCGCGACAGCCACTGCGGGATCCGCAGCGTGGCCTCGGCGCTGAGCTGGCGGAGCTGGCGGGTGCCGTCGCGCAGGTACTGGGCGAGATCGAAGCCGATCGTGCCGGCGATGTCGAACGAGATCCCGATCCCGAACAGGTTCTTGAACGACGGGATCAGCTTGAGGAACGCACCGTTGTAGCTCGAGTAGCCGACCTCGGCGTCGACCTGCGCGAGGAAGTCGTAGCGCTCGACGACCTCGACCACCGCGTTGACCTCGCCGGCGGTGGTGGTGTCGAGATCGGGCATCGAGACGTTGACCGCGTCGAACAGCGCGGTGTTGCGCAGCCGGCGCGCGCCGTCGGCGAGCGCGTCCTGGGTGAACAGCGCACCGCGCCGGAGGTCGAGCTCGCCGAGGATGATCGAGTTGCGGGTCTTGAAGTTGCCGCGGATCACGACCTTGCCGATCTGCAGGGTCTGGACGTTGGCGAGCGTG
>Ga0302323_100003569_pt1 | contig 12648 bp, 13 predicted proteins | sample Fen_T0_3_FD_201950 | JGI IMG/M metagenome (GOLD analysis project Ga0302323, IMG submission 201950) | Peat permafrost microbial communities from Stordalen Mire near Abisko, Sweden - Fen_T0_3 | ecosystem: Environmental > Terrestrial > Soil > Wetlands > Permafrost | place: Sweden: Abisko... | reverse complement strand
CCCGGCGCGGCGCAGGGTCGTCGCGGCCACCAGGTAGGCGTGGCCGAGAACTCCCGCGTTTGTGCGCGTCAGTGGGTCGGCGGCCAGGTCGTCGACGAGCTTGAGGCACTCGCGCAGGCGGCCCTGCTGGGCAAGAAAGGTCGCCTGCACGGCATCCACTTGGGCGCGCGCATACAACGGTCCATGAGGGTTCAGGACGCGCCGCGCCTCCTCCAGATAGGGCGCTCCCCTGGCATAGCGGCAGAGGTAGAAGTTGAAGCCGGCAAGTCCGATCAGCACGGTGCCGAGCGTCCAAACGGAGGCATCGCGCCGGACCGCCGGCAGTGCCAGCTCGCCCGCGGAGAGTGCCGCGCGCATGTCGCCGCTCCCGTAGGCGCTGTGGGCACGAGTCACCATCATCCCGGCTGCCAGCTCCCCGGGGACGACACCGCACTCGGAGAAGGCGGTCTGCGCCTCCTCGAGTTCCGTCCAGCGGCACGCCAATGACAGATCGAGCGCGAGGTCTCGTAGTGAATCCGCGCGTTCGCCGTCTGCACTTGCCTCCACGGACTGTCGCGCGTAAGTCACGGCGTCGTCGTCCTGCCCGGCGATGGAGCAGCACTTGGACAGCGGCCGAAGGGCGAGGTAGCGGCCACGGGGGTCGTCGTCGAGCAGCACGACCGCGGCCTCCAGGCGGCTTCTCGCGGCGGTGAGGTCCCCGGTCAGGAAGTACAGGCGCCCCTCGAGTAGCGTCGCCCAGCCGGGAAGACCTGCGCCTGCCAGAGCAGCCGACCAGCGGGAGAGCAGTGCTTCGCTGCTGCCTTCGAGTAGGCGGTAGCCCTGTTCGCGGAGCACGCGCACCGTCGCCTCCGGCTCGCCTGCGTCAAGGTACAGATCGATCGCCGGGCCCGCCGACCCCTGCGCCACGAGCGCATCCGCGGCGCGCATCTGCAGGGCGTGTACCGCGCCGAGTCCGCCCTCGGCGGCGACCTCGTCGCGCAGGAACCGCCGCAGCAAGCCGTGGACGCGGTATGAGCCGGCGTCGGCGAACGTGAGCGCCCCGTCCCTCTCGAGGCGCTTCAGCAGGCGGCCCGCATCGGGCGTGCCGCTCACTGCCTCGGCGACCTGGGCGCTCATGGAGTCGAGACACCAAGTGCGCCGCAGGAAGTCCTGCGCCGGTGCGTCCAGGCGCGCGTAGATCTGCTCTTCGAGGTACGGCCGGACGGCGTGCTCGACGACATCGCCGTTCAGCTCGTGGAGGCCGGGACCGCGGCTTGCAGACAAGGCAAAGAGCGCGCCTGCAGGCCAGCCTTCGGTGTGATCGAGGAGCGTCTTGGCGGCGTCGCGCGTGAGCGCCGCGTCTCCGCTGCGCTCGGCGACCTCCGTGAGCTGCGCGGTGTCGAAGCGCAGCTGCTCAGACCCGATCTCGGCGAGCTCGCCCTCGAGGGCCAGCTTGCTGATGGGGAAGGTGGGCCGCACGCGGCTCAGCAGGACGAGGTGCGCGGCGTCAGGCAGATAGGTGAGCAGCGCCGCCAGCGCCTCGTTGAAAGCGGTCTCGCCGGCGAGCGTCTCGTAGCCGTCGAGGACGAGGTAGAGCTCGCCGTCGAGGACACGCTCGAGTTCGGCTGCGAGTCCGGCGGCGGCCTCCGCGATCTGCGGCCGGACCGCCGTCGTTGGCGGGTCGGGGCGCCCCCCGCCGGAGTCCGGCACGCCGGCGTCCAGGGCGCGCCCAAGCGCAGCGAGGAAGAGATGCGGGTCGGCGTCGAGCGGGTCGAGGCGATACCAGACGTACTTCCAGCCGAGCTCAGCCGCAGCCGCGGCGACCAGGGTGGTCTTGCCATAGCCGGCGGGTGCGCGCACGAGCAGGAGGCGCACTCCCGCAGCATGGGCGACGCGCTCCAGCTGGTCGGCACGCAGTACCGGCGACTGTAGCTCAGGCGCCGCGAGCTTCGCCGCAAACTGGGGCCGAAGGTCGGGACCGCTGGTCAAGGGTCTCCTCCGTCGTGATGTGCGCCCTCGGCGGGATGCCACGGCCCCGGCCGAGCAGCGTCTCGCGCGTAGTGTAGCGGCTCGACAGCAGCTGAAGGGAGGGGGACTCGTATACCCAAAGATGTACACCCGCAGGGGTCCAGGCCCGCAGAAGTACGCCTGGTCGATAGATGCCGGGCGCTGCCTCGTCGGGTACCGTGAGTAAAGGAGGATGGTGCTCGGAGACGCAGATAGGGGTCAGGGTGGGTCACTCGCAGCACGCGGAACGCCAGCGGGCCAGCCGCACAGCGGCTGGGGCCGACCCGCTGGCGTTCGGCGCGAGGCACATACAGTCTGCCTTTCGCGCACTCGCAGGCTCGTGGCCGCGTCTTATACAGAAGAGGGCCGTCTGCGTTTGGGACTTACGCAGACTGTCTAATTGTTGTTGGGTGGACTCCGCTGGAGGGCAGCAATGCTGAAGGGGTTTCTGGTGGCGACCTTGATCGCAGCGGCTCTGCTGCTGCCGGCCTGCGGCACTCAGGCCAAGCCGGACTCGCTCGTCGGCACCTGGCGCAGCTACTCGCGTCCCGGTGTCCAGTTTGTGATCAGCAAGCAGGGCGACGCCTATCTCGCTGTCGCGTTCACCAACTCGCGGGCCATACAGCGTACCGTCATCTCTCGGAGTGGCGGGGTGCTTACCGGCAGCACCACCTGGCCGAACGGCAAGTCGGACCGCTGGACGTTCGAGGCGGGGCAGCAGGCGGACCGCCTGGTGCTGCTGGACTCGCAGAGAGGCCGTCTCAGCCTCAACAGGGTCTCGACCAGCACGACTACCCCGCCTGCCTTCTGAGATCGACCCGCGTGGACAAATCGCCACCCAACAAGTGCATCAACCTGATGCGCCGGAGCGCCAAGATACACTGTGGGCGCACAGCGCACAGGTTATGCACCGGGCGTTGGGTGTGGTGCAGTTCGGTCTGAGGAGGGAGTCGTGATGTCGTTCCGGCGGTTCTTGGTGGTCGTGCTGCTCGGTCTTTCGTGCCTGGCGCTTCTCGGTGTGCTCAGCTCGCCGGCCAGCGCCTCATGGGCGGCCAAGGTGAAGGCGGCGAAGGTCCGCTCGAACGTCCATCGCCTCCAGGTGGCCGTCCAGATCTACGCCGTCGACAACGGCGACCTCTATCCGCGCTTCACGACCAATCGCGCGTTCCGCGCTCTGCTCGCGCCGTACATCGACAACCGCTGGCCGCGCAATCCGTACACCCACCGCTCGATGCGCCAGAAGCGCAGCCGCGGCAACTTCAGCTACGCGACCTACGGCAACCTGACCAGGTTCCGTCTCATCGGCTGGGGCCCCAGCGGGCGGCGCATCATCGTCGTTCCGTAGACGGTGGCGCAGTGAGGCACACACCTAACAAGTGCATCAACCCCGACGCCGCTGCGCGGCGCGGGTCATGCACCGGGCGTTGGACTGACTGAGGAGTGCGCGTGAGACTCGGAATCGGCATGCTCGTCGCCGCGGCCCTGCTGATGACGGGATGCGGCGGCGGCGCATCAGCAGCGTCCCCAAGCTCAACGTCGCCCTCGCCGGGGCCGACGTCCACCGCCGTCGGGTGGAGTGGTCCCAGCAAGCAGTTCCGCAGCCCCCAGCTCGGAATCGCCTTCAGCTACCCGGCGGACTGGAAGCTGAAGGCAGCCGACGCCGCCGCCTCATTCGCGACCTACGGTACCGCCGTTCTGGGCGTGGAGACGGCAGGCGGAGCGGCACGTCAAGGAGTCCTCGCCTTCCAGATTGAGAGCCGGCAGATCTACGCCCACCAGCCGCCGCTCCCGTACGTGAGCGTCGGGCCGAACGCTGCGCGTGAGAACCAGCACCTCGCGGACGTGCAGAAGACGCACGACTCGGTTTGGGGACTCGCCTACGTCGGCGGACTGCGCCTGGTCACGGCCCGGCACATCAAGGACATCCCCTCACCGTCCATCGGTGCTGGTCGCTGGCGACAGGAGACGTTCTGGTCGAAGACCAGCGACGGGTCGCCGTATCCGACCGGACTCACCATCGACGCTTACGTCCCCGCGGAGCGTGCGCGCTCCGCGGCGGCCACCCTCACCGCGATCCTCTCCAGCGTGCGCTTCTCAACGCCGACCGGCGGATGGCAGGGGTCATGACGGCTCCCGCGCGATCGGCAGGACGTCGGCGTCATCGGCAGCCCAACAAGCGCATCGAGCAGAACGCCAGGAGGTCTGCCGCACTGCGGCAGGTCAGCCGCGTCTGCTCATGCGCGGTGCGTTCGGCGTATCAGGGGTCATCCAGTGAGTGAACCGTCAGCGCAGCACCTCGCATCCCAAGGTCATGCTGACGCCCCAGTCGGGCGCAGCCACCTGGCTCGACGGCTCGTCTACGTGCTCGTCGGCCTCTGCCTCGCCGCCGTCATCGGTTGGGCGACCTGGTCTCGCATCACCGAGCCCGTCTGGAGCCAGTCGGTCATCCCCGCCGGCCAGCGGCTCACCATGGCCAACGGCCTGTCGCTCGCGGCCCCGCATGATGCGGGTGCGGAGATGGTGCGTGACACGGTCGGTTGGCGAGTGCCGTGGCTGTACGATCGCGGCGGGCGCGAGTACGACGAGCAGGTGAGCGTGACGCGCCGGGGCGGCAGCGCCGTGCCGGACGTCGCGCTGGCAAGCTTCCGCGGCGACCCGCTCGACTCGATCTCCGTCGACGCGGTCACCGGCGGACGCGGCCTGCCCCCGCTCGCGTACTCATCGCCGGATGGCGCGGCCAAGGTCTACTGGCGCACCGGCGATCCCGTCGTCCTCGTCGCGACCGCCCTGCCGGGCAAGCAGGCAGGCCTCATCGAGGTGATCGGCCTCGACGGCTTCGCCACTTCATCCGGTCCGAGCCCCGTCGCGCCGCCGACCGCGAGCGACGTGAACCGCACGCTCAAGCGCGTCTGGCGCGACCTCGCCATTGAAGGCCTGCCCGCGCCGCAGTTGCCGTTGGGCACATAAGTGTTGAGAACGCCGAACAAGCGCATCGAGCAGAACGCCAGACGGGCTGCCGGAGAACTGCAGGTCAACCGCGTCTGCTCATGCGCGGTGCGTTAGGCGTACCAGGCGCGGGTGGGACTCGTGCCGTCTGTGCAAGGTGAGAGGAGGGGCATGAACCGCAAACGTATTCTGCTCATCGTGCTTGCCGTCGTGGTGATCGCCGCCATAGCGGCAGTCGTCGCCACAACTGTGCGCGGCGCAGCGCAGTCGCCTCCCGCCGCCGAAGAAGCGGCGATGCGCAGCGCGATCACCACCTACGAGCTCGAACTGGAACCCTTCGTCCCGGCGAAGTTCTATGGCCGTCAGCTGACGATCGGTCCCTGCATCACCATGCTCAAGACACATGTGCAGCGGCTGCACGCGGTCGCGACCAGCGAGGGCATCTGGCCGACGGATATCGGCTGGCTCTACCTGGCCGGCATCAAGCGTCAGGTCTACGAGCTGCACGGAGCCCTACCGGTCTCATGGAGCGGCAGGACTGCCTCCTGGCTCGTGGTCGAGGGCAGCGGCGACCGCTACGTGGTGCGGGCGGCCGTGCGGAAGACCATGCACTCGGCCACGTGGGACCCGGCAAAGAAGCGGCTCGTCCGTCCCGGCAGCATCAGCTATACGGCATCGACCAACGAGTACATGCTTGAGCGCATCGACGGCACCTGGAAGATCACCCACGTGGTCCGTAACATCGACGGCAGCGCCTGAGCGCAGCGTTGGACGGGACGCCTAACAAGCGCATCAACACCGACGCCGCTTCGCGCGGGTTATGCACCGGGCGTTAGCGCGACCTTGGGGGCGAGGTTGAACCGCATAGCCTGTGTTGTCGCGGCGTCGCTCGTCTTGGTTCTGTCGCTGGCCGGCTGCGCGGGCAGCCACACCTCCACCACCTCATCGCTGGGCGGGATCCTCTACCGGGGACAGGTTTACACGACCGCTGACCAGGTCACCGCCGGGTGGGGCGACGGCGCCGACCCGCAGCCCCCTGACGGTTTCACGAAAGCCGGTCGCGGCTGGGGGCTGGAAGGCGGTCCGGTCAACTACTCCAAGGCGTTCCGGGTGCGCGTCTACACCATCGCCGGGCAGCCCACGCGCATCTCCTGCGACGATGTCCTCGCCGGGGGAGGCGACGCAGTCTGGATCGTGTACCAACTGGATCCCAAGGTCCAATGGAAGCCCCAGCCGACCGGCGCGCTAACAAGTGCATCAACCTGACGCGGCCAACGGTCTCTGTAGTAACTTGGAGCCGCAACCCGCGCAGGTCATGCGCCGGGCGTTGGGGCCAGCAGGCGGTGAATTGAGCATGACCGACTCACCATGGGCAGAAGGCTTGTCGAGGCGCGGCAAGGTGGTCGGCGGGATCGTGCTGGTGGTCCTCCTCGCCGCGATCATCGCGCTGGTCGCGCTCAACTGGGTGAGCACGCACTACCCCGGCGCTCTGACGCCGCCCTCCTCCGCGCAGCAGGCCGAGGTGATCGCGACGCTCGAGAAGCGGGTGCGCCAGGCTTACGGCCCGACGCTCGAGTCGGTCGACGTGCGCTATGGGCGTCAGGACCATACTCCGGTCTTCGTCACGAGCTTCCGTCTCAAGGGCGTGCCGCTCGACTTCAGCTTCGTCGACGAGGACTCGTGGGTCCTCCAGTACGGCGACAGCTTCAGCAGGCTCACCTCGCCCGACCAAGTCGGCGGCGCCGAGCAGTTCGTCGCCTTGGCGAAGGCGTTCCACCGCGACTTCCCGGCCGAGACCTCCATGGCCCTCCAGCGGGCCTACGCGGGCAACCTGCCCGCGCCGCTGCCGCAGCTGGCCGAGGGCATGAAGCCGACCGTGCTCGTGTACAGCCACGACGCCGACGTCGGCGACCTCACGAAGGTCGTCGGGGTGTACGCCTGGGACGGGAAGTCGGGAACGTGGCGGCTCCTGCATCGCGGTTCCCTACCCGAGCCGAGCAGCGGGACGCAAGGTTGATGGGCGGGCCCAACAAGCGGAGCAAGCTGGCTCGTCGTTCTAGTCATCGCAGTCGGCGCTGGCTGGTCGGCATCATCGCCCTTGCGGGCGTGGTCGTCACGCTCGCAGCCGTGCCCTTCGTCGACCTCTCGGTGCGCGATCACCTGCAGACGCTCACCTGGCCGCACAGCTTCTCGCCGCAGGCCTGGCGTGAGCACCCCGCGCAGCGCTACTACATGGCCGTCGACCTCGCCGGCAGCGGCGACCTGGCGGGCAAGTCGAGGCGCTGGCTTCGCCAGAACCTCGGCGCGCCGGTGGCCGCAGGCGGGTCCGACGCGGGCGGCGTGCTCGTCTGGCCGGTGCCCTCGCCGCAGCGTCCGGACGACGTCCTGATCGTGCAGTTGCGCCGCGGCGTCGCCGTGAACTGGGGCGTTACCTCCGACCCGTTCACCGTCGTGGGGTGAGGTGGAAGCCCTGACCAACAAGCATGTCGAACCGACGCGACCAACGGCTTCGGTGGCAGCGCCAGACCGTTCGGCCCCGGAAAGGACTCTCATGACGAACCTCGTGCGGCGCCCCCTCCTCCTGCTGGTCCTCTTGAGCGCATGCGTCCTTCTGGGTCACGTGGCGACCGCCGAAGCTCTCGTCTCCGCAGGCGGCGGCTTCTACTTCCAGAGCCCGCAGCCCTTCGGCTGGCAGATCTCCAACGTGCAGTTCACAACCGCCACCGACGTCTGGGCGGTGGCGCACACGCAGAACAACGGCGTCCGCCTCCTGCATTCGAGTGACGCCGGTGCGACCTGGGAGTCCGCCGACCCTGCCTATGACCCGCACCACGACGAGCAACTCGACGACCTCACCTTCGTCGATGCGACCCATGCGCGCGCACTTCAGGGCTGGCAGACGAGCGCCACCACCTACGCGATCGCGCTCGTGAAGAGCGACGATGGCGGCGCGAGCTGGGCGATGACGCCGATTGGGACCAATCACTGGTACCCCTACGGCTCCTGCCTGCCGGGCAAAGACGACGCGGTCGTCTACGGCCGGGACTACGACGCCGCGACCAGGACCTACCCGCGCGTCATGCTCGCCAGCCGGGACGGCGGGGAGAGCTGGACGCGGACGGTGCTGCCCTTCGAGTTCGGCTTCGGCCTGTGGACAAAGGACATGACGAGCTACTGGGCCTGGAACCTCGACGACGGCAGGGACACGAAGGTCTACACCTCCTCGAACGGCGGCGCGAGCTGGCAGGCGCGCGCCTTGCCGGAGGGCAGCTACCTCGTCCAGCAGTTCACGCCCGTCGACGCGCTCACGGCCTGGGCGCTGGTCCTCAACGTGGCGGGGCCGCCGAACACCTATCAGCTGCTGCGGACCAGCGACGGCGGACAGTCGTGGGACCTTGCGCGGACCTTGGACGTGCGCAAGGCCGTGAGCCTCAGCGTGCTCGGCGCCTCGCGCGCCTACCTCGCCGTCTCGTCGCAGTTCGGCGCCTTCCAGGCACCGAACAGCCTTGAGCTCACGACCGACGGCGGCGCCACCTGGGCGACGGTGCGCGCCGCCGGTCCGGTGGCCATCAGCGGCATCGTCGAGGGTCCAGGCGGCACCCTGCTCACGAAGGACCTGTGGCGCTCTGCCGATGCCGGAGCGACTTGGGAGCGCCTTGCCCCCGACCGCCACGACTACATGCTCGAGGGCGTGACCGCGACCGCAGCGGGCCGCCTCTTCGCCGTGGGCACGACGACTCCTTGGGCGCCAGGGATCTACGACCCCACCGGCGGCAGCGGAATCATTCTGCGCTCGACGGACGGCGCGCGCTGGAAGCAGGTGAAGATCGCGGCCGGCGCCTCCCTGCGCGCGGTCGACTTCTACGGGGACCGCTACGGCTGGGCCGCGGGCAGCTCCGGCCGCGCGCTTCGCACAACGGACGGGGGCGTGAGCTGGCGGCCGGTGCGCAAGGTCGGGAGCAACTTCGTCGTCCTCGGCATCGAGGCGACCGGAGAGGACTCGGCCGTCGCCGTGGTGACGCAGATCAGCAACGACACCACGCACCACGGCATCGCACGCACGAGCGACGGCGGCAGGAGCTGGAAGCTCAGCCACTGGACCGCCACGGAGGCCTACACCTCCATCAGCCCTGCAGGCAAGGGCAGACTGGTGGTGGCGGGTTTGCACTGGGGGAAGCAGCGCCAGGCGATCGCCCTCGCCAGCAGTGACGGCGGCGCCACCTGGAAGCGCATCCTGCAGCGCGACTGCGACTGGGAGGTCCGCGACGTGGCCTTCACCGACGCGCAGCACGGCTGCCTTCTCGCCAGTGACTCGGCGGACTGGAATGGAAGCTACGGGACGGAGGTGCTGCGCACCGCGAACGGTGGCCGCACCTGGACCGCGGTCGACCTCGGCACCGTGAGCACGCTCAGCCTCACCTCACTCACCTTCGCGACCGCCAAGACCGGCTGGGCGGTCGGCGACCGCATCCTGAAGACCACCGACGGCGGCGCAACTTGGACCGACACCGGCGCCGCGGTGCCCTACGCCGGCACGTCGACCGTCAGTGAGGCGGCGCTCTTCGGCGTCGCCGCGAGCCAGGGCAGCGTCTGGGCGGTCGGCGCCGGCCAGCTGATCCTCTCGACCAAGGACGCGAGCGGCGACACCGCCGCCCCGGTGACCAGCGACGACGGTGACCGCCTCTGGCACAGCAGCGCCGTGACCACGCATCTCTCGGCCGTAGACGTCGCCGGAAGCGTGATGAGCACGCAGTATCGCGTCGATGGCGGCTCCTGGAAGGCCTACGCGGCCGGCGTCACCGTGGCTGCGAAGGCGGACCACTCCGCCGACGGCGAGCACAGGGTCGAGTATCGCTCCACCGACAATGCCGGCCACGTCGAGTTCCCACAGCTCTGCGTCGCGCGCATCGACACGCGCAAGCCGAAGACGGTCGCCTACGGTGAGGTCACCGTGACGAGTGGCGCGAAAGCCAGGATCGGCTACCAAGTGACCGACGCCTCGCCTTGTGCCGGCACGGCGACGGTGACGATCACCGTCCGTGACGCCGCCGGCGCAGTGGTGGACAGTCTGGCCCTCGGCGAGCAGTCGACGGGCAAGAGGCTCACCGCGACCTACGTATGCTCACTCGCGGCCGGAAGCTACACGTACCGGGTCACCGCGACAGACGCCGCCGGGAACCCGCAGTCTCAGTCGGGGAGCGGAGCCCTGACGGTCGAGTAGGCTCACCAAGAGCAGGTCGCCCGCGGCGTCTAGCCCTTCACGCTGCTCCTCACCCGTCGCGCCTCCCATAGCCAGTCCACGACCCTGTAGCCCGGCTCGCGCGGCTCCCCGGTCATCATGAGCCGGTGCCGCCGCCGAAGCTTGCTGACCGTCTGCCAAATCTTCACGTGATCAGCGTCGACCCCGTGGGCGCCAAGCGCCTCGCGCAGGTAGAGCGGCTCGCCTGGGTGCAGGGCGTCGTGAGTGAGCGCAAGGCCGGCGACGAGCTCGACCAGGTTGACGTCCGGCGGCGCCGGCTCGCGCCCGCCGTCTATGTAGGGCGCGCACGAGTCGACGAGGGCATGGCAGGGGTCGCAGAGGCCGTGGGGGTTGCCGGGATCCGGCGCGTGGCCGGCGCGCAGGTAGGAGCCACATCGTGGGCAGGCAGGCCGCTCGTGACCGCCTGGCGTGGCATCGATGAGGCCGCTACGGGCCGAATGCTGACTCCCTCTGGACATTCATGCTCCAGCAGCAGAGGCGCCGGCCGCGGCCGCAGCCCACGGCGGCGTCTCTGCTCTCGTTCTTCCGGCCGAGCCGGTTGCTAAGGTCCCTCACGCGATTGCCTCCTTTGTAGGCGATCGTCATGCCCCGGGCCGTTCACGCGGCGCCGGGGCTCTTCTTCGCTTACGGTGCGCTGACCGCCATGCTCGCCGCCTGCAGCGGTTCCTCTGGTTCGCAGTCCTTCGCAGCGGCCTGAGGCTGCGCGAACGCCGGCAGGGCCTCGCTGATCCGCCGGGGTTCGCCCTTGCGGCGCTTGTCGCGCTTGGTGCGCCGCAGCTCCTCGAAGGTGCGGTCGTCGATCAGCTTGTCGAGACCGAAGCGGGCGAGGCGGCTGCGCATCACCTTGGCGACGTCGTGCGAACCCTTGAGCGACTCCACGGCGGCGATGAGCGCCCGCTCGCAGAGCCCATCGAGCTGGGGCCGCTCGTACTCGCCGAAAGCCGCCTGGCAGGCGGCGCAGACGTGGCCGGCGTACTCGCCGAGCAGCTTGTCGAGCTCGCCGCCGTTGCCGACCTGCTTCCACTGCTCGGGCTGCTTGCTAGCGGCGATCGAGCGACGCAGGGGGCCGAACGCCGACGAGGGGAACTCGTGGACGGTGCAGGGCCGGCCGTCACAGGTCTCGTCGGTCACGGGTTCTCCTTCCCTCGGGGCTTCGGCGGCGGCAGGTGGGGATGGGGCCGGCGCGACGACCGGCTTGTCTTTCAGGTCGATAGACCGACCCTGATCTTGCTCTTCTGGTTCGGGGATGGCCGGCGACTTATCCACAGGCTCCTCGCGCACGGGCGCGCTAAGAGCCGGGTTGAGCTGAGTAGAGCTAGAGCAGAGCTGAGATTTGCCGAACCGTTCCGGCAAGCGTTCTGCAAGCCGTTCCGCGAGCCGTGGCGCGTACTGCTGCGCCGAGGCGAGGAAGAGCCCGTCCAACGAGGAGGCGGGAACCGTCACGAGTCGGCGGATCGCCGCCTTGTCCATGTTCGGGTTCTCGGGCCGCTGGTACTTGAGCGCCTTGCGGATCAGGCACACCTCGGCGGTCTCGTCGTAGGCGATGAAGCCGTCGGCGGTGAGTCCGGCAAATGGTTCCGCCAACCGTTCGTCTGACCATTTGAGGTCGGCGCAGATGTAGCCCCTCGGGAGGATGAAGAGCCCCTCCAAGGTCCGGTGCGGGCTGGTCAGCAGGTAGCAGGCCAAGAGGCGCATGTCGTCCGTCCACGTCCGCGCCCGCCAGATGGCGGGCGAGACGCGGAAGTAGATCGGGGTGGTGTCGTCGCTCACGAGGCCACGCTCCAGCAGTCGGAGCGGGCCTGGCGGGTGACGAACGGGATGCCGTGCTCGCGCCGCAGGAGGCGCGCGAGCGAGCTGGTCAGGTGGTCGTTGAAGAGCACCGGCTCACCGGTGCGGCGGGTGAGCCCGAGCTTGGCCGCCATGTGCGGGCGGCGGAGCAGGTGGCCGTAGGCGTCCATGGAGGGCCGCACACCGTTCTTCACGTCCTCCTTTGCCCAGAGCACGAGCGCACGGTAGGCCTCGGGGTGGCGGCGCTTCCAGTCGACGGCGTCGCCGAGGGGGTCGACGCCGATGAAGGTCAGCTGGTCGCTCATGCGGCGTCACCGCCGTAGAGCTGCGCGAGCAGCCCGTCGTCGAGGCCGGCGGAGGCGTACCAGCGGATGAAGGCGTCGCGCGGGACGATGTACCTGCCGCCCTTCACGGTGCCGTTCGCCTGCGGCACGCCGCCGCGGTGGATGCAGGGGATGTGCCGGCGCATCGCCTCGACGTCGCCGAGGAGGCGCGCCGCGTCGAACTCGCGGCACGACTGGTAGACCGAGCCGATTGAGATGCCGAGGAGCGCAGCGGCCTCGTGCTTGGTCACCGGGTCGGAGAGGCGCGCCTCGAGGCGCACCGTGGTGGTGGGGAGGGGGGCGCTCATGGCGCCCCCCTCTCCTTGAGCGCCTCGATCACGTAAC
>Ga0302323_100003568_pt1 | contig 12648 bp, 11 predicted proteins | sample Fen_T0_3_FD_201950 | JGI IMG/M metagenome (GOLD analysis project Ga0302323, IMG submission 201950) | Peat permafrost microbial communities from Stordalen Mire near Abisko, Sweden - Fen_T0_3 | ecosystem: Environmental > Terrestrial > Soil > Wetlands > Permafrost | place: Sweden: Abisko... | reverse complement strand
GGCGCTTCGTGCGCCACCGGTGACCAGTGCTGTCAGGGCTTCTGCCAGCCAGATGCCGACACAGGCGCGCTGGTCTGCGGCGCGAAGCCACCCCAGTACTCGTGCTCGGGGTTACAAGAGAAATGCTCGACCAGCGTGGATTGCTGCGACAAGAACCAGAGCTGCATCGGCGGGTTTTGCGGGCAAGTCGTGCCGAAGTGAAAGGGCGTTGCCCTCTTTGAGCAAGGCACGTCGAAGCTCGGTTTTCGGCTAGGGAGCGCCCCTCAGCTTCCTTGAGGTCCGTCCTCCAGGCAACCGATTGGCGTTGGAGAAATCCGGGTGCAATCATCGCCTGATGACCGCGCCGAAGACTGTCGAAGCCACATCCCCGACTTCCGCGTTTGATTGGGTCGCTGCGCGTGGCGAGAAATGGCGCGATCAACTCGACGGCATGGAAGCGACGCTTGCGCCCATCGACGAACCTCTGATCGAGGCGCTGGTGCTCGAGCGGTCGTATCGAATTGCCGATCTGGGCTGTGGCGGCGGTGGCACGACGCTGGAGGTTCTGCGCCGCGCGCCGCTCGGCAGCATCGTTCACGGCTTCGATGTCTCGCCCGCGTTGATCGAGTCGGCCCGGGCGCGCACACCAGCCGATGAACGTGCGCTCGCGTTCGCGCAGGTGGACGTATCATCGGCCGCAGCTGTGCCTGATCAACCGTATGACCGACTGCTCTCGCGCTTCGGCATCATGTTTTATGACGATCCGACGGTAGCCTTTGCGAACTTGAGCCGCTGGCTCGCTCCTGGCGGTCGTTTCGCCTTCGCGGTCTGGGGCCGACCCGCCGATAACGCTTGGACGTCGCTGGTGCGCGACGCGGCCGCCGAGGTCATCGATCTGCCGATGCCTGATCCCGACGCTCCGGGTCCATTTCGTTACGCCGAGACGAGCAAGCTGCTGGCGCTGCTCGAGCGGGCAGGCTTTGCTGGGCTCGACGTGCGCGATTGGCGCGGAAATCTTCCGATCGGCGGCGGCCTACCGGCAGCTGAAGCCGCGGAGTTTGCCTTGAGATCGTCTTCGACCGGCGAGTTGGTTTGCGAAGCGGGTGAAAAGACGTTCGACCGCGTGCGCGACTCTCTGGCGACGCGATTCGCTCAGCATCGAGAAAATGGCGCGGTGCGCTTGAGCGCGTCCGTCCAAATCGTCACTGGCGTGCGTGCGGGGTTCGGTTGAAAGCGGTCGATGAAGAAGGTCCGCCGTAATCAGCGCCGTGAGTTCAGCGCTCGGCCACGTGCCGAGCGGGTGAGCCGTCAGGCGACTTCCAGAATCCGTCCGACCGGGGGCAGGGGAGCGCGGCCGCCGAACAGGCGTAGGCCGAAACAGCGTCGTTCTCCTTCGGGTTGGCCCCAGATCTCTTCGTGGGCGATGTGTTCGAGCACGACGAAGACTTGACCCGTGTCTTCGTCTCGCGCCCAAGAGATGTCTTCTGGGCTTTCACCGGAGCAAACCATCACGCAGTGGTCGTCGTGCAGGTGTCCTTCGACGCGAATCTTCGACATCCTTCGGTATCTATCGAGCCTGTGCGATGAGGGTCAACTTCTCGCAAAAATTCGGTAGGAGCGTGTGGGTGGAGCGCGAACTTCGCCGCCGGGAGCTGCGCCAGGCTATGATGCTCGGGTGGGCAGTTCTCCTCCCGGGTTGCAGCAGAATCCGTATGCGACGGAAGCATACCTGCACCAGCTCTTACATAAGGCCAAGGCCGCGGGTGCACGCGACGTCCACTTGAAAGTGGGCCAGCCGCCGGGCGCGCGCGTCCGCGGCTCGCTCGTGTTCTTTCGGCTCGACAAGATCCGCCCGGAGGACACCGAGGCAGTCGTCAGGCACCTAATCCGTGATCCCGCAATCCTGGCCAACCTGCCTGCGCTACGCGAGTACGACACCTCGTACGAGGTGTACGGCATCGGACGTTTTCGCGTGAACGTGTATCGTCAGCGTGCAACGCTGGCGGTGGTGATGCGCGTGATTCCGCATCAGGTGCCGAGCCTGGAGTCGCTGGGAGCCCCCGCGGCGTGTCGCATGCTGGCCGAGAAGGACCGCGGTCTCGTGCTGTGCGTTGGAGCTGCCGGCAACGGAAAGACGAGCACGCTGGCGGCCATGCTGGACTACATGAACCACCACATCGCGCGTCACATCGTGACCATCGAAGATCCGATCGAATACATCTACACGGACGACAAGTGTTCCGTCAGCCAGCGCGAGATCGGCTACGACACGCAGAGCTTCGCAAGTGCGCTCCGCGCTGCCTTGCGCCAAGATCCGGACGTGATTCAAGTGGGTGAAATCCGCGACGCCGAGACGATGGAGATCGCGCTCAAGGCCGCAGAGACCGGGCACCTCGTGCTTTCCACACTGCACACGCCCGACGTCGCGCGCACCATGAACCGCATCATCGCGCTGAGTGACGGTGAGTCCGATGATTTGCGCGAGCGTCTCGGGGATTCGTTGCAAGGCATCATCGCGCAACGCCTGCTCCCGAGAGCCGACGGTCAAGGCATGGCGCTGGCGGCCGAAGTCTTGGTCTCCACCGGTTCCGTTCGCGAAACCATCAAGCGACCCTTGGGCAATCCGTCCCTCAAAGAGCTGATGGATGGCGGTCAGACGATGTACGGCATGCAAACCTTCGAGGCGCATATCAAGGCGCTGGTCCGGGATGGCATCATCGAGCGCGAAGTCGGTCGCGCTGCGATGGGCTTTTGAAGCGCAGACCCGAATGCGCATTTGCTGCGCAAGATCTGACGCAGTGCGAAACGTGTGCTCAATCTGGACTCCCCGGCCGGTTGACGCTAAGACCGCACGAGCATGTCCGACCTGAGCTCGCCCGTCCGTCACGATTGGTCTTTGAAGGAGATCCGTGCGATCCACGATCTGCCACTGTTCGAGCTCGTCGATCGCGCGCGCGCGGTGCACCTGGCCTTCCATGAGAAGGAGAAGGTCCAGCTCTGCACGCTGCTCAGCGTGAAGACCGGTGGTTGTCCGGAGGATTGCGCGTATTGCCCGCAATCATCGCACCACGAGACGAAGGTCAAGGGCGAAGCCATGCTCAAGCTCGATGAGGTCATGACGGCGGCGCGCGCCGCCAAGGAACACGGCGCCACCCGCTTCTGCATGGGTGCGGCCTGGCGTGAAGTGAAGGACGGCCCCGCCTTCGACCGCGTGCTGGACATGGTGCGTGGCGTGAAGGGCCTCGGGCTCGAATCCTGCGTCACGCTCGGCATGTTGAACGAGGGGCAAGCGGCCAAGCTCAAGGAAGCCGGGCTGGACGCGTACAACCACAACCTCGATACATCGCGCGAAAATTACAAATCGATCATCTCGACTCGCACCTACGATGACCGCTTGAAGACGCTGAAGAACGTGCGCAACGCGGGCATCACCGTGTGCTCGGGTGGCATCATCGGCATGGGCGAGAGCATCGACGATCGCTGCAGCATGTTGCTCGAGCTCGCGCAGCTTCAACCGCATCCCGAGAGCGTGCCGGTCAACGCCCTGGTCCGAGTCGAAGGCACGCCGCTGGCCGCTTTGCCCGCGATCGATCCGCTCGATCTCGTGCGCATGGTGGCGACCGCCCGCATCACCATGCCGCGCTCCAAAGTACGGCTGAGCGCCGGGCGCAGTGATCTGCCGCGTGAGGCACAGTTGATGTGCCTGTACGCCGGCGCGAACAGCATCTTCTACGGAGACAAGCTGTTGACCACGCCCAACCCGGACACGGACGCGGATGTGGATTTGATCCGCGCGGCGGGTCTCAGCGCGGAAGCGCCCGCTCCGAGCGCTTAGCTCGCGCCAACCGCTTGGAGCGTCCGCACCAAGCGATCAGTCCCAGCCCGAACGCCCATAGCGCGAGCGGACCGCTCGAAGGCGCTTTGCCGCCGATGGTCGACGCGCAACACCCGGTCTCGGGTTCGCCGCACTGCGTGGAGAAGCCATGCCGTGGCACGCCGACAGGATTGCCCGGATCGGCCGTCGTGCGATCGGGCGGCAGGGACGCGCAGATGGCAGCAATGTCGTCGTCCTCCAGCGTGGTCATGCCCACCTTATATTGGGAGTACATCGTCGCGCTGCCGTTGCTAGAGTGCGAGAGCCCGAGAAAATGGCCGATCTCGTGGGTCAATACGGCATTCAAGTCGACGGCGCCGGCATCGCCCTGGCCCGGACCGAGTACGAACGTCGCCTGGTTGCTATTGAGCTCGATGTTCGCGTCGTAAATTTCGCCTGAATCCGGGTTGAAGAAGACCGTCGTCAGGGCCAGTGTTTCCGCCCCCGTGTTCATGTACGGCCACTCGCTATCGTGGAAAGTGATCACGTTCTGATTGGGCTGGGATTTGTTGTATTCCGGTTTGGCGCACTCGACCGGGCCGAAATCCTTGAGTTTGATGCTCGGACCGTGAGAGTCGTCGCATGCAGCGTCCACCCAGCGTTGAAAGGCGTTGCTCACGACCGTGAGTAGCTGGTCGTAGCTGATGTCAGCCAGTTTCGAGCCGTCCCGCTGCACGTCGAACGACACGACCGAGCTGGCCCAGAACAGCGGTTTACCGCCCACGCGGCAGCCGGTCTCGCTGTCGGTAGTGCAGTACTTATTGGGATCGCAGGCGGTCGCGCTATTGGCGCAATCCCGACTGGGATCGCAGGTGTACGTCAGGCAATACGCATACGAATGAGCCGAGAGCGCGAAGGCAAAGCTTGCGGCCGCCAAGCGAGGCAGCAGACGAAGGCCGCTCAACGGCGTGCTCCGAGGATCAGCGCGCGCGCTTCGGTGAACGGTTTGCCCGTCAGTTGTGCGACCGCCGACGTGGCGCCGCCGACCAGCTGCGGCATGTTTCGACTCAGCCTCAAGCGCGGCGTGCCCGCGCCATCGATCGTGATCGGGTAGTGGCCTTGGGCCATGCCTGTGACCACCTCGACACCGTTGGGATCGATCATCAGAAACACTAGGCAGGTCTCGTGCAGCACGAGTTCCGCCTCACCGTGCACGATTTCGCCCAGGTCTGCGACGCGCCCACCGAGTGTGCGCACCAAGGTTTCCGAATCGCCGCTCGGACCGTGAATCGAATCGTCGATGCGCATCCGCGAGTAGGTGACGATGTGCCGAGCGCCGCCGATGTCCTCCGAGCGTGCGAAGCTATCGAGCGCCGTAGCGCGCGCGACGCGCGTGCTGCGACGAACGAGATCCGGCAGGCTCACGGCGCGCGCCGTCGTGGCGTGAGCGACATTGGCCGAGGCCAGCGTCGCAGCAAATATCCCCATCAACCCCAGGCTCTGCCGACGATCCATCGACTGAGAAAGTTAGCACAGGGTGTGGATGCTGGTCAGACCGGCCCGGCGATCGGTCTGGCACCCAACGGCGGTCCGTTTGGTGGGCACGGGCGTGCAGCTGCAGCGCGCTCAACCTACCGGCAAGCCGTCCAATTCCAGGCGATTTGCGGTTTACTTCATTATGCCCGGGGCTGAGCTATAACAACGCCTCGCCCCGCCGGTCCTAGCCGATGTGTGACCCTGCGACCCCGCCACCCACAAACTATGCCCCCCGCCACTGAAAGAGCAGCGTTGCTCGAACGTACAGCCCCAGGTCTCGTCGAGGAACTCAAGACCTACCTGGTCCGTCATCGTGTGGCCGTCGAGTCCATGATCAGGCCTGGTGGCCCAGAGGCTGGCCTCGAAGCGGCGGCGCGTTATGCCAAAGCCTTCGACGGCCTGCTCTGCTCGCTATTCAAGGCAGCCGAGAGCACGATGGTTAAAGCCGGCACGTGGCAGAACGTGGGGCTCGCTGCGGTCGGCAGCTATGGCCGAAACGAGCTCGGATATCATAGTGATCTGGATGTCCGGCTGATTTCGGCAAGCAAACCGGAGAAGGTGCGCGCCGTCGCAGAGGCGCTCTTGTACCCGCTCTGGGATGCCGGGTTGAGCATCGGACATCAGGTGGTGATGGGCACCGACCTACTCGACCTGGCGAAGAATGATTTGCCCACCGCCACCACGCTGCTGGACTGGCGTGTCCTGACTGGTGACCGCACCAGTTCCGAGAAGATGCTGACCCGCGCCTTCGAAGGCATCTTCGGCATCAGCAACATTAAAAAGTTTCTGGATCGTCTCGAAATCAAGGCGCATGAGCGATCGGAGCGCTTCGGCGGCTCGGTCTATTTGCTCGAACCGGACGTCAAAAATGGCATCGGCGGTCTGCGTGATCTGGACCTCGCGCATTGGGCGGCGCGTGCCCGCTGGCGCGTCACCGATCTGTCGGAACTCGTCCGCATCGGCGTGCTGCTCCAGCGCGAATGGCAACAGATCGAAGCCGCACGCGCACTGTTGTGGCGCGTGCGCAATTTGCTGCACTTGCAAGCCGGCCGGCGCTCCGACCGTCTGAGTTTCGATCGCCAGGAGTCTCTGGCCGTGGACCTCGGCTATGGCCCCGGGGGCGCCGGCGTCGAGGCCTTCATGAGCGACTACTACCAGAAGGCGCGTACCATTTCTCAGGCGCGCGAGTTGGTGCTGGCACGCGCGGCGCCGCCGCCCAAGCGCCGCCCGCGCGAGACGTCGATCGGCAAGGGTCTGAAGTTGACCAATGATCAGGTGTCTTTCGAAGACGGCGCAGCGCTCGAGCAAGAGCCGGCGCTCGCTCTGCGGCTGTACGACGAAGCGGTGCGACGGGATCTGCCGGTCTACGGTTTTGCCCGGGATTTGGTAGCCCGCGCCGTGACCTCACCCAGCTTTTGTGAGCGCCTGCGGCAGAGTGAAGAAGCCGCCCGCTTGTTCGTGCGCCTGGTGACGGTGATTCAACGCACGAAGTTGCGCGACGAATCCGTGGTCAAGGATTTGCACGACGTGGGCTTGCTCGTGGCCATGGTGCCCGAGTTTGCGCCGGTCGTTGGGCGCGTGCACCACGACGTGTACCACGTGTACACGGTGGACGTGCACTCCGTGGCCGCGGTCGATCGACTGCGTGAGTTGTGCCGCGGTGAGCTGGCCGCCGAGCATCGTCTGGCGTCGCGCTTGGCGGCGGAAATTTCGCGGCCGAACGTGCTGTTCTTCGCTGCGCTCCTGCACGACATCGGCAAGGACATCGGCGGCAAGAGCCACGACGAGCGCGGTCGTGAAATGGCGCGTGGGATCCTCGAGCGGTTGGGTTTGCCAGAGACCGACATCCGAGAGGTGCAGCAGCTGATCTGGAAGCACCTGCGCATGTATCACGTGGCCACGCGCCGCGATATCGACGACCCGCGTACGCTGGAAGCCTTCTGCGAAGAAGTGCACGGCCGTGAGGGGCTGCGTGAGCTGTACATCCTGACCATTTGTGATGTGTCTACGACCAGCCCGACCGCGCTGACTAGCTGGAAGTCGCGCGTTCTGGAGGAGTTGTACGTGAGCGCCGATCGCCAGCTGAGTACTGGCAAGGTCGAGCGTGGTGGCGAGCGTACCGAGCACATCCGCGCTGAAGTGCGCGCGCTCTGCCCGCAGCGCGGCGAGCTCGAGTTCCTCAATCACTTCTTGGCCACGATGCCCGACCGTTATTTGTACAGTAACGATCCGCAAGACATCGTGCGCCACTCGCGCTTCGCGCGCCAAGCGCAGATGCAGCACGTCAACGTGACGGTCATGACCACGGCCGCGCCGTACGTGGAGCTCGGCTTCATCGCCGACGATCGCCCGGGGCTGTTGGCGATGATCACTGCCACCTTGGCCGCCGCTCGCTTCAAAGTGATCAGCGCCCAGGTTTACTCCTGGGTCGATAGCTTCGGCCGCACGCGTGCGCTCGATTTGTTCTGGGTGCGAGCGGGTGAGACCACCGATTCGGTGACCGGATCGCTCGCGCGCCTCGATCGCGACTTCAACCGGCTGCTCAGCATGGAGCTTTCGCCTTCGGAGCTGGTCACCGGCGGCGCGCGGCGCTCGAGGCTATCCGACCGGCCGACGCCAAAAGTAGCGACCGAGGTCAACATCGACAATCGCTGCGCCACCGATCACTCGGTGATCGAGGTCACGACCAAGGACCAACAAGGGCTCTTGTTCTGGCTGGCCAACACATTGCAGCACCTCGATCTTCAGATCTCGCTGGCCAAGATCAACACCGAGGGCACACAGGTGGCCGACGTGTTCTACGTGACCGACACCAGCGGCGCAAAGATCACCTCGATCGAGCGCATGGAAGAGATCAAGGCGCGTATCCTGTCGAACATCGCCCACCTCGAAAAGGCATCCAGTTCATGAACTTTGCGTCGCGCTTGGCATCGCCTCTGTCGCACTTGGTTTTGCCGGCCGCTTTGTGCGGCGCGCTCTCGTTCGCCGCTTGTGGTGGGTCCGCGCCGCCGCCCGAAGCGCCCCCGCCTTCGCTCGATGACCCCGCGCCGCCGGCCGCCGCCGAGCAGAGCGCGAAGCCTTCCAGCAAGAAGGTGGAGCAGGGCATCGATGCCATCAAAGCTCAGGACTTCGCCAAAGCCAAAACGCTGCTCAGCGAGGCGCGCAAAGAAGGCCCGAAGGATCCACAGGCCGCCTTTTATTTGGGGGTAGCTCTGGAAGGGCTGTCCGACGGGCCAGGAGCTACGGCGGCGTACAAGGACGCCCTCGCGCTAGACCCGAAGCTGACTGAGGCGAGCGTTAACCTGTCCGCGCTCTTGCTCGATGCCAAAGACGCCGCCGGCGCCCTGACCGTGGCCGACGTGGGCCTCAAAACCGCGCCAAAGCAGCCCGATTTGCTGCTCAATCGCGCCCTCGCGCTGGAAGCTTCTGGCAAAAAAGACGAGTCGCTCAAGGCCTACGGTGCGGCCGTCGCCGCGTCGCCGGACAACATCGAGCTGCGCATCGCCTACGCCGAACTGCTCACCGCCGCCAAAGACGACAAGACGGCGCTCGAACAACTCCGAGCCGTATCGACCACGGATGACCCGAAGCTGCTCGAAAAGCTATCGCAGAAGTTCGGACGTCTACACGCGTTCGCCGATTGTATTGCCGTGCTCGACAAAGCCATCAAAGCTTCCGACAGTGCGAACCTGCACGTGCGCCGCGCCGTCTGTCGCCACGATCAGAAAGACGACGCCGGCGCCCTAGTCGACTACGAGGCTGCGCTGAAGCTCGACGAAAAGTTTGCTCCCGCGCACTACTACCTGGCGAAACACGTCTGCCCGACCGACAAGAAGAAAGCCGCCACGCACTTCAAGCGCGCCGCAGAAATCGCCGGTAATGACGATATCGGCAAACGCGCCGCGGAGATGGCCGTCAAGGCCAAAGCCGGCAAGTGCGAATGAGCCCGAGTCGCTAGCCGGACCGCGCTCCGACCACTTGACTCAAGTCACCGTGCCCTCCCCCCGGTGACCACCGCGTCTCACCGGTGTTCCTGCCGGTCAGAACCGTCATCGGTGCTGGTTGCGCCCGAGCTTCGCGCGCGAAAATGCAGTTTGAATCCCAACTCCACACGAGCCTTGGCTCGTTTCCTCGAGCAACGCCGACTTCAAATTCGTCTAACCTGGTTGCACCGAAGCCGGGATCGTCGTGGAGTCGGCTTTGCTCGACGCTCCTTCGGGGCCGCACTCCGGTGCGGAACGCAGCGCAACGCGAGGTGCGACGCTGGATCGCGAGCGCGAGAAAGCCAGGCCAACCACGTAGCGCGCGCTACGACTTGGGCACGGTCGTGAGCGGCAAACCACGCACGCTGCCGAAATGACGATCGAAGCTGATCAGCTCAGCGCCGGTCTCGAAGGCGTGCGCGGCGATCCAGATATCGTTGGTTGGGATGGGCGTCCCCGCTTTGCGTAAGGCGGCTGCAATGCGGCCAAAGCGGTCCGCCGTGGTGCGTGTGACGAGTTGCAATTCGACCCAGGGTTGGTTCAAGAACTCATCCAGCAACGCCAGATTCTTTTCGTAGCGGCTCCCATTGCGAAAGCCAAATAGCAGCTCTCCTACCACTACCATCGAGAACACGAGCTGCTCGGCGCTGCGAACCAGATTAACCACGTCGGCGTTGCCCTTCAGGAGCTCGACGTAAGCATTGGTGTCGAGCAGGCGTTTCACTTCCAGAGCTCGTCGTCGACTTGCTCGAGTACGCGGAGCGACTGCCTCAGTTTGCTTGCCTCGGTGGCCGAGAGGCTACCGACAAAGCGGTCGACTGCCGCCCCGATGCACCGAGATTCGGGGGCAGCTTGAATACCGGCTCCGATTTTCAAGATCTTGGCCGCTGCCTTGTTGATGGAAAGTCCCTCGACCCGCGCTACCCGCTCGATCTCTGCGAGAACTCGGGGATCCAGGTCACGAAGCGTGAGTTGATTAGTATGCCTCGGCATGTGCCTCACTATAACGCGCTAGGTGAGGCAATCAAGCGTGCGGAGCTGGCTGAGCCTTCTGAGCGGTGCCGCAATTCCTAGGCGGCGTGGGCGCGTTCGCGAGATTACAGCAGCACTTCGAGCAATTTGTCGAGTTCGTCCCAGGAGGCGTACTTGATCGCGAGTTCGCCCTTGCCGTCTTTGTCGCGGACTTCGACCTTGGTGCCGAGTTTGCGGCCTAGGCGGAGTTCCAAGTCGCGCGTCGATGGGGTCTTGTCTTTTTTGCCTTTGGCGCCTTCGGGCTTGCTCTTGGCGGTGCGCACGAGCGCTTCGGTTTGACGCACACTGAGCCGGCCGCGGATCACTTTTTCGGCGAGGGTGGCCAGGGCCGCGTCATCTGGGGCGCCGAGCAAGGCGCGTGCGTGGCCTTCGCTGAGCTCGCCAGTGACCACTTTGTCGCGTACCGCGCTGGGCAGGCGCAAGAGGCGTAAGGCATTGGCGATCGTCGAGCGATCTTTGCCGACGCGTTGCGCGAGCGTCTCTTGGGTATAGGCGTGCTCCTTGATTAGGCGATCCAGCGCTTCGGCGAATTCGATGGCGTCGAGATCTTCGCGCTGAACGTTCTCGATCAGCGCGAGCTCGTAGGCGTCCTTGGCCGAGACGTCGTGGACGACGACTAGCACTTCGCGCAAATTGGCGCGCTGCGCGGCGCGCCAGCGGCGCTCACCAGCGATGATCTCGAAGTCGTCCGCGCCCGGGCGGCGGCGCACGATCAACGGTTCGAGCAAGCCATGCGTGCGCAGGGACTGCGCCAGCTCTTCGATGCGATCGTTGTCGAAGTGCTGCCTCGGTTGGCCCTTCTGCGGCACGATCTTGTCGAGCGGGCAGCTGAACACGTTGCCCTCGTACTTCGCGCTGGCCGCGGCGGGTCGCTCGGCGGTCACCGGCACGCGCGCGGGCATCAGCGCATCGAGGCCACGCCCCAAGCCGCGGAATGGCTTTTTGGGCGGTTCGTTCATGCGTTTGGACCCTCGCTGACGCTCGTCGGACCTTCGATGAACGCGGTTGGCCCCTCGATCAGTTCGCGCGCCAAGCTCAGGTAGCCCTGTGCGCCCTTGCTGCCGACATCGTACAGCAGCGCGGGCAAGCCGTGTGAAGGTGCCTCGCTCAGCCGCACGTTGCGCGGGATGATCGATTTGAACACGCGAAAATGTTTGTTCACTTCGTCCGCAACCTGATGAGCGAGACGATTGCGCGGATCCCACATCGTGAGCACGATGCCCTCGACCGTCAGGTCTGGGTTCAAGGACGCCTTCACTCGATCGATCGTGGCCATCAAATAGGTAATGCCCTCGAGCGCGTAGTATTCGGGCTGAAGCGGCACGATCACGCGGTGCGCGGCGACGAGCACGTTCAACGTCAAAACGCCGAGTGACGGCGGTGAGTCGATGATGATGTAGTCGTACTTCTCGACATCCGGACCACGCAGGATCTCGCGCAGGTGCGTGCCGCGTTGGGTCGTTTCGAACAGCTCGTACTCCACGGCCGTCAGATCTTGCGTCGCGGGCGCCAGGTCGAGTGTTGGGATCCCGGTGGGGCGGATGACGTCGCGCAGCGGTGCGTTGCCGATCAATGCGTCGTAGATCGTTTTCTCCACGGTGCCAGGTGGCACACCCACTCCGCTCGAAGCGTTGCCTTGGGGGTCGAGGTCCACGAGCAACGTCGGACGCTCGGCGGCGGCCAGGCTGGCAGCCAGGTTTACGGCGGTCGTGGTCTTGCCGACGCCACCCTTTTGGTTGGCGATGGCGATGATCTGCTGGCGCTGAGTCATGGGTTCAGAAAACGGAGGGGAGGCAAAGCTTGGGAGCAGCTTGCCCCGGCAGTGTGCCTCTTATCGAAATATCGCGCGCGAGCCGCGTTTTTTTGGAGGTCCGAGCAACGTAGCGTACTGTGTGTGCAGATGTAGGTGTGAGTAGTCAAAAGTGAGCCGAAAGCCAATCCCCCGTACTAAAGACCTCGCAGCGCGCATGCAGCTCGCGCTCAACCCCGGACTAGCCGGGTCTGAGCAGCGCCGCAATGCCGCCCGCGAACGAATCCTGCGTGCGGGATTTTGGCTGCCGTCCTCCGACCGATCGCTGGCCCGCGTCGTGCCCCTTTACCCCGCCGTGGCTGCGCGGCGGGCTCCAACTCTGAACCTCTGAGGAGACCCTCTCAAATCATGGCCGCCCCCAAAGACTACAGCTCTTTCGCAGAACTCGAACGCGACCTCGTGCGCCCCGAAATGCGCATCGGTTGGTCCGTCGATGAGATCGAATCCACGGGTGAGACCTTGGAATTCGACATGGATCCCTTCGAAGCCGCGAT
>Ga0302323_100003567_pt1 | contig 12651 bp, 7 predicted proteins | sample Fen_T0_3_FD_201950 | JGI IMG/M metagenome (GOLD analysis project Ga0302323, IMG submission 201950) | Peat permafrost microbial communities from Stordalen Mire near Abisko, Sweden - Fen_T0_3 | ecosystem: Environmental > Terrestrial > Soil > Wetlands > Permafrost | place: Sweden: Abisko... | reverse complement strand
GCCCTGCCGCACCGCGTCCTCCTCGCAGGGCCCGACGCAGTGCGGCATGTGGCGGTGCTCTCGCGCGTGCCGCTCACGCGGGTGGGTCGCCATGCGGTCGTGCCCTTCCGCTGGCGGGAGTCGTCGCTGTTTGTCCGGCGGGGCGTGCTGGAGGTCGCAGTCGATCTGCCCGGCGGCGAGGTCACCCTCTTCGTCGTGCATCTCAAGAGCCGCCACACGGAGAGCGGCGACGACCCGAACGCCGCGGCGCAGCGCGCGGGCGAGGCCGAGGCGGTGCGCGACCTCATCCTGGGGCGCTTTCCCGATCCGGCGGCGGCGCGCTTCTTGGTGTTGGGCGACTGCAACGACGCGCCGCGGAGCCGGCCCCTGCAGGCGCTGAGCCGGCGCGGACAGACGCTGATCGCGACCCTGGTGCCGGCCGCAGACGCCCGCGGCGATGCGTGGACCTACTATTTCCACCAGGCCGAGGAGTTTGCCCGGGTCGACTACGTGCTGGCCTCGCCCGGCCTGCTGCCGGCGGTGACCGCCGGGCGTGCGGAGATTCCGGACACACCGGAGATCCGCCGGGCCAGCGACCACCGGCCGGTGCTGGTGCGGCTGTGCGCCGAAGCCCCCACGGCCGGCCGGAAATAGAAAGGCCGGCCCGTGGCGGGACCGGCCTTGGGTGAAACGGGAAAACGGACTCAGCGCGGACTGACCGTGACGGGCACGGAGAGCTCCCCGGAACCGGTTCCGGAGACGAACAGGCTGCCGGAGCCGGGCTGGTTGCCCTGCACGGTCACGCTGACGGAGGTCGCGCCGGCCGGCACGATCACCTCCGGCATGATCACCGACTTCGGCACGTCGGTGCTGACATCGATCAGTTGTCCGCCGGCCGGGGCCTGGCTGCCGAGCGTGAAAAACAGCGTGGCCCGTTCGCCGCTGCGCAGGGTGAGCGCGCTGGGCGCCACGGTGATGGCGATCGAGTCGACGCGGAAGGTGCCCACCGGCTGCGAAGCGGTGCCGTTGTTGAGGGTGACCGCGTAGTTTTTTCCCGGAGGCAGGGCGGGCACCATGAACGAAACGGCGTTGGCTCCCTCGAACACCGTGCGGGCCGGCGTCGAGTCGAGGTACACCACATCCTGCGGGGTGAAGCCGCGGCCGACGATGGCGACGCGGGCGCCGATCGGGGCGCGCAGCACGTCGAGGGTGTAGACCATCCGGTTGATGACCTTCAGCCACCGCTTCTCGGTGTAGTCTTCCCGCGGCGTCACGTCGCCGCCGTTCACCACCGTGTAGTTGACGAGGATGTAGTAGATCGCCTCGCTGCGCCCCGGCGGCATGTGGAAATCATACTCGTAGATGTCCTTCCCGAGGGGGCTGGGCGTCATCTCGTGCATCTGGCCGTCGATGACGATCTTCGGGCTGACCGTGCCTTTCTTCACGTTGGGATCGCGCGGCCTGGCCAGCGTCGTGATCGTGTAGATTTGCGACGGATTCTCTGCGACCGTTTCGGAGGTCATGGTATTGATCCTCGTCGCGCAGCCCGTGAGCGAGAGGGCGAGCGCGACGGCCGCGCCAGCGAGTCCAGTCTTCCAAAACGAAAGGTGCGTGGTTTGCATAAAGGGTTGCTGGCCGGTCCGATTCGAGACGGGATGCCGGCCACGATGGCCGAATCTCTAACCGTCGCAGGGCCGGCAGAGCAAGAAAAAGGCGAGGCTCCGGCGCTCGGCGTCTATCTGCACGTGCCCTTCTGCGCGACGACCTGCGCGTATTGTGCCTTCTACCAGGTGCAGCCGGCCGGGGACGATTTGCAGCGCTATCTCGACGACGTGGCCGCCGAATGCGGGCTCGTGCCGGGACCGTGGGCGGCGGAGACCGTGTTCTGGGGCGGGGGCACGCCCGGTCTGTTGCCCCCGCGCCAGCTGGCCGAACTCGCGGCCATCGTCCGGCGGCACCTCGGCGCTGCGCCGGGCGAGTGGACCGTCGAGATGGCACCGACCACCGTCACCGCGGACCGGCTGGCCGTGCTGCGGGAACACGGGGTCACCCGGATTTCGCTCGGCGTGCAGAGCTTCCAGCCGGACCTGCTCGCGGCGCTGGGCCGCCGGCACAGCCGCGAGCAGGCGCTGCGCGCCTATGACCTGGTGCGCGCGGCCGGATTCACCTCGGCCAGCCTCGATCTCATCTTCGCCATCCCCGGGCAGGACCTCGCCGGCTGGCGCCGCGACCTTGCCGCGGCGATCGCGCTGGCGCCCGATCACCTGTCGACCTACTGCCTGACCTTCGAGGAGGACACGGCGTTGTTCGTGCGGCTGTCCGAGGGCCGGGTGACCCTCGACGTCGAAAAAGAGGCCGCGTTCTACGAAACCGCGTGGGACGATCTCGGGGCCGCCGGCTACGCGCAGTACGAGATCTCGAACCACGCGCGGCCGGGCCATGTCTGCCGCCACAACCTGAATACCTGGCGGATGCAGGAATGGCTCGGGCTCGGCCCGGCGGCGGCCTCGCAGCACGCCGGCTGGCGCGGGGCGAATCCGCCGGATCTCGCGGCCTGGCGGCGCGACGTGGCGGCCGGCCGGCGGGCTACCGCCGACCGCGTGCCGCTCACGCCGGACCTGCTGGCGGCGGACGCGCTGATCTTCGGTCTGCGCTGCAACGCCGGGGTCGACCTCGCGGCGCTGGTCCGCCGGTTTCCCGTGGCGCCGTGGGCGCGGTACGGGGCGTTGTTCGAGCGGCTGGTGGCCGAGGGGCTCGCGGAGCGGGGGAGACCGGAAACGCTGCGGCTCACCCGCCGGGGCCGCATGGTCTGCGACGCGGTGGGGACGGCGGTGCTGGAAGCCGGAGACGGCGAGCCTGGCGCTGGTCTGCACGAGAAATGAACTGTGGGCAGCGCGCTGGCGCGCGACTTCGCACCGCTCGCACCCCAGACGTCATCGCGCGTCAGCGCGCTGCCCACAGACGGACGGCGAAGGCGATGCCGGGGGAGGGTCCGGCTCCCGGCCAACCCGCTTGACTGGCTTTCGCGCGGGGCGTTGTCTCGGCGGCCGTGAAACTTCCGTTCGTCATCGCCACCGTGTTGCTGGCGGCGCTGGCCGCCGGGTGCGGCACGGCGGACCGGCCGCCGGCGCCGCCGCCGGTGGTGGCCCGCGTATTCATTGAGGCACGACCGCAGGAGCAGGCGGTGCGGGTGGTCCTGCCGGTCAGCCACGCGCACATCGAGGTCGATCCGCGGCCGGTGCTGCTCGAGTTCGACCTCGCGCAGGTCGAGCTGGTGACCGCGGAATTCGGCCGCGCGCTGCTGCTGCACTGGTCCGGCGCGGCCGCCCGCGACCTTTACCAGAAGACGATCGGCAGCCAGGGCCGCCGCCTGGTGCTCACGCTCGACGGTGCACCCGTGAGCGTGTTCACGATCGACGGGCCGGTCAGCAACGGTCTGCTCACGTTCTATCTGGAGCTGCCCGACGACCAGCTTCCGCCGCTGGCGCGGAACCTCCAGCAAACCGTCGTCGCCATCCAGGGCCGACTTGCCCGCCAGAAGTAACCGCCGTGCGCGCCCTGGGCTGTCTTTTCTTCCTGGTGACGTTGTCCGCCTTCGGGCGGTTGGAACTGGTCTGGCCGACGCCGAATCCCGCCTGCTTCGAGGGCCGGCCGATCGAGGCGTATATCCAGCCGACGGTGTCGGGCGATCCGGCCTCGGGCCTGTTCGGCTGCGTGCGCAGCAACGGCTATCAGTTCCACGAGGGCCTCGACCTGAAACCGGTGGGGGAGCGCCGCCGCGGCGAGCCGACCGACGAGATCTTTGCGGCGATGGATGGCGTCGTCCGGCACATCAGCGTGCGGGCCGGTGAGAGCAGTTACGGCCGGTATGTCGTGCTCGAACATCCCGGCGCCACGCCCGCGATCTACACGCTCTACGCCCACCTCCAGAGCATCGCGGCAGGGTTGGAAGTTGGTGACGCGGTCAAGGGCGGGCAGGTGATCGCGATCATGGGGCACTCCGCCGGCGGGTACGCGATTCCGCGGGACCGCGCCCACCTCCACTTCGAGATGGGGCTGATGGTGACGACGGATTTTCCAATCTGGTACAACCGCCAGAAGTTTGGCAGCCCCAACGAACACGGTCCGTGGAATGGGATGAACCTGATGGGCTTCGACCCCCGCGAATTTTGCACCCGGTTCCGGGCCCATCCGACCGAGGAGGTCATCGACTATCTCCGGTCCCTCCCGGTCGCGCTGAAGGTGCGCGTGGCGACGACGCACGTGCCCGATTTCGCCGTGCGTTACCCGGGCCTGGTGACGGCGCCCTTGCCGCCGGGTTCGCTGCTCGCAGGTTGGGAGGTCGAGTGCTGGTGGACGGGCCTGCCGCTCGCCCTGCGCCCGCTCGACGCCGCGGCGATCGGTCTCCAACGCCCGGGTACGATGCAGATCGTTGCGATGAACCGCGAGGAACTCGTCACCCACCGGGCCATCGGCCTGGTCCGGGGGCGGGGGACCGGCTCGCTGCCGGCGAAAGATCTGCGCGACGTGCTGGAGAAACTCTTCGGACCGCTCCGGTGAGCCGGCGGGAATTTTCCGAATGACCCTGGGGATGCAGTTGCCCGGGGTGGAGCCCGACCTCCGGGCGGGCTTCGCCGACCGAAAATGACGGAAACCCGCCCGGAGGTCGGGTTCCACCAATGGTTGTCCCGATTCGCCCGGGGCGAAGCGGTTCGGTCTGCGTGGATGCGACTGAGTCATCGATCCGGACCGCGCCCGGGCCGGCGAGATTCCAGATTTTTTTGTCGCACCCCGCTCGGGTCGCTGGCGACACTGGCGTCTTTCCCCTGCGCCGCCCCCCGCGCCCGCCCCTTCCGGCGACCCGCGTCCGGGCGGAACGCGCAGGGGAGCCCCCTCTCTGCTTCACGCCAACCCGCAACCGCCCTCCGTTCCATGGATACCTCCGCCCAACCCTGCACGGTGAAATTCAGCACCGGTGAAAACATCCCGCTCGAGCTGCACAAGGTCCGCGTCGTGCAGAAACTGTACCTGCTCCCGATCGAGCAGCGGCTCGTCGCGATGCAGCGCGCGGGCTTCAACACGTTCCAGTTGAACACCACCGAGGTGTTCCTGGACATGCTCACCGACTCCGGGACCAATGCGATGAGCGACAACCAGGTGGCGTCGATGCTCCGCGCCGACGACGCCTACGCCGGTTCGCAGAGCTTCTACCGCATGGAGGCGGCCGTGCGCGAAGTCTTCGGCACGGAGTTCGTCATCCCCGTGCACCAGGGCCGGGCCGCCGAGAACGTGATTTCGCGGGCCTTCATCAAGCCGGGCGACGTGATCCCGATGAACTACCATTTCACGACGACCAAGGCCCACATGGAGATGAACGGCGGCCGGATCTTCGAGATCTACACCGACGAGGCGCTGAAGATCAAAAGCTCCTTCCCGTTCAAGGGGAACATCGACCTCACCAAGCTCAATGCACTGATTGCTGAATACGGTGCGGCGCGGATCCCCTTCATCCGCCTCGAGGCGTCCACGAATCTCATCGGCGGCCAGCCCTTCTCGATGGCCAACATGCGCGAGGTGCGCAAGATCGCCGACCAGCACAAGATCATGGTGCTGCTCGACGCCTCGCTCATCGGCGAAAACGCGTACTTCATCAAGCAGCGCGAGGCGGAGTTTAAAAACACCCCGATCAAGGACATCCTGCTCACCATGTGCGGGCTGGTGGACCTGATCTACTTCTCCAGTCGCAAGGTCAGCTCGACCCGCGGCGGAGCGATCTGCACACGGAGCAAGGAACTCTTCCTCAAGGTGCGCGACCTCGTCGTGCTCTACGAGGGCTTCGTCACCTACGGCGGCATGTCGGTGCGCGAGATCGAGGCCATGGCCGTCGGCATGTACGAGACGACCGATGAAACGGTGATCAGCCAGTCCCCGTCGTTCATCGCCTACCTGGTCAATGCGCTCGACCAGCGCGGTATCCCCGTTGTCACGCCGGCCGGCGCGCTCGGCTGCCACATCGATTCGATGGGCTTCCTGCCGCACGTGCCGCAGAAGGAGTATCCCGCCGGGGCGCTGGCCGCCGCGCTGTTCATCGTCTCGGGCGCCCGGGGCATGGAACGCGGCACGATTTCCAGCGTGCGCGACGAGAACGGCAACGACCTGCTGGCCGACGTGGAGCTGCTGCGCCTCGCCTTCCCGCGGCGCGTCTTCACGCTCTCGCAAACGCAGTATGTCCTCGACCGCCTCACCTGGCTTTTCAAAAACCGCGAGTTGGTCGGCGGCCTGAAGTTCGTCGACGAGCCGAAGGTCCTGCGCTTCTTCATGGGCCGGCTCGCGCCGGTCTCCGATTGGCCGGAAAAACTCATGGCGAAATTCCGCGCCGACTTCGGCGACAGTCTGTAAGCGCCGCCTGGCTCAGTTTCGCGGCCCTTTCCGGCTCCGGCCGGAGGGGGCCTTTCCATTTTCGGGTGCGCGTCGTTCACCTTCGCCGCGCCGGCGCCGCCGCCGCGCGAAGCAGAAGCAGCCGTTGATTGTGGAGTGGACGAGACATGCCGGAAGGGGGCGGTGGAATCGTGCACGGGGCGTCGATTTCAACTTGAGAGAAGCTCGCGCCGGGCGTCGATTGCAGTCCCGCTGGCTTCCCCCCTTCCGCCGAAGCTGGAAACGGGCGGTCCCCGAGCGGTCGGTTTCGTGGCTCCTGCTCCCGCTTTCCCCAATATGAAAATCTTCCCCAAAGCTCTTCCGCTCGCATTGGCGTGGCTTGCGACGAGCCTCGCCGCGGCCGATGTCGCGACGGTGTCCGCGTCGCCGGCGGTCGCCAATGTCTCCGGCCAGAATGGCGTGCTCGCGTTCTCCCTCGGGCCAAACCAGGTCGAAATCCGCCTCTGCCAGCCCAATCTGGTGAAGGTGAGCGTATCCCCAGACGGAAAGTCCGGGGTGGATACACCGAGCATCTGGCGGAAGAGCTGGCCCGCGGTGCCGTCCACCTGCGAGCTCCAGGGAGATCCGCTGGTCCTCCGGACCGGCCGGATGGTGATCAAGGTCAGCCGCGCCTCCGGTCGGGTCGCGGTCTACGACGCCGGTGGCACGCTCCTGATCAAGGAGCACGACGACGAGGGCGTGTACCAGAGCTGGCAGAAGGGCGTGCGGTTTGCGACCCGCCCCGGCTCGCACTTCTACGGCCTCAAGGGCTGGGAGTATCTCGACGATTCCCGCGGGCAGATGGAGATGCGGCCGAGCGCCCAGGCGTATCCGATCCGCGCGGGCTCCGAGGGGCAGACCGGCGGGCCGTTCCTCTGGAGCAATCTCGGCTATGGCGTGTTTGTGAATACCGAGGGCGGCTTCTGCCACGTCCGCAGCGACACGGACGTGCGCTTCTTCGATCTCAGCGGGGGCAACGTCTGCTACTATGTCGTGGTTGGTTCGGCGTACGAAGTACAAGAGGCCGTGGCCGAACTCACCGGAAAGCCGCCGCTGTTTCCGAAGTGGGCGCTGGGCTTTTCCAACAGCGAGTTCGCGGACATGAACGAGGAGCTCTGCGCCAGGCACGTGGAGGGCTACCGGTCCCGGGGCATTCCGCTCGACCTGTATGTTTTCGATTTCCAGTGGAAGGCGTGGGGAGAAGACCATTACGGCGAAGCGCGCTGGAATTCCACGAACTTTCCGAACGGCCCTTCCGGGGCGTTCCAGAAGCGGATGGCCGCCGCCGGCATCAAGCTCGGGGGGATCATGAAGCCCCGGATCCATCTCGACTCGGAGCAGGGGCGCCATGCCACCGCGCACCATTTCTGGGTGAAAGGCCGGTCGCCCTACGACGACTACTTTTCGCACCAACTCACCAATGATCTGGATTTCTCCATTCCGGAGTGCCGGCGGTGGTTCTGGGAGCACGCCATCCCGGCGTTCGACACCGGGATCGTGGGCTGGTGGAACGACGAGGCCGACGCCTGGGGTTCGACCTGGGAGTTCCTCTACATGGCGCAGGCGCTCTACGAGGGCCAGCGTGCTCATACCAAGGATCAGGTGCGGGTCTGGACCAACAACCGGAACTTCTTCAGCGGCGCCCAGCGCTACGCCTACGCCACCTGGTCGGGCGACATCGAGTCCGGCTTTGCCGTCATGCAGCAGCAGCGCGAGCGCCTCCTGTGTTCGGTCAATGTCGGCCAGGCCCGCTGGGGCATGGACACCGGTGGTTTCAACAACAACTTTCACATTGCCGGGGAGGAACTGAACGAGTGCTTCGCGCGGTGGATGGAATTCGCCGCATTCGTTCCGATCTTCCGCACGCACGGCACGTCCTATCGCCAGCCCTGGCTCTATGGGCCGCGGGCCGAGACCGCCGCGCGGCACGCCGCCCGGTTGCGGTATTCGCTGATTCCGTACATGTACTCCTTCGAGCGCGGGCTGTACGAGACAGGCGTGGGCCTGGTCCGGCCGCTGATCTGGGATTATCCCGACGATCCCCGTTTCACCAACGGCGTCGACGCCTGGATGTTCGGCGACTACCTGTTGGTGGCCCCGGTCGTGGAGCAGGGGCAGACGCTCAAGCGCATCGATCTCCCGGCCGGGGAGTGGATCGACTATTTTCGCGGTGACCGCGTGCAAGGCGGCCGGGCAATCCAGTATCCCGTCGATGCGACCAGCTGGCTGGACATCCCACTGTTCGTAAAAAAAGGTGCGATCATCCCCACGATGGAAGTGCCGAATTTTGTCGGCGAGCGTCCGGTCGAAAATGTCGCGGTCGACGTTTTCCCGGATACGAGGCCGTCCTCGTTCACGTACTACGACGACGATGGCGCCACCTACGCCTACGAGAGAGGGGTCTATTTCAAGCAGGAGCTGCAGGCCTGCGCCAAAGCAAACGGCACCGCGATCATGCTGGGATCCCGGACGGGTGAATACGCCCCGGCCTTGCAGTCGTATACCTTCAAAATCCACGGCCCGGCCAGCGGCGCGCTCATGATCGACGGGAAACCCGTGCGGCAGCTGGGCTCGGCGCAGGAGCTGGAGAAATCCGAAAGCGAAGGCTGGGCGCAGGGCAGAGACATCTACGGTGATGTAACCTACGTGAAGATCCCCGCCGGGATGGCGCACACGATCTGGGCTGGCTTCGCTCCCGCGGCTGCTGGCGGGACGACCTCCGTGTCGTCCGCCCGCTGAAGCGGTCCACGCGGAGGGGGGTCGTCCACCGCGGACGCAGCATGAATCAGCCCGGGCGGATTTGGTTGGCCGACAAATCCCTTTCCCCTCCCGCTGATTCAGCCTACCAACAGGCATGCACTCCTCGACGCCTGGCCTCCGCCTCTCCGTTGCGCGTTCCCGCCTCTTGTGTGCGGTGCTGTTTCTCGCCGGGTTCGCCGTCCGTTCTGCCGCCGCGCCGGTTGACGATCCCGTTGCCGATCCCGCGGCGGTCGTCGCCAGCGGCGACGCCCGGTTCACCGTGCTCACGCCGCAGATGATCCGCCTGGAGTGGAGCGGGGACGGCAAGTTCGAGGACCGGGCATCGCTCGTCTTCCTCAACCGGAAACTGCCCGTGCCGCCCTTCACCGCCAGCGTTGCGGGCGACTCCCTCGTCATCAAAACCAGCGCCCTCGAATTGCGCTACCAGCGGAACAGCGGCCAGTTCTCGCCGGCCAATCTCAGTGTCGCCTTCCAGCTCAACGGCACCCCCGTTGTCTGGAAACCCGGCACCCCGGATACCGGTAATCTCAAGGGCACCACACGCACCCTCGACGGCGTGAACGGGTCGATCCGCCTCGAGCCCGGGCTGCTCTCGCGCGACGGCTGGACGCTGGTGGACGACAGCACCCGCTTGCTGTTCGACCACTCCGACTGGGCCTGGGTCACCGCCCGACCGGCCGGCGACCGGCAGGATTTCTATTTCTTCGGCTACGGTCACGACTACCGGCGCGCGCTCGGCGACTTCATCAAGGTGGCGGGGAAGATCCCGCTGCCGCCGCGCTTTGTCTTCGGTGCGTGGTGGTCGCGGTATTGGGCCTATACCGACACGGAGCTCATGGCGCTGGTCGCCGAGTTCCGCGCCCACGATCTCCCGCTCGACGTGCTCGTCATCGACATGGACTGGCACCTGACCTTCCCCGACCGGAAGGGGGCGCTCGACGACTCCGGCCACTCGCTCGGCTGGACCGGCTACACCTGGAATCGCAGCTATTTCCCCGAGCCGGAGAAGTTCCTGGGTTGGGCGCACGCCCAGGGGCTCAAGACGACGGTGAATCTCCATCCCGCCTCCGGCGTGCAGCCGTTCGAGGAGGCGTATCCGGAGATGGCCCGCGCCATGGGCATCGATCCCTCCACGAAGCAGTACGTGAAGTTCGACATCGGCAATCCGCGGTTCGCGGAGAACTACTTCAAGGTGCTCCACCACCCGCTGGAGCAGCAGGGCATCGACTTCTTCTGGCTCGACTGGCAGCAGGAGGGGACGACGAGCGTGACGGGCCTGAATCCGACCTTCTGGCTCAACTACGTCCATTCGACGGACATGGAGCGTCGCGGCAAGCGCCCGCTCATTTATCACCGGTGGGGCGGGCTCGGCAACCACCGCTACCAGATCGGCTTTTCCGGCGACACGATTTCGACGTGGGAATCGCTGGCCTTCCAGCCCTATTTCACCGCGACCGCGGCCAACGTCGGCTATGGCTACTGGAGTCACGACATCGGTGGGCACATGCCCGGCAAGGTCGATCCGGAGATGTACACGCGCTGGGTGCAGTTTGGCGCGTTCAGCCCCATCCTGCGCACCCATTCCACCAAGAATCCCGAGGCCGAGCGCCGCATCTGGGCGTACCCGCTGAAATATTACGACGTGATGCGGCAGGCCGTGAACCTGCGGTACGCGCTGATTCCCTACATCTACACCGCGGCGCGTCAGGCCCACGACACCGGGATCTCGCTGCTGCGCCCGATGTATTACGATTACCCGGAGGCCGCCGCCGCGTACCAGTACACCGGCCAATACCTGTTCGGCGACGCGATGCTGGTCGCGCCGGTCACGACGGCGCTCGATCCGCTGCACCACCTGGCGAAGAAGGCAGTGTGGATTCCCGAGGGCGAGTGGGTGGAATGGAGCACCGGCAACCGTTTCAAGGGCCCGGGGGCGATCGAGCGCAACTATGCCCTCGACGAGGTCCCGGTCTTCCTGAAGGCGGGTGCGATTCTGCCCCTGCAGCCCAAGATGAGGTTCAGCAACGAAAAGCCGGTCGATCCGCTCATTCTCACGATCTTCCCCGGCGGAGCGTCGTCTACGCGGCTGTATGAAGACGCCGGGAATTCGACCGGCTACCAGAACACGGAAGCGGCCTGGACCACGATTGGTACCGAAAAACCCGATGCGAACACCCTCGTTGTCCGGGTGCAGCCCGTGGAAGGCTTGTATCCGGGAATGCCGGTCGAGCGCGGGTACGAGCTCCGTCTCTTCGAGACCTGGCCGCCGGATGCGGTGACCTGCAACGGCCAGCCCATCGCCTTCAATCCGGATCCGGAAGCAACCTCCGGTTGGCGTTACGAGGGCGAAGGGCTGACGACGGTCATCCGCCTGCCGCGAATGCCCGTGTCCACGCCAGCCGAAGTGACGGTGAAGATCTCCGCGGAGAAGGCGGCGAAGCTGGCGCTGCTCGATGGCGCGGTGGGGCGGCTGGCCCGCATCCGCCGCCTCTTCAAAGCGGTCAACAACACCGGCCCGGACTCGCTGCTGCGCCTCGCCACCACCGGCCGGCGGATCGAGCTGAAGCCCGAGACCACTGTATCCGAACTGACCGGCTACGCGGCCGCCCAGAAGACGATGGCCGATGACCTCGGCCGGACCGCCGACAACGCCTGGAATCTCCTCTGGACCCTCGGCGTTGCCGAATCCGTCGGCAGAGTGGAAGCGGAGCAGTAGATATCGCAGCCGGAGCTTCGCGCCGGGCGAGTTTCGTTGGCGGATCGCGTCCGGTGGCTTGGCAAGATCAAGGCCCCCCCGAGGGCGGCGATGACGTTTTGACACCGCCCAGCAGTTCGCGGAACAGGTCGCAGATGGGGCCGCGCTGGTTCGTGCCCGCTTCCACGGTGGCCGTGGCCGTAAACTCGAGGAAACGCCGCGTTTGCCCGTCATGCGATGTCCATGACGGAAGGTCGGGGCCGTTCGGATCGCCCGCCCGGGCGAAGTTGGTCCAGTAGGCCTGGATCGTGGCGGAGAGCTGGCGATCGGTTTCCTGGAAGTCACCGCCCTGGCTGCCCGTCGTCCACAGGTTTCCGAATACATATGGCAGATCGCCCGAATGTCCGGCTTTTAGTCGCGGCGGGATGGCGCGGTCGAACTGGTATTCCCAGACGGGGTTGCCGGCCGCGGCCTGCCATTCGCCCTCGATGATGCCGGTGGCGCGAAAGGCGTCGGTGCCCCACTGGTCGATCAGATCGCCGTAGATGGGGTGGGCGGCCGGTGGAACTTTACCCGCGGCAAGGCCGTAGAGCGCCAGCGCTTTGGGCGCCAAGGGACCGAACATGGCTGTAATTTGTTTCCGGATGTCGCCGAGGCCGCCGCTTGCCGCAAACTCGATCGCGACACTCCCGATGATCAACGGTACGCGTGCTCCACGGCCGGTCGCCAGAACCCGCCCGGGCGATTCGACCAACACCCAACCGTCGATGTCGGGGGTGGTCATGCCGCTCTTCTCGCTC
>Ga0302323_100003564_pt1 | contig 12657 bp, 11 predicted proteins | sample Fen_T0_3_FD_201950 | JGI IMG/M metagenome (GOLD analysis project Ga0302323, IMG submission 201950) | Peat permafrost microbial communities from Stordalen Mire near Abisko, Sweden - Fen_T0_3 | ecosystem: Environmental > Terrestrial > Soil > Wetlands > Permafrost | place: Sweden: Abisko... | reverse complement strand
TCCCGCTTCGGCTGTTACGGGCGGCAAATGCCTTGGAGGGCGGTGGGCAGTGATTATCGCAGGCTCACGCACAGGCAACGACAAATGCCGAGGGGCGGTCCGCGCGGGGCCGCCCCTCCTTCGTTCCTGTCGCGCCTTGTGCGCTCTACTTCTTGTTGCCGGTCGGAGTGGCCCCGCCATTTCGGCCGGTAGTCCCAGCCCCGCCGGCCGAGGTCGTGCCGAGGGATTCCGTTTCGGCGATCGTCCGAAGTTCGCGCCAGCGTTGCTTGTCCGCATCATAGCGCGCGGTAACCACGACAAGTTCCCTGCGCCTTGCGGCGATCAGGTCCGCCTGCTTTCCGAGCTCATCGTCGACATTCGTGATTTCGCGTTCGAGGCTCTGCGGCTTCGGATTGTTGCCGACCGCAGCCGTGCGGACCAGGATTTCCTCTTTGCGCTTGTTGAGGGTGGCGATATAGGCTTGCGCCGATTGTATCTGCCCTTCGATCGTGGCCAGCGCGCGTTTCTTCGATAATTCGATTTCGCTTTCGGTGGTATAGGTTTGCAGAAGCGCGCGGTCCTTGCGCTGGATTTCGTCACGAATTTTCGCGGCCTGGCGCGCGCGTTCTTCCTCCACCTCGCGTGCGTGGCGTTGTTCCGGAGTCAAGGCCGCGTCGTTCTTCTTGATCGGAACGCCCTCTTTGTTGAGCTCGATGCTGCCCTTGTTGACGGCCTCCGGCGGAATCTTGTCGGTGTAATGAACTTTGCCCTGGTCATCCACCCATTTGTAGGTCGTTGCACGAACGGCGGACGAGAAGAAAATCAAGGCGGCCAACACAAGCAACGCAAGTGTCCCGGACGCGGACGGCGGCACGGGACCGCAGCCGGCCGCCGCGACCGTTCTTCGCATGTCGTGGTGGAGGCTTGTCTCGCGCTGCTGTGTGATGTCGCGTCTCAATGGCATTTTCGTTGATGCAGCTGTCCTAAGGACGCGGAACGACCATTTCTAGATTCACGCGGCGCCATATTGCTGCCGGTAGCGCGTTACTGCGCCGACCCAGTCTGCCAGTTCCGGTCGGCTCTTGATGAACACCATCAGGTCATCCAGCGTGGCAATGGCCACAACCGGCAGACCGAATTCCCGCTCCAGTTCCGCAATCGCGGACTTTTCCCCGCGACCCCTTTCCATACGGTCAAACGCAATCAGGATGCCGACGGGGTTGGCGCCGTGCGCGCGAAGCAGCTCAATTGCCTCGCGCTTGGCGCCGCCGTCGGTGATCACGTCGTCAACGATCACCACCCGGCCCCGCAATGGAGCACCAACAATGACGCCGCCCTCTCCGTGGTCCTTTGCCTCCTTGCGGTTGAAACTGAACGGCAAATTGTGCCCTTTTTCGGCAAGGGCAATACCTGTCGCCGCCGCCAAGGTGATTCCCTTGTAGGCCGGTCCGAACAGCTGGTCGAAGGCAATCCCCGATGCGAGCAGGGCTTCTGCGTAATACTGTCCGAGCCGCCGCAGGCTTTCGCCGTCGTTGAACAATCCTGCGTTGAAGAAGTAAGGACTCTTGCGCCCCGCCTTGGTTGTGAATTCCCCAAACCGAAGCACGTCGCGTGCCAAGGCAAAGGCGAGAAACTCCTGACGAAAATCGTTCATGGCGAATGTTTTCAGATAGTTAGCGCCGAGTATATCGCGGCGGACCTGCCCGCGGAGTGCGAATATCCGGCGTGAAACCAACCAAGTCCGGTCGACATGATCCTCGCAGGAACGTCCTGTAAACTCGCCGGCTTCCCAAGTACCGTATCCGCCATGCGCGTCATCACTCTGAACGTCAACGGTATCCGCTCCGCAGAACGACGCGGGCTCGCCCGCTGGCTTGCGCGCATCGAGCCGTGGGACGTGGTCTGCCTGCAGGAAGTGCGGGCAGACGAAGCGGACGTGCCGCGCGCCTTGCGGGCGCCGCGGAAATGCGCAGCGGCGTTCCACCCGGCCGTGCGGAAAGGCTATGCGGGCGTGGGTCTCTACACCAAGTCGGACGCAACATTCGTGAAGGGATTCGGCAGCGGCGAATTCGACGGCGAGGGACGTTACCTGCAGGCGGATTTCGACCAACTGTCGGTGATCAGCCTGTACCTGCCTTCGGGCTCGAGCGGGCCGCACCGGCAGGCGTCCAAATTCCGCTTTCTCGATGCCTTTCTGCCGCATCTCGCGAGGTTGCGGAAGCTGAAGCGCGAGATCGTTCTCTGCGGGGACTGGAATATCGCGCACCAGCCTGTCGATCTCAAGAACTGGCGCAGCAATCAGAAGAATTCCGGTTTCCTGCCCGAGGAACGCGCGTGGCTGACCCACATTTTCGATGAACTGGGATTCGTCGACGTGTTCCGCAGGGTTGACCCGCGTCCGGAGCAATACACGTGGTGGTCCAACCGCGGCGAAGCATGGGCGAAGAACGTTGGCTGGCGAATCGACTACCAGATCGCCACACCTGGCATCGCGGCCAGGGCGCGGGCGGCAACGATCTACAAGAATCGACGGTTTTCGGACCACGCGCCATTGATCATCGACTACGACTACGAATTGCGATAACGCGTGTTGCGCATCACGAATCTCACGCTGGCCCGCGGTACTAAGCGTCTGCTCGAAGGTGCCAACCTGACAATCCACACCGGTCACAAGGTCGGGCTCGTCGGGTCCAATGGCTGCGGCAAGTCGAGTCTCTTCGCCGCCATTCGCCTTGAGCTGCTCCCCGACGCGGGATCGATCGCCTCGCCACCGTCGTGGACGATCGCCCACGTCGCGCAGGAAACGCCGGCGGTTCCGGTGCCGGCCATCGAGTATGTGCTCGACGGCGACCGTGAACTGCGCGAGATCGAAGCCGCGCTTGCCGCAGCGGAGCGCGACCATTCCCATGACGGCGAGGCTCTTGCCGATCTGCACCATCGCTTCGACGAGATCGGCGGCTATAGCTCGCGGCCGCGCGCCGCCATGCTGCTCGCCGGTCTGGGTTTTCCGGAATCGCGGCACACGGATCCGGTGCCCAGCTTTTCCGGCGGCTGGCGCATGCGCCTCAATCTCGCGCAGGCGCTGATGTGCCGCTCCGACCTGCTGCTGCTCGACGAGCCGACCAATCATCTGGACCTCGACGCCGTGCTGTGGCTCGAGGACTGGCTGGCGAAATATCCGGGAACGCTGCTGCTGATCACGCACGATCGCGACTTTCTCGACGGCGTCGTCGACCAGATTGTTCACGTCAACGCACGCAAACTCACTGTCTACAGCGGCAACTACGCGCAGTTCGAACTCGGGCGCGCGCAGCAGCTGGCGTTGCAACAGGCCTCCTATGCCAAGCAGCAACGGCAGGTGGCGCATCTGCATTCGTTCATCGACCGCTTTCGCGCGAAGGCCACCAAGGCGAAGCAGGCCCAAAGCCGGATCAAGGCGCTGGAGCGCATGGAGTTGATTGCGGCCGCGCACGTGGACAGCCCCTTCGAGTTCACCTTTCCGCCCGTCGATGCGGCCGCACGGCAACTCGTTCTGCTGGAACACGCGACGCTGGGATACGAAGGCAAGCCGCCCGTGCTCTCCCGTGTCGACTGGGGCATTCTCTCCGGTGACCGCATCGGACTGCTCGGGCCCAACGGCGCGGGCAAGTCGACGCTGCTGAAGGCCATCGCCGGCACGCTGGTTCCGCGGGCCGGCCAACGCTCGACGGCGCAGAACCTGCGGCTGGGCTATTTCGCGCAGCACCAGGTCGAACAGTTGCGCGAAGAATATTCGCCGCTCTGGCACCTGCGGCAGATCGAACCCGACGCGCGCGAACAGGAATTGCGTGATTTTCTGGGCGGCTTCGACTTTCGCGGCGACATGGCCAGTTCTGCCGTGGGCCGCTTTTCCGGCGGAGAGAAAGCGCGCCTCACGCTTGCGTTGATCGTGCGTCAGAAGCCGAATCTGCTGTTGCTCGACGAGCCGACCAACCATCTCGACATAGAAATGCGCGAAGCGCTGACCGAAGCATTGCAGGATTTCGGCGGCGCGCTGGTTGTCGTCGCGCACGACCGCCACCTGCTGCGCGCGACGACCGACGCCTTGTGGCTCGTCGCGGACGGAAAGATCGCGCAATTCGACGGCGATCTCGATGATTACCGCGACTGGGTCTTGAGTCTGCGCCGGCGTGAGCGGGTCGAACCCGAATCAGGCGTTGCGGCCGTAGCCGTCGATCGCAAGGCGCAGAAACGCGAGGAAGCCGCCGCAAGGCAACGGCTTGCCGATGCGCGCCGCCCAATCGCATCCAGGCAGGCGGCCATTGAAAAGGAGATGGCCGGCTACAATCGGGAAAAGGAACAGCTCGACGCGTGGCTCGCGGCCCCCGAAGCCTATGTCGAAGCCGCCAAGGACGAACTGAAGAACAAGGTCGCGCGCCAGGGCGAAGTGATGTGGCAGCTGGCGCGACTCGAGACAGAGTGGCTGGACCTCGCCGAAGCATTGGAAAGAATCGTGGCGTGAGCCGCCTCGTCCGGCGGACAGACTTCGCTCCACCCACCCACCGACAGGAGCACAACGATGGGACCGCTCACCGGCGTGAAGGTACTCGAGTTCGAGGCGATTGGCCCCGTGCCTTTCTGCGGCATGATGCTGGCCGACATGGGCGCCGATGTGCTGCTGGTGGACCGCCCCGTTGACCCGCAACTCGGTTTGGAGCGCGCGCGGTGGTACGACACCATGCTGCGTGGCCGGCGGTCGGTCACGCTCGATCTCAAGGCATCGGACAGCGTGGTCGCGGCCCTGGAAATGGTGCGGAAGGCTGACGTCGTGCTGGAAGGATTCCGCCCCGGCGTAATGGAACGTCTGGGGCTCGGACCCGAAGTGATGCTCGCAGCCAACCCGAAACTCGTGGTTGGGCGCATGACTGGCTGGGGGCAAGACGGACCGCTCGCGCCTCGTGCCGGGCACGATATCAACTACATCGCGATGTCAGGCGTCCTGCATGGAATCGGGCGCGTGGGTGGCGCCCCCGTGCCGCCACTCAACCTGGTGGGCGATTTCGGCGGTGGCGGCATGCTCCTCGCGTTCGGCATTGCCTGCGCGATTGCCGAAACGCAACGCTCGGGCGTCGGGCAGGTGGTCGATGCCGCGATGGTCGAAGGTGCGTCGCTGCTGTCGACGATGTTCTGGGGCATGCAGGCCGGAGGCAGGTGGAGCGACGCGCGCGGCGAGAATATCCTCGACACCGGTGCACCGTGGTACGACGTCTACGAAACCCTCGACCACAAGTTCGTCGCCATCGGCGCCATCGAACCGAAGTTCTATGCGGAGCTGCTCGAACACATGGGGCTCGCGAACGCGACGCTCCCCGCGCAAAACGAGCGGGCGCAGTGGCCGGAACTGCGGCGGCATTTCGCGCAGGTCTTCGCCTCGAAAACCCGCGCCGAGTGGTGCAACATCTTCGCCGGATCGGACGCATGTTTCTCGCCGGTGCTGACGTTTGCGGAGGCCAAGGATCACCCGCACAATGTCGCGCGCCACGGCCACGTGACTCTGGGCACCATCGACCAGCCCGCTCCGGCGCCGCGCTTTTCGCGCACGCCGGGCGCGGCCCGTCATGTCCCTCCCGAACGCGGCGCGCGCGGCGCAGAAGCGCTGGCCGACTGGGGGTTTACCCGCACCGGCATCGAACAGCTGCGCGCACAGGGCGTGGGTTTCATTTCGTAGTTCCGGGCGGCGCGCTACCGCCGTGCGCGTGTTGCCATTTGCCGTCGTGCAGACAATCCGCTCATAGTGCGATACAAGCAGGTCTTTCCTCTTGCCGACGCCAGCCATGACCGCAGTGCCCAAGCAGTTCAAGTACTACGACCTCGTGATGGCGGCGTTCGTCACGGTCTACATCTGCTCGAACCTGATTGGCCCCGCCAAGGCCGCTACGCTGTTCGGCTTCACGTTTGGCGCGGGCGTGCTGTTCTTTCCCATTTCCTACATTTTCGGCGACATCCTGACGGAGGTTTACGGGTATGCGCGAGCGCGCAAGGTGGTCTGGGCCGGCTTCGGCGCGATGGCCTTCGCATCGTTCATGGCCTGGGTGGTCGTAAGCCTGCCGCCGGCAAAAGACTGGCCGAATCAGGCGGTGTACGAAACGGTGTTCGGACAAACGCCGCGCATCGTGGCCGCGTCGCTGATCGCCTATTTCTGCGGCGAATTCGCGAACTCGTTCACACTGGCGAAAATGAAGATCCTGACCAACGGCCAATGGTTGTGGACGAGGACGATCGGCTCCACGATCGTCGGCGAAGCGGTCGATTCGGTGCTGTTCTATCCGCTGGCGTTCTACGGCATATTCAGCAACGAGCTGCTGCTGACTGTGATGTTCACCAACTACCTGCTGAAGACCGGCTGGGAAATCCTGATGACTCCGGTCACATACAAGGTCGTGGCTTTCCTCAAGCGCAAGGAAAACGAGGACTATTACGACCGCGACACGAACTTCACGCCGTTTTCGCTCAAGACCTGATCGTCGTTGGCTGGCGCGGGCAGTGCGATCAGCCCATCCGTGAACCGGGCCGGTAAAAAAGGTAGGCCGCGAAGCCAAGCGTGTCGCGTCCCCAGCGCAGGTAGGCGTCCCGCCACCGCCGGCTGCGCTCGAGCATGGCCGGAACGTCGGGGTCCTCGGGCTGCTCGCGAACATAGCGCTCAATCGCGCGGCAGTACTTCCATTCGTATTCATCCCACTCGTCGGTTGATGCCGTCGTGGCATGCATCGGGATAAGGCCGGCGTCGATGCCGGCCTGGACGTTGCCGCGATGATCGAGGAATTGCGCGTCCGGGTTCCCCAGCAGCGTCAGATATTCCGAGTGCGGCTTTTGCCGCCAGTAGCCCTGGCCGATCATGATATAGCCGCCCGAGCGGGTCCATTGCCTCAACTGCGCGCAAATGCCGGCCATGCCCCCCTTGATGCCGCCGGCACCCAGCATGACGGCAAGGTGGAAGTTCTCCGGATCGGCGCGGTAGTCGGCGATGTCGACATCATCCAGATGCAGCTTGCCCAGGGCTCCCGTCCATTCGGCGCGTTCCCGCGCAGCGTCGAGCATCATCGACGACCGGTCGACCGCCACCACCGTGGAGCCGAAGCGCTCGATGATGCGCAGCGCGAGTTCGGCACGCCCGCAGCCCAAGTCGAGCACCCGCGACGTCTCGTCAAGCGGCAGCAGGTCCAGCAGGCGCTCGATCTTGGCCGCCTCGATGGGGTTGCAATAGTCGTGGTCGCGGTGAGCGATTGCGCTGAACTTGTGCGGATTCATTGACGAACTCCCTGCCTGGCGGAATCGTGCCACGGAGCTACACGCAAGAGTAGTGCCATCCCCGGCAACGCAAGCAACGTGCAAAGCAGGAAGAAATTGAGCCAGCCAGTCTCGGCCACGATCCAGCCTGTCGACGCATTGACGACGGTCCGGGGAACCGCGGCCAGGCTGGTGAACAGGGCAAACTGGGTGGCGGTATAGCGCGGATCGGTCGCGCGGGCAATGAACGCCACAAAGGCGGCGGTCCCGAGCCCGACGCCCAGCGCCTCGAAGGCGATGACAAAGGCCAGCAGCAGCCGATCCGGCTGATGGACCCATGCGAGCAGCGCGAAACCAAGGATCGAAAACAGCTGCACCGCACCGAACAGCCACAGCCCGCGGTTGATGCCGATCTTCACCATCCACAGCCCGCCCAGCATCCCGCCGATCACGCTCGCCCACAACCCGGCGTTCTTGGCGATGATGCCGATGTCGGTCCTGCTGAAGCCCATGTCGAGGTAGAACGGCGTGGCCAGCGCCGTGGCCATGCTGTCGCCCAGCTTGTAGAGAAAGATGAACAGCAGCACGAACAGCGCGTTCTGCCACCCCGAGCGTGCGATGAATTCTCGAAACGGCTCGACGACGGCTTCGCGCAGCGTCTTCGGCGTGCCCTGCGCAAGATCCGGCTCCCTGGCCAGCAATGTCATGGCAATGCCGGGCAGCATGAACAGCGCGGTGACCAGGAACACCGACGACCACGGCAGCAGATCGGAAAGAATCAGCGCCAGCGATCCCGGAATGAGGCTCGAAATCCGGTACGCGTTGACGTAGACGGCGTTGCCAAGTCCCAGTTCCGCGTCGGGAAGGATCTCCCGGCGGTATGCGTCGAGAACGATATCCTGGCTTGCGGAGAAAAAGGCGACGGCGGCGGAGAGGTACGCGATCGCCCAGATGTCGAGCTTCGGATGCAGCAGGCCGAACGCCGGGATCGCCACGAGGAGCAAGACCTGGGTGGCGAGCATCCAGCCCCGGCGGCGACCCAGCACCGGCAGACCGAAACGGTCCATAAGCGGGGACCAGAGGAACTTCCAAGTATACGGGAGCTGGATCAGCGCGAACAGACCGATCGCCTTCAAGTCGACACCCTCGGAGCGCAGCCACGCCGGCAGCAGATTGATGAGCAGATAAAGGGGCAGCCCGGCAGAAAAGCCGATGAAGACGCAGATCAGCATCCGGCGATTGAAGAGCGCCGTGCGCCAGGTTTCCTTTGGCGAAACCGGGGCGGGCGTGGCGGCGTTGGTCACCCGCGCCGGAACCGGTAGATCGCGAGTTCGCCGCGCAGGTTCGGGAGGACCGACACCACGCGACCACCCGCCAGCACGACGCGATTCTCGACGGCGTAGCGACGCTCGGCCAGAAACGCATCGAAATCCGCCACTGTGCACAGGTGGATGTTCGGCGTGTCGTACCACTGGTAGGGCAGCTTGTCGGAAACGGGCATGCGCCCCTTGAGAATCTGCCAGCGGTGCGACCAGTGGCCGAAATTCGGAAACGTGATGATCGCCTCGCGTCCCACGCGCAGCATTTCCAGCACGATTTCCTCGGTATGGCGCATCGCCTGCAGCGTCTGCGAGAGGATCACGCAGTCGAACGACGCGTCGTCAAAACCGGCCAGTCCCTGCTCCAGATTGCTCTGCAGCACGTTGATGCCATTGCGAACGCTCGAAAACACACCCATGTCGTCGATCTCGATGCCGTAGCCGCGGACGTCGCGCTCGCGCATCAGGTACGCGAGCAGGCCCCCGTCGCCGCAACCCAAATCGAGCACGCGCGCGCCCTTGTCCATCCAGCTCGCCATCGTGGCGTAGTCGGCGCGCTTCTCCTCGCTTTCGCGCTCCTCGATCTTTCGTTTCACCTCGCTGCCGAAGCGAAAGGTCGAATAGCTCTTGGTGTCCGGGGCGATGCGAGCGAAATAGGCGCCAATGAGCGCGTGGTACTGCGGGTTGTCGAGCAGGAAGGCGTCGTGGCCGTGCGGCGCCTCGATCTCGGCGTAGGAAACATTGCGCCGGTGGTCGACCAGGGCCTTGACGATTTCCCGCGAGCGGGCGGGCGAGAACCGCCAGTCGGTGGTGAACGACACGACGAGAAACGCACAACGCGCAGGCTCCAGCGCGCGCGCGAGATCGCCTCCCGTGGCGTGCGCCGGGTCGAAATAGTCGAGCGCCTTGGTGATCCGCAGGTAGGTGTTCGCGTCGTAATACTCGGCGAATTTTTCACCCTGGTGCCGCAGGTAGGACTCGATTTCGAATTCGGGGGCGAAGGAGAACTTGAGCCCCTCGCGCAGCGAGCGTCCGAATTTCTCTTCCATCTGCTCGTCGGACAGATACGTGATGTGCCCGATCATCCTCGCCAGCCGCAGGCCGCGCCGTGGCTTGGTGCCGTGTGCTTCGAAGTGTCCGTCGTGGAAATCGGGATCGGTGAGTATCGACTGGCGTGCCACTTCGTTGAACGCGATGTTCTGCGCGGACAGGTTGGGCGCCGCGGCAATCACCAGCGCATGGCGGATCCGGTCTGGGTAGCGGATCGCCCACGCCAGCGCCTGCATTCCGCCGAGGCTGCCGCCCATCACCGCAGCGAATTGCGCGATCCCGAGGTGATCGGCCAGGCGCGCCTGCGCGTCGACCCAGTCCTCGACGGTGACCAACGGGAAATCCGAGCCCCACGCCCGCCCGGTGGCGAAGTTTCGCGACTGCGGACCGGTCGAGCCAAAGCAGCTGCCGAGATTGTTGACGCCGATGACGAAATAGACGCTGGTATCGAGGGGTTTGCCCGGCCCGATCATGTTGTCCCACCAGCCGACATTGTCGGGATCGTCGGCGTAGTAGCCAGCGAGGTGGTGCGATGCGTTCAGCGCGTGGCAGACCAGCACGGCATTCGAGCGCTCATTATTCAACTGGCCATAGGTCTCGTAGGCCAGTTCGTACGTGTCGAGCGTCTGACCGCAGGCAAGCGGCAGCGGCCGGTCGAAGACTACGGAACGGGATTCGACGGGTCCCACCGAACGTCGGGCATTCGACGGGGGACGGCGCGGGGCGGGTGTCATGGCGACGGACGAAGGCAAGGCCAGCAGGCTTTCAGGCTAACAAGAAAATTTTCCGCGATTTGCGCGGTTGCATGCAGAAGTCAAAGCACGACGACATGACTTTTCTCCGCGCCGACGACCGCATCCTGCGAAACCGAACCATCGAGCGTGACGAACCGGCCGCGATGCCGAACGGCGAGCGCGAGCAGGTAGACGTCCGTGATCTGGCGCGGGCCGTGGATTCGCGCGGAGTCTGCCACTTCCGCGTCGAGCAGACTCACGTCGTCGGCCCAGAACTCGTGGAAGCTGCTCGCGCCCGCCTCCGCCAGACGTTCCATGACGGCCCGCACCGGCAACGCATTGGGATAGCCAGGGTGCGACATGATCCGCACACATCCGTTCTCGGTGATCGGACAGGAAGCCCAGCCGTCGCGCGCATGATTTTCCAGCCACTGCGTTGCCCGTGGGTGCAGGGAATGATCGGCGTCCAGCAGCGCGATCAACACGTTTACATCCAGCAGCGCGCGCATCAGCCGGCGTCGTCCTCGCGCAGCTTGTCGATCAACTCGTTGGTCACGATACCGCCCCGGTTTGGAAACGGGCGGAATCCGAAGCGCGTCTTCGGAGGCTGGACGCGCGCCGATTGCGGCGGGGCGGTCAAAGCACTGCGCGCGAGCTCCGAAATGACCTCTCCTGCCGTCTTCTTTTCCCGGCGGGCGCGTTCCTTGGCGGCCTGCAATACGTCGTCGGCAATGTCGAGCGTGGTGCGCATACATCAGATGCTATTGCATCAAGCATCTAGATGTCAACGAAACATGCCGGACGAGCCGCGCGGCAAAACGCAACGACAACATGCGGAAATGTCGGCACGCGGCGGGCGGATCCGGGCCCCTCGCCTTCCACGGTTTGGTACACCCACTTTTTCCAGCCCCGCCCGTCGGCGGCCACGACAATGTATTAGGACAAGAACTTATGACGATGGGATAATCCGCGCTGAATCGCCGATCGGGTCACCCGCATCGGCCCTGCTGTCTCGTCTCGTCGTTTGGAGAACTTGCGTGATAGGTCTGCGGCCCCTTTCCTTCGCATTGATTGCCTCGGTTGCCGCTGCGTGTTCGTTGCCGGCCTATGCGACCGGAAATTGCGCCAACGGGAAGGCGCTCTACAACAAGACCAATGCATCGAATTTGATCGCCTGCTCGAACAGCAATTGCCACGGCTCCGGCGTCGATAAGAACAACATTCTCAAAGCGCAGAACAATCCGGCGCTCATCGATCAGGCACTCGATGGTCCGCCCGGCGATCCGGCCATGTCGGGGATACGCTCGGCACTTGCGCTTACCATGTCGGACCTGGACGACATTGCCCTCTGGATCTTCTACGCGCCGGCTTGCCCTGTATTCGCGCCCGACCTCCGCGCTGTGCCGGCGACCGCAACTTTCGGCGCAACCACGGTTGGATCGACCAGCTCGTCGATCCCCATCACGATCACCAATGCCGGATCAGCCAGCGCCACGGCAATCGGCTTTTCCAACAGCAACGGCACTGAATTTGTCGTCAGCGGGAATACCTGTACCGGCGCAAGCGTCGCGGTAGGTGCCACCTGCGGTTTCAGCGTCGCATTCAAGCCATCGGCGGCGGGAAGCCGCGGCGGTACGCTGTCATTGGCCTACAACAGCAAGGCGCTGCTTCTATCGACGAGCGGAACCGGCTCACCGGTCGCCTCGCCGGGCCAGTTGTCGATGTCCACGTCGATTGTTTTCGACAGCCAGCCCGTGGGCACGCCAAGCGCGATCAACAGCGTGACGATTACCAATACCGGAGGCACCGCCGTTACCGTGTCGAGCGTCAACAGCAGTAACCCGTCGGAGTTCGCGGTCGCCAGTTCGACGTGCGCGACAGTCAATGCAGGAGCGAACTGTTCGGTAAGCCTCTCCTTCAAGCCCGGAGCGCCCGGCTCGCGTACCGGATCGGTGTCCGTCGTCAGCACCGGCACCGGCAGCCCGCAATCGATCAGCGTCAACGGCACCGGAACGTCCGGGTCGTCAAATCCGACTGTTACCGTGGTCGAGTATCGCAATTCGGAGTTCGATCACTATTTCATTACGCCCGTTGCGGCCGAGATTTCCTTGTTGGATGCCCATGCCCCACCGTTCCAGGCGTGGTCGCGAACAGGGCTTTCCTTCAACGGCTATGTGAACGCAACGGCGCCGGCCACATCGGTCGCCATCTGCCGTTTCTTCAACTCGACGTTTGCGCCGAAAAGCTCGCATTTCTACGCGCCGCATGGCCTGGGCTGCGAAGCGACGATCTCCGGCTTCCCCGAATTC
>Ga0302323_100003563_pt1 | contig 12660 bp, 6 predicted proteins | sample Fen_T0_3_FD_201950 | JGI IMG/M metagenome (GOLD analysis project Ga0302323, IMG submission 201950) | Peat permafrost microbial communities from Stordalen Mire near Abisko, Sweden - Fen_T0_3 | ecosystem: Environmental > Terrestrial > Soil > Wetlands > Permafrost | place: Sweden: Abisko... | reverse complement strand
CGGCGCCGCCGAGGACCGCCCGCACGCTCACCCGGTTCCTCGGCGGCCAGGGTTCGGCGTCCCGGGCATGGACGTACCAGCTACCCTCCATCCGCAGGTGCGATCGGAGGGTGAGCGGTTCGGGCAAGACCGTGGGAATGCGCGGGCCGGGCAGCGTGGGATCGGCGGCCGCGATCCTGGTCAGGATCTGCTTGCCGTGGGCCACGACCTCGGTCACCGTCCGGCCGGCCAGGTCGGCCTGGCCAAGGTCGGGCCAGCGCAGCTCCGCCCGCACCAGCGGCCGCCCGGCCAGCGCCAGCTGCAGCCGGCGCGCCGTCCGCAGCACGGTGTCACCCTCGGGCATCGCTCACCGCACGACGCTCCGCAGTCGCAGACCCCTGGGTGTCATGGCGAATCCGGCGGAGGTCAGCGCGAGCGGCACCGGCCCGCCGACGGTCAGGGCGTCGGCGCCGTCGATCCGGTTCACCGTCAACGACCCGATGCGACCGGCGGCCACCCGGCCGGCCAGGGCCGTCGCCGCCGACTGCAGCGCCCCGACGTCGGAGGTGAACGACAGCAGCGACCGGGCGCCCCGCTCCGCGTACAGCACAGGAGCGCCGTCGACCAGGACGACCAGCGACCCGGCTCGGCGGGCGGGGCGGTGCCGGTCGGCTTGCGGGTCGGGCGGGCGGGCCGTTCGCTCGGGCCAGGGCAGCGCGGCGCCGTACGGATTGGCCGGATCGACCGCCGCCAGCACCAGTCCGGGCGATTCGTCGGCGTCCTGGTCGGGCCGGCCGGCGAAGGCCCTGACCCGATCGACCGCGCCGGCCGAGGCGAACTGCGCCGCACCCAAACCCTCGACGAAGTAGCCGCGCCGGATACGGCCGCTCTCCTCGAGCGTCGCCAGTACCCGGTAGACACCGGCGAACCCCCCGGGAATGCCCTCGGCGACCACCGCACCTCGGGTGACGATCCCGTACCGGTCGAGCAGCACCTCGGCCGCCGCCGCGGCGCGCACCGTCGGGTCCATCTCGGCGTCGGGCACGAGCGACCACCGCCCGACCGCCGACGGCGGCGCGGTGCGAAGGCCGGCGCCGGAACGGAGCCTGGAACGACCGCCTCGTCCGGCGGACAGCAGCGCCAGGCCCGACGGACCGCGCATCCGGGCGGACGGCGAAGCCGCACGTGACCGGTGGGTCGTCTGGCCGCCGGCGAGCCTGGCCCGCAACGGGGCCAGCGTGTCGCTGGTCACCAGACCGGCGAACACCAGGTCCCACAACGCGTGGACGATCGCGGCGTCATCGATACGACGCACGGTTCGGTCGCCGGACACATCGTGCGGGTTGCCGGTGGTCGGCGGCGGCACAATCGCTGCGCCGGCCAGCGTGGTCCCGAGGGCATCGGCCATCGACCGGAAGAAATGGGCCCCTCCGCCGGCCAGCATTTCCAGGATCGCGCGGTGCAGCCCACCCCGGGACGGCTCGGCCACCGCGCCGGTGTCCGGCAACGGCAGGGTGAGCGGCGCCGTGTCCGCGAGGTGCAGCGATATCCACCCGTCATCGCCCGGCAGGGTGCCGTGGGCGGTCCAGAGCACCTCGCCCGCACTGGTCAGCTCGTCCAGCATCGCCGGCGCGTACCCCGGGATTCGCGCCGGCAAGATCAGCGACTCCACCGCGGAGGCCGGTAGAAGGGCTCCGGCCAGCTGCTCCACCGCCCGCAGCAGCCCCGCGCTGCCGCGCAGCACCCCGGAGCCCCGGGTCACGCCGATCCCGTTCCACGCCGGCACGAAACGCGCCAGAGCCTGCGGTTCGACCGGTTCGACCTCCGCGCGCAGCGCGGCCAGCGATCGGCGGCGCAGGAGCCGCAACACATCGGTGTCGACGAACTCCCGGCCCGGCGGACCCTGCACACTCGCTGTCCCCAACGGTCGGAACTCGCCCTCGGCAAGCCGTCCCGACCCGGTGAGCCGACGCAGGGCATCGGTGACGACCGCGACGCCCAGTCCGAACCGGGTGGCCGGTTCGGCCGGAACGAACGGTCCGTGGGTGCGGGCGTAGCGGCCGAGCAGCCGGCCGAGTGGATCGGGTACCTGCTCGAGCAGGGAGTCCGCGATGCCCGGCGGCAGCGCGGTCCCCAGCGCGTCGCGCAGCAACGCGGCGTCGGTCGGGTCGGCCCAGCGCACCTCGCCACCGATCCGGATCTCGATCGCCCGACGATGGCCCGCCAGTTCGGTCAACACCGATCCGACATCGTCGACCGCACTGCGCAGGTCCACCTCGGACGTCGTCAACGGCCCGAGAATCCGCAGCAGGTCGGCGATCTCGTCGGAGTTGCGGGCCCGGCGACTTTCCGATAGGCGCTGCAGTTCGGCCTCGATGTCGGCCAGCGCCTGCGGATCCAGCAGATCGCGCAGGGCCAGCCCGTCCCCGTGGCCCAGCAGTTCGGCCAGCAGCGTCGGGTCGACGGTGAGTGCGGCGGCCCGTCTCTCGGCCAGCGGCGAATCCCCTTCGTAGAGGAATTGCGCGACGTAGCCGAACAGCAACGAGGACGCGAACGGCGACGGACCGGCGGTGCTCACCTCGGCCACCCGGACGGTGCGAGCGCGCAACTCGCGCATCACCTCGACCAACGCCGGAACGTCGAAGACGTCGGACAGGCATTCGCGGACCGCCTCGGCGACGATCGGGAACGACGCATACGCCGAAGCCACCTCGAGCAGCTGGGTGGCCCGCTGACGTTGCTGCCACAACGGCTGACGCCGACCGATCTGCCGGCGCGGCAACAACAACGCCCGCGCCGCGCACTCCCGGAACCGCGAGGCGAAGACCGCGGCCCCGCCGATCTCCGCGGTGACCTCCGCCTCCACCGTTTCCGGATCGAGGATGAGGAACTCCGAGAAATCCGGTGGACCGTCCTCGTACTCGACGTCCGGCAGGCGCAGCACGATGCCGTCATCGGCGTGCATCGCGGCGACGTCCACGCCGTACCGTTCGCGCATCCGAGCAGCGATGATCAAGGCCCACGGCGCGTGCACGGCGGCTCCGTAGGGAGAGTGCAGGACCACCCGCCAATCTCCCAGCTCGTCCCGGAACCGTTCCACCACCAGGGTCTTCTCGTCCGGGACGATGCCGGTGGCGTTCTGCTGCTCGGTGAGGTACTCGATCAGGTTGCGCTGCGCGAACTCGTCCAGACCCGCATCGGCCAGCGTCTTGCGGGCGACATCGGCCGAACTGGTGGCGATCTCCCGGACGAAGGAGCCGTGCGCCCGTCCGAGTTCGGCGGGCCGGCCGAGCGTGTCGCCCTTCCAGAACGGCAGCCGGCCGGGCAGGCCGGGCGCCGGCAGCACCAGAACCTGGTCGTGGGTGATGTCGACGATCCGCCAGGCGCTGGAGCCGAGGGTGAACACGTCGCCGACCCGGGACTCGTAGACCATTTCCTCGTCGAGCTCGCCCACTCGCCGGCCAGCGCCGCCCCGGGTTTCCCCGGCACCGGCCAGGAACACCCCGTAGAGACCCCGGTCGGGGATGGTCCCGCCGGAGGTGACCGCGAGCCGTTGCGCGCCGGGGCGTCCGACGAGTTCACCGGTGACGCGGTCCCAGGTCAGCCGGGGACGCAGTTCGGCGAACTGCTCGCTGGGGTAACGGCCGGACAGCATGTCCAGCACCGCTTCCAGCGCCCCCCGGCCGAGTGAGGCGAACGGTGCCGACCTGCGCAGCAGCTCGTGGACCTCGTCGACCGTGATCGGATCCATGGCACAGATGGCGACGATCTGCTGGGCCGCGATGTCCAGCGGATTGGCGATGATCGAGAGCTTCTCGATCGCACCCTGCCGCATCCGTCCGGCGACCACCGCCGCGGAGATGAGGTCGCCGCGGAACTTCGGAAACATCACCCCGTGGCTCGGCACGCCGACCTGGTGCCCCGCCCGCCCGATCCGTTGCAGGCCGCTGGCCACCGACGGCGGTGATTCGACCTGGACCACCAGGTCGACCGCACCCATGTCTATGCCGAGTTCCAGGGATGAGGTGGCGACGACCGCCGGCAGCAGCCCGGTCTTCAGCTCGTCCTCGATCTGGGCGCGTTGGTCCCGGGACACCGAGCCGTGGTGGGCCTTGGCCAGCAGCGCCGGTGCGCCGACCGAGGTGCCGGACTGGGCCATCACCTGGGCGGCCGGGCCGGACCGGTCCGAGGTGGCCCGCAGGTCGATGGCCTCCTCCAGCCGCTCGGCGTGGATCTCGTTGAGCCTGGCGGTGAGCCGTTCCGCCAGCCGCCGAGAATTGGCGAAGACGATGGTGGAGCGGTGGCTTTCGATCAGGTCGACGACCCGCTCCTCCACGTGTGGCCAGATCGACGAGCGCGCCACGTCGCCGGCGGCCTTACCGGTCAGGTCGTCGGTGGCCGAACCCATGGCGCTCATGTCGGGCACCGGCACGACGACATCGACGTCGATCTGCTTGCTGGACGGGGGCTGGACGATCGCCACCGGGCGACCGCCGGCCAAGAACCGGGCGACCTCGTCGACGGGCCGGACGGTAGCGGACAGGCCAACCCGTTGCGCCGGGCTGTCCAGGAGGGTGTCCAGCCGGTCAAGGGAAACCGCCAGATGCGCACCTCGTTTGCTGCCGGCGACGGCATGGACCTCGTCGATGATCACCGTGCGGATCCCGGTCAGCATCTCTCTCGCGCGGCTGGTCAACAGCAGGAAGAGCGACTCCGGCGTGGTGATCAGGATGTCGGCGCCGTCCCGGGCGAAGGAGCGCCGGTCACCGGACGGGGTGTCGCCCGACCGCACGGCGACGGTGATCTCCGGCAATGTCACACCACGCCGGGCCGCGACCGCCCCGATCCCGGTGAGCGGCGAGCGCAGGTTCCGCTCGACGTCGACCGCGAGGGCCTTCAGCGGGGACAGGTAGAGCACCGAGCACCGCTGGGCGGCGGAGGCCACCGACCTCGGGGCCGCCGGAGACCCTGATGCCTGCTCAGGCTGCCGGTCCGCGGAGCCACGGGACACCAGATCGTCGATGGCGGACAGGAACGCCGCGAGCGTCTTACCCGACCCGGTCGGCGCGACCACCAGGGTGTGATCTCCCCGCCCGATGGCGTCCCAGGCGCCGGTCTGGGCGCTGGTCGGTGCCGCGAACGCGTCGGGGAACCAGTCGCGGACCAACGGGTCGAATCGACGCAGGGCCGATGCCGGATCCTGCGCCGGCAGGCCGGTGCCGTTCCCGGCCGGCGGATCACACCGGGGCGGCGGCGGGGTGCTCATCCCGCCATTGTCCCGGCCAGCACCGACAGCCGGTCCGACGCTCCGGCGCTGCCGGCGGCTGAGTTCGGCCACCCCGACCGGCCGGCGGATGCCGGGTCAGGCGTAGACCGCGTCCAGCCAGCTCCGCCACGCCTTTTCGGCCTGCTGCGGGTCCGTATCGTCGGCCGCGTCGCCGGCACCGGAGCCGTCACCGAACAGGTGCATCGCGATGCCCACCTGCGCCCCGAAGGCGTTCCGGCCGAGGAAGCGGTACATGGCATCGGACGTGCGGATGCCGACAAAATGGGGTGTGAGGTAGTCGATGACGCCGTCCACGTCACCGACCCCGTTGATGTCCAAGCGAACCCGGTCGTCGACCGCCGACGTCGCGGCCAACCCGAGAGCGGCGCGCAGCCGCGCGAATCCGTCCGGTGCGTTCGAGGCCGGCGGCGCGTCGGCCGAGAACCACGCCACCGGTCGGTGACTGAAGTGCTGCAGGTACTGCGACAGGGTATGCAGGTAGAAGTCGGTGTGCTGGTTTGCCCCGTCGTACTGGTTGTCCCAGTCGTCGGTGAACACCCCGCTATGCACGTAGCGGACGAAGGTCGTTCCTCCGTCCCGCGCCTCGATGACGTTCTCCAGCTGGTTGAACCAGCCGTTCTCGCCCTCGACGCGGGTGACGAGGTGGTGCGGCGGTTCCCAGACGGTCACCGCACCGCCGAACGGCGCCTCGCCACCCGCCCGGGGCTCGTACTCCATGGGCCACAGCCAGCCGCCGGTTCCGGTGGTGACGGCGTCCCAGACCTCCTGCGGTGTTGTCGCCAGCTCGGCTTCGCGGACGATTTCGAATTCTCCGGACATGGTCAGTCCTCCGTGGTGAGACTGGTGCTCGGATCGGGGGTGTTCTCGGCCCCCGGTGGATGGGTGATGCTCGGGTGCAGGGCCGTGATGAGGCGGTGCCGCCGACCGCCGCCGGCGCTCTCGTCGTGGTACTTGGCGATCAGGCCTTCCAGGGCCGCACCCAGTTCGGCGGCGAAGGCGGCCCGCTCGGCGGCGGAAGCGAATCTGATCTCGCTGTCGATCGCGAAGGTGGCCAGCTCTTTCCGGGCCGCGCCGGCTCCGGCCAGCAGTTCCCCGACCTCCTGCACGATGCGCGCCGCGAGGCCGACGAGCCACCGGGCGGACAGCTGGTCGGGGCAGCGGTCGGGGTCGGGCGCGACCGCGGCCAACGCCGTCGGCGAGATGACGTAGGAGGCCGCAGTTGCCTGCATCCACCGTTCGATGCAGTTGCCCTTCTTGCGCTCCTCGATGAGCTCGACCAGGCCGTGCCGCTCCAGCGCGCGCAGGTGATAATTCGCCTTCTGCCGGGTCAGCCCGACACCGGCGGCCAGCGTGCTGGCCGAGCCGGGCTCCGCCAACGCCGCCAGCAGCCGCGCCCTGACGGGATCCAGCGAGACCTCGGCCGCGGCCGGGTCGTCGATCACTGCGACGTCCAACATCGACTCAATCTCCCACCGAACAATCTTATTGTCAAGGTACCGATAGTTGTCGGCAGCGAGTCCACGGACCTACAGCCCTCGGGGCTCTCGGCGTTCGCCCAGAGAAAACAGGCTTGTGAGTGAGCGCTCACTCAACTAGCGTCTCCGACCGTGCCCCAACCACCCACGCGAGCCACCCCGCTGCCGCCCGAAGCGCGCCGGGCCGCGATCGTCGCCGCCGCCGTCCCATTGGTCTGCGACCATGGCGCCGCCGTCACCACCCGAGAGATCGCCGAGGCGGCCGGCATCGCCGAGGGGACGATCTTCCGGGTCTTCCCGGACAAGGACGCCGTGATCACCGCGGTCGTCACCAGCGTGCTGGATCCCGCTCCGTACGTCGCCGAACTGCGCCGCATCGACCCTTTCGGATCCCTGGAGGAGGTGCTCACCCAGGCCGTCGACGCCATGCGCCGCCGACTGGAGAGCGTCTGGCAGATCATGTGGATGCTGCGCATCTCCGGACCTCCCGGTGCCGCCCGGGACACCTCGCAGTTCGCACCCGGCAGCAGGCCGGACCTGACCGACGCGACAAACACGCTCGCCGCGCTGCTGCAACCGCACGGCGCCCGACTCCGACTGGAGCCGGCCGAGGCGGCCCGGATGTTCCGCCTGATCACGTTCTCCAGCGCCCACCCCGCCATCACGGAGGGCCAGACCCTGTCGACACCGGAGATCGTCGACCTGCTGCTGCACGGCATCAGTGCTCCCGCACCCACCGCTGACGAAACCGTGTCCGCGCGGTCCACCCGAGGAACAGAATCAACCGCCGACCCGGCCCTGCACGACGCCCACTCACTACCTGTCGGAGCCCCGTGATGCTGATACCCCTGTTGCGCCGCTACCTTCAGGCATACCGCGGGCCATTGACCGCCGTTGTCATCTTCCAGTTGATCGGCACCATCGCCTCGCTCTACCTGCCGACCCTCAACGCCGACATCATCGACCAGGGCGTGGCCAAGGGCGACACGGCCTACATCGTCTCGACCGGCGGCATCATGCTCGCCGTCACGGTGCTGCAGATCATCTGTACGATCATCGCCGTCTATTTCGGCGCCCGCACGGCCATGGGCTTCGGCCGGGACGTCCGGGCCGCCCTGTTCCACCAGGTCGGTTCCTTCTCCGATCGGGAAATCGCGAAGTTCGGTGCACCGACGCTGATCACCCGCAACACCAACGACGTGACGCAGGTGCAGATGCTGGTTCTGATGACCTGCACGCTGCTGGTCGCGGCGCCGATCATGTGCATCGGCGGCATCTTCATGGCGCTGAAGACGGATCTGGGTCTGGCCTGGTTGCTGCTGGTCAGCGTGCCCGTTCTGATCGTTGCGATCAGCCTCATCGTCGTCCGGATGATCCCGCAGTTCCGCAAGATGCAGGCCCGCATCGACGTGGTCAACCGCGTTCTCCGCGAACAGATCTCCGGCGTTCGGGTGGTTCGGGCATTCGTCCGCGAGCCGTTGGAGACCCGCCGGTTCGCCGACGCCAACCAGCAGTTGACCGATACCGCGGTCCGGGCCGGGCGGCTGATGGCGCTGATGTTCCCGACCGTCATGCTGGTGCTCAACGCGTCCAGCGTTGCGGTGCTGTGGTTCGGTGCGGCGCGGGTCAACAACGGCGACATCGAGATCGGCTCGCTCATCGCGTTTCTCAACTACCTGATGCAGATCCTGTTCGCCGTGATGATGGCGACCTTCATGGCCGTCATGGTGCCTCGCGCGTCGGTCAGCGCGGATCGCATCACCGAGGTGCTGCACACCGATTCCTCCGTGGTGCCACCCAGCACACCGATCTCGCCGACCACGAGTACCGGCGAGGTCAGCCTGGATGCGGTTCAGTTCAGCTACCCTGGAGCGAGCGAGCCGGTGCTGCGGGACATCTCGCTGCAGGCCCGGCCGGGGACGACCACGGCGATCATCGGTTCGACCGGAGCCGGGAAGACCACCCTGCTCTCGCTGATCCCGCGGCTCTTCGACGCCACCGGCGGCGCGGTCTCGGTCGACGGCGTCGACGTCCGGGATTACGACCCCGAGAACCTTTGGGACCGGATCGGTCTGGTGCCGCAGAAGCCGTTCCTGTTCACCGGCACCGTCGCGTCGAACCTGCGGTACGGGAACCCCGATGCGACCGACGAGGACCTGTGGACGGCGCTGACCACTGCCCAGGCAAGGGATTTCGTCGCTGCGATGCCGCAGGGTCTGGAATCGGCGATCTCCCAGGGCGGTTCCAATGTGTCGGGCGGTCAGCGTCAACGGCTGGCGATCGCCAGAGCCCTGGTGGCCCAACCGAACATCTACCTGTTCGACGATTCCTTCTCGGCGCTCGACCTGGCCACCGACTCCCGGCTCCGGGCAGCGCTGCGGCCGACGACCCGGGACAAGACGATGATCATCGTCGCGCAACGGGTGTCCACCATCGCCGATGCCGACCAGATCGTCGTGCTGGAGGACGGGCGGGTGGTCGGTGTTGGCACGTTCGACGAGCTCATCGAGACCTGTCCCACCTTCATCGAAATCGTGCAGTCCCAGCTCGCCGCTGAGGTGCCGGCATGACGACATCGGCCAGGAGTTCCGCGCCGGTCACCACCGCGCCGGAACGCCCGACATTCGCTCCCCCGCCGGGCGCGAGGCGCCCGGGTGGGGGTGGACCCTTCGCTGGTGGCATGGGCATGCCGGTCGAGAAGTCACTCAACTTCGGCCCGTCCGCCCGGCGACTGCTCAGGCGGATGAATCCCGAACGGATCGGGCTGATCTTCGTCGTGCTGCTCGGAGTGATCAGCGTGATGTTCTCGGTGCTCGGCCCGAAGATCCTGGGCAATGCCACGAACATCATCTTCGATGGCATCATCGGCAAGCAACTGCCCGCCGGCATCACCCAGCAACAGGCCATCGCCTTCGCCAGGGCGTCGGGCAACGACACCTTCGCCAACATGCTGTCCGGCATGACGGTCGTTCCCGGCCAGGGCATCGACTTCAGCGCGCTGGGAACTGTGCTGCTCTGGGTGCTGGTGCTGTACGTGTTCGCCTCGATCTTCGGCTACCTGCAGGGCTACCTGCTGAACGGGATCGTGCAGCGCACCATCCTCAAGCTGCGCGCAGAGGTAGAGGACAAGCTGAACCGGCTGCCGCTGAGCTACCTGGACAAGCACCAACGCGGTGAGGTGCTCAGCCGGGTGACCAACGACATCGACAACATCTCGCAGACGCTGCAGCAGACGCTGTCGCAGACGCTGACCTCGTTGCTCACCGTTGTCGGCGTGCTGGCGATGATGCTGATCATCTCGCCGCTGCTGGCAGTTGTTGCGCTGATTGCCATTCCGCTCTCGCTGGTGATCACCACGGTGATCGCCAAGAGGTCTCAGCCGAAGTTCGTCGCGCAGTGGCGCAGCACCGGGGAACTCAACGCCCGGGTCGAGGAGACCTTCACGGGGCACAGCCTGGTGAAGGTGTTCGGCCGGCAGAAGGACGCGGAGCAGGCCTTCGAGGACAAGAACGCCGAGCTGTACCACAGCTCGTTCGGCGCGCAGTTCATCTCCGGCATCATCATGCCGTCGATGATGTTCATCGGGAACCTGACCTACGTCGCGATCGCCGTGGTCGGCGGGCTCCGGGTCGCCTCCGGCAGCATGTCGCTGGGCGATGTACAGGCGTTCATCCAGTACTCGCGTCAGTTCACCCAGCCGCTGACCCAGCTGGCGTCGATGGCCAACGTGCTGCAGTCCGGGGTTGCCTCCGCGGAAAGGGTCTTCGAGTTCCTGGACGCCGACGAGCAGTCGCCGGACCCGGCGCACCCGGACCGGGTACAGACCCCGCGCGGCCGCGTCGAATTCGAGGATGTGGCGTTCCGCTACGATCCGGAAACGCCGCTGATCGACGACCTGTCGCTGGTCGCGGCCCCGGGCCAGACCGTTGCCATCGTCGGACCGACCGGCGCCGGCAAGACCACCCTGGTGAACCTGATCATGCGGTTCTACGAGATCGACGGCGGCCGGATCACCCTGGACGGCGTCGATGTCGCGAAGATGACCCGCGCCGACCTCCGGTCCCGGATCGGCATGGTGCTGCAGGACACCTGGTTGTTCGCCGGCACGATCCGGGACAACATCGCCTACGGGCGCCCGGATGCTACGCAGGAGGAGATCCTGGCCGCGGCCAAGGCCACCTACGTCGACCGTTTCGTGCACTCGCTGCCGGATGGCTACGAGACGCTGATCGACGACGAGGGCAGCAACATCAGCGCCGGCGAGAAGCAACTGCTGACCATCGCCCGCGCGTTCCTGGCCGATCCGGCGCTGCTGATCCTGGACGAGGCGACGAGTTCGGTGGACACCCGCACCGAAGTGCTGGTGCAGCACGCGATGGCCGCGCTGCGTGTGGACCGGACGAGTTTCGTCATCGCCCACCGATTGTCCACCATCCGGGACGCGGACCTGATCCTGGTGATGGAGTCCGGCGCCATCGTCGAGCAGGGCACGCACACGCAATTGCTGGAGCGCGGCGGCGCGTATGCCGCGCTGTACAACGCACAGTTCGCGGCGGCCGTGGTGGACGCCTGACCCGACGGACGAGCGGGTAGTTGACGTGACCTGTCCGACTGTCGCACGAAACCGGTCCCATGACCCGTACAGTGGTGCAAGACGCTGACCGACCCGGTCCACGTCGAGGTCGTTGCTGTGAACGCCAACGAAGGCGTCTCATCTTCTCCATTGATGCGTGGGCATCGCGAGTCGGCCAGCACCGCGGCCACCGCACACCCCCATCGATAGGACACCCGTACTCTTCATGACCAATTCTCGTTTCTCCGCGCGTCCCCGTTCGGGCGCGCCCTACGACCGGACCAGGGCCTCCACCGGCGCCGCCGGTGCCAACCGTTCCGCCCCGACCACCGGCAGCCGCCGGTCCGGACGCCAGCAGAGTTCCGGCGATCCGTTCACCACCGGCGCCTTCTCGGTCGGCGCGTTCTCTGCGGGTCTTGGCTCCGCGACCGGCACCGGAAACAACTCATCCACGAGTCGCGGCAGGGCGCGGACCAACGCTCAACCATCCGGCACGGCCCGCCCGGTCTCCTCCGGCCCGGCCGATCGGCTCAATCGGCACACCGGCGCGGTCACCCCGGGGCCGTCGACCGGCAACGACGGCAGGCGACGCCGCCAACGCGGCGGCGAGGCGACATCGGCCGGCAGCTCGGCGGGATCCGGCGCCACCCAGGCCCTGCTGGCGGCCTACGTGCCGGTCTCCGTCTCCCCCGACCAGGCAGTTCCCAGCTTCGCCGAGCTCGGCGTGCCGGCTCCGCTCATCCCCGCGCTCGCTTCGCTCGGCGCCGCCACCCCGTTCCCGATCCAGGCGGCGACCCTGCCGGCGACGTTGGCCGGTCGCGATGTGCTCGGTCGCGGCAAGACCGGATCCGGCAAGACGATCGCCTTCGCCGTCCCACTGGTGGCCCGGCTCACCGGCGGCCACCGCGCTCCGGGACGGCCGCGCGGCCTGATCCTGCTGCCCACCCGGGAGCTGGCCCTGCAGGTCCAGCGCACGGTCGCACCGCTGGCGACGGCAGCCGGCCTGCGGACCGTCGTGGTGTTCGGCGGCGTCGGCTACGGCAACCAGACCGCGGCCCTGCGACGCGGCGTCGACATCGTCATCGCGTGTCCCGGTCGGCTGGAGGACCTGATCAGCCAGCGGTTCTGCGACCTCGGCGCGGTCGAGATCACGGTGCTCGACGAGGCCGACCACATGGCCGATCTCGGTTTCCTGCCGGGCGTCCGGCGGATCCTGCGGGCGACGCCCGCGGGCGGCCAGCGGATGCTGTTCTCCGCGACCCTGGACAACGGCATCTCCGTGCTGGTCGACGACTTCCTGTCCGATCCGGTGCTGCACGCGGTCGACGATGTTTCCTTACCGGTGG
>Ga0302323_100003562_pt1 | contig 12660 bp, 6 predicted proteins | sample Fen_T0_3_FD_201950 | JGI IMG/M metagenome (GOLD analysis project Ga0302323, IMG submission 201950) | Peat permafrost microbial communities from Stordalen Mire near Abisko, Sweden - Fen_T0_3 | ecosystem: Environmental > Terrestrial > Soil > Wetlands > Permafrost | place: Sweden: Abisko... | reverse complement strand
GAGGCCTGCCACACCAGCGTCGACGGAACCTCTATCGATACTCTCGAAGACCTGACCAATGCTCTCGGGCTCGATGCGGATCAGGAAATGATGCCGGTCGAGCACGTGCTGGCATCAGCGGCGCAATGTCTTCCGGCACTGGTGGTAACCCGTTTGCCGTCGGGCCTGACCCACTTCGTGGTGATCTGGCGGACGCTTGGCCGGTGGGTACAGGTGATGGACCCAGGGCGCGGACGTCGCTGGATGAAGCGCGCCACTTTGGAAGAGACGCTGTACGTTCACGAGAACGAAGTGCCGGCAGAAGACGTGGCTGACTGGATCGTTTCGCCCGCCTTCATGGAGCCGCTTCGGCAGCGGCTTGGGCACTGCCTGGGAGCGAGCACTGCCGCAGGAGTTGTCGCGACCGCGCTCGAGGGAGGTTGGCAAAACGTGGCTGCGCTGGATGCCGCGCTTCGCGCAACGGTGCGGCTCGTCGGGCAGGGGGCCGCGCGGCCGTCACAGCTAGTACGCTCGTTCGACCTTCTGTTCGCCTCGGCTCGCGAGCATGGCGTGCAAGGTTTGGTCCCCGAGCGACTGTGGACGGTTCGTTCCGGCAAACCCATGGAGGACGGCAGCCCGACGCTTCTCGTGCGCGGTGGTGTGGTCCTGAAGGTGAACGGTCGACAGGACGTGCAGCCCGGCCTTTCGGCGGAGCTCGACGCCGCGGTTCGGGTGCAGGAGGAAGGGGCAGGGCGGCGCCTCATCGAGATGTTTCGCGCAGACGGCTTCCTGCGTATCTTGCCGCTGGTAGCTGGTTTGGTTGTCGCCGGACTCGGCAGCGTGGTTGAGGCTCTGCTCTTCCGCGGCGCCTTCGACGTGGGGAACCGCCTGGATCTGTTCGAACAGCGGGTGTTCGCGGCGTTTGCCCTTCTCGGGTTGCTGCTTGCGCTGTCGCTCATCGAGTGGCCGGTGGCGCGTGGACTGTGGGCACAGGGGCGTCGGTTGGAAATCCGGATGCGGCAGGCCTTCCTGCAGAAACTGCCTCGCCTCGGTGATCGATACTTTCAAAGTCGACCGATCTCGAACATGGCGGAAAGCTCGCACCTGCTGCACTGGCTGCGTTTGCTGCCGGGCCATGGCGGACAGGTCATTCGTTGCTTGTGCGAGATGACGGCGACGGTGGCCGGCGTGATTTGGCTGTATCCGTCGTCGGCGCCACTGGTGTTGGTCTTGGCATTCTTGATGGTGGCCTTGCCGCTGCTTTGCCAGCCGATTCTGCTGGAGAAGGATCTCCGCATGCGTGGCCACGCTGGCGGCTTGGCCCGCTTCTATCTGGACGCCCTGCTGGGGCTCTCGGCCATCCGTGCTCATACGGCCGAGGGCGCCGTGACGACCGAGCACGGCACGAGACTGCGCGAATGGGCGCGTGCCGCACGCGACGTGGCCCGCACCGGCACCATGATCGAGACGGTGATGGGCGTCGTGGGTTTTGGCATGGCTGCGGCGGTGGTCTTCCACTATCTGTCGAGCGCCGAGGGCTCGGGTTGGGCGATCCTCTTCGTGTACTGGATTCTGATGGTCCCCGCGCTGGGTATGGAGCTGGCATTTCTGATCCAGCAGTATCCGCAGCATCGCAACGTCACGCTGAGGCTGCTCGAGCCGCTCGGCGCCGAGGAGAGCGCTTCCGACGAAGACGTCGAGCCCCCGACCGAAGCCGAGAAGACGATGGCACCTGCTCCGCCCACCCTGACCCTCGACCACGTCACGGTCCAGCAGGCGGGCAATCAGGTGCTGAGCATCCCGAGGCTTGCGATCAACGCTGGCGAGCATGTGGCCATCGTGGGGGTCTCGGGGGCAGGTAAGTCGAGTCTGGTGGGTCTCTTGCTCGGGTGGTATCGCCCGAACACGGGACAGGTCCTGGTCGACGGCAAGTCGCTCGCGGGACGTGAGCTCGCACGCCTGCGCCGGCACACCATCTGGGTCGACCCAACGGTTCAGCTGTGGAACCGATCCTTGCTGGATAACCTGCGCTACGGAATGGAAGGTGAACGAAAGCCGTTGGGCGATGCGGTCGAGGCTGCCGAGCTCGACGAGGTGCTCGCGCGCCTGCCGATGGGCTTGCAAACGCCCGTCGGTGCCAACGGGGCGTTGCTCTCTGGCGGAGAAGGCCAACGGGTGCGACTGGCGCGAGGGATCTGTCGTGGCACGCCGGGCCTGGTTATCTTGGACGAGGCGTTCTGCGGTCTCGAACGAGCCCGACGGAGCTCGATGCTGTTTGCCGCCCGTCGACGCTGGCAGAGCGCCACGTTCCTGTGCATCAGCCATGACATCGCCGAGACCCTCTCGTTCCCGCGCGTGCTGGTTATCGAAGGTGGCTTGATCCTCGAGGATGGGGCGCCTCCAGCGCTGGCGGCGCAGCCCAACTCTCGCTATGCCCGACTGCTGGCCGCGGAGAAGCGCGCCCTCGGGAGGCTGAGCGGCTCCGAGTGGCGTCGCTTTCGCGTGGAGTCGGGCTACGTGGCAACCGACTGGAAGGAACGGGAGCCGCGACGATGAACGCCGAGGCGGGGCTCGCGTGCGGGCACGATTTTGCGTGGCGCGCCGATCAACTGGGTCTCGCCCTAGAATCGATCGCAGAGCGTGTGTTGCCAAGGCAGCGGGCGCGCCGGCTGGCGTCGGTCCCCTCGGCGGTCGACGATGCTTCGCTGCTCGATCTGGGGCGGTGGCTGGAAGACGCCGGTGCTCGTCTGGGTGTCATTGCCGAGGCGAAAGAGAGGACCGAGCTGACCGCGGGAGCCATGCTGGCGGAAGGTGGCCCCATCTTGGTCATCCTGCCTGCTCAGCCCAAGCGACAGTTCCTGGTTCTGTTGCGGCTGCTCGGGCGAGGGCACGAGGTCGAGGTCCTGCCGCCCGGCCGGCAGCCCGTGCGCATTCCGATCGCGGAGATCGACAGCCTACTTGCCGGCGCCAGCGAGTCGAACCGCGGCTTGCGCAGTTTCTGCGAGCAGGCGGGATTCGACGCACGGGCAGCCGGTATTGCCGAGCGCGTTCTCCGTCGGGAGGAAGGTCGTGTCGAGCTGTGCTCCGGCTTTTCGTTTGCTCCCGCCGACAGCGGTTTCGTTGCGCGTTTCATCGAGGCCGGTGGCAGGCCGCTGCTGATTGGAACGGTGGGCTCCTACCTCTTGGCCTTCGCGCTGTATCTGGTTTCTTGGTGGCTGATTGGCTCGGCCGCAATGGAAGGACATCTGTCGCAAGGGTGGCTCTGGGCCTGGGCCATCATGCTTCCGTGCTTCGTGGTTTGCCGAGGGGCCGCCATGTGGGGGGCGGGGCGGCTGGCCGTCCACGTCGGCGGCATCACGCGGGAGCGACTGCTGGGAGGCATTTTGCATTTGTCCACCGACAAAGTCCGAGCGAGAGGCATCGGGGCGCTGCTCGGGATCGTGCTGGACGCAGACGCACTCGACGCCCTGGCACGCACCGGCGGTCCCACCTTGCTGGCGGACGTCGCCCAGTGCGCTTGTGGCCTTTTGGTACTTCTGGCGGGTGCCGCTCCCATCAGTCACGCAATCCTCTTGTTCGGGTGCTTCGGTGTGGCGGCCTTCCTCGTACGCCGGCTCTATCGCCGGCTGCTCGACTGGGCCGATGCCAGGTTGGCGCTGACCGATGATCTGGTCGAGACCATGGTCGGTTATCGAACGATGGTGGCGCAGCTGGCGCCCGACAAGCGCCACTTGGGCGAAGAACGGGCACTGGCCGAGTACGCGCGCAAAGAAGCGGCCATGGATCGCGAGATGGCTAAGCTCGCGGTGCTGGTGCCACGCGGCTGGCTGATCCTGGGCGTCGCGGCGCTGGTTCCCGACTTCGCGGCAGCGCGAACGGCCTCGCCGCACGTGGCGGTCAGCCTAGGCGGCGTGTTGCTCGTCTATCTGGCGTTCCGGCGCATCGCTTTGGAAACGGGACCTGGATTGGCGACGGCGCTGGTGGCATGGCGAAGCACCAAGCCGATCGCCGCCGCTGCCAACGTGGCCGAAGCTGCTGAGCAGGTTGCGGTTCTTCCTAACGAAGTGGACGAGGCGACACAGGGGCGGCGCGCGTTGCTCGTCGGTCGCGACGTCAGTTACCGCTACCCCGGCCGGTTGGAACCGGTATTGCGCGGCGCCGACTTCGAGGTCTATCGGGGTGAGCGGGTGCTGGTGGAAGGTCGGTCCGGCTCGGGCAAGTCGACCTTGGGTGCGCTGTTGTGCGGTTTGCGCCAGCCGTCGAGCGGTCTGCTCCTGCTCGGTGGATTCGACCATCACAGCCTACGCCCGGAACGTTGGCGGCAGCGTGTAGCCAGCGTGCCGCAGAGTCACGACAATCACATCCTTTCAGCGCCGCTGCTGTTCAACATCGCGATGGCCAGGCGTTGGCCGCCGAGCGACGCGGACATCGTCGAATTCGAGCAAATTTGCCGAGAGCTGGGCCTGGAGAGCTTGCTGGCGCGGATGCCCGCCGGCATTCAACAGATGGTCGGTGACAGTGGCTGGCAGCTATCCCAGGGCGAGAAGGCCCGGGTTTGCGTCGCACGCGCGCTGGCCCAACAGGCTGACATTCGAGTGCTCGACGAGAGTTTTGCCGCACTTGACCCCGAGACCTTGGATCGTGTGCTCGAATGCATTTTGAGGCGGAGCGAAACTTTGCTAGTAGTCTCGCACGCCTAAATCACGGGTTCGGGCCCTAGCGGTTGAGTTAGGTTGACTCCGGGCGCGTGATGTAGGAAATTAAGGGCTCAAAAAAAACAGTGAAGAATTCGAGAGAAATGAGTGTGACCGAATGGGTCTAGCCGCAGTCAAGAAAGCAGAAGTCGTCAAGAAGTTCGCCCGCAGCGAAGCCGACACTGGCTCGCCGGAAGTTCAGATCGCCCTCTTGTCGGAACGTATTTCCTATCTCACGGAGCACTTCCGGGTGCACGCGAAGGATCACCACTCACGCCGTGGCTTGCTAATGCTTGTTAGCCAGAGGCGCCGGTTGCTCGACTACTTGAAGAAGAAGGACGTCAAGCGCTACCGGGATCTGATCCAGACGCTCGGCATCCGCAAGTAGGCGTTCACGTCGGCCGTTCGAGCCGACATCAACAAAGGGCGGGGTGGCCATGTGGCCACCCCCTAGTCAATTGACGGAGGCCCCGGTGCCTGCGTTCATCCTTTTTCCCGCAGATTCTCGCTGTGCTTGGAGCTTGCACAGCCACGCTAGAAGCTGCGAGACAAGGGACGAAGCACACAGGGGGCCGTGAAAAGAAGAGAGGAGTCTGCATATGTTCGTTCGTGAAGGTGTGCCCCTCGGTGGCAAGGAACTGAGTATTGAAATCGGCCGTATGGCCAAACAGGCGGACGGCGCAGTCGTCGTTCGCTACGGTGACTCGATGGTGCTGGTAACGGCGGTTGCGTCCGCCGGTGTGCGGCCCGGCATCGACTTCATGCCTCTCACCGTGGATTACCTCGAGAAGACCTCCGCCGCAGGAAAGATCCCCGGCGGTTACTTCAAGCGCGAAGGCCGCCTGACCGAGGTCGAGGTGCTGACCTCGCGTCTCATCGATCGCCCGTGTCGTCCGCTGTTCCCGAAGGGGTGGCGTTTCGATACCCAGGTCATCGCGATGGTGCTGTCCACCGACCGCGAAAACCTGACCGACGTGCTGGCCATGACCGGCGCCTCAGCGGCGTTGCACTTGTCCGATGTTCCGTGGGCCGGGCCTTTCGCCGGCGTCCGCGTCGGCCGCATCGGCGGCGAGTTCATCATCAACCCGACCGTGGCTCAGCGGGATGCTTCCGAGCTCGACCTGGTGGTCGCCGCCAGCCGTGACGCCATTGTGATGGTCGAGGGTGGAGCGCAGCAGATTTCCGAAGAAGTGATCGTCGACGCGCTGATGTTTGCCCACAAAGCCGCCCAGCCGCTCATCGATCTGCAGGAGAAGTTGCGGGCAGCAGTCGGCAAGCCGAAGCGTGAATTTACCCCACCGACGACCGATCCGGTTCTCGCAGCCCGCGTGTCGGAATTCGCTAAGGGCAAAATCGGAACCGCGATGGCGATTCGCGAGAAGCTCGAACGCTACGCGGCCCTCGACAAGGCTGCCGGCGAGACGGTCGAGGCATTGAAGGTCGAGTTCCCCGAGCGCGATGCCGAGATCAAGGAAGTCTTCGACAAGGCCAAGAAGAAGAATTTGCGAGAGCTGGTGCTCGATACTGGTCGCCGAATCGACGGCCGCGCCACCGACGAGATTCGTGCCATCACCTGCGAAGTGAGTCTGCTGCCGCGCACCCATGGCTCGGCGCTGTTCACCCGCGGTGAAACCCAGGGCTTGGTCACGACCACGCTCGGCACCAAGCAGGACGCCCAGCACATCGAAGGTCTCGGCGAAGAGTTCGAGAAGACCTTCATGCTCCACTACAACTTCCCGCCGTTCTCCACTGGCGAGACCAAGCCGCTCCGTGGCGCCAGCCGCCGCGAGACCGGTCACGGTCACCTGGCCGAGCGCGCGCTGTCGGTCGTGTTGCCCGACGAGAAGGCCTTCCCTTACACCATCCGTGTGGTGTCGGAAATTCTCGAGTCGAATGGTAGCTCGTCGATGGCGTCGGTGTGCGGTGGCTCTCTGTCCATGATGGACGCCGGTGTTCCCTTGAAGACGCCGGTGGCCGGCATCGCGATGGGCCTTATCAAGGAAGGCGACCGCGTGGCCGTGCTGTCCGACATCCTCGGCGACGAGGATCACTTGGGCGACATGGATTTCAAGATCTGCGGCACCAAGACTGGCGTCACCGCCGTTCAGATGGACATCAAGATCCAGGGCCTCACGCGACAGATCCTCGAGCAGGCCTTGCAGCAGGCCCAGCGTGGTCGCTTCCACATCCTCGGCAAGATGGCAGAGGCTCTCGGCGCACCCCGTGAAGAGCTGAACAAGTACGCCCCGCGCATCTTCACCATCAACATCAAGCCCGACAAGATCCGCGACATCATCGGCCCGGGCGGTAAGACCATCCGTGGCATCACTGCGCAGACCGGCGTCGCCATCGATGTCGAAGATGACGGCACGGTTCACATCGCTTCGCCCGACGGGATCCTGGCCCAGAAGGCCATAGACATCATCAAGGGTCTCACCGCCGAGGCCGATGTGGGCGAGTTCTACATGGGCCAGGTCAAGCGTCTTGCTGACTTCGGCGCCTTCGTCGAGATCCTCCCCGGCACCGACGGTCTGGTTCACATCAGCGAGCTCGACTCCAAGCGGGTGAACCAGGTCAGCGACATCTGCAAAGAAGGCGACGAGATGCTGGTCAAGGTGATCGGCGTCGACCGTGCTACCGGCAAGATCCGCTTGTCGCGAAGAGAGGCCATTGGCCAGACGCCCGACGTGGTTCACAACTTCAGAACGCCGTCGACAACCTAGACCTGAAGAAGAAGCTAGAGGTGAGGGGGCTTTGGATCGCAAATCCAGAGCCCCTTTCTCGTGGGGCGTCTCCGTTCTCGCTATGGAGCCGTGGAGCTCTGACTGCCGCCGTCGCGAAGTCGGGCCATTCCGCCAAGAGCCGGTGCCACGGTGGACGCCAGGGAAGGATTCCGCGCGATGCCGAGTCGGAGAACCTGATCGCGCTCGGCAACCAGCCCAGCGTCTTCCAACAGCTTGGCAATTTCGAGACAGGCGCTCGCAGGCCCCGGGCCGTTCGGCAGGGCACGCAACGGAGCTACCAGCGCGCGCAGTTTGTCGTTTCGATGTTGTCTTCCCAGCGCCTGGGCAAGCTGGACCCACTCGAGCGGCGAGCTTGCCAGGTACCGGTTGATTGCGTCGCCTTCGATGGCGTCGGCCATGAGCCGTGTGCCTTCGTCCGGTTGCTTGAGATAGCGCCAGAGGAACTGGCCGAGCAACCAACGTGACTCGCCTATGCTCGGATCCGAAGCAAGCGCTTTGCGATACTGATCTTCTGCTTCCGGAATTCGACCCAGACGCGTGAGGAATCTCGCATATGCGAACCGGTTGATTTGTCGGGTGGGGCTTTCTGCGATGCTTTGCCGATACAGCGACTCTGCCCGCCCATCCATCGCTGCCTGGTCGGTGACGCGCCCGACCGCAACCAGCGTGTCCGCCAGGTGCGAGCGAAATCTGGCATGGGTCGGATTGTCGTGCAGGTATTCGTCGGCGACCGCCATGGTCAGTCCGATCTGGGCCGCCCGCTGAGGCCAAGTTTCCAGCAGATTGGCTTGGGCCAGGCCCTGGGTGATCCCCGTGATTGCCGTGAATCGATCATCGAGATAGGGCGATGGAAATCGGTGCGCACGGTCGAGCGAGGCGATGATGGCGGCGCTGTCGTTTTCTGGGGTGCGGTCGACCGCCTGCTTCGCGTACCGCGAAGCGACGAAAGGCAGCACCGACCCAAACAAGAGGAGCGAGAGTGCAACCGCCGAAACGAGGCCAAGGCGCGTGTACCACCCGAGTCGGCTCAGCACTCGGAGGTCGCGATCGGTATTGTGTGGCTCCGCCGTCGCATGCGCCGAAGCGACGGCCACAAAAGCAACGGCGACCGTCAAATCGGTTGCCGTCGAGTCAGGAGCGAACAGGCCCTGCACGAAGTACCCGGCTCCAGCCCCCATCAAGGCTGCGCCTTGCAGCGGCGTCAGCGATCCGTTGCGCACACTTCGCATCGCCGCCACGAAGAAGCTTGCCCACACGCCGAGATAGGAGATTGCCCCGATCGCGCCGTTCTCGCACAGAACGCCGAGAAGAATGCTGTGTGCCTTGTCTTGAATGCCCAGCGTATGGAAGGAAGGGCGAAATACTGCATCAAGGGCCAGCTCGTAGCCGCCGGGGCCCCAACCCAGCAACGGACGGCTGGCAAAGCCAGCCCACGCCGCTTTCCAAAGACCGAGACGCACTGGCTCAACCGCGAAGTCGAAGAGGTGGCGGAGGTTCCGGTGCGCGGCCCAGAATGGCTGCATCGAGGGACGACCGACGAGAAAGGCGAGCGCTAGACCGTAGGTTGCTGCGACCACCACGGCTCCTACCGCCGTCGCCGTCGCCAGACCCTTGTATTGTCCTGCCAGGCCCAGCACCAAGACCGTGCTGACGATGCCGACGGCTAGCCCCAGCATTGGTCCGCGCGAACCGGCGAGGAGCATCGCCCAGACCGCAGCGAGCGCTGCAAGCAGGTACAGTGCGCGGCGCCCGGTGCGAGCGCCACGGAAAAGGACCACGGCGAACGGTATGCTGAAGGCCTCGTAGGCGGCCAGATAGATCGGATTGCCGAGAAACCCAGCCAAGCGGTCGCCTTGGCCAACCTGACTTGCGCCGATGAAGGTCGGATGCAGAAGTTGGACGGTCACCACGCATGCCGAGGCAAATGCCACCGCCAGATGAACCTCGAGAAGCCGGCGCCACCGTTTCACGGTCTTCAGTGTCCCGGACGCCATGAGAAACCACGCCACAACATGGAGCTGGGAAAGCAGACCCGTCATCCGCTCCGGGTACGAGAACAGCGAACGCCGGGGATTTTCGCCGAAGCAAGTCGCCAGGGTCATCGCTGCGATCCAGGCAATCATCGACCCAAGCAGCCACGACGGTCTCGGACGGTATCTCGGGTCTCGGAAAGCGAGCGCAACCCACGCCGGAAACGCGATGTCCACCACTGCCTGAAAGAACAGCGCCTTCGGGTAAACGAAGGGAAACATCGTCGCGCGCGTGTAGACGAGCGGCATGAGCAAAGCGCCGTAGATGCCCGCCAGAACCACCCATTCGGCCAAGCGAGCTGCGATGGGCGCGCGGGTGGTGAGCACGGCTGGCCCCTTCCTTCTGCTCTTTTCTCTCATCGCTTGGTTTTGCGGCGCATAGAAGGTTGCTCGGAGCAGAAGTCGTAATGGCGCCAGTCCGCTACTCTTTCGCCTTCTGGAGGGTGTCGTACTCCGCTGCTTTTACCTTGGCTGCTCTCCTGCTGGCTTCGTGCGCTTCGCGCTCTGCGATCACCGACTGGTCCATTCGCGCGCGCCATTTGTTTGCGTCCTTATGACCGGGATAGCGGCGGATAAGGTCGCGGTACGCCTCTGCCGCCGCGCTCCAGCTCTGGTCGGCAAAAAGACGCTCGGCCCGGCGCATGCTCTGGTCGAGGGCTGGGCCAGGTTGTCCATTAGCGGCCTTGTGGCTGCTGTCCTCGGCTCGCATTATCGCCGAAGGGGCATAGCTTTCCTCCGACTCAGCCTCGGATTGCTTCTCCGCGCTTCGCTTGGCGGACGGGCCGGGCTCCACCGTCGCTGCTGGCGCGGGGACTGACGGCACGGCACTCGGGCTGGTAGGTCTGGGGGAAGCGGCCGTGGGTGCCTTGGCTCGCTTTGCCGGTGCCAGCTCTGGTTGATTGCCGACGACTTCCTTGGGCTCCGCTTCGACTTGGGCGGCCGCGCCACCGACGCTTTCGACGAGGCTGGGTGGAGGAGGCGCGGCGAATCGGGGTGGGGCTGAAAGGTTGCCTCGGGCAGCGCTGTCCTCGCCGACGAAGTCGTCTGCAACAGCGCGATCCATTTTCTTGTGCGCCCTCGGCGACGCTGACTTGTCCGCCTCGAGCCCCGACAGTCCATCTCGCTCGAAGGGAAGACCTCCGATGCCGTAGGCAGGACTACCCTTGCTCTCTTCATGCGTCCGGGCCGCCCCTGGCGCGGGCCTTGTCGCCTTGCCCGCACCGGCCTTGGCCCCCAGGGGTTCTTCGCGGGCGCCCGGTTCCGATCCTTCGCGCCTGGCTTTGGCATGCCCAGCGCTGGCCGCGGCGGACTTTTCAGCGGTTGGGGCAACCGCCGGTGTGGAAGGGGAGCGCGGTTCTGCGAGTTCGCCGATGGACTTCGGTCGTTGACCTGGCAGCACCTCGGGATCCTTGAGCGCGCGAACCAGGAAGACGACCGTCGCCACCGACGCTGCGCCGAAGGCTGGCAAAAGCCACGGCGTGCGCCAAAGCTTTGCGAAAAAGCCAATCTCGGGCTCCTGGCGTGCGGGCGCGCGCTCTCTCGACGCCGTTCTTGTCGCGGCTGCCGCTTTCGCAGCTTCTATCACCGCGTTGTGCACGTGCACCGGCGGCTCTTGCGCGAGTGTTCCCGACAGCGCGGCCCGCGCGTTGCCAAGGGTCATCCGATAGCCGGCGACGTCCGCCTTGCATGTGGGGCAGTCGCGCAAATGCTCCTCGAAGGCTGCGCGCGCATCGGCGGGCAGATCCTCGTAGAGAAAGTCGACCAGACCTTCTTTGACGCCGTTGCAGTTCATCGCGTGGCCCCCACGGCAACACTGTCTTGCGAAAACTCTCCCAGGGCGGTGCGCAGGCGTTCAAGGGCGTACCGCATGCGGCTCTTCACTGTGGGCTCGCTGGCTTTCGTGGCGACCGCTATCTCCGCGAATGACATGTCCATCACCTCGCGCATGAGGAACACCTCGCGCTGCTCGACCGGCAGCTCGGCCACGGCACGGTCGACCCTGTCGGCGATCTCGCGATTCATGGCTGCCTTTTCGGCATTGGGATCGCTGCCCGCGATCTTGTCGATACGATGAGGGCCGGATTCGTCGCGGCTCGGCCCGGGCGTCTGGTCCAGCGAATCGGCCCGGCGGAGGGCGCCTCGGCGGGCGTTGTCGGTGCAGAGGTTGCGGGCGATGGTGTAAAGCCACGTCGAGAATTTGGCCGACGCTTCCCATTCCACCGCGCTTCTCACGATACGCAAGAAGACCTCCTGAAGAAGGTCTTCCGCGGTCGCCGAATCCGCCACGAATCGCCTGACGAAATTCCACAAACGCTTCTCATGGCGCGCCACCAGTTCGGCGAAAGCTGCGACGTCGCCTTTCTGATACGCTGCCATGAGAGCTTCATCCGTCATCCAGGGGTGGAGTCTACAGTCCGCGCACGGCTGGAGACAATCAGTAGCGTTGCCAGCCTACCGGTGGCGCGGCGTAGCGGCGCGGCGAGACCGGAAACGGATCCGCCGTGCGGCGCAAGTCACTGTCATTCGCCCACGGGTAGACCCCGTCCACGTTCACGCCCATGGCGACCAGCCCGTCGTGATCGTTGTAGCGAACCCCGAGGACTACCGACGGGTTCGATCGATTGGCACGAACGAACTCGACCTCCTGGATGTGCGAGTTGACCGCTTCGCCGAACTCGGTGCCGAGGCCCGGCCGTTCACGCCGTGTGGGGGAGGCGGGCTCGTAGTCTGCCGAGGCCTTGCCCCTCGAAGCGCCGAGGCCACCGATCCCGCTGGGGTCCGACTCGGACTCGGCCATCGGTGCTGGCGCTGCGGGCTGCGGGTAGCCCTTCTTCTCTGCCGGGGCGTTAGGCGAGCTCGACTCGCCATCGTGGTAGCCGATGCAACAGGGCCGCGGGACCGGAGCTGGCCGAGGCTGGTAGACGCGTTCTGGGAAGACGGCAACGCCAATCACGCCGACCTCGCGGGCGTTGCCGGTTCGGGTTGCGTAGGAATCGGACACCGCCGAGAATCGGAACGCGGCTGCCTTCGATTCGGACAAACGCCAGCCGTCGATGTCTACGTGCCCCCAGGCGGGAACCAGGTAGCCGCGCTTGTTGCGGAAGTCGCCCGGCTTGCCGTCCACCACGTCGCGCCCGTCGACCGTGACGACCGCTTCGATGCGCCGGCCGCTGTGGTTCTCGACGCGGATGGTGTAGCGGTCGCCCATGTGGC
>Ga0302323_100003561_pt1 | contig 12660 bp, 7 predicted proteins | sample Fen_T0_3_FD_201950 | JGI IMG/M metagenome (GOLD analysis project Ga0302323, IMG submission 201950) | Peat permafrost microbial communities from Stordalen Mire near Abisko, Sweden - Fen_T0_3 | ecosystem: Environmental > Terrestrial > Soil > Wetlands > Permafrost | place: Sweden: Abisko... | reverse complement strand
TAGCAGGGCGGTGAGCGCCTCCTTGAGCGTGTTGCCCCAGACGATGGTCGACGGGCTCCCCACGACGATCTTCTGGAACTCCGGGAACGCCGCGGACGTGGACTGGAGGTAGACCGGCTGCAGGTAGAGCAGCGACTCGCCCACGGGCACCACGATCAGGTTGCCGCGCACCACCTGGCTGCCGCTCTGGTTCCAGAGCGAGATCTGGGCGCTGATGACCGGGTCCTGGTCGATGCGCGCCTCGATCTGGGCGGGCCCGAAGATCGTGGTGTCGGACGGGAACCGGTACGCCCGCACCTGGCCGAGGTTGGGCGCGTCATTGCGGGCCGCGATCCACGCGATCATGTTCGGGCGCGCCTGGGCGATCATCGGCTGGAGGAGAAGGAACTCCGCCGCGGACTCGCCGGGCATCCGCATCGCCACGTAGTAGGCCTCGGACGGGAGGCTCTGCTCGTTCGTCTGCGGGTCCGGCACGGTCCAGCGATCCGTGTTGTTGAAGAACGTCAGCGGCTGCGTGACGTGGTACTGCCCGTACATCCGCGTCTGGACGTTGAACAGCTCCTCGGGCACCCGGAGGTGCGACGCGATCCCGGCGGGCATCGCCGAGAGCGGCTGGAACATCCCCGGGAAGACGCCCTCCCAGGCCCGGATCAGCGGGTCGGTCGGGTCGTTCACGTAGAAGTTCATGGTGCCGTCGTAGGCGTTCATCGTGATCTTGACGCTGTTCCGGATGTAGTTGAGCGACTGGCCGTAGAGCCCGGAGTTCGGGGTGAGGGTCGTCGTGTCGAACCAGCTCGAGTGCGGGAAGGCGTCACTGATCGTGTAGGCGTCCTGGACGTACACCAGCTTCCCGTCGCCGTCGATGACGAGGTAGGGGTCCTTGTCGTACTTGAGGAAGGGGGCGATATGCCCCAGCCGGTCCGAGATCGTCCGGTGGAACAGCAGCTGGCTGTCGGAGGTGATCTGGTCCGAGATCAGGAGGTCGAGGTCTCGGAAACGGAGCGAGAACAGGACGCGCGACAGGGTCGAGTCCAGCTTCACGCCGGTCGTGCCCGTCCAGCGGGTGGTCTGGTCGCCGGTGCCCGCGGTGGTGTCGCCCGGGATATCGAACTCGTCCTGGCGAGCGCCGGTCACGACGTAGTGCGCGTCGGACTCGCCGAAGTAGATGCGCGGCTCCGTGATCTGCGGGGCGCCATTCGACGACACCGGCGGCAGGTTCCGGATCCAGAGCTCCGGCTGGCCTTCGCGGGTGACCTCGTTCACGGGGACCATCGCCACGCCGATGCCGTGCGTGTAGATGATCCGCTGGTTGACCCAGCTCGTGGCCTGGTCGTTCTTCGCGATCGCGAGCTCGCGACCCGACAGCATCACCTGGCGGAGATTGTCCTGGACCACGTAGCGGTCCGTGTCCACGTCGACGAAGTCGTAGTACTGGCGCACGGTCTGGAGCTGCTTGAGGGTGGTCTGGAGCGGCCGGTAGTCCCACAGGCGGGCGTTGGTGAACGTGTCGGCCTCGGCCTCGACGGCCGCCTGTGTCAGCGGCGCCGTCCCGTCGTAGTTGCGGGTCTCCCACTTGTCGAGCCCGTAGGCGAGCCGGGTCATCCCGATGTTGTTCGCGATGTACCGCTCCTCCTGCGCGAACTCGTTGGGATCCACGGTCAGGCGCTGGATCGCCTCGGGGTAGAGCCGGCCCAGGACGAGCGAGGCGGAGAACCAGATGATGACGATGGCGCCGAGCGGCCACATCCAGCGCGTGAACGCGCCGGCGATGAGGAGCGCGCCGGCGATGCCGGACAGGAACGTCAGGACGTCGTACGCCATGAACCGGGCGTTGGCGTCCGTGAAGCCGACGCCCACCGTGGCGCCGCCGGTGCTGTAGACGAGCTCGTACTTGTCGAGCTGGTAGCCGAAGGCGATCGTCAGGAGGTAGAGGCCCGCGATGACCGCGACGTGGACGCGGACGCGGGTGACGAAGACCTCCCCACCCTGCGTCGCCTGGACGAGGTAGCGGGCGCCGACCACCGCGAGCGATGCCAGCAACAGCCCGCTGACGAGCGACTGGGTGAAGCGGAAGAAGGGCAGGTCGAACAGGAAGAAGCTGATGTCCTTGCCGAACACCGGGTCCGTCACCACGCCGGTCGGCGAGAACGGGACGCGGTTGACCCACAGCAGCAGCGTGGTCCACGCGCCGGAGACGCTGCCCGCGATGCCGATGGCCACCATGACGGCCACCGCGGCGATCACCCAGGTCGCGATCGGGATGAGATTGGGCATGGCGTCGAGGTCCAGCCCGCCGACGGCCGTCTCACCGCGCGGGAAGGACCCGCCCATGCCGCGCATCCCCGGGCCGCCGCCGGCCATGCGGGCGGCGCGCTCCGCCTGGCGCTGGGCCTCGGAGAGGCGGTCGGCCACCTGGCGGATGCGACCCGGCCTGGTCGGGTCGGCCGGGGGCGCGAGGCGGCCGGCCAGCCAGAGGTTGAACAGCAGCACGACCAGCGCGACGACGAGGGCGACGACGAACAAGCCCGCCTGCGCGCCGAGGCGCGTCCAGAAAACGCTGTCGAATCCGACGCTCTTGTACCAGATCGCGTCGGTCCAGAGGTCGATGCCGGTCCCGGCGAGGAAGACGATGAGCGCGATGATGATGACGATGGCGCCGACGCCGACGCGGCGCAGGATCGTGCGCATCGACGGGGGCTGCGCGCCGTCGTCGGGGCCGCCGACCGGGTGGGGCGCCGCGGGACCACGGGGCGGGACGCCGGAGCCGGTGCCGCTCCTGGGGCGGGCACCGGAGCGCCGGTGGATGGGGGTGGGCTCGCGGTCGTCGGCGTCGGCGCGGTCGTCCGTGCCGGCTGCGGGTTCGTCGTGCGCATCGTCATGCGAGCCGTCGTCGGTGCCGTGTTGGGCCTTGTCGCCGTCGTCCGCGCCCGGTTCGCCGTCGTCCGCCTTGGGATCGCGTGGGGGCGTGCGCCCCTCGGCCTCGGCGCGGCGGCGCTCCAGCTCTCGCATGAACTCGTCGAACAGGTCGCCCATCGGGACGAGTCTAGGCCCTGTCGGGGTTCTGGGCCTCGGCGGGTCCCGTCGGGACCCGCCGCCGGGCGGCTCAGGGACGGTGCAGGGACTCCACGGACCGGCGGAACCCGGCCAGGACCTGGTCCGCGAGCTGGTTGGCGCGCATCGTCTGGAGCAGCGCGGGCTCCCAGCGGAAGGCGGCGCGGATCACGAGCGGGCAGCGCCAGGGACGCGTGGCGTCCTCCGGCGGGTAGAGGGGCACCAGCCTGATCGAGAGGCGGCCGTCCTCCTCGCGGATCAGCCCGGACAACGACCCCGCCAGCGCGGGCCCCAGGTGGAGCAGCGGCGGCTCGGGAGGCGGACCGCCGGCCGGACCCACCTCGCGGAAGCTCACGATGCCGTCACCGTCCGTGACCCAGAGCACGGCGAGCCACCAGTCGTCGGGGCCGTCGACGGGCCTGGCCATACCGGCCAGGAGGCGGCGGTCGCCGACACGGAGCTCCTGCTCGCGCAGGAACGAGGGGCCGGGGTGGGGAAGACGCTCGGGCATCGCGGGAGGATATCGGGCCCGCAGGCGCCGGGGCTCAGCCCCTGGTCTCGGGCTCCCCGTCCTCAGGCGAGAGCTCGACGGGCCAGGACCCCTCCGCCGCCTCGGAACCTGGAGCCGCCGCGGAGCCTGGAGCCGCCGCGGAGCCTGGAGCCGCCTCGGAGCCTGGAGCCGCCTCGGAACCTGGAGCCGCCTCGGGCTCGGGGCCCTCCAGCTCCGACAGGTGGATCCCCCGCCGCGTCAGCTCGTCCGCCTTGAGCGCGACGGTCTCGGCCGTGAGGTCCACCCGCTCGGCCTCGAGCTGGAGGCGGAGCATCTCCCGGCGGACCTCGTCGGGCGGCGGCGCGAAGACCTCGGATCCCGCCGGTGTCGACGTGTCCACGGGGACCTCGCCGGTGATGAACGACAGCAGCCGGTTGCCGCGCTGCGCCCGCCCGGACTCGGATCGGGCGCGCAGGATCGCCTCCGTGTCGAGGGTCGTGACGCCCTTGATCTCGATCGGGGTGTCGGCCACGGCGATCAGCGCCGCGCCACATGCCGGGCAGCGTTCGACTCCCGGATCGGGCAGGGCGGCCGAGCACCACGGGCAAAGGGTGATCGGACCGGTCATCGGTTCGGCCATGCGCGCATTCTGGGACCCCTCTGGCAACCTGCCTACCCCCCGATCGGCATATGGCCCGCCTACTCCCACTCGATGGTGGCCGGCGGCTTGCTGCTGATGTCGTACACGACCCGGTTGACGCCCACGACCTCGTTCACGATCCGCGACGAGATCCTGCCCAGCACGTCGTAGGGCAGCTTCGCCCAGTCGGCGGTCATGCCGTCCTCGGACGTCACCGCCCGGATCGCCACGACGTTCGCGTACGTGCGCCCGTCGCCCATGACGCCGACCGAACGGACCGGCGTCAGGATCGCGAACGACTGCCACACGCTGCGGTAGAGGCCCGCTGCCTTGATCTCGTCGATCACGATCCAGTCGGCGTCGCGCAGGGTGTCCAGTCGCTCGGCCGTGACCTCGCCCAGGATCCGGATCGCGAGGCCCGGGCCCGGGAAGGGCTGGCGCTGGACCATCGCGTCCGGCAGGCCCATCGCCGTGCCCACGAGCCGGACCTCGTCCTTGAACAGGTAGCGCAGCGGCTCGATGAGCTGGAAGCGCAGGTCGGCGGGGAGCCCGCCCACGTTGTGGTGGGTCTTGATCTTCTGCGCGGTCTTGGTCTCGGGCGTCGTGCTCTCGATGACGTCCGGGTAGAGCGTCCCCTGGGTCAGGAAGTCGATCTGCCCGATCTTGGCCGCCTCCTCCTCGAAGACGCGGATGAACTCGTCGCCGATGATCCTGCGCTTCTGCTCCGGATCCGTGACGCCGGCCAGGCGGGCCAGGAACCGCTCGCGGGCGTCGACCATGACGAGGCGCATGCCCAGGTTGGCCTCGAACGTGACGCGCAGGAGCTCCGACTCCTTCTTGCGCATCAGCCCGTGGTCCACGTAGATGCAGGTGAGCCGGTCGCCCACGGCGCGGTGCACGAGCGCAGCCGCGACCGCGGAGTCCACGCCGCCCGAGAGCGCGCAGATGACCTGGCCGTTGGAGCCGGTCTCGCGGGCGTGCTTGTCCACGCGGTCGCGGATCTCGGTGACGGTGGTCTCGATGAAGTTCGATGGCGTCCACGCGGGCGCGATGCCGGCGATGCCGGTGACGAAGTTGCGCAGGACGTCCTTGCCGCGCGGCGTGTGGATGACCTCTGGGTGGAACTGGATCCCGTACAGGTTGCGGTCCGGCGCGGCCAGCCCCGCGTAGGGCGTCGAGTCCGTCTGCGCGGTCGCGATGAAGCCCTCGGGCAGGCGCGTGATCGAGTCGCCGTGGCTCATCCAGACCGGCTGCTCGCGGTCGATGCCGGCGAACAGGCCGTCGTCGCGCGTGATCGAGACGGTGGCAGGGCCGTACTCGCGCTTGGAGGCGGGCATCACGTCGCCGCCGAGCTCCTTGGCCATGAGCTGGGCGCCATAGCAGATGCCCAGGACGGGCAGCCGGCCGGACCAGATCGAGCCATCCGGCTTGGGCGCCCTCTCGTCGTAGACCGAGTTAGGACCGCCCGACAGGATGATCGCGCGGACGCCCCGGCGCTCCAGCTCCGCGAGCGGCGTGTCGTGGGGGAGCAGCTCCGAGTAGACGCTGAGCTCGCGGACCCGCCGCGCGATGAGCTGGGCGAACTGGCTGCCGAAGTCCAGGACCGCCACCACGCCCGGCTCGGGCTGGACGGCTGCCACGGGCGGGTCCGTGGGGGCGCGGTCCCGCGCGGGCGCGTCGAGCGCGACCTCGAGGTAGGCCTCGACTTCCGCATCGTCGGATCCGAGGACCCGGTGGCCGGCGTTCGCCGCCTCGCCGTGGACGGTCTTGCCGCGCTTCGGGTCGTCCCCGGATGCGGTCGCCTGGTGGTCCTCCGGCTCGGCCAATGGCCCCTCCTCGCGCGGGTGCGGTGTGGTCGCGCCAGTCTACCCGTCCGGCTTGCCCAGGACCCGGTGCGTCGAGGCACCGGTCGGGGAACGAGGCAGGGCCGGTTGGCCTTGAGGCGAGCAGTGCGGGTAGGTAGCGTCGCTTCACCACTCCGGGAACGTCAGGGAGAACCCAGATGCGCGTTGCTATGACAGGGTCGGTCCGTCGGGGCCTCGCCCTGGCCATCTCCATGGTGCTACTGGCGAGCGTTGCAGCCGCACCCGCTGCGCTGGCCGCCGTGCTGACGCCGTCCACGACGACCCTCGGTGCGCCGAGCCTCGACCCCAAGCCGGTCGGGCAGACGGCGACGATCACCGCCAGCGTCACTCCGGGCGCGACCGGCGACGTGGACTTCCTCGTCGATGATGTCGCCACGGACACCGTCGCGCTGTCCGGGTCGAGCGCCGACTTCGTGATCCCGGCCGACCTCGCCGCCGGCTCCCACGACATCAAGGCCGAGTACAAGGGCGACTCCACGTACGACGTCTCCGAGAGCTCCACCGTCAGCGTGGTCGTGGGCCCACGGCCCGTCGCCGTGACCATCACCGGCGTCTCGGGGTCGCATGATGCCAGCGGCGCCACCGCGCAGAAGGGCGACCTGCTGAGCATCGCCTTCGCCGTCGCGGACAACGGGACCACGGGCTCCCTGCCCGTCGCCGGCTCCGTCCAGATCAAGGTCGACGGCGTGGTCAAGGCCACCGTGACCCTGCCCACCACGACAACCGGCCTGGCGACGGCGGCCTGGGCGCTCGGCGCCCATTCGATCGTGGCCACGTACCAGCCCGGCGTGGGTGTTGATCACGCAACCGGCTCGTCCGCCGGCTTCCCCATCACGATCGCGGTGAACGTCGTCGAGGCGGTCGGCTGGGCGCCGTCTCCGGCCACCTTCTACCCGTACAAGGACGGCTACAAGGACACGACCAAGCTCCGCGGTGTCCGGAACGAGACCGCGTCGGTCACGGTTAGGATCTATTCCCCCTCCGGCAAGCTGGTGCGGACGCTGTCCGTCGCGTCGGGCATCGGCACGTGGAGCGTCACCTGGAACGGGCGCAACACGGCGGGGAAGCAGGTCGCGGCCGGCAGATACAAGGTCAAGCAGACGGTGCGCGACGCCCTGGGCCTGTCCCGGACCCTGCCCGCCGTCTACGTGAACGTGTCGTCGAAGCGGCTGTACTCGCACACCGTGACCCTTCGGAAGTCCACCTCGCAGCTCGCCAGGAACGGTGGGACCTGGTACGGCTGGACGTTCACCCTTCCCTCCGCCACGGTCTACAAGAAGCTCGTGTTCTCGGTCTACGGCAAGACCGGCGCACCGGCCGGCTTGTTCGGGCCGCACAACTTTGCCGGCTGTGGCGCAGGCTGGGACTGGTACAACTGCATGGCTCCGTGGGCGACGTTCCCGTCGAGCGCCGCCTGGAAGTCCGTCACCGGGTCCGTCGCCCAGAACCGGAGCGGCCGGACGGTGCGCATGTACGCGGTCGGCGGGCACAAGACCGCCGTGAAGTACGCGCGTGTCGTCGTGACCTACGCGACCCTCAAGTAGCAGCTCGACCACCACGCGGCGGCGCAGCCCGGCCGGGGCTCGCGTCGCCGCTGTCGATTCCCAGGTAACGACCCGAGCGGGACCATGGACGATGCGCGTAGGCTTGCGCGATGGCCCGCTACCCCATCCGCATCGGCGCGAAGTCCCGGCTCTTCCTCAGCATCGCCTTCGGTGTGACGCCCGAGCGCGCCTGGGCGGAGATCGGCCAAGGCGAGATCCGGGTCCGCTTCGGGCGGTTCGCGTTCACGGCGCCCGTGGCCAGCGTGACGCGCTGGCGCATCGAGGGCCCATGGCGGTGGATCACGGCGATCGGCCTGCGCCGCAGCGTCCGCCACGCCGACGTCTCGTTCGCGGGCAGCCCGCGCGGCGGCGTGCGCGTCGACTTCCGGACGCCCGTCCGGTGGTGGAAGCTCACCGTCCCCGCGGCCTACTACGGCGTGCAGGACCTCGAGGGCTTCGCGGCGGAGCTCACGACGCTCGGGATCCCGGGCGAGGACGCGCGCACGGCGAGGAGCTGAGGCCGAGCCTCGACGCGGCTACTTCCCCCGCAGCTGCCAGGACTTGCCCTCGGTCACCACGGACGGCGCGTAGACGATCTCCACGTCGTGCATGTCCGCGACGGTCCGGGCGCCCAGCGCCGCCATCGACTGCCGCAGGGCGCCCACCAGGTTCTGCGTGCCGTCCGTGACGTGCGAGGGGCCGTTGAGGATCTGGTCCAGCGAGCCAGCCGTACCCACCCTGATCCGGGTGCCGCGCGGCAGGACCGGCGACGGCGCCGCCATGCCCCAGTTGGTGCCCTTGCCCGGAGCCTCGGCGGCGCGCGCGATGGGCGAGCCCAGCATCACGACATCGGCGCCGGCCGCGATGGCCTTGGCGATGTCGCCGCCCCGCTTCATGCCGCCGTCGGCGACGACGGGGACGTAGCGGCCGGTCTCGGCGAGGTAGAGGTCGCGGGCCGCCGTGACGTCCGCGATGGCGGTGACCTGTGGGATGCCGATGCCCAGGACCTCGCGGGTGGTGCACGCCGCGCCCGGGCCAACGCCCACGAAGATCGCGGCGGCGCCCTGCTCCATGAGCTGGAACGCGGCCTCGGCGTTGGTCGTGTTGCCGACCGCGACCGGGATCGGCATGAGGCGCGTGAACTCGGCGAGCGACAGCGGTTCGTAGCCGGTGGCCAGGTGGCGGGCGGAGGAGACCTGGCTCTGGACCAGGAACAGGTCCGCGCCGTGGTCGGCGCAGAACTGGCCGTACCTGCGGGCGATGCCCGGCGTCGCTGAGAAGGCCGCCCTGGAGCCCGCGGCGTGCAGCTCCTCGATCCGACGGGCGATCAGCTCCTCGCGGATGGGGGCGAGATGCGCCTCGGCGAGGACGGACTGCACCTCTGCGTCCGCGGCGGCAATGATCCGGTCCAGGACCTCGGCCGGGTCTTCGTAGCGGAACTGGACGCCCTCGAGGTTGAGGAACGCGAGGCCGCCGAGGCGGGCGAGCTCGCCCGACAGGCGCACGTCGGCGACCGCGTCCATGGCGGCGGCCACGACCGGGACCTCGAGGTGGATTCCGCAGAACTCCTGGGCCAGCACGACGTCGGCCGGATCGACCGTGTCCGTGCCGGGGGCGAGGCTGACGTCCTCGAAGCCGTACGTGGGCCGGATCGCGTCCACCTTGGAGCGGAAGACCCGCCGGTTCGCAAGGGTCTCGGTCATCGCGTCGTCCTCACCCGCAATTGCACTCCTCCGTCGCAAGATCACAGTCTAGCCGCCTTCCCGCCGACGCCATACTGGGGACCACAGTCGCTCCACCCCAGGTCACCACCCGTCACGAGGGGGCCACGATGGCCAAGGACAAGTCGAAGGCGAGCAAGGCGGCCGAGCTCGATGCGGCGGAACCGCCCGAACGGGCGGTCAAGATCAAGAGCAGGACCTACCTCGAGGAGCTCTCGAAGCTGCAGCTGGAGCTCTCGAAGCTGCAGGAGTGGGTCAAGGCCAAGGGCCTCAAGGTGGTCGTCGTCTTCGAGGGCCGCGACGCGGCCGGCAAGGGCGGCTCCATCAAGACCATCACGATGGGCCTCAATCCGCGCGTGGCCCGCGTCGTGGCCCTCCCCGCCCCGACCGAGCGCGAGCGCTCGCAGTGGTACTTCCAGCGCTACGTCCCGCACCTCCCCGCGGCCGGCGAGATCGTGCTGCTGGATCGCAGCTGGTACAACCGCGCTGGCGTGGAGCGCGTGATGGGCTTCGCGAGCCACGACGAGGTCGAGGAGTTCTACCGCTCCTGCCCCGAGTTCGAGCGGATGCTGGTGCGCTCCGGGATCGTCCTCATCAAGTACTGGTTCAGCGTGTCCGACCAGGAGCAGGAGCGCCGGTTCCAGGCCCGGATCGAGGATCCGACCAAGCGCTGGAAGCTGTCGCCGATGGACCTCATGTCCCGGACGAAGTGGGTGGAGTACTCCATCGCCAAGGACGAGATGTTCCGCCACACGGACATCAAGCAAGCCCCGTGGTACGTGGTCCAGGGCGATGACAAGAAGCGGGCGCGGCTCAACGTGATCAGCCACCTGCTCTCGCTCATCCCCTACGAGGACCTGACGCCCGATCCCATCGTGCTGCCGCCGAGGGAGCCGGACCGCGGCTATGTCCGCCCGCCCATGGACGAGCAGACGTTCGTGCCGCAGCGCTACTGACCGTCGGACGACAGACGCGCGCCCGGCCCGCGATGGTCGTGCGCGCATTCGGGCCCGGAATCGGTACCATCGCGCTCCATCGCCACGACGAGGAGAGTTGACCGGTGCGCCACCGCGCCATGCGCCTGCTTATGGCGGCGCTCGTCGCCGTGGCCGCGGTCGGCGGCGCCCCGGTCGCGCGCCTGGTCCCCATATCGACGGCCCAGGCAGCAGGCTCGTTCACGGACCCGCACTTCCGTGAGACACCCGTGTTCGGCGGGCTGGACGGCCCCACGGCGGTCCGCTTCGCGTCCGACGGCCGGGCGTTCGTCGCCGAGAAGATGGGCATCGTATACGCCTTCGACTCGATCGCCGACACGACCCCGACCCAGGTCCTGGACCTCCGCGCCGAGGTGGACGACTACTGGGACCGCGGGCTGCTGGACATGGTCCTGGACCCCGCGTTCCTGACCGGCCGCCCGTACCTCTACGTCTACTACACCTACGACGCGCCTCCCGGCCGGACAGCCCCGGTCTGGAACGACAACTGCCTCGGCAACCCCACCGGGCCCGGCGCGACGGACGACGGCTGCGTCGTCACCGGCAAGCTCGCCCGGTACACGATCAACCTCACGACCAACGCCGCCGTGCCGGCCAGCCGCGTCGAGCTGCTCCACGACTTCTGCGCCCAGTTCCCCAGCCACAACGGCGGCGGCATGGCCTTCGGGGCCGACGGCCAGCTCTACGTCGCCGGCGGCGACGGCGCGAGCTTCACGGTCCGCGACTACGGCCAGCGCGGCGGCACCATCCCGGACACGACGAACCCGTTCACGCCGTTCAACCCCTGCGACGACCCTGTCCAGGGCACGCCTGCCGCCGTTGACGTGGCCACGGCCGAGGGCGGCTCGCTGCGCTCGCAGGACGTGCGCACCACGGGCGACCCCGCGGGCCTCGATGGGGCGCTGATCCGCATCGACCCGGCCACGGGCTCGGGCTCCGCCGGCAACCCGCTCGCCTCGAGCCCGGACCCGAACACGCGGCGCATCGTCGCCAACGGGTTCCGCAACCCGTACCGCATCGCCCGCCGTCCCGGCACGGACGAGCTCTACGTGGGCGACGTGGGGAACAGCACCTGGGAGGAGATCGACCGCTACGTCCCTGGGACCGGGCCCGCGACCCCCACGACGCTCCCCAACTACGGGTGGCCCTGCTACGAGGGCGGCGCGCCCTCGGACGGCTGGCCGCAGCTGGGCTCAAACCTGTGCGATGCCCTCTACGCCCAGGGCGCCGGCGCGGTCATCGACCCGCTCTACGCGTACAACCACACGGGGACGGCAGCACCCTGCGGCACGTCGGCCTACACCACCGCGTCCGTGACGGGCCTGGCGTTCTACGACGCCGCCGCCGCGGACCCGGGCCACGCGTTCCCGTCCCGGTTCGACCGCGGGCTGTTCTTCGTGGACTACTCGCGGAAATGCATGGCCGTGATCCTGGCGGGGGCGAACGGCGTGCCCGACCCCGCGACGATGGAGGTGGTTGGGACCGGCCTCGGCGACCCCGTGGACCTCGTCGCGGGCCCGCACGGCGACCTCTACTACGCGGACCTCCACGGCAACGAGGTCATGCGCGTTCGCTACGCGCCCGACCCGGTTCCGCAGGCCACGGTGACGCCGGACGTGTCGAAGGCGCCCGTGACCGTCACCCTCGACGCCTCGGCATCGCTGGACCCGGATCCCCTGGGCGGCCTCGTGGCATGGCGCTGGGACCTCGACCACGACGGGTCCTTCACCGGCCCGGCCGACAAGAGCGGCCAGGTGGTCACCTGGTCCATCAGCGTCCCGGCCGTCTATCCGATCACCCTCCAGGTCGAGAGCTCGAACGGGCTCACGAGCACCCTGGAGCTCAAGGTGGACGCCAGCAATGCGCCCCCCCAGCCGTTCATCGATACGCCGGCGTCCACGCTCACCTGGGCCGTGGGCGACACGATCAGCTTTGGCGGCCACGCGACCGACGCGGAGGACGGCACGATCCCGGCGTCCGGGCTGTCGTGGACGCTCAGCCTGCTGCACTGCAGCCCGTCCGAGTGCCATGAGCACGTGATCCAGACGCTCGTGGGCCAGGCGAGCGGCCAGATCAGCGCTCCGGACCACCCCTACCCGTCGCGGATCCAGCTGCGCCTCGACGCGAAGGACAGCCACGGCACCGTGCGCAGCACCTCCGTGGAGCTGCAGCCGCAGCCCACCACCCTGACCGTGGCGTCCGTGCCGGCGGGCGTGCCGATCACCGTCGGCGACACGGCCGTCCCCAGCCCCAGCGCGACCACGCTGATCCGCGGCGGGTCCATGACCCTCTCCGCGCCGGCCACCTGGAAGGCGGGCGCGACCCGTTACCGGTTCGGGACCTGGAACGACGGC
>Ga0302323_100003560_pt1 | contig 12662 bp, 6 predicted proteins | sample Fen_T0_3_FD_201950 | JGI IMG/M metagenome (GOLD analysis project Ga0302323, IMG submission 201950) | Peat permafrost microbial communities from Stordalen Mire near Abisko, Sweden - Fen_T0_3 | ecosystem: Environmental > Terrestrial > Soil > Wetlands > Permafrost | place: Sweden: Abisko... | reverse complement strand
TCGCTGGCCGGGGCACTGCACCTGTTCTCGCGCCGCACCCGGGTCGGCAAGGCGCTGCTGGCGGTGGTGCAGAACCGCGACGCCGCCAGCCTGATGGGCATCAACGTCAGCCTGGCGGTGCTGCTCGCCTACGCCGCCTCCACCGCCTTCGCCGGCGCGGCCGGGATCATGATCGCGCCGCTGTTCAACGTGCAGGCGAGCATGGGCACGGTGTTCGGCCTGAAGGCCTTCGCGGTGGCGATCCTGGGCGGCATCACCAGCGCCTGGGGAGTGATGATCGCCGGCCTGCTGTTCGGCGTCACCGAGGCGCTGATCACCTCGCTGCTCGGCTCCTCCTACACCCAGATCATCACCTTCGGGCTGGTGATCGTGGCCCTCGCCTTCATGCCCAACGGCATGTTCGGCCGCGCCGGGGTCAACAAGGTATGAGCGCGACCAAAAGACCGTTGCCCTGGCTGGCGCTGGCCGCCTTCGCCGTCGCCTTCATCGCGGCGGCTGCCGCCGCCGGCCTGGCCAACGGCTACTACGTCGACGTGATCGGGCGCATGGCCCTGGCGGCCATCGTCGGGGTCGGCCTGAACGTGCTGATCGGCCTGACCGGCCAGGTCTCGTTCGGCCACGTCGGCTTCTACGCCATCGGCGCGTATACGGTGGCCATCCTCACCACCCAGGCTGGTCTGCCCTTCTACGTCGCCGTACCACTGGCGGCGCTGGCCGCCGGGCTGATGGGCGCGCTGCTCGCCTTGCCGGCCCTGCGGGTGCGCGGTCCCTACCTGGCGATGGTGACCATCGCCTTCGGCTTCATGGTCGAGCACGGCGCCTCCGAGTGGCGCGATCTGACCGGCGGGCAGAACGGCATCATGGGCATCCCCTCGCCGAGCCTGGCCGGCACCAGCTTCGGCGGGCGCGGCATCGCCCTGCTGGCACTGGTGCTGCTGGCGCTGCTGGTCTACGGCTACTGGAAGCTCTCGCTCTCCACCCTGGGCAAGGCGATGCGCGCGGTGAAGGACTCGGAGACCGCCAGCGAATCCATCGGCTTCAACCCGGTACTGATCAAGGCGGCGGCGTTCACCATCTCCGCGGTCTGCGCCGGCCTGGCGGGCGGCCTGTTCGCGCCGCTGCTGGGCATGGTCACGCCTTCAAGCTTCAACTTCTCGCAATCCATCCTGTTCGTGCTGGTGGTGGTGATAGGCGGCGCCGGCTCGGTGGCCGGCCCGCTGGTGGGCGCGGCCATCGTGGTGATGCTGCCGGAGATGGTCTCTGGCCTGGCCGAATACAGCCAGTTGCTGTTCGGCGCCCTGCTGCTACTCGTGCTGTGGCTGGCGCCCGACGGCATCGTCGGCGGCGTGGCGCGTTTCATCAAGCAGCGCCGCCCATTGCATGCGCCGGCCACCGGCGCGCCGCTGAATCAGGGTACGGGCCGGAGCGCCGAACTGGTGGTCAGCGACCTGGCCATCGCCTTCGGCGGCGTCAAGGCGGTCACCGGCCTGGCGCTCACCGCGCGCAGCGGAGAGATCACCAGCCTGATCGGACCGAACGGCGCTGGCAAGACCACCGCGCTCAACATGCTGTCGGGCTTCTACCGGCCGGACGCGGGCAGCATCGCCCTGGGCGGCGTGCAGTTGCAGGGCCAGGCGGCCTGGCGCGTCGCCCGGGCCGGGGTGGCCCGTACCTACCAGACCTCGCAACTGTTCGGCAGCCTGTCGGTGCTGGACAACCTGATCATCGCCCAGGCGCGCGGCCGCACCGGAGCGCCGTTCGCCGCCGCGGCGCGGCCCGCGATGGTGGAACGCGCGCTGGCCCTGGCCGGCTTTGTCGGCTATACCGGCGACCTGGCGCGCCCGGCAGCCGACCTGGCCCACGTGGACCGGCGCCTGGTCGAAATCGCCCGCGCCCTGGCCACCAACCCGGCGGTGCTGCTGCTCGATGAGCCGGCCGCCGGCCTGTCGCGCGAAGACAAGCACAGCCTGGCCGGCTTGCTCGGGCGGATCGCCGCGCAGGGCATCGCGGTGTTGATCGTGGAGCACGACATGGCCCTGGTGATGGGCATCTCCGACCAGGTGGTGGTGATCGATGCCGGGGTACGCATCTCCGCCGGCCCGCCGCGCGAAGTGCAGCAGGACCCGGCCGTGAAAAAAGCCTACCTGGGTGAAGGCGCGGGCCGCCCTGGCGCCACCCGCAGCGCCGCGGCCGACCTCGGGGAGCCTCTGCTTGAGACGGCCAAGCTGGCCGCCGCCTACGGCAGCTCGGCGGTGTTGCACGGCCTGGACCTGCAGGTGCGCGAGCGCGAAATGGTGGCTGTATTGGGCGCCAACGGCGCCGGCAAGTCGACCCTGATGCGCGCGCTGGCCGGCCTGCATCGTCCCGTGTCCGGGCAGATCCGGCTCGGCGGGCGCGCCATCGAACGCCTGCCCGCGCACCGGGTCACCGCGCTCGGGGTGGTGCTGGTGCCCGAGGGCCGCCAGGTGTTTCCGGAAATGAGCGTGCTCGACAACATCCGCCTGGGCGCCTTTCTGCGCAAGGACATCGGCACGCAACGGCGCGAGGTCGAGGTCGAAGGCATGCTGGAGCGTTTCCCGCGCCTGCGCGACCGCGCGCATCAACGGGCTGGCCTGCTCTCGGGCGGCGAGCAGCAGATGCTGGCGATCGCGCGCGGCCTGATGGGCAAGCCGCGCCTGCTGCTGCTCGACGAGCCGTCCCTGGGGCTGGCCCCGGCGATCATCGAGGAGCTGTTTGCCGCCCTCGACCGGCTGCGCAACGAACGGGTCACGATACTGCTGGTCGATCAGATGGCCGGACTGGCCCTGGCCCTGGCGGACCGCGCCTATGTGATCGAAGGCGGCCACATCGTAGCGGCCGGCACGGCACCGGAAATCGCCCACAACGACGCGCTGGAACGCGCCTACCTGGGCGGCGAGTGAGCTGACAGGATGGGTGGGGAGCGGGGTGGCGGCCAGGCGTGCCAGACAGCTTGGCGCTCAATCCGGTCGGCCCGTCAGGCGGGCTCGAGGAAGCGTTCCCCGAACTGCGCCTGCGGCACCGCTTCGCTGAACAGGAAGCCCTGGCATTCGCCGCAGTTCATCCGCTTGAGCGCATCGAACTGGGCCTGGGTCTCCACTCCCTCGGCAACCACCCGGATGCCGAACTGCCCGGCCATGGCGATGATCGCCGCGACGATGGTGCCGTCCTCCTGGTTGACGGGCAGGTCGCGCACGAAGGACTGGTCGATTTTCAGAGTATCGACCGCCATGTCGCGCAGATAGCTCAGTGACGAGTAGCCGGTGCCGAAGTCGTCCAGTGCAACACTCACCCCGAGTTCCTTGAGGCGGCGCATGATCTCGACGTTGGCCGAGCTGTTCGTCAGCATCATGGTCTCGGTGATTTCGATCTCGATCAGGTCCGCGCTGATGCGCGACTCACGCAGCGCCGCCGCCACCGCGCCCGGCAGCGCGGCGTCGAACTGCTGCACCGAGAGGTTCACCGCCACCGGCACCGGCCGGTGACCCGCGTCGATCCAGGCGCGCAGTTGTCGGCAGGCACTGCCCAGCACCCAGGCGCCGATCGGCACGATCAGGCGGGTCTCCTCGGCCACCGCGATGAAACGGCCCGGCAGCATCAGGCCGGTCTCCGGATGATGCCAGCGCAGCAGCGCCTCGCAGCCGCTCACCAGACCGCTGGCCAGGGCTATCTTGGGCTGGTAATAGAGCTCGAACTGGCCGCCGTCGAGGGCATCGCGCAGCAGCTTCTCCATCCGCAGGCGCTCGATCAGGCGCGAGTTCATGTCCTCGGAAAAGAACTGGTAGCCGTGGCGTCCGGATTCCTTCACCGCGTACATCGCCATGTCGGAGTTGCGCATCAGCTCGGCCTGCTCGTGCGAGTCATCCGGATAGACGCTGATGCCGATGCTGCACGACACGGTCAGGGCATGGCCATCGACCTTCAGCGGGCACGCGACCGCCTCGACCAGCTTGCGCGCGATCGGCTCGGCATCGCGCCCCTGCGCCAGGCCGTCGACCAGCATCAGGAACTCGTCGCCGCCCTGGCGCGCCAGGGTGTCGCCGGCGCGGATCACCCCGCGCAGCCGCTCCGTGATTTCGACCAGCAGGCGGTCGCCGACGTGGTGGCCGAGGGAGTCATTGATATCCTTGAAGCGGTCCAGGTCGATGAACATCAGCGCGATCTTGCTGCCCTCGCGCTCCGCCTTGGCCATCGCCAGGCGCAGGCGGTCGCCGAACAGCAGCCGGTTCGGCAGCCCGGTCAGGTGGTCGCGGGTGGCCAGGTATTCGATGCGCCGCTCGGCGCGCTTGCGCTCGGTGATGTCGTCGAAGCAGATCACCACATGCGGCTCGTTGTCGAGCTCGATCGGCTCGACCGACACCAGAACGTCGACGATGCCGCCCGACTTGCGGCGCAGGCGCAGCGCCATCTGGCGCACGCTGTCCTGCTCCAGCACCGCCGACCGGAAGCGCGCGCGGTCGCCGGCATCGACCCACATGTTCGAATGGTCCGGCGAGGCGCCGATCGCCTCCTGGCGGGAATAGCCGAATACCCGCACCCAGGCGTCGTTGACGTCGACCCGGATGCCGGAATCGCGCCGGGCAATGACGATCGGGTTGGGGCTGGAGCGGAATACCTTGGCGAAGCGTTCCTCCGAAGCGGTGCGCAAGCGCATCGCCTGCTTGACCTCCCGCAAATCGAGCGCCGTGCCGTGCAGCACCCGCTCACCGTCCATCTCGATCACGGTGGCGGTGAACAGGGTGTCGATGATCTCGCCGCCCTTGCCGCGGGTCGGGCTTTCGATGCTGGCCACCGCCTGGCCGGCCGCCAGCTGTTCGAGCAGGCGCTCGCACGCCCCCGGTTCGACCCAAATGCCCAGCTCGGTCGAGGTACGGCCCAACATCTCCGCGCGGGTGTAGCCGAAGTGCTTCAGCGTGGCCTGGTTGACATGCAGGTAGGCGCCGTCGGACAGCCGGGTGATGCTGATCGCCTGCGGGCTGGCCTCGATCATCCGCTCGAAACGCTCCTCGGAGGCCAGCACCAGGCGCTCGGCGCGCTTGCGGTCGGTGATGTCGGTCACCACCGCCAGCAGCACGTCCTCGCCGCCCAGGGTGGTGCGCGTGATCGTGCAGTTGGTATCGATGGTCGCCCCGCTCTTGTGGCGCATCTGCACGTCCAGGGTGCGTGCCTGCCCGGGCTCCAGGCTGTCGACCAGGTACTCGCGCTCGTACGGGTTGACCCACAGGTCGAAACGCGCCACCGGCTGGCCGACGATCTCATCGCGGCCGTAGCCATACAGCTTCAGGCAGGCGCGGTTGCTCTCCAGGATCACGCCGTCGGCCGCGCGGACAATGGTGATGCAATGCGGCACCGCATCGTAGATGCGTTCGAAGCGCTCTTCAAAAAGGTGATTCAGGTTCTCGGCGCGCTTCAATGCGGTGATGTCGTTGCATACCGAATAAATGCAGGGCACATCGTCAAACCAGACCAGGTCGCAGGTATATAGAACCTCGACAATCTCTCCGGACTTCAGGCGGCAGCAGCGCGGGGAATTGCGCACCGTCTCGCCGCGCCCCAGCACCTCGCGCAAGCGCTCGCCGGCAGCGGGATTGACCCACAGCCCGAGATCGGCGCGCGACCGGCCTATCACGTCCTCGCGGGCATAGCCAAAAAAATCCAGCCAGGCGCGATTGACCTCGATGTACCGGCCGGACTCCAGCTCGCTCAGGGAGATCGGCAGCGGGCTCAGATGCAGCAGCGCCGGAAACCGGTTCGAGTCCGTTTCCAGGATGCCGTCGCGCTGCGCAGGTAGGTTCATGAGATTGCCGGTTCGGATACTCCGCCGGCCGCTGGCCAGGCCGATTCAGGCGGGCCCACGCCGCCTCGATGGAATGGTATCGAATGCGCCTCCGGTTGGCAGGGCAAAAAATGTGAATTCCTGTTGTATCTTTGAACTACTGTTAAATGTGCTCTTGCTCTCGGGCAGGAGTCTGCGGCAGCGCAGCATCCGGCCGCGGCCCCTGGCCGTGACGCTGCCCGGCAAACTGTTTTGAAGCCTGTGCCACGCCTGGCTACAGGTCGGAGTCACTGCGGAGCGCGGACGAACCACGGAGCCGATTCAGCGCGGTCCGGGCCCCTGCCGCGCAGGAGTTCCGAGCGTCTCGCCACGACACGCGCATCGATTTACACAACCCGCAAGGAACGCGCTTCGCCCCAGGCGGCTCGCAAAAAACGCTCCTCGTCTCAGGCGGCTCGCAAAAAAGCGCTCCTCGTCTCAGGCGGCTCGCAAAAAAGCGCTCCTCGTCTCAGGCGGCTCGCAAAAAACGCTCGCCGAACTCCCCCTGCGGCACCGCGTGGCTGAACAGGAAGCCCTGGGCCTCGGCGCAGTTCATTTCCAGCAGGGCGTCGGACTGGGCCTGCGATTCGACGCCTTCGGCGATCACCTTGATGCGGAACTGCGCGGCCATGGCGATGATCGCCGCGACGATGGTGCCGTCCCCGCTGCTGCCGGGCAGGCGGCGCACAAAGGACTGGTCGATCTTGAGCGCGTCGATGTCCATCTCGCGCAGGTAGCTCAGGGACGAATAGCCGGTGCCGAAGTCGTCCAGGGCGATCTTCACCCCGAGCAGCTTGAGCCGGCGCATGATGTCCACGTGGGCCGCGCTGTTGGTCATCATCACCGTCTCGGTGATCTCGATCTCGATCAGCGCCGGGGCCACGCGCGCCTCGCGCAGGGCCGCCGCCACCGCCTCCGGCAGGCCGGCATCGAACTGCTGCACCGACAGATTGACCGACACCGGCACCGGCACCATGCCGGCGTCGATCCAGGCGCGCACCTGCATGCAGGCGCGGCGCAGCACCCAGGCGCCGATCGGCACGATCAGGCGGGTTTCCTCGGCGATGGCGATGAAGCGGCCGGGCAGGATCATGCCCTGCTCGGGATGCTGCCAGCGCAGCAGCGCTTCGCAGCCGGTGACCCGGCCGGTGCTCAGCTCGATCTTGGGCTGGTAGTGCAGGTCGAACTCGCCGCGTTCGAGCGCCTGGCGCAGCCGGTTTTCCAGGCCGAGACGCTCGGTCAGGCGCGCGTTCATCTCGGCCGAATAATAGCGGTGGCCATTGCGCCCGGACTCCTTGACGCTGTACATGGCGAGGTCGGAATTGCGCATCAGTTCAGCCTCGTCGCGGGCGTCGTCCGGGTAGACGCTGATACCGACGCTGCACGACACGCTCAGATGGCGGCCCTCGATCTGCACCGGCTGGACGATCGCCTCGACCAGCTTGCGCGCCACCGGGCCGGCATCGGCCGCCTCGTCGAGGTCGTCGATCAGCACCAGGAACTCGTCGCCACCCTGGCGAGCCAGGGTGTCGCAGGCGCGGATCGTGCCGCGCAGGCGCTCGGCCAGCTCGATCAGCAGGCGGTCGCCGATATGGTGGCCGAGTGAATCGTTGATGTCCTTGAAGCGGTCCAGGTCGATGAACAGCAGAGCGATGCGGCGCCGCTCGCGCGCCGCCTTGGCAATCGCCTGGCGCAGCCGGTCGGCAAACAACAGGCGGTTCGGCAGGCCGGTCAGGTGGTCGCGGGTTGCCAGGTATTCGATGTGGCGCTCGGCGCGCTTGCGCTCGGTGACGTCTTCCGTGCACGAAATGAAATGCGCCTCGCCGTCGAGCTCGATCGGCTCCCAGGAAACCAGCGCATCGACGATTTCGCCCGACTTCAGGCGCAGGCGCGCCGCCACGTGGCGCACCCCCCCGGGCTCGTCGAACTGCTCGACCACCCGGTCGCGCTGCGCGGCATCGGCCCACAGGTTGAGGTGAGCCGCGTTGCTGCCAATCGCTTCCTCGCGGCTGTAGCCGAACAGCCGGACCCAGGCATCGTTGACGTCGACGCGCACCCCGGTGCGGCGATTATTGATTGCCATCGGGGTGGGGCTGGCGCGGAATACCCGGGTGAAACGCTCTTCGGATAGGCTGTGCAAGCGCTCCGTGCGGCGCAGTTCGGTAAAGTCCGACACCACGCTCACCACGCAGGTCACGCCGTCCAGTTCCAGGGTATCGGCGGTCATCGTCACGTCCAGGACCTCGCCGTCGCGGCGCCGCAGGCGGCCTGCCACGTTGCGCATCGAGCCGTTGACGATCAGCAGTTGCCGTATGCGCTCGCGGTCGGCCGGGTCGGGCCAGATGCCCAGCTCGCTGGCCAGGCGGCCCACCGCCTCTTCGCGGCTGTAGCCGAACAGGCGGCACCAGGCCTCGTTGATCTCCACGTAGCGTCCGGTCGCCATCTCGCTGATGACGATGGGGTCGACGCTGGTACGGAACACCTTGGCCAGCCGCTCCTCCGATTGCCGCTGCAGATGCAGCGCGCGCTTGACCTCGGAGAGGTCGACCGAAGTGCCATGCAATACCGTCTCGCCGTCCATGTCGAGCACGGTGCCGGTGAAGATCAGCTCGATTGTGCCGCCATCCTTCTTGCGTACCGCCGCTTCCATGCTGACCACCGACTCGCCGGCGGCAAAGCGCGCCTTCAGGGCATCGCGGATGGCCGGATCGACCCAGATGCCCAGCTCGATGGCGGTCCGGCCGATCACTTCGGCTCGCTGGTAGCCCAGCTTGTCGAGAAAGCTCTGGTTCACGTGCAGATACATGCCGTCCGCCAGCCGGGTGATGGTGACCGTCTGCGGGCTGGCCTCGATCATCTTGGCAAAGCGCTCCTCCGAGGCCTTGAGCAGGCGCTCGGCGCGCTTGCGGTCGGTGATGTCCAGCGAGGTGGTGAGCAGAATGGCCTGGCCGCCCAGCTCGGTACAAGTCATCGCGCAATGCGCCTCGATGACCCGGCCGGACTTGTGCCGGAAGCGGGTCTCGATCATCCGCGTCTGGCCCGGCGCCAGCGTTCCAATCAGCTTGGCGCGGTCGGCCAGATCGACCCACCAACCCAGCTCGATCACGCTCCTGCCTATCATCTCGGCACGGCTGTAGCCGTAAAGCAGCTCGCAGGCCTGGTTGACCTCGAGCAGCACCGAGTCGCTGGCGCGGACCATGGTGATGCACTGGGGCACCGCCTCGAAGATTTTTCCGAAGCGTTCCTCCGAAGACTTCAGCAGGCGCTCGGTGCGCTTCAAGGCGGAAATGTCGTTGAGCGCGGCCACCAGGCAAAGCTCGCCGCCATACTGGATCGGATCCGAGGAGAACAGGATGTCGACGATTTCGCCGGACTTCTTGCGGCATTGCAGGGGCGCGTTGCGTACCTGGCGGCCGTCGCCGAGCAAGGAGCGCAGGCGCTCGCGGTCGGTGGCGGACACCCAGATCGACAATTCGGTGCGGGTCTTGCCGATCACTTCCTCGCGGGTATAGCCAAGAAAGTCGAGCCAGGCCTGATTGACATCGATGTAGCGCCCGGACACGAAGGCGGAGAGCGATATCGGCTGCGGACTGAGCTGGAACAGTTCGGGGAAGCGCCCGCTGAGCTCGTCGCCCGCGTCACCGGGGCCGGTTGGGGTGGTCACCGCCTCACACCCATGTCAGGCCCGCCCGGCCAGCGCCGCGGGCGGTGACGCCTGGACCAACTGCGCCCCTATCACCCCGGCTATCACCAGGGCGCCACCGGCGAACTGCAACAGGCTCAGGCCCTGCCCCAGCACCAGCATCGACAGGGCAATGGCCAGCACCGGCTCCAGGTTCATCATCAGCGCGGTGCGCAAGGGTCCGATGCGCGAGGCCGAGGTGAACAGCGCCACCAGGCCGATCGCATAGAACACGCACACCACCGCGATGGCCAGCCAGCCGGTGCCGCTGCGCGGCAACAGCGCGCCGCCGCCCGCGTAAGTAGCCAGGACCAGCAGGCTGGAGGTCGACACCATCATCCAGAAGGTGCGGCGCTGGGCGTCCACGTGATTCAGGAAGCGGGTGGTCACCACGAGCAGGAAGGCGATCACCACGCCCGAGCATAACGCCAGCGCCAGCCCGACCGGGTCGACCGCCTCCGGGGACGCGCCGGTGGCCAGCGCCAGCCCGGCCAGCGAGAGCAGCGCGAATGCGATGCTGCGCGGATTGAACCGGTCCAGCCCGGCCAGTGCCGAGAAGGCGCCAGTCAGCAGCGGATAGACGTAAAAGGCCAGGATCGCCAGCGGCACCTTGAGCAGTTCCACCGCGTGGTAGAACGCATAGACATTGACCGCGAACACCAGACCCAGGGCCATGAACAGCCAGCGCTCGCGCGGCGTGGTCGCCCCCGGCCGGCGCGTGCCCCGCCTGCTGCTTGCCCGATCATTGACCTGAATCGCGATCCCTATGGCCAGCGCCGCGAACAGGCAGCGCAGGGTGACCACGGTGGCGGTGTTGGCGCCGTCCTCGAATGCCACGCGCGCCGCCACCACCGAGGTGGCGTACACGCAGGCACAGGTCAGAACCGGCCGGTAGTCGGCGAGGATCAGTTCATTCCCCTGAAAAACATCGCGCGTACCTCAATCGACCGCGACAAAACCCTTGGCCGCGAATACGCCGCGCGCCTGCGCGCCGGCCAGGTAGGCGATCAGTTCGCGCGCCGCCTCCGGCGCGCCGGCCGCGGGGGTCAGCGCGGCACTATAGGTGGTCCATTTTTGCAGCGCCTCGGGCAATGGCCCGACCAGGCGCACGCCCTTAACCGGCAGGATCTCGCTGATCTGGTGCAGCCCCAGTTCGACCTCGCCCTTGCCGACCGGCTCGACGATGTAGCCGCCCTCGCCCAGGCGCGCCTTGGCGTTGACCTGGGCGCTGATGCCCAGCTTGTCGAACACCATCGCCAGGTGCTTGCCGCTGGTGCCCTTGGTCGGGTCGATGTAGACAATCGACTTGGCATTGAGCAGAGTCTGCTTGAACGCTTCGGGGGTGGAAATGTCGGGGTTGCCGACCGCCTTCTCGTTGACCGCCACGCCGATTCCCACCTTGGCGATGGCGCGCCGGCTCTCGCCGACGATCACGTTCTTCTTCTGTAGCTCGTCGGCCACTTCGTTGGCGACGATCAGCACGTCGGCACGCTCGCCCTTGCCTAGCTTTTCCTGGATCAGACCCATGGTGCCGAAACTGACCGTGACTTTGTGACCGCTGGCCTTCTCGAAGCTTTCAATCAGCGGCTGCACTCCCGACTTGGCCGCGCCCGCGCTCATCACGAATATGTCCGCCGCCGCCGCATTGCCCACGCTGCCAGCCAAGGCCAGCGCCAGTACCGCCGTCAGTTTGCGCATCGCCTACCTCAGCTTCGGATTCAGGGAACCGCGGTTGTAGTCCTTGTCGCCCTCATAAATGGTGCGCCCCAGCCCGAGCTGCCCGCCGCCCTGGGCGGCGCGCTCGCGCTTGATCTCGGCGGCGCGTACTTCTTCCTTCTTTTTCTCCTCGACCGCGCGCTCGCTGCGCTGCACCGCCGCCTTCTGGCCGTCGACGAATTCCCAGCGGCCGTCGGGCAGCAAACGCACCTTCTCGCCGGCCGACGTGGTGGCCTCGATCACACCCTGCTGCGCCCACGCGCTGCCCGTGCACAGCGACAGTACCAATACCACACCTGCAAAACGCTGATTCATGCTTGCCGCTCCCCCAATCCAGTTGAACCGATTTTTATACCCGCTGCGCGACCCACGCCGCCACGCCCTTGAGCGCCTCCGGCAGCTTGGCCGGTTCGGTGCCGCCGGCCTGCGCCATGTCGGGCCGCCCGCCGCCCTTGCCGCCCACCTGCTGGGCGACGAAATTGACCAGGTCGCCGGCCTTCACCTTCGCAATCGCGTCCGGAGTGACGCCGGCAATCAGGGTCACCTTGCCGTCGGTCACCGTGCCCAGCACCACCGCGGCGGTCTTGAGCTTGTCCTTGAGCTTGTCCAGGGTCTCGCGCAGGGTCTTGACGTCGGCGCCCTCGAGGATCGCCGCCAGGACTTTGATGCCGCCCACGTCGACCGCCTGGCTGACCATGTCGTCGCCCTGGCTGGAAGCGAGCTTGCCCTTGAGCTTGGCGAGCTCCTTTTCCATCGCCCGCTTCTCGTCCTGCAAGCGGGCGATCGCGGCTTCCACGTCGGGCGTGCTCACCTTCAGCGAGCGGGCGATCTCGCCCAGCTCCTGCGCCTGGTCCAGCATCAGCTTCATGGCGGTGGTGCCGGTGGTGGCCTCGACCCGGCGGATCCCGGCGGCCACCCCGCCCTCCGACAGGATCTTGAACGGGCCGATGTCGCCGGTGCGGCCCACGTGGGTGCCGCCGCACAGTTCGCGCGAGGAGCCGATGTCGAGCACCCGCACCTCTTCGCCGTATTTCTCGCCGAACAGCATCAGGGCGCCGGTCTTCTTGGCTTCCTCGATAGGCAGCACGCGCGCGCGGGTCGGCGAATTCTGCAGGATCTCGGCATTGACCTTGTCCTCGACCTGGCGCACTTCCGCGTTGCTCATCGGCTTGTTCTGCACGAAGTCGAAGCGGGTCTTTTCATCGTCCACCAGCGAGCCGCGCTGCTGCACGTGCTCGCCCAGCACCTCGCGCAGGGCCTTGTGCATCAGGTGGGTGACCGAGTGGTTGCGGGCGATCGCGGCACGGCGCGCGCCGTCGACCTTGGCTTCGACCGTGTCGGCCACTTTCAGGGTCCCCGACTTGAGGGTGCCGTGGTGGCCGAACACCTCGGGCTGGATCTTCTGGGTATCTGCCACGGCAAAGGAACCCG
>Ga0302323_100003558_pt1 | contig 12666 bp, 9 predicted proteins | sample Fen_T0_3_FD_201950 | JGI IMG/M metagenome (GOLD analysis project Ga0302323, IMG submission 201950) | Peat permafrost microbial communities from Stordalen Mire near Abisko, Sweden - Fen_T0_3 | ecosystem: Environmental > Terrestrial > Soil > Wetlands > Permafrost | place: Sweden: Abisko... | reverse complement strand
TGCCGGTTTGCCCGCCGCTGCCGGTTTGCCCGCCAGCGCCGGTGGCGCCCCCGGTCTGACCACTACCGCCCGCTGCTTTTCCGGCTTGCCCGCCGCTACCGCCGCTCTGCCCACCCGCCGCGCCTCCGCTGCCTGGGGTGGTCGTGGCGCCCCCGCTGCCGGAAGAACCGCCCGAGCTGGCGCGTCCCCCGCCGGTGCCGCCTGAAGGGACACCGTCACCGCTATTACCACAGCCCAGGACTCCCAAAAGCAGGGAGAGGGCGATTCTATGGGTCTGTGTCATGCGCATGTGAACCTCCAGGAAGCAGCCGTTGTCCTCAGCAGTGGTGGAGGCCCTCGAATTCCGTCAGCGCTGGCCGCACACGGTCACGCCGCGCGGGCGCGTCTACCTGGGCGTGGCGTCCGGCAGGCCGCCGTCGACGGGAATGGTGGCGCCTGTCGTGGGCGTCTGGCGGGTCAGGAAGAAGAGCACCGCGGCCGCTACGTGCTCGGCCGTGACCGGGGCTTTCAGCAGGTTGCGCGAGCGGTAGTACTCTTCCAGCCCGCGCTCGTCGAGGCCGCGCGCCTTCATGCGGTTGGGGCCGACGGCCGCCCACAGACCCGAACGTTTCTCGCCGTGGGAAAACACGGCGTCGGGCGCCACCATGTTCACGCGCACGCCAAGTGGCGCGAATTCCAGGCTGGCAATGCGGGCCAGTTGATGGGCGGCTGCCTTGGTGGCGCTGTAGGCGCCGAAGCCGGCGCCCGGGGCGAAGACGTTCTTCGTCGACACCAACACGATGTCGCCACCGCTGGCCTGCAGGGCGAAGTGCCGCCCCGCCTGGGCAAGCACCAGCAGCGTGCCTTCGACGTTGACCGCTTCCAGCTTGCGGAAGGCTTCCAAGGTCAGGTCGGTCAGGGGCGCGACGTGGGCGATGCCGGCGTTGACGATCACGCCATCCAACCCGCCCCAGGTGCGGACGACTTGGGCGAAACCGGCGGCGACCGACGCCCCATCGGTGACGTCCATGGCGACGGCGACGATGCGCCCCGGGTAGTGTTGGCCAAGCTCGCCGACCAGCCCGTCGAGCGCGGCCCCCGCCAAATCGGTCGCGGCCACGTGGCAGCCGCGCTCCAGTAGGGCCTGGCAAATGCCCGAGCCTATCGCTCCCGCGGCGCCAGTCACCAAGGTCACGCTGCTGCCCAGGTCGTGCTGGTCGTCGCGTGCCGCGCGCGCCGTCTTGGCTTGCTGGTAGCCGCGAAATTCCATGTCGAACAGGTGGTCGTCGGTCAGCGGCACGTAGTCGGCGCCGCCCTCGAGGATGGCGAGCTTTGCGCGCAGGCCCTGCCTGGTGATGTCGCGGACCATGCGCGCCTCGTCGGTGTCTCGGCCCGCGCACACGACGCCGATGCCAGGGAGCAGGAGGACCCGAGGCAGGACGTCGGGCGCAGCGCTGTCGGCGCCGGCATGTTCGTGCACGTAGCTTCGGTACTCGGCCTGGTACGCGGCGATGGCTTGTTCCAGCTGTTGCTTGAACGCCTTCAGCCCATCGACCGGCCCCTCTGCGTTGTCCGCGCCCTGGGCGCTGTCGAGCCACAGCGGAAACCTGCGCGTGCGTACCAGGTAGTCAGGGGTCAGCGGCGCTGTCAGCGCCAGTTTCTTGCCCTGCGGGGCTTCCAGCAGGTTGGCAAGGTCGGGATCCAGCAGCGCTTCCAGAATTACGCGCTCGCCCAGGGTGCTCGCCAGCCCGCCGCCCAGGGCCGAACGGATGACGGGGGCCACGCGCAGGTAGCGCTGCTGGCGTTCGGCGGTCGGCGCGGCCTTCGCGGCAAGCGGTTGCGTTCGGCTCTTGCTCAGCCAGCTCTCGGCGCGGCTGACCTGGGTGATGGTGGCATCGTAGGCTTGCCGGGCCGTCGTGCCCCAGGTGACCAGCCCGTGGTGCATGAGCACCAGCGCCCCGGTCTTGGGCGATTGTCGCATCGTCGTGCGCACGGCTTGCGCCAGCTCGAGGCCGGCCCGGGCGTAGGGAACCACGGCGACGTCGTCGCCCAACGCCGCGCGGATGGCTTCGGCGCTGGTGTTGCGATTGGTGAGGCCGAGGATGGCGCTGGGATGGGTGTGCATGACGTAGGTGGGGCCGAGCACGGCGTGAACCAGGGTCTCGACGGAAGCTCGGCGGGACGACGCGCGCAAGGCGTGGCAGGCGAATTCGCCCGCCATCGCCTCGTCGGACAAGCCGGCAAGGTCGAGCAGGCGCACGAGGTAGCGCTGATCCAGGGCCACGAAGTCGCCCGGCGTGATCGTCGCCAGGTCGACCCCCGAGGCTTTGATGAAGAGCGCGGGTTGGGATTCGCCTAGCACACTGGTCAGCGTCGCTTTGCACGAGGTGTTGCCACCACCGTGCATGGCGAGGTCGGGGTCGCTGCCCAGCAGGCGCGTGGCGTAGGTCAACAGCGCCACATCCTCTTTGCAGGACGCGCCTTGCGCCGCCACGAAGCCAGCGGCCTCCGATTCGGACCAACGGTTTTGCATGGATCGCCTTGGTTAGAAATTCGTCGGCCGCGCCCGCGGACTAGACTAGCGCTTGCCGGCTTCGTGCTTGGTCGTCTTGTAGAAGTCGAAGGCGTGCTCGGGGCTCATGTTTTCGTGCACCACTTTGCGCACGGCCTGGATCATGGCCACGGGGGCTTCCGCCTGAAATATGTTGCGACCCATGTCGACGCCGGCCGCGCCCTGGGCGATCGCCGCGTGGGCCATGCGCAGGGCTTCCAGCTCGGGCAATTTCTTGCCGCCCGCGATGACGATGGGAACCGGGCACGAGGCCGTCACTGTCTCGAAGTCTTCGGGCACGTAGTAGGTCTTCACGAAGGCCGCGCCCAGCTCGGCGCAAATGCGGCTGGCCAAGCGCATGTACTTGGCATCGCGAGCCATGTCCTTGCCCACGGCGGTCACCGCCAGCACCGGGATGCCGTAGCGATTGCCCTCATCCACCAGGCGGGTCATGTTGGCCACCGACTGGGTTTCGAACTCGCCGCCCACGAAAACTTGCACGGCAACTGCCGACACGTTCATGCGAATGGCGTCTTCCATGTTGACGGCGATCTGTTCGTTGGACAGCTCTTTCAAGATGCTGGGGCCGCCACTGGCACGCATGACCACGGCGTTGGGCGAGGCAGGCGGAATCACGCTGCGAAGAATCCCGCGCGTCAGCATCAAGGCGTCGGCGAATGGGGCCAGCGGCAAGATGGTGACGTCCACGCGTTCGAGCCCGGTGGTGGGTCCTTGGAAATAGCCGTGGTCGAAGGCCAGCATCACGGCCTTCCCCGACTGTGGGTTGAAGATGCGGGCCAGGCGGTTGTTCATGCCCCAGTCGTGCGCATTCGAGCCCTTGAGGAAGAAGCTCTGGCTCTGTTGTGGGACGTCCACATAGAACTCTTTGTCCTTCTTGGTCGTGACGTCGGCTTCTGGCATGGGGGTCTCCTCGGCGTAGTGAATCAGCCCGCGCGGGCCGCGAAAACGTAGCACAAATAGCGGAGTTAGCGGTCGCGATTTGGCGGCAAGACCTGCGGTCCAGTGCTAGGTGTCTTGAGAATCTTCGCCGGTATCGTCGCCGACGCTCTTGCGCGGCAAGGGATCGCCGCGCAGGCGACGGATGCGGCCGTCGCGGATCTCGATGGTGGTGAAGCGGAAGTCGCCGATTTCCACGCTGCGGCCCGGGCGCAGGGGCGGGCCGAGGTGGGATTGTACGTAGGCGCCCAGGGTGTCGATTTCGGGCGGCATGGCGGGCAGCTCGACGCCCAGGTCGCGCTCGGCGACGTCCAAGGTCAGGCGCCCGTCGACCTCGAAGCGCCCTTCCGAGCCGCGGACGATGGGCTGGATCTCGCCCACATCCTGCTCGTCCTGGATTTCGCCCACGAACTCTTCCAGCAAATCCTCCAAGGTCACCACGCCGACGAACGTGTTGCCCGCGCCCAGCACGACCGACATGTGCACGCGGCGGCGCTGAAATTCCCGGCGCAACCATTCGCTGGGGGTTTCCTCCGAGCAGTAGATCGGCTCGCGCGCCAGCTCGCGCATGCGCTTGGGCTCTTGCCCCGATGCCAGGGCCGCCATCATGTCTTTCATGTGGATGTAGCCGATGACTTTGTCGGTCCCCGGTTCGACCAGGGGGTAGCGCGTGTATTGGTTGGCCAGGGCAATGTCGATGTTCTCGCGCCACGAGCGGCCCTCTTCCAGAACCGAGACGTCGCGCCGCAAGGTCATCACGTGGCGAGCCACCCGGTGGGTGTAGTCGAACACCCGATCGATCAGCCGGCGCGCGCCCGGATCCAGCTCGACGTGCTGGAGCACCAGCCGCAGCTCGTCCGACGAGTGCAACATCTCGGCGCCCGAGGCCGGATGCAGGCGCAGCGTGCGCAGGAAGAGGTTGGCCGCCGAGGTCAGCGCCCATACGAAGGGGAAGGTGATCAGCGAAAAAACCCGCAGCGGAACGGCAGCCCACAGGGCCACGGGCTCGGCCATTTGCAGGGCGATAGCCTTGGGGACAAGCTCGCCCAGCACGGCGTGCAGGAAGGTGATCACGGCGAAGCTGCAGCCCAGTGCCAACGACTGGGTCGCCGCACCGGTGGCGCGACCAAGCCCGGTCATGTAGGGGTGAATCAGGTAGGCGAAGGCCGGCTCACCCACCCAGCCCAGCGCCAGCGAGGCCAGGGTAATGCCCATCTGGTTGGCCGAGAGATACTTGTCGAGGTGTCGCGTGATCCCGGACAGCATTCGCGCCCGTCTACCACCAAGCGCCACCAGCTCCTTGACCCGCGTGGGGCGGATTTTCACGATGGCAAATTCGGATGCGACGAAGAACGCGTTGGCGGCGACCATCACGGCCGCCAAGGTCAACGCTGCACTCGGACTCAACATGGCTCTAATCTACTATCTCCGGGATTCTTCGTGTGGCGGGACGATCGTTTCAGCAGTTGTGTCATGAGGAAGCAGGTATGGGTAGGCTTCGGGCTTCGGGCCTGCGCGGGCGCAGCCCGCGCTCCCAGCGGCCATTCCCAAGCGCATTCGTGCTATCAAAGGGCCATGGGATCGACCATTGGGCATGACCTGCGTACCCTGCCCAACATCATCACATCGTTGCGGATCCTGCTGCTTTGGCTGGGGGTCATGCTGTACTTCCATGTTTCCGAAGGGGTGGGGATCGCATTTTGCATTGCCGCCGGGCTGACCGACTATCTCGACGGTTACATCGCCCGACGCACGAAGCAGGTGACGCGCCTTGGTGAGATTTTGGACCAGTTCGGCGATCTCTGTTTCGAGTCGTTCCTGATCATCATCATGGTCGCGCGCGGCTTCCTCCCACCCTATGTCATCTACCTTTACTTGTTTCGTGAATTTTGGGTGACGTGTGTGCGCCGATTCATGGCCGAGGCCAAGATGAACGTCCCCAGCAGCCTGGTCGGCAAGGCCAAGACCAACATCCTGATGTGGGGTCTTCTGCCCTGCTTCCTTTCGGCGGGCGGCGTCCTGCCTGGGGCCGAGCCCTACCTTGGCCATGTGGGGCGCTTCTTGATCGGCGCCGGGCTGCTGGCCGGCTACATCAGTGCCCTGGGTTACACCAAAGCCTTCGTTGCGGGTTACGCCGAGGCGACCGGCAGACTAAAGTAGCGGGCCATGTTTTCAGCCATGAAGGTCATCGATGCCAATGCGCGCCCGTGCGCCAGTCGCCCAGCCGTCGGCTGCTTTCGTTGGGTTGTCGGCTTGCTGGCGCTGCTTTGGGGGGGCGCCGCCGCAGCACCGGCCCTGGCACAAAATGCGTCGATGGCGCCTGTCTGCCCGCAAGGCAACCTGCTGGCCCACAAGATGCCGCTGCGTTGGCAAGAGGTGCGCCACGAGCTTGGCCTGCTGACCGACGAAAGCATCGCTCCTGAAGGGGCGGTCTGGGATGCGTCGCCTGCCGTGGTTTTCGAGACCGGCGTGTCGACGGTGACGTGGGATCTGGGCGCCATTACCTTGTTGCGCTCGTTGGCCGTCCAGGCCGATGCCAACGACACCTACACGGTGTGGGGATCGCTCGACGACGTGGACTACAAGGTGCTGGGCCAGATCGATCCCGTCGCCAATCACGGTCTGCGCATGCGCGTGCTCAACGTCGGGGGCATGCCCGCCCGATTCTTGCGCATCGGTGAAGGCGTCGGTGACGGCTTCTTTTCGATTTCGGAGGTGGCAGCCTTTTGCCAGGTTCCGACGCCATTCCCTCCCGCCATGAAGGTAGTGGATGCGCCGCCAGCCGTGGCGCCGTCCAAGCCCTTCTTCGAGTGGAACAACGAGACCAGCGGGCGCTGGGAGCTTCTTCTGGCCTTGCTGGGCCTGGCCTTCCTGTGGTGGGAACGCAAACTGACGACCAGCGGGCGAGCCGCGGTCAAGCGTCGCCTGCGCGCGGCCATCGTGGGCGTCCTGGGCGTCTTGGCGTTCCTGACCTACTTCAACTTCGGTTCGTTTCACTTCCCCAATTTCATCCACGGCTGGGACACCTTCCACTACTACATCGGGTCCAAGTACTTCAAAGAGCTGCGCTACGAACGCCTTTACGAGTGTGTTGCCGTGGCGGACAGCGAAGAGCCGGCCCTTCGTCGCCGGGTCGAGCTGCGCAAGATGACGAACTTGCGCAACAACGTGGTGGAAAGCACGGCCGAGATTCTGGCCCATCCCGAGCGGTGCAAACAACACTTCAGCGACGCGCGCTGGGCCTCGTTCAAAGGGGATCTGCGCTACTTCCGCACGTTGGAGAATGCGCGGCGCTGGGATGACGCCCAGACCGACCACGGCTACAATGGAACGCCGGTTTGGAATATAGCCGGCACGGTCCTCGCCAACCTGGCGCCGGCAAGCCAGACCCAGATCTTCATTCTGGACAGCATCGACGTGGTCTTGGTGTTTCTCCTCTCGGTGCTGGTCTGGTGGGCCTTCGGTTGGCGTGTGTTGACGGTTGCCTTGCTGGCGTTCGCTACCAATTTCCCGTCGCGCTGGTACTGGACGGGTGGGTCGATGTTGCGCTGGGATTGGTTGTTCTGGATGACGGTTGCCGTCTGCCTACTCAAGAAGGAGCGCTTCTTCTATGCCGGCATGGCCTTGGCCTATTCCACGCTACTGCGCATTTTTCCCGGCTTCATGTTCGTCGCGCCGCTGATAGCGGCGGTGTACCACGCCGTCAAACATCGTGAGCTCGAACGTCGCTACCTGCGCTTCTTCATGGGGGCCGCGCTGGCGGTCGCCATCCTGGTTCCGCTCAGCGTGGTGACAGCGGGCGGTGCCGACGCCTATCCCCAGTTCGTGCGCAACACAGTCAAGCACGCGGAAACGCCGCTGACCAACTACATGGGGCTGCGCACAGTGGTGAATTACCGTCCTTCCGAAGTCGGGCGTCTGGTGCGCAACGATAGGCTCGTCGATCCGTGGAGCCCGTGGAAGGAAGCGCGCCTGAAGAGTTTTCGCGAGGCGCGGCCACTGTATGTCGCGCTCATCATCGGCTACTTGATCATCCTGGGGTTCGCCGTTCGCGGTGTGGACCCGTGGGTGGCGACGGCGTTGTCGGCAACCATGATTGCTTTCGGGGCCGAGCTGACCTGCTACTACTACGCTTTCATTCTCGTGGTGGCCTTGCTCTATGCCAAGCACGAGATGGCGGGGCGATGGTTACTCGGCGTGACGGCTTTCACCCAGTTCATCGGCTGGGCGCCCATCCAGGGGCTGCCCAGTTGGCTGGGCAAGGTCCTGCCCAGCTCGCTGCGCGGGACCGGCGCTGCCAGCTTCGGCATGCCGAACGGCCTCGACGAACAGTACACGTGGATGTCGCTTGCAACCTTGGTCGGCTTCACGGCGATTGCCTGGGACATGATGAAAGCGCGCCGGGCGGCGCTGTCACCTGCCGCCGTTGTGCCCGAAGGGCAGCCTGCGCCCAGCACCATCTCCGACGACGAGGCGCTAGCAGTGGAAGGCAAGACAGCGCAACCCGTGTGGCGGGCAAGGCTGGAACGTCGCACGCAGGGGGGGAAAAAGAAGAAGCATCGCTAGCAGCGCTGTCGTGGTCGATTGGGGGATCTTGCTCGGCCACGGCCACGGCCACGACCACGACCACGACCACGACCACGACGAGTAACCTGGCATCGAAGCGGGCGGAGAGGGCAAAAAGAAAGAGATCGAACCTCGACGGTCCGATCTCTCGTCTTTCCAATGCTTGCGTGCCAATGCTTGCGTGCCAATGCTTGCGTGCCAATGCTTGCGTGCCAATGCTTGCGTGCTGCTGCTGCCTGGCGGTGAAGTCGACGACCGGGTGATTCGCTAGCGTCGCTTCTTCTTGGCCGGCTTCTTGGCAGCCACCTTCTTCTTGGCTGGCTTCTTGGCAGCCACCTTCTTCTTGGCTGGCTTCCTCTTGGCTACCTTCTTGACAACCTTCTTGCGCTTCTGGCCGCCGACGGCGCGTTTGGCGCGAGAGACATCTCCGTCGCGATCGACGAAATAGATGTAGTTGTTGTCCATCTGGAACCCGCCGTCGGCAACTTTCTCAGGTTTGCCTTTGCTCATTCCAGGTTGCTTGCGACGGACCTGCCATACATCTCCGTCCTTCACATACAACATGAAGTCCTTGTTGCGAGCTATTCCTAGCTTCTTGACTTTCTCGGCCATTGCTCCGCCCTCCGGCTGTGTTGTGGCGTAAAGGAATTCTTCCGCATGGTAGCTGGCGACCTAGTGCTGTCAAGCGCTTTCCGTCGAGGAAACGAGGCTACACGGCGACGGCCAGGTAGATGTGCTCATCGGCACCCTCGGGACAATCGTCCAGAATCCGCCCGTCGAAGCCGCCAAAGGCCTCGACCAGGCGGAAGCCACTTTGCCCAAGCATGGTCCGGATATCGCTGGGCCAAAACTGGCGATGGCAGAGGCGAATCACGCGTTCCGGGCCGTTTTTCTGGCCCTTTCCGTCGACGGGTTGGTAGTAGAGGCGGATGTGAAGCAGTTTGCTCGACGCGTCGAACGTGTGGTTGGTGGTGTAAACGAAACGCTGCCTGGTAGTGGGGTGGCGGAATGCGGTTTTCGCCCAGCGACGGGTGGAATCTCGCCCAAGCCAGGTCGGATCGGGCGGAAGCACGTCGAACACCAGCCAAGCCCCTTTGAGCAGACTGGCGCGGGTCTGTGCGAGAAAGCACACGAAGCTTTCGTCGCTGCTCAAGTGCTGGACACTGTGAAAGGCCGCAATGGCGAGGGTGGCCTTGCGTCGCAGGGCATAGGCGCGCAGGTCCGCGCGCACGAGGGTGCACTGCTGCTGGCGACGTAAAGAGAGGCGGCGGATGCGGCGCTGGGCCGCCGCAAGCATCTCCGCCGAACGATCGATGCCGACGACGGTGTGGCCGTCGCGCAACAAGGGCACCAGCAGGCGGCCGCTGCCGCAGGCCAGGTCCACAATCGACCCGCCGACGAACTCCATGCGGTTGCGCGCCAGCTGTCGGTAGAAAGTAACGTCGGCGCGGCGACGGCGGTATTCGTAGTCGTACAGCTCGGCGTCGACGAAGGGCTCGCGGCCCCCAGCTTCTTCGTCGCTGTGCGAGAAATCGTCGCGCCGCTTGGTCATGGCCGCGAGTATGCAATAACCTTGGCCCATGCAAACGATCGTGTTGCTTTCTGGTGGGCTCGATTCGGCAACCGTACTTGCCATGTGCCTTGCCCAGGGCAAGAAGTGCCACGCGCTCAGTTTTCGCTATGGCCAGCGCCACGCCGTCGAACTTCAGGCTGCCGCACGCATAGCCGCCAGCCAAGGCGCCAGCTCGCACCACATCTGTACCGTCGACGTGCAATGTCTCGCCGGATCGGCGCTGACGGGCCGAGGTGAGGTGCCCAAGGGGCGAAACGAGCAAGAAATCGGCGAAGGCATTCCCTCGACCTACGTACCCGCCCGCAACACCCTGTTCGTGGCCCACGCGCTGGCGCTGGCCGAATCGATGGGCGCTGGCGAAATCGCCCTGGGAATCAATGCTCTCGACTATTCCGGTTACCCCGACTGTCGTCCGGAATGGTTGGCGGCGATGCAAGAGGTAGCCCGTCTTGGCACCAAGGTTGGCGTCGACGGACAGTCGATTCAATTGATCGCCCCCCTGGTTTCGATGAGCAAAGCGGAAATCATCCGTGTCGGAGCCGCCCTGGGGGTCGATTTTGCCATCACCCACTCGTGCTACGACCCAGCTCCCGATGGCGGTGCCTGCGGCGCTTGCGACTCATGCCTCTTGCGCAAGCGCGGCTTCGAGCAAGCTGGTGTCGTCGACCCGACGTACTACCGAAGCTAGAAGAGGGCCGGGCCGGCCACGGCCACGGCCACGGCCACGGCCACGACGGATGGTTTGGGGGAAGCGGTATTAGTCGATGCGGGTGGCCCAGCGGCCGCCAAAGGTGCCCACGCCCAGGAAGGCCGGTTTGGCTAGGGGCAGGGGACCGAGATCGGCGAGATCGGGAATGGGAGTCCGTACGCGCGGGCCGGGTTCCCACGAACGCGGAATTTCACGCGGGGCTGTCTGACCTGGCGATGCGCCCCGGGCAGCGGCGGGGACAGGGGCAGGCGCAGCGGCGGCGGCTGGGGTCTCAGGGCGGCCGTAGCGGCCCCGGCCGTAGCGATCCCGTCGGTCGCGGCCCTCGCCGTCCACGTCGACCAGCAACTCGGGCGGCAGTTCCTCTTCGGGGGCTTCCACGGCAGTTTCGAGCACGATCTCGGCGCTGGGTTGGGCCAGGGCCTCGATGGGAAGTCGGCCCTCGGCGCGCGCCACGATGGTGCTGAGCCAAAGCGCGTCTTGATAAAATGGCCGTCCCGACAGCCGGGAGGGTGGCCGCTGCGGTCGACTGGAAGGGAGCAGGTAACGGACGGTGAGGAGAATCTGACGGCACAACTCGGAATCACGTCGTGAGGACTTGAGACGGTCCAGAATGGGTTGCACCGAATCCGCCACGATCTGACCTGCATTCTTGGCAGGGGAGCCGTCGGGTGAAAGCACATCCCGCAGCGGGGGCAGCAGCAGGGCGGCCAAGATCATGGCATCCGAGGGCGGCGTGGGCCGGGCCGCCACCGATTCGTCGAGGGCGCGCAGATAGGACCAGAAGCGTTCGATGCGCAGTTTGACCTTCGGGTCTTCGTTCTCCACGTGCCATGCCTGGGCCAACTCGGGCAACAGGAACTTCAGCAAACCGGTTTCGATCAGCAGCTCGAAAGAGCGCCGGGCCGCACCGGCGCGCAGCAGGCGATAGAATTCCTCGGTCACGCGCGGCTGGGCGCATTTGGCCAGTTCGGCTTTGTGCTCCATCATCGACCGGTACGTCTCGGGCTCGATGGCAAGGTCGCAGCGGGCAGCGAATTTCACGGCGCGAAGGATGCGCACTGGATCTTCGCGAAAACGGATATCGGGGTCTCCAATGGTGCGCACCAAGCGCGCTTCCAGATCGGGCAGACCATTCACGTGGTCGATGACCTGGGCCGTGTCGACGTCGAAAAACAGACCGTTGATGGTGAAATCGCGACGACGGGCATCTTCCTCGGCGGTGCCGAACACATTGTCCCGTCGGATGAAGAGATCGGTGTTGGCGACCTTGAGGTCGGGCCGGGCGTCGGGTTCGCCCCTGGTCTCGCCCTCGGCGAGAAGGGCGTCGCTTTCCGTCAGGTCGGCCAGCTTGGCTTCATTTTCGGCGGGGTTGCCTTCTGTGGGGGCAGCGTCGGCAGCTCCTTCGACGCTCTCTTCTTCGATGGTGCGCGGATTGGCGCGGAAGGTGGCTGTTTCGATGATCTTGCGGCCGAAGAAAACGTGGGCCAGGCGAAAGCGCCGACCGATGATACGGCAGTTGCGAAAACAGCGTCTGATTTCGTTGGGCGTGGCCGACGTTGCGACGTCGAAATCCTTGGGCTTTCGTCCCAGCAGAAGGTCGCGCACGCAACCTCCTACCAAGAAGGCTTTGTGCTGGTAGCGACGCAGTCGTTGCACGACGCGTAGTGCGTCGGGATCAATCTGATCCAAGCGTATTTCCATGTTTGCATGCCGTACCATGGTGGCGTTGGTTCAGCAAGCCTGCCGGGACCTGCGTAATCCCGAGGCAAGCGCAGCGAAGCTGCCAGGCGCCAGGCCGGAGACCGTTTTCCAAGGCGAAGTCCCTCGCACGGGAGCAAAAGGTTTGCGTCTGCGGGGAGTTGGCGTCAACGGCCAAGCGGAAGTAGGCCGTCTTTCACATGGGCCGGTACCTCCTCGGTCGGCATTTCCACTTGCCGGGTCCGACCGGGAAGGGCCGATCTCACGGTTTTCAAGGGCACGGCGGGTGCTCCTGGCGCGCGGTCCGCGCGAGCGGCAGGAAGGGGCCGAGGGACCGGCGTGACCTTGGCCGATGGGGGAGAAGGCCGAGCGGCCGGTGCGACCTTGGGCGGCAGGGGCGCAAGCTCAGGGGGCGGCGCGGTCTTGACCGGCGGCAGGGGCGCAAGCTCAGGGGGCGGCGCGGTCTCGACCGGCGCCGGGGCTGACGGCGGCGGGGTAGGCGGGCTGACAGGCGCCGGTGCCACCTTGCCAGTTGCGGGCGCGGCTGCTTGGCCAGCGCGATGTTGGCGAAGCTTGACCACCATGACCGTCACCAAGAAGGTGAGCAATGCCACGGCAAGGACCAAGAGAATT
>Ga0302323_100003557_pt1 | contig 12668 bp, 8 predicted proteins | sample Fen_T0_3_FD_201950 | JGI IMG/M metagenome (GOLD analysis project Ga0302323, IMG submission 201950) | Peat permafrost microbial communities from Stordalen Mire near Abisko, Sweden - Fen_T0_3 | ecosystem: Environmental > Terrestrial > Soil > Wetlands > Permafrost | place: Sweden: Abisko... | reverse complement strand
AGTCGCTTGATCAATTTCGCGAGCGCTAGGCTGGCGGCGGGCTCGGGTTGCGGTGGATTGAGGATTTCCTCGTCATAGATGGCGTTGATATCGCCACTGGTGAGAATGGCGACGACCTTCTGGTGTGAGTCCTGATTCTCCACGACGAGCAGTTCCTTGCTGTCGAAAGTGGACATCTTGGCCAGCGCCGAGTACAGGCTTTGGTCCGCGGTGACCGTGACCGCGGGACTGACGAGATCACGCGTCACGACCAAATTGGTCAGAGCCGCTCGACTACTCAGCGTCTGTTGCACAGCCTGGAATGAAACCACGCCCACCAGCGCTCCGTCCTCCCCAGTCACGGGGAGGCAAGACTGACCTCCGGATGCGAAGCGCTCGAGTACGACTGGCAGAGGCGTTCGTTCGCTCACTGAAACCGGAGGTACTCTCGGCCGCAGAGCCAGGATGTCCAATACCTTGGTGTGTTCAAGGAGTGTGCGGATGATCTGGCGCTGTTGCGCAGGAGACGCCGAGCGAGCCGGGAGCTGCTTCTCGTAAATGGTGTGGCGCCTGACCAGCAGAAATCCCAGCATGCAGACGAACATGGTGGGAACCAGCAGATGGTAGTTCCCGGTCATTTCGCTGACCATGATGACCGTCGAGATGGGCACGTGGGCAGCGGCGGAGAAGAAGCCCGCCATACCGACCATGGCAAAGGCCCCCGGGTCGGGGACCAGAGCAGGCTGCCATCCGTGAAAAACCACCCCCACTGCGCCACCGAGGGCACCCCCGATGACCACGGCAGGCCCGAAGACGCCGCCGCTGCCGCCGGAGCCCACGGTGAGGGAAGTCGTCAGCATCTTGGCGCCCGCGATGGCCAACAAGGCAAGCACGGTGCCTTGACCCTGGAATGCCTTCTGCACCACGCCGAATCCCGTGGAGAGAGATTCTGGAATAAACAGCCCCACGGCGCCCACCATCAAACCACCGACGGCGGGCTTCAGCCAATTGGGCATGGCGAGCTTCTTGAACCAATTGCGAATGCCGTAGAACACCTGGGGGTAGGTTCTTCCCCCGAGCGCGATGACCAAGCCAAGCACCAGGTAGGGACCAAGCTCCATCGGCGTGCGAAAGCGAAAGTTCGGGGTCTCGAACAGAGCATGCCAGCCGAAGATGGAACCAAAAGTGCTGTACGCAACGATGGAGGACAGGATGGCTGGCGCCACTACCTCAGGTTCGAGATCCATATCCCGATAGAGAACCTCGGCGGCGAAGAGTGCCCCGGCCAGTGGGGCGCGGAAGATGGCACCGATGCCAGCTCCCATGCCCGCAATCATCAGGGTGCGACGTTGGCGTGCCGACAGACCGAGCCAGCCCGCGATGTTCGAGCCAAGGCCGGCACCGATTTGTGCGATGGGACCTTCTCGGCCAGCCGAGCCACCCGTGCCCATGGTGATGGCGGACGCGATGGCTTTGACGAAGGGAACACGGGCGCGAATCTTTCCGTCGTGGAAATGGTAGGCCGCGATTGCGGCATCGGTGCCGTGCCCCTCCGCCTCGGGCGCAAGGAGATAAACTAGGATCCCGCTCACCAAGCCGCCGATGGCTGGCAGACCAAAGAGGAGCAGTCGGGATAGAGGGCGCGCGGTTTCCGCGAACAGCGGCACCTCCCCCGCCGGTCCCGACGGTCGATAGCCCGCCATCCCATCAAGCAACAGGTGCTTGGCAAGGCCAAGCAGGTAGTGAAATCCGGCCGCGCCAAGACCAGCAATGACTCCGACAGCGGCGCAAAGAAGAAGAAGTGTTCCGAAGTCTACAAAGTGGCGACGAAATGCGAAGACATCACGAAAGGGGTGCTCAGTCACTACGAATCCTTTGCTGTAAGAACCCTCGAAGGGTTCTTACCAACTCCCGCGATGAGTGACCTCGGGCGAAGCCCGACGTCGCTCACGCAATTCGCCTTCCTCATAGCGCACATCCAAGCGTGTCCCAAAGACTTCAGGGCGTCCTTGCCGCACCATATCGACACTGGCGGCGAGCGCCGTCGAGTCGGCAGCGCCGCCAGCTAGAAGTAGTAGCGAGCACAATGGCACCGTCGGTGTAGACACCATACTTGCCGCGAACGGCGGCATTGCTACGCACCGTGAACTCGGGTGCGATTTCAAAGAACAACTCGATGGGATTCTAGGCTTTCACAAGTTTCACAATGGCCTTGCCGGCACCAGCGTTGGGCAATGCCTATTTCTTCTTGGATTTCTTTTCGGTCTTCGCAGGCTCAGCCTTCTTCGCCTCGGCGGCCTTGGCCTTCTCCTCGGATGCCTTGGCGTTCTTCCCGTCCTTGCCGGACTCAGCCGCCTTGGAGAGTTCCTGAACCCTTTCTTCCGCCTGAGCGAGCTTCGCTTTCAGGTCATTCGCGGCTGCCGTCTGGCTTGCGAGGCTCTTCTGCACATTGCCGAGATCGTTTTTACAGGTCTTGAGGGCTTCCTGGCTCTCCTTGTCTTCGCATCCAGCGCTGGTGAGCAAGAAGGCGCCGAGGCATACGGTGGCAAGAATCTTGAGTGTGCGGGTCATGATTTCTCCTTTTGTGTTGTTCTGACTGATTGGGCGGCTTCATTTCCTGTCCGCGACTGCTACAGCAAGCGACATGCCATGGCCTTCACAACGCGGGGAAGCCGTTTGGGGCAGAATGGGAGCCAGACAACCCGTCTCTCATGGCAGGGTGTCTCGACCGTCGCAGGGTGTCTTGACCGTCCTCATGGACTCGATTTGCCTTCGTCGAGCGAAGGCAAATCCGCAAGATTCGGCTGCAGCACGATCTCGATACGGCGGTTCTGCGCCCGGTGTTCGAGTGAATCGTTCGCCACCACAGGATCGAATTCCCCGTACCCCGCGGCGGCGAGGACCTGGGGGCGCATACCATTGGCGATTAAGAATTTCGTCACTTCGACCGCCCGTGCGGTCGACAGCTCCCAGTTCGAAGGAAAGCGCGCGGTGTGAATCGGAACGTCGTCGGTGTCGCCTGCGACCAGGAAGTTGCGGTTTGGGATCGTTGCGAGAACCTTGGCCACCTGGGCAAGCGCGGTTTGGCCGTCAGGTTTGATGTTGGTCTTTCCCGAATCGAACAAGACATCGTTCGGCAGAGCGATGAGCATCCGGCCATCGCGAATCACGACTTTGAGCTGGCCAGCGTCGATCATCGACTTGAGCCGAGCGACCAGATTGCGAAACGTCGCCGCGCGCGCCTCGGCTGCGGCCTTCTGCTTTCGCAACTCCTCGAGACGAGCCTTGGCATCGGCGAGCACTTGAGCGAGCTGCCCCTTCTCGCTTGCCAGTTTGTCCACATTCTGTCCCAACTTCTCAAGCCGGGAGCGAAGCTCCCCAGCAAGCGCTGTCGTATCGTCGACCTTCTTGCGCAGGTCATCCCGTTCGACCGTGAGCGTAGCGATATGCTTGTCAGCCTCACTCATCTGCAACTGAAGATGGTCTATCTGCGCTTTGAGAGCCTTCTCTCGTCCGGCCGCTGCGCGGTCATGGTCGGCACGAAGCTTGTCCATTTCGGCAACCTTCTTGTCGAAGGTTCCGGTGGTCACGCAGGCGCTGGCCGTTGCGAGCAGCGCAACCACGAAGACCAGGATAGTAAAGGACGAGGCGAGGAAGGGACGAGAACCGCCAGGAGGACTTTCTAGTTGCATGCCGAGGATGCGACAGCAAACGACATGCCACGGTCGCGATCATGACTTCGATTCGGGATCTCGTACTATGCTACGAGGCAATTCGCCACGCGAGGCAAGTTGTCACGTGGCGACTGGCCCATTTCCGAGTCTTCCTGATCGTTTGCCTGCGTCGAGGGTGGCATGCGCCTTGCTCACTGGATTTTCATTCGTTCAGATTCGACCAAGGAGGTAATGATCCATGAACCGCAAAGCCGTCAGCTATGCCAAGAACCGCCGCGACGACTTGGTGGAGAGGTAGTCTTGGCCACGATGGATGGGGAGTAGGATAGGCGAACCATGAAACTCGCGGCCAAGCTGACTGCCTTCATCCTGGCCGCCATGCTCATAGTCTTCGCCGTGCGCGGCTACCAGGCCGCACGCAGGCAGATGGTGAACGCTGAGACCAGGGCACGCGAAAACTCGCTCTTGCTTGGGCGCGCCTTACGTCCGGCCCTAGTCGAGATCTGGAGCCAGGAGGGGCCAGCCTTGGCCCTGGAGATGCTCTCCTATGCAGCGGATCGCGTGCGCCGAACCCAACAGCTCGATTTGCGCTTCGTTCGCATGTCCGATTCCAATGGACCCGGGGTTGCATCACTCGTGCGCCCCGAGATGCTCGCGGGTCTAGATGCAGAAGAAGAGCGAGTCTTCGTAGAGAAAGTGGCGGGCAACGAGACACTGCTCACCTATTTGCCTGTCATCGTCGGCAGTCGGCAGGTAGGCGCACTTGAGGTTTCCGGCCCGCTCACCGAGCGCGACACCCAGTTCCGCGCCGAGATCATGCAAATTGTCGGTCGAACAGCGCTGGCGGCGCTTGCCGCCTTCATCGCCGTCGGTGTGGCCGGCTTCTTCTTTGTCGGCCGTCCCATGCGCCGACTGGTGGCCAAGGCTCGGAGGATCGGCGCCGGGGATCTTTCCCAGCCGCTCGACCTCAAGCAGAGAGACGAGGTCGGCGAGCTTGCGACCGAAATCAACCAGATGTGCGAGCGGCTGGCGGCGGCCCAGGCGCGGGTTGAAGAGGAAACCAATCAGCGGATTGCAGCCTCGGAGCAGCTTCGCCACGCCGACCGCCTGACGACGGTTGGCAAACTGGCTTCGGGGGTTGCGCACGAGCTCGGCACCCCCCTCAACGTGGTTTCCGGGCGCGCCAAGATGATCACGCGCGGCCAGGTGAAAGGCGCCGAGCTGGTTGAAAGCGCACAGGCTATCGTCGACCAGGCCGAGCGCATGACCAACATCATCAAACAGTTGCTGGGCTTCGCCCGACGCCGCCAACCCCAGCGCCGGAAAGAAAGCCTGCGTGGGGTCGCAGATCGTACGCTCGCCTTGTTGCACCCAATGGCGCAAAAATCGGACGTCGTCTTCAAGACCAACCACGCCGAACCAGAGCCCTTCGCCGAGGTCGATGTTGGGCTCATCGAGCAAGCCCTGACCAACCTGGTCGTCAACGCCATTCAGGCCATGTCCAAGGGTGGCGTTCTCACCATTCACTCTTGCGAAGAGGTTGTATCGCCGCCCGTGGGCGTGCCAACCACTGCGGGCGGCTATGCCTGCCTGCACGTAGAAGACACCGGCGGCGGTATGACCAGCGAAGAACTTCGTCACGCCTTCGAACCCTTTTTCACCACCAAAGAGGTGGGCAGCGGCACTGGCCTCGGGCTTTCGGTCGCCCACGGTATCGTGCGTGATCACGGCGGTTGGATCGCAGCCACCAGCGCGGTAGACAAGGGGAGCCGATTCTCGATGTACCTGCCCTCGATTCACAAACCAGAAATCTCACCATGAATAGGTCCATTTTGATCGTAGACGACGATGCAGCCCTGTGCCGGCTGGTCGTCGATGGCCTCGGGCGGGAGGGATTCGAGGTCCACAGCGCGACCTCCCCCGAAGAAGCACTGGCCGCCATGGCAAACGGCGATTTCGATGCGGCGTTGGTTGACATCAACATGCCCAAGATGAACGGGTTGGAATTGAGCCGACGCCTCTTGGACCAGCGGCCGGACTTGCCCATCGTCGTCATCACCGCGTTCGGCAGCCTCGAGACGGCCATCGCCGCCATTCGCGCCGGAGCCTACGATTTCGTCACCAAGCCATTCGAGATCGAGCAGCTTGTGGTGGCGGCCGACCGGGCCTGCCAGACCCGACAACTTCGAGAGGAAGTGCGCCGCTTGCGCGAGGTCGTGACAGCCTCGCCGCCGTTCGCCGACATCCTCGGCGAATCGGCCGAAGTGCGCCGGCTTTGCCACGTCATCGACGCCGTCGCGCAGACTGATTCCACCGTACTGGTGACGGGCGAGAGCGGAACGGGCAAGGAGCTGGTGGCGCGCGCACTGCACGAACGCGGTCCACGCAAGGCCGGGCCGTTCGTGGCCATGAACTGCGCAGCCATGACCGATACATTGCTTGAGAGCGAGCTGTTCGGTCATTCGCGAGGTGCGTTCACGGATGCCAAGGATGCGCGGGTCGGCCTTTTCGTGAAGGCGGGCGTCGGAACCTTGTTTCTCGACGAAATCGGCGACATGCCGGCTGGCATGCAATCCAAGATGCTGCGTGCCCTTGAAACGCGCATGGTGCGGCCGGTGGGCAGCGACAACGAGGTTCCCTTTCGTGCCCGAATTGTCGCCGCCACCAATCGAGATCTTGAGAGCGAAGTCGAGGACGGGAATTTCAGGCAGGACCTGTATTTTCGGGTCAACGTCATCCGCATCCCGGTTCCTTCGCTCCGTTCGCGCGGCGGTGACATCCTGATCCTTGCTCAAAACTTCGCGCTCAAGTTGGCCAAGCGTCTAGACAAGAAAGTTACAGGAATTTCCGCGCCTGCAGCAGAGCGGCTGCTCGCCTACCCATGGCCAGGCAACGTGCGCGAGCTACAGAACGCAATTGAACGTTCGGTGGCGATGACCCGATTCGAGGAGATTGTCGTCGATGATTTACCCGAGACCGTGCGCAACTACCGGCGGGTCCCCTTGTTGCCGTCGGGCGAGGACACTTCCGACTTCTTGCCCATGCACGAGGTCGAGAAGCGCTACATCCTGCGCGTCCTCGAAGCCGTGGGCGGCAACAAAACTTCTGCGGCGCAGATTCTTGGGTTCGATCGTCGCACCATGTACCGCAAGCTAGAGCGCTTCGACCAAAGCAAATAGTGGCGTTTTGCCACTTCTTCATCCACACCATGAAAACACTCGCTCTTCTTACCGTCGCTCTTTCTCTCTCGTTCGCCGATGCTGTCGCGCTGGCCGAAACCATCCAGGTTCCCGAGGGTGGCAAGGCCATCCCCCTTGGCAACAATCGCGTGCTTTGTAGTGCCTCGCCCGATGGCTGGACAGCCTCTGGAGATCGGCAATCGGTGCGTCCGCCCGATGCCGCAAGCGTCTCAAACCGGACTGTCGAAGTCGACGTGGCCGCAGATCCGAGCGGCTGTTCGAACGCAAAATCAGCGCTTACCTTGATCGCGGTTACCCGCTGGCCCGACATCGATCCCTCCAGCATCACCTTCTTTGCCGACGAAGGCCGCATCGAGTTCAAGGGCACGCACCTCGAACAAAGCCAGATCGTGTGGCAGGCCAACAAGCACAGCGGCCAGGAAGCCTGTCTCGCGCCCACCACCGTGGGCAAGCAGCAACAGTGTTCGGTTCCACTCGACCGCAAGCTCCCCCTCGATACAGCGCTTCGCTGGCTGCCGGCCTACGCCAAGGATGGGTCCGACGTGACGACCTTCGACAGCCAGGGACAACGGGTGGACGTCGCCGCTTTGAAGATCCGCCCCGCGCGTACTGTTGTCGCACAGATTTTCACCGCAACCGATTCCGTGGACGTGTCGCAGGGATTCGGCGTCTTGCCTCTTGCGCATCCGGAAGCCGTGTCCGGCGTTGACTGTGGTCAGGCTCGCTGCGAATTGGGTGAGGGGGGCATTCTCGTACGCAGCGTCCCGGCGCAGGCGACCCAAATTGCGGTCAGCGCTCGCCTATCGCCGCGTTTCTCCATCACGCGGAACGACCGGACTGAAAGCAGCGCCACCGGCACCTTCGCGCTCCTGCGCTGCCCACTCAGCGTGGTTTCCGGCCCACCCCTGCGCGACGCGGATGAATCGCAAATTCTGGTCAAGGTGGCCGAGCGGTGCCGAACCAACGCCAGGCTACGCTGGTCCGTGGGGACGGAGCCCGCCGAGGCCATTCGCGATCTGCGCACCAGCGACGGTGATTTCGTCCTCCTGCGAACGCAGCAACTTGCAGGCGGAAGCGTCACCATCTCTGCGGCCCGGGCGGATTCGGTGGCCGGCGTGGTTGGGTCGGTAACGACCCCGACCATCCCGGCGCCACGTCCGCAGTCGACGCTGGAACTTCCCGGTCACGGCCCCATCAACTTCATCCCCACCAACCGCGATGCTGTGTGGTCACTCGGCGGCGTGCCCCACGCCGTGCTCATTCCTCTCGACCTTCCCGGAGCCTATACCTTGCGCTCGGACAAGGGCAGAACGCTCGTGCGCGGGGATCGAGACAGCGGCGGATTTGTCAGCCTACGCTATGCTTATCGCCGCCGCGATTTGCCCAAGGGGTTTGACGATGTGAATCTCGCGGTGTTGACAGAAACCGTACAACGCCCGCTGCACGAGGCCAGCGTCCCGATCGTGTTCGACAACGCCGCATCGAAGAAGCAGCCCATCGCCGAATTCCTGTGTGCCGACGCCCAAGGCAATCCCCACGCTCTCACCCCGGGCAAACCCGCGAGTATTCCCTATTCCGCTCGGGCCACCTGCCGAGTGGTCATCCATCAAGAACGCGTGTCGCCGGAAGACGGACGGCAGCAGGTTGTTCTGGAAATCGAAGTCACCAAAGCCGGCGGGGGCAAGCGCTCAGAGGCCAGCGTGAACGAACACATGGTGCTACGGCCAGGGGGCGAGCAGCGCGTCTTCTTTCTGAAGGGTGTTACTGAGCAATTCGATCAGATCGAAGTGAGACTCTCCCATGTGGCCGATGAAACTCGATACGTCATGGACACCAGCGGAAAGCAGTCCCCACCCTCGGCGCAGTGGTCAGCGACCATCGAGGGCGGGCACGTTCGCCTCTACGTCAGCCTCAATGTTCCGGCTGGCCTTTACCGAATCAACGAACCAGCCGCATCCATGACCCTCAACTTCGGCGTGCTTGGCCGCCTGACTTGGCTCAACCGACACGGCAAGGAAGGCTTGCTGGGACTCGAAACCGGCGTGCTGGGTGCAAGCCTCATTCCCCAGCAATACAACAATACCCTGCCCTTCCCCCCGACCTTGGTTACGTTGCTAGGAATCGGCCTCCGCGTCGAGGTCGGCCAGGGGGCCGCGGTAGGCGTCCATCTGTGGGGCGCCTACGAATTTCGCGGCCCCTACGCGTACACCTCCTCGGACGGCGCAGCTCATGGCGACGCAAGCCACTGGTCGCTGCTGTTCGGCCCCAGCATCTCCATTGGAAATATTGGAACGAATCTTTGATTAGCCAAGCACCTGCGCTGCAAGCTCGCGCAGGTAGTCGATATCGAACGGCTTGTCGAGCAAGGTCAGGGCTCCAATTTCAAGCGCCCGCCTGTGGGCATCCTCGTCGCCAAACGCGGTAAAGAGAATGAACGGCGGCATCGCGGGATTCCGCCCAACCTTGGCCAATGCTTCCATCCCCGGCCACCCCGGCATGCGTAGGTCTGAGAGCACGAGATCAAATGAGGCAAAGCTGCCATCCGGGCTGAGTGAGTCGCCCAGGATGTCCATCAGATCCACCCCGTTGGATACGGCGACAATCTGGTACCCGTCTTTGCGTAGCGCCGTTGTCAGAAGGAACCGAAACGGGCCGTCATCCTCTGCCAGCAGCAGCCGACGAGGTCCGAGGCGGCTGGCAGGCGCCTCGCTGCGCGCCTTGCGCATAGAGATGTGCTCGAAGGCTGAATTGTTTTGCATCATGGTTTGCATGGCACCATGACTGTGCATGAACAGTGCCTACCGAACGGCCAGCCATTGACACCACAAACTGTGGCGAGGGACCGTGGCCGCATGCCTCGCGTGGCGGCCTGCCACACTGAAGATGAAGGCGTGAGTTCGCCGAGATGCGCCTCGAGTCCTTCTCTGTTCGCGATCGCATGCGCCTGGCCTGCACCATCTCTCAAACATCCGATCTAGCTGCAAAACTAGCTCCGTACTGCCGGTAAGCATGTGAGCAGTACGACGATGCCAACCATTCAACGACGTCCGCCTCCACCTCGTCCGCCCAGACCACGGCGCGAGCCAGAGTTGCCTTGCGCCCCACTGTTCACGCCGCCCCGAAGTCCGCGAACGGTGCGATTCCCGCCACTATCGCCGCCGCGGGATCCGCCAGCGGCGGCTGGGCTCGGAGCCGCTCGATGTCCGCCGCCACCATTTCCGGCTTGATTGTCACCACCTACGCCATGGTCGCCACCCCGGTATCCGCCCCAACCATAGCCCTCGTGATAGAGGCCGCGGTACCATCCGAATCCAGATGGGCCGAGCGAGCCGAAATAGGGGTACGAGCCCAAGCCTGAGACCCAGGGTGCTTCCAGCCACAGCCACCCGTACGAGGGGCGGTACGCATACGAATAGGGACTGACGTCAATGGCCATCTCTCCGGAGGTGTACTGATCTCCATAGGGCATCCAAATCCAGCCATACTGCCTCGTGTACACCCACTGCCCAGCGGCTGGGCCCTGCTGCCCTACAGCTTGTTGGATCGACTCCTGGGCTTGGCTATGGCGCTGATTGGGCGGTGGGGGAGGCTGCCCCGGCGGCGTTGGAGGAACCTGAAGTGGCGCGGCCGTAGCCGGCTGCACCACTTCCGATGTTGCCCGTGCCCGCGGAACTGTATTCGAGTCAGTAGTTTCGTTGGGAGTGCTCGTCGCCTGAGCCTGCGCAACGCCCGGTGCCAAGAGCAGGCACAATAGGGAGACAGTCCGACGGGTTTTCATGGCGTCACCTCTTGAGCTGTGGCTTACGCAACTTTCGAGCCACGCCCGAGGCACCACGAGATCCCAGCGCCTGAAGGCAATAGCTGACGCTGACTCAACCACAATGATGCGTGATTCCTGTCAATTCGAATGGGTGTGGCTGAGCACAATGCTCTCGCACAATCAATCCAGCGCGGCCTGTTCCCCAGTCCGAATCACATTGAGAACTTCCTCGACCGAGGTCGCAGTCATCAGACGGTCTTTCACGTAGGCGCTGTCGTGTAGAAGCCTTGCGATGATCGATTGCAGCCGCTGGTGAACACGCGGTTGGCCCGCGGGCGGGAGAAGCACGAATAGAAGATGAGCCTTCTCACTGGTAGGTTCCAACGTCCCTCCCAGGTGGTCTGCAACTCGTCGTAGCGGTCGCCGACGCAATCTACACGCACCGCTGCCGCCTACGTCGTCGGTGCCACCGGCACGACCAGCACGGCACAGGGCGCATTCTCGACGACCTTCTCGGCAACACTTCCCAGCAAGAAATGGCCTAGCCCATGCCGTCCGTGACTGCCCATCACGATCAACCCCGCGCCGATGCGCGCAGCATGGTCAACGCTGGCCGCATGCGTGCGCCCAGACACGGATGCAGAGGTACAGGCAATATTCTTCCCGCGCACCTCGGCCACGGCACGATCCAATTGTTCAGCGGTATGGCCCAGCATTTTCGCCATGGCCATCGGCATGGCGACGACATCCCCGGGTGGAGGCACGACCAGCGTCGGGTCCAAATCGACGTGGAAGATTTCAAGAGCGGCGTGAAAGGTCTGCGCCAAGGTCACAGCGGCATTCAACGCCACGCTGGATGCCTCGGAAAAGTCCGTGGGAACCAGAATTAGCTTCAATTCATCGAATTTCATGGCTCGAACCCTCCTTCTGTGGTCACGGTTGCCGTGCTCTCAACGCCAAAGATGTTTGCCCCTACTATGCCGCGTGCCGGGCTATCACTCGTCGGCCAAGAGACGTCAGGTCCGGAAGATCGAAAGGTTTGTCCAAGACCGCCGCTGCCCCTGCCCGTTCGGCCCGCTCGTGGACTTCATCGCTTCCGAAGGCCGTGATCACGACCACCGGCGGTACCTTTGGGTCGCGGCTCAGCTTTTCCAGGGCAGTAAGGCCGCTCCACCCCGACATCCTCAGTTCAAAGGTGTCCCGCCATATGCCTGGGGCTAGTCCTACCGAACCACCCCCGGCACCAGACCTCACTGCTATACCTGACCTGTCTCCACAATAGCCACCGGCTCTCCTAACTGATGAGCTACTCTCAGACCATGCTCGCTTGGTTCAAACACCGCCGGCGCGAAGCGATTCGCCGCCATCCCTTTCCAGCCGAGTGGCGTGCGATCATCGAGAAGAACGTTCCCTATGTCGCCTGCTTGTCCCCCGAGGACCGCCAGGAACTGGTCGGGCACGTCCAAGTCTTCCTCGCGGAAAAGCATTTTGAAGGATGCGGCGGTTTGCAGATGACTGATGAGGCGAGGGTCACCATCGCGACGCAGGCATGCGTCCTGCTTCTCCATCGCCAGGCGGACTATTACCCGAACCTCGTCTCTATCCTGGTGTATCCAACGACCTACCTTGTCCGTGGCGGACGGCACACGGCGGACGGACTGGTTGCCGAGGGGCCCGAAGCTCGGCTTGGCGAATCCTGGGCGCGCGACGTGGTGGTGCTGGCCTGGGACAGTGTTCTCTCTGGCGCCGCCGACATTCACGACGGACACAACGTCGTATTGCACGAGTTCGCTCATCAATTGGACCAAGAGTGCAGCGTAGGCGACGGCGTGCCCGTCCTTCCTCGCCGCTCGATGTACATCGCATGGGCGCGAGTCCTGGGCCACGACTTCGATCAACTCGTGCGCGACGCCGAACACCATCACCGAACGCTAATCGACCAATATGGCGCGACCAATCCGGCCGAGTTCTTCGCCGTCGCGACCGAGACGTTCTTCGAGAAGCCGCGCCAACTTCGAGTCAAGCACCCAGAGCTCTATTCCCAACTGCAACAGT
>Ga0302323_100003556_pt1 | contig 12672 bp, 11 predicted proteins | sample Fen_T0_3_FD_201950 | JGI IMG/M metagenome (GOLD analysis project Ga0302323, IMG submission 201950) | Peat permafrost microbial communities from Stordalen Mire near Abisko, Sweden - Fen_T0_3 | ecosystem: Environmental > Terrestrial > Soil > Wetlands > Permafrost | place: Sweden: Abisko... | reverse complement strand
CGGTCGCGAAAGCCGTTGACGACATCGAGCGCGGCATCGACCTCCCCCAGCGCCGGCCCCAGCCGCTCGAGCAGGCGCGTACCGGCCTCGGTGGGCACGACGCTGCGCGTGCTGCGATGGAGCAGCCGCACGCCCAGCCGCGCCTCCAACCGTCGCAGCGCCTCGCTCAGGCTGGAGGCGCTGACGCCGCCGGAGCGCGCCGCTTCGCGAAACCCGCCGGCGCGAGCCACGGCGACGAAGGCCGCCAGGTCAACGAGTTGTTCCGCCATGGGCTCCTGAGATTGTTCGCAATTGCGCACAACCCGTGCGCAATGAGTCGGCTTATCGTACACGTCCGGCTTGCCTAAAGTGGCGGACATTCGAAAGGAACCACCATGAACGCACTCGACAAGGCCGGCCGCTTCCGGCTCGGCAGCCGCCAGGTCAGGCGCATCGGCTACGGCGCGATGCAACTCGCCGGACCCGGCGTCTTCGGCCCCCCGAAGGACCGCGCGGCCGCCACGGCCGTCCTGCACACGGCCGTGGAAAGCGGCGTCGACCACATCGACACCAGCGACTTCTACGGCCCGCACGTCACCAACCAGATCATCAAGGAGGCGCTGCACCCGTACCGCGACGAGCTGGTCATCGTCACCAAGGTCGGCGCGCGCCGCGGCGCGGACGGCGCCTGGATCCCCGCGCTGTCCCGCGCGGAACTGACGCAGGCGGTGCACGACAACCTGCGCAACCTCGGGCTGGACGTCCTCGATGTGGTCAACCTGCGCAGCATGCTGGGCATCCACGGGCCGGTGGAGGGTTCGCTGGACGAGCCGCTCGCGGCGCTCGCCGAGCTGCAGCAGCGCGGGCTGATCCGCCACATCGGGCTCAGCAACGTGACGCCGCGGCAGGTCGAGGAAGGGCGGCGGATCTGCGCCATCGCCTGCGTGCAGAACCAGTACAACCTGGCGCGGCGCGAGGACGACGCGCTGGTCCAACAGCTGGCGCGCGACGGCACCGCCTACGTGCCCTTCTTTCCGCTGGGCGGCTTCACGCCGCTGCAGTCGGACGCCTTGTCGGCGGTCGCCGACCAGCTGGACGCCACCCCGATGCAGGTGGCGCTCGCCTGGCTGCTGCAGCGCGCGCCCAACCTGCTGCTGATCCCCGGCACCTCGTCCCTGGCGCACTTGCGCCAGAACCTGGCGGCGGCCGAACTGACGCTGCCCGCCGCGGCCGTCGCGACGCTGGACACGGTGGCGGCGGGCGCCGCCGCGCACTGAGCGCGCTTGCGGATACGGTGCGCCCAAGCTGCTGCGTGTCCCCGGCCCTCTCGACGCACGAAGACCGACCTGCGCGGCAGCTCCACCCTCACTTCGGCAGCGGCGCGTCGTCCAGTGTGTGCAGGAACGCCACGATGTCGCGCAGGTCCTGCTCGCTCATCGCCGGCGCGGCGCCGGGCTTGCGGTTGAACGGCGCGTCCGTCCGGTCGACGTTGGCGCGGTAGGCCGGCGGGAGGTCGTCGTAGCGGTCGACGCCGCCGTCCGCGCGTTTCGGGTAGATGGCTGCGGGGTCCGTCTCGCGCAGGTTGTAGAACTTCAGCACCTGGTCCAGCGTGCGGTAGACGCCGTTGTGGAAGAAGGACCCGCGGGTGGCGGTGTTGCGCAGCGACGGGGTCAGGAACATGCCGCAGTACTGGTGCTGGTCCTTGAGGTCCTCGCGCAGCGGGCCGCACAGGCCCAGGTCGTGGAAGCCGGGGTCCCTGTTCTGCGCCAGCGCCGCGTTGCGCGGCACGCCCAGCGCTTCGTACTGGTAGTCGGTGAACATCGGTGGCGCGCCGTCCCTGCCCGCCTGCGAAAGGTGGCAGCCGGCGCAATTGGCCTTGTCCGCGTCGTTGAACAGGCGCAGGCCGCGCAATTCGGCGGCGCTCAGGCGCGCCTTGCCTTCCAGCCAGGCGTCGTACTTGCTGTCGTACGGGTGGAAGGACGGGTCCTCGACCTGGTAGCGGCCGACGGCGAACATGGCCTCGTCCACGACGAGCGCCGGGCTCTTGAAGACGTTGGGGCCGAACATCTGCACGAGCTGCTTCGCGTATTGGCTGGCGGCGAGCTTGCGCGCCACTTCCGGCACGCTGGTGTTGGCCATCTCGGCCGGATTGAACATCGGTCCGGACGCCTGCTGCTGCAAGGTGTTGGCGCGTCCGTCCCAGAACATGCCGCCCTGCGGCACCATCTGCGGCGCGGCCGCCAAGCCGGCAACCTTGCGATCCTTGGGCACACCCGCAGCCTGTGTCGCGAGCTGCGCCAGGTCGACCGGCACCTCGTTGTCAGGGCCGTTGTCGGGGCCGATGACGAAGTTCGGTTGACGATACAGATAGGTCAGCGACGGCGGCGGGCGCAGGCCCTGCGTGCGCAAGTCGGGCCCACCCAGTTGCACGGGCAGGTCGTTGGCCGGACCGTAGGCGTGGCGCGGATCGTGGCAGCTGGCGCAGGACTGCCGGCCCGACGCCGACAGGCTGGCGTCGTTGAAGATCTGCCGGCCCAGCAGCGCCATGGCGCTCAGGGGCGCGACGGCGGGACGCTTCAGCTTGACCGGATGCGCGTTGGCCCCGGAGAGGTCTTCGACGATACGTCCCACCGCATCGGGCATGCGCTCGGGAAACGCGAAAATCAGCGGCGTCGAACAGGCCAGCAGGATGGCGCACAGCCACAGCGCGCGCTTCGGGCGCGGGCGGCGACGCGGGTTCGTCCGCGCGGGCGGAGGCAGCGAGGAGCTCATGGGAGTCGGCTTCTGAAATGCAGGCCGTGCCGCGGCTGGGTGGCGCGCGGCACGGCAAGGACTGCGCGCGGCGGGCGCGCGGATGGAACGCGGAGCGGGCGCGGTTGCGGCCCACCCGCGAGCGGCCTCAACCGGCCGTCAGCGCGGGCGGCGTCGTCACCGGCATGCCGGCCGTCGAGCCCGAGCCCTGGTCAAGATACAGCTTGGGCGCGCTGCCCGTGCCGGTGAAGTCGAACAGGCCCATGATGCTGCCGGAGCTGGCGTCGAAGGAGCCGGCGCCGATGCGCGTGCCGCCCAGCCAGTTGTCCTCGATGAAGCGGACGACGGAGGTCTGGTCGATCAGCGTGTGGTCGACGTAGTTCCGCCGCGCCCAGGGCGAGATCAGCACGAAGGGAATGCGCGTGCCGGGGCCGCAGCGGCCGTTGACCATGCCGCCCAGGACGCCCGTGGTGCCCGCGCCTTGCACGCCGCAGACGCCGGGGCCGTTCAACTGGTCGGCGCCGCCGGCCAGCACCGCGCCGCTGGTCGACAACTGCCCGGTGACGGTGGCGTCCGACGAGGAACGGGTCGGCGCGGTGTACGCGTGGTCGTACCAGCCGTCCGAGTCGTCATAGAGCACGATGACGGCGGTGCTGCTCCAGTCCGGCTGCTGCTGCAGGAAGTTGATCACCTTGGTCACGAACATCTGCTCGTCGACCGGGTCCGAGTAGCCCGCGTGGCCGTCCTGGTAGGCCGGCGCCTTCAGGAAGTTGACCGACGGGAAGTTGCCGGCTGCCACCGAGGTGAAGAAGTCGTCGGTGTCGTACTGGTGGTTGGCCGGCTCGGCGGTCGTGCCGTCGGCTTCCACGCTGTAGCCGATGGCGGACGTCGCGCTCGGCCGCGCGTGCGTCGGGTTGGCCGTCGAGGCGTAGTACTGGAACCAGTTGTGATGGGCGACGTAGTCGATGTAGCCCGCGCTGCCGGTCGGCGTCGTGGCCACCGTGGTGCTGCTGCGCTTGCAGCCCGTGGTGCCGTTGGCGTTGGTGGTCGACAGGTTGAAGCCGCCCATGAAACCGCCCCAGGTGACGCTGGCGGCATTGAGCAAGTCGCCGATGTTCTTGCCCGAGAACTGCACGTACTTGGTCGCGCTGGAGCAGGTGTCGCCCGTGGGGTCGGCGTCGTTGATCAGCGTGTAGCCGCCCTGGCCGTCGGCGATCGCCGCGGGCGCCGTGCCGCTGGTGAGCGTGGCGATGGTGCTGTTGGCGGCGACGATGCCATTGGTCTGCCCGGAGATGACGTTGAGCGCGCCCGGGGTCGACGGGCCGTAGCTCGAGGTGTACGCGTTGTCGCTCATCGCGAAGCCCTGCGCGTAGTTCCACAGCCCGGTCACGGTGTTGCCGTCGTAGTAGCCCATCACCAGGCCCTTGGTGTCGAAGGCGCCGGCGCCCCCGCTGCCCGCCGTGCCGGTGTAGTACGGGAACAGGTCGGCCGCACCGTTGTCGTAGGCCAGTTGCTCCGCGGTGTAGGCGTGCCCCTGGTCGGCGGTGCCGGCCTGCGAGCGGTCGAGGCGGAACGGGTTGGCGGCCCCGGTTCCGTTGCGCGTGTTCAGGTTGGGGTTGTCGACCATCAGCGGCGAGTTGTTGAGGCTGGTGCCCGTCGCGATGAGGTTGTTGATGGTGCCCGGGGTGCCCGCGGCCGCGGTGAAGCTCGGCTCGCCGCTCGGATTGGTGGCGTAGGGGTAGCTGCCGAAATAGTGGTCGAACGAGACGTTCTCGCCGTAGATCACCACCAGGTGCTTGATCGCGGTCGCGGTCGTCAGCTTGTCCTGCGGCGACGCCGTCGTGGTCGTGGTCGTCAACGCAGGCGTGCTGCCGCCGCCGTCGGCGCAGGCGACCAGCGCCAGCGCCAGCGAAGCCGCGACCGGCGCGGCGGACATGAGCTGGCGCGGCGCGATCCGGCGGATACCCTGGCGGGCATGCGCGACGTGGGACGTCTTCGCGGGCGAGTTCGTGTGAACCCGATGCTTGTTCATTGCAGAGTCCTTGTGTGAATTCAATCGATTGCGACTAATTCATCGCAATTTCGACAATTCGCATGACCCTGCGATGACCCCTGCTGAACGCTTCCTGAAAGCGGCCCGAGGCAACTTTTCTTTACTCGATGCATGTCGCGCCGGCACCGATGCGGTGGCATGGACCGCCATCCAGGCACGGCGCCCGCCCGATGCGGCAGTTCAATTCGGCCCGTCGACTCGGCGCTTCGAAGCGCAGGTCCGATTCATCGGTTCAAGGCGCCGCCCAATGCCGCTGCTGCGCATACACCTGGTCCAGCAGGTCCAGCCTCGCCTTGCCGAAGCCCGCGCCGGCCTTGGCGCCGGCCTGGGAAAACTCCATGGCCGCGTCGCCGGCGGCCCAATACTGCGGCCATGCGGGCAAGCCCGGGCCATTGGGATTGCCGCTGCGCGCGAAGTTCACCCAGTAGGCGCTGATGGTGTCGGCCATGGCGGCGTCGCGCGCCGACCAGGACCGCGGCCAGCGCGGGTCGGGGTTCTTGAACACCATCTCGATCTCCGCCTCGTGGCCGGCGCCGCGGGTGCCCGCCGGCGCGGCGTCGGGCACGTAGGCGTAGCGATAGAGCCAGGCCACGCCGCCACGACCGGCCACCTGCCGGGCCCGCATGCGCGCCGGCTCGACCATCGCGCCCTCGCCCCACAGGCGGGCGACGGCGGTGCGGCGGTCGACGCCGTCCGCGGTGTAGAACGCCAGCGCCGCGGGACCGCGCTCGCCGAGCGCGTCGAGGAAGACGTCGGCCAACCCGGGCAGCCAGCGCAGCAGGCTCTCCTCCTGGCTGTTGGCGCCGACGAGATAGGGCACGGCGGCCACGGCGCCGTCGTGGAAGGCCTCGTCGGTCGACGCGGTGACGACGTTGCCGTCGATCACCGGCGCGGCGACGGTGGTCACCGGGCCGTCCCAGACCCGCGCCGTGGGCAAGGCGCGCAGGGCCGCGGCGTCGTCGTCGGCGACGCCGGCGGCGCGCGCCCAGGCCTGGCCTTCGGCCTGCAGCGCCGCGACCGTCTTGAGCTGGCTGCTGGTGCCGCCGGACTCGGAGATCGCCTTGGCGAACAGCCCGCGCGCCAGCGGCGAGCCCATGAGGAAGTTGACCGAGGACGCGCCGGCGGACTCGCCGACGATGGTCACGTTGGCCGCGTCGCCGCCGAAGGCCGCGATGTTGTCGCGCACCCATTGGAGCGCCGCGATCTGGTCCAGCAGCCCGAAATCGGCCACCGGACGGCCGCCCTGCTCGCGCGCCAGCGCCGGGTGGGCGAACACGCCGAAGCGCCCCAGGCGATAGTTCAGCGTGACCAGCACCACGCCCTGGCGCGCCAGCGCCGCGCCGTCGAAGCTGGGAAACGAGCCCGCGCCCATGATGAACGCGCCGCCGTGGATCCAGACCATCACCGGCAGCGTCGCCGCCGGCGCGGCGGCGGGCTTCCACACGTTCAGGGTGAGGCAGTCCTCGCTGGTGCGGTTGACGAAGCCGGGGCCGGGCGGCGACTGCATGGGTTCCTGCACGCAGTCCGGCCCGAAGCGGCTCGCATCGCGGACCGCCGTCCACGACGGCGCCGCGGCCGGCGCGCGCCAGCGCCGCTCGCCGACCGGCGGCGCCGCGTATGGCAACCCGAGGAAGCTCGCCACGCCCGCCGTGAGCACGCCCTGCACCGGGCCTTGCCGGATCTGCGCCATCGCCGCCGCGGACGCTGCCGGGGACGCCGACGGCGCGGCGTGAACGGCGCCGGCCACAGCCAGGCCGGCGAACAGAACGAGACTCTTCATGCGGGCATCACTTTCGCGTTTCGCGCCGGCGCCGGGGCGGCGTGCGCCGTGGCGAGGGATGTTGGCACGCCGCCCCAGACGGCGAATTGCATGGCGGCGCATGGCCACTTGCCCCGGCGCCGCCATGGCGCGCCACGGCGGCCCCGCATGCCCCGCGGCCGACCGCCAGGCCCGCGCGCCGGCACCGCTACTCGAAGAGGATCTCGAGCAGCGAATCCGCCACGGCGCGCAGGCGCTTGGGATCGTCCGGGTAGACGCGCTCGAGCACGACGATTCCGCGCGTGACGGCGAGCACGAGTCGCGCCGCTTTCGCGGGCGACAGCGCGAGCCGGGCCGACTTGTCCGGTACGCACAGGCGCTCGTGCACGACGCCCTCGAGCTGGTCCAGCAAGCCGGCGACGGCGCCGCGGATCGGCTCCTCGACGACTTCGCCGCCGAACACGGTCTTGGTGCTCAGGCAGCCGCGCGCCGGTTCGCCGTCCAGCAGCCAGTCGACGATGAAGGCGAAGAAGCTGTTCAGCGAGGACTTCAAGGTGGGGCGCGCCAGCGCTTCGCGCGCCTTCGCGAGGTAGCGCTGGCCATGGATCTCGAACGCGCGCAGGAACAGCGCGTCCTTGCTGCCATAGGCGTTGTACAGCGAGCCGCGCTGCACGCCGGTGGCCTGCGCGAGGTCGTTCATCGAGGTCTCGGCGTAGCCCTTGCGCCAGAACAACGCGATCGACTTCTCGAACGCGTCCTGCTCGTCGAACTGACGCACGCCTGCCATGCCGCACTTCCCGCCGCTTGTATCGAAGACCCGAATTCCACCCTTCTTTGACATGGCTGTCAAGATTGCCTACATTGCCAATCTTGACAGTGTCGTCAAAGATAAGCCGATGCGAGGCCGCTCGCGCCCGGCCAAGGAATGCCCCATGTCGATCGCCCGAGATGCCGTGAATGAACCCGCCGCGCCGCGCGTCGCCGCCTGGCGCACCATCCTCGCCGGCCTGTCGGCCAGCCTGGTGGGCATCGGGCTCGCGCGCTTCGGCTACACGCCGCTCATCCCGCCGCTGATCCAGGCGCACTGGTTCGCGCCGGGCGACGTCATCAGCCTCGGCGCGGCCAACCTCGCGGGCTACCTGGTGGGCGCCATCCTCGGGCGGCCCGTCGCCGCGCGACTGGGCAATGCCCATGCCCTGCGCGCGATGATGGCGGTCGTCACCCTGTCCTTCGTCGCCTGCGCGTTCCCGCTGTCGGTGGGCTGGTTCTTCCTGTGGCGCTTCGTCTCGGGCGTGGGCGGCGGGATGATCATGGTGCTGGTCGCGGCGACGCTGCTGCCGCACGTGCCGCAGGCGCGGCGCGGCATCACCAGCGGCGCGATCTTCCTCGGCCTCGGGCTCGGCATCGCCGGCTCGGGCACGCTCGTGCCGCTGCTGCTGGAGCTCGGCCTGCGCGCGACCTGGATCGGCCTCGCGCTGGTCTGCGCCGCATTCACCGCGGCGAGCTGGTTCGCCTGGCCGGGCGCCAACGCGCACCCGCAAGGCGCCCCGGACACGCATGGCGCGCAGCCCGCCGTTCCCGCGCGCGCGATGGCCGCGTTCTATGCGCAGTACGGGCTGATGGCCGTCGGCCTGGTGCCGGCAATGGTGTTCCTGGTCGACTTCGTCACCCGCGGCCTGCACGCGGGAACCCACATGGGGGCGCTGTTCTGGGTGCTGTACGGCGTTGGTGCCATCGTCGGTCCGCCGCTCTACGGCCTGCTCGGCGACCGCGTCGGCGTGCGGCCCGCGCTGCGCGCCGTGCTGGGCCTGCAGGCCCTCGCGATGCTGGGCCTGTACGCCCTGCAGGCGCCGTTTGCACTGGCTGTCGCGGCCGTCGTCGTGGGCAGCTTTCCGCCGGGCATCGTCCCGCTGGTGCTCGCCCGCGTCCATGAGCTCGAGCCGCACAGCGCCGCGCGCCAGAACGCGACCTGGAGCCGCGCGACCACCGTCTTCGCCGCCGCGCAGGCCCTCTCCGGCTACGCGTATTCGGCGCTGTTCAGCGCGAGCCACGGCGACCACCGGCTGCTGTTCCTGGTCGCCGCGTTCGCCATCCTGGCGAGCCTGGCGGCCGATTTCGTCGTGCTGACCGGACGCGCGCAACGGCAGGACGCGGCCCGGGCCCTGGCGTGAACGAGTGTTCGGCGGGCGCGGGGCCAGCCGGGATCCCCGCCGCCCCCGTCGAGAGATCGCGCCGCTCGCCGGCCCGCCGCGCGCTGTCACTAAGCTGAATACCCCCTGCCGCATCGTCGTTCCCGGCACCGCCGCCCGCCGCGCCGCTGCTAAGCTGGCCGCCCCGCGGAAGAGACGAACAAAGGACTCCCATGCTCGCAAGGACTTGGCTCACGGCCCTGGGCCCGCTGGTCGCCGCGCTGGCGCTGCCGGCCCAGGCCCAGCAACCGCCGCAGACCGTCAAGGTGACCCCGCTGGGCGGCATCGCCGGCGAGTTCTGCCCGCAGGACCGCGCGCTGGTGTTCGAGGACCCGAACGGCACGCGCGTGCTCTACGACCCCGGCCGCACCGTGGCCGGAGCCGCCGATCCGCGCCTTGGCCGCATCGACATCGTCCTCGTCAGCCACCTGCACGGCGACCACGTGGGCGACCGCCACAACGCGGCGCCCGACGCGGGCAGTTGCGACAAGCCCGACATCTCGGTCTCGGCGCTGCCCGCCTCCAACGCGGTCGAGATCGCGCTGGCCAAGAAGTCCCGCATCGTCACCGGCAGCGAGATGCCGCCCTTCTTCGCCGCCCGGCTCAAGGCGGGCGGTGGCGACCCTGCAAACGCGTTGCTGGCGCGCTTCGGCGGCAGCGTCACGGTGGGCGGCGTGCGCATCGCCACCGTCGCCGCGCTGCACAGCAACGGCGTCGACCCGGACTTCATCGGCGGCGACCTCGGCAAGGCGATGAAGGCCGCGGGCATCGCCGGCGACGTCGGCCCGGCCACCGGCTACGTGCTGCGCTTCAGCAACGGGCTGGTGGCCTACCTGTCGGGCGACACCGGCATCGTCGCCGACCAGGCGCTGGTCGTGCGCGACTACTACCACGCCCGGCTGGCCGTGATGAACATGGGCGACGGCTTCACTACCGGCCCGGCCGAGGCCGCCTACGTGATCAACGAGCTGGTCCGGCCGGCCTCGGTCATCCCCTCGCACGCCAACGAGGTCGGCACCGTCGGCGGCAAGCTGCGGCCGGGCAGCCGGACCGAGGCCTTCGTCAAGGCGGTGACCGTTCCCGTGCACGTGCCGCTCTCGGGCAGGACGATGGAGTACGACGCCGCCGGGGTCTGCACGGCGGGCTGCTGAAGCGCCGCCCGCGCGGGAGCTCGGCGCAGGCTCGACCCTCGACGCTCGACGCCCGACGCGAAGGCGCGCAGGCGCCGCCGGGCCGGCGCCTGCGCCAGCCCGCGCACGGTGCGCGCACGGTGGGCGCGCCGCGCTGCGCGCGTGAGGCCGCGGGCGCCAGGACGCCGGCCGCCGCATGGCACACTGGCGCCCTCGCCCTCGCACAACGAACCGCCATGCAGCCGCTGCTTCCCGTCACCCGCAACCTGATGATCGCCTGCCTGGCGGTGCTGGTCCTGCAGCACGTCCCGTTGCTGAAGGTGGAAGACTGGTTCGCGCTGTGGCCCATCGTCCCCGGGCTGACCAGCTTCTGGCCGGTCGGTGCCGGCTCGTTCATGCCCTGGCAGCTGATCACCTACGCGTTCCTGCATTCGCCCAACGACCCGACCCACCTGCTGTTCAACATGCTGGGCCTGTACATGTTCGGCACCGAGCTGGAAAGCCTGTGGGGGCCGAAGCGCTACCTGCAGTACCTGGCCGCCAGCGCAGCCGCGGCGGCGCTGGCACAGCTGGCGTTCTCCTTCGTGTTCCAGTCCTACGCGCCGACGATCGGCGCCTCGGGCGCGATCTTCGGCCTGCTGCTGGCCAACGGCATGCTGTTCCCGCACCGCCCGATCGGGCTGTTCATGATCATCCCGACCGACATGCGCACCGCCGTGATCGTGTTCGGCGTGCTGGAGCTGCTGTTCGGCGTCTATTCCGGCGGCGGCGGCATGGTGGCGCACTTCGCCCACCTGGGCGGCATGGTCGGCGGCTACCTGATGCTGCTGTGGTGGCGCCGCCGCCCGCCCTCGCATCGGCGCAAGTCGGCGCCGCTGCGGCGCGTGCACTGATCGCGCGACCGCCGCGCGGCAGTCGGCGCAGGAGTCTGCATTGCCCCGAATTGACCGTCCGTGCCAGCAGGGTGGGCGGTCGGAGCGCTTGCGGCGCTCCGGGCCACCTGCGGCCCGCGCTGTCGCGCAGCAAGTCGGCGCCAATGGGGCGCGGGCATGGCTGCCCCACTTCGAGGAGAACCCATGACTCAATACGCCACCATCGCCGGCAAGGTCGCCTACATTCCGGGCGACGGCATGCCGATCGACATCCCGCTCGGTCGTGTCGAGATCGATCTCGCGCCCGATAGCGCGACGCTCAGCTGGGAGGCGGACAAGGACGTGACAGGGGTCGCGGCGATCCCGCGCCTGACCTTCGACGAGTATGTGAGCGCGGGCAAGATCATCCTGCAAGCCTGATCGCTCGATACGGCAGCCTTGTGAAGCCGCTTCACATTTCGGGCCCGCGCGTTGCCCCCTCCTGGCAAGGCTTGAGAACGTGAATCGCAGGCCTGACCCCGCCTCCCACTCCGACGGGGCCCATTGCAAGCAAGGAGCATCGCATGCAAGACAATCAAGACAAGAACGGCAAGAACGCCCAGCAGGGCAGCAGCACGACCGCGGGCGGCGACAAGAGCCCGCAGCAGAGTCAATCGGGCCAGCAGAACCAGTCCGGCGGCCAGGGCGGCAGGGCAGCGCCGAGCGCGAGTTCGAGCTCTAGCCAGCAGGGTGCCGCAGCCGGCGGCCAGGACCAGCACGGCAGCAACATCAAGCCGGGCCAGCAGAACCAGTCCGGCCGCAGTGGCCAGGCGGGCGCCGACTCGTCCTCCACGAAGCAGCCGTCGCAGCACGGCAGCGACCCCAAGAACCGCTGACGCGCGTCCGGGCGCCGGCGACCGGCCGGCCCCGCGCAGCGTCCCGCGCCAGTGGCCGAACCGCGTTCGGCCACTTTTTTCATGGTGACGGCCAATCCGGTGCACCGGTGGTCGCGTCGGCGCCATGGTCGCGCCGACGGCGACCCCGGCCGTTTCCGCCGGGCCAGCGACTGTTGCCAGGAGGCAAGCGCCCCGTCACGGCGCCCCGGCGGCAATGCTGGACAGCGCAGTCCCGGCATGGCCGTGGCGCAACGCCGATGTCACCCGTGTTCGGTACGATCGCAACGATTTGACGGCACGACTTTCCGATGCCGCGCCTGCGAACCTGGACCAACGCGATGACCTCTCTGCCCCGCCCCTCCAAGACCGTGCCATGGCTTGTCGCCCTGCTCGCGGGCTGCGCCCAGCCGGGCGCCGTCGGCGTCGCGTGGGACCGCAAGGCCGCCCCGCCCACGATCGCCCCGCTGGTGGTCGACGGCCGCTGCACGCTCGTGGTGTCGGGGACGGCCAACTTCGGCAGCGACGCCATCGGCCGCATCGCGCTGGATGTCTACGAAGGCATCGCCCAGATCAACCTCGTCGCCGCCCGTCCCGACGCGCACAGTTCGTCGACCTTCCACGTCGTCGTGCCGATCGAGGAACAGCACGTCGACGTGATCTACATCGGCCAGCCGCGCTTCCCGATCTGGGAGCGTGCCGCGGGCGGCAGGACCTGCGCCCCGTGACGCCGATTCGGCAGCGGGCCGAGCTCGCGCCGCCGCTGGAGCGCTGACCGGCTCGTCGGCGCGGCGTGCGTGAGCGCGGGCCCGGCGACGAACCGCGCCTGGCGGCCGGCGCAACCGCAAAAACGGCGACCGCCGCCGCCAGGCGGCCGGTCAGCCGAAACGCCGCGGATCGAACGGCGCCAGGTCCACTTCCGGCGCGACGCCCGCGAGCAGCTGCGCGACCAGCCGGCCCGTGCGCGCCGAGCCGCACAGGCCGACGTGGCCATGGCCGAAGGCCAGCACGATGTCGGCGCTGGCGCGCGCCGGCCCGATGCAGGGCAGTCCGTCGGGCAGGCTCGG
>Ga0302323_100003554_pt1 | contig 12673 bp, 11 predicted proteins | sample Fen_T0_3_FD_201950 | JGI IMG/M metagenome (GOLD analysis project Ga0302323, IMG submission 201950) | Peat permafrost microbial communities from Stordalen Mire near Abisko, Sweden - Fen_T0_3 | ecosystem: Environmental > Terrestrial > Soil > Wetlands > Permafrost | place: Sweden: Abisko... | reverse complement strand
ATGGCTGCGTCCACCTCGCGCTTCAGCAGATCCTTCACTACGGGATCGTCGATGCACGCGCGTGCCGCAGCGCGGTCGACGCCATTCCTGCCTGCGACATCCGCGGCGACGTCGGGATTGGAGATATCGAGTCCGTCGTGGAAGAACGCGGCGTACAGTACGAGTGCCAGCCGCGTCGCCAGCGCCGGGTCCCGCACCTTCGCCCACAACACGATTCGCGACGGCGCCTGCGACGCGATCGGGAATACCGGCGGCATGTGGAACGGAATGCCGTGGAAGCGCGCGCTACGTTCGAAGTCACGCCGCGAATAGTCGCCCTTGATCGGGATCTGTGTGAGCGGCGCCATGCCGGTCTGCTTGAACACGACGCCCAGCAGCATCGGGCGCCAGTTGACGGTGCGCCCGTATTTCGCCGCCAGCGCGTCGATCTTCTGCGCCGCCATGTAGCCGTACGGCGACGAGAAGTCGAAATAGAAATCGATGACCTTGCCCATAATCACCCGCAGATGGCGCGGCCGATCACCAGCCGCTGGATGTCGCTGGTGCCCTCGTAGATCTGGCAGACGCGCACGTCGCGATAGATGCGCTCGACGGGAAAGTCGGCCATGTAGCCGTAGCCGCCGTGAATCTGGATGGCATCCGAACAGACGCGCTCGGCCATCTCCGAGGCGAACAGCTTGGCCATCGACGCTTCCTTGAGGCACGGCAATCCGGCATCGCGCATGGCTGCAGCATGCCAGATCAGCTGCCGCGCGGCCTCGATCTGCACCGCCATGTCGGCGAGACGGAAATTCACCGCCTGGTGCTCGGCGATGGGCTTGCCGAAGCTCACTCGCTCACGCGCATAGGCGACCGCGGCCTCGAACGCTGCGCGCGCCATGCCCACGGCCTGTGCCGCGATGCCGATGCGCCCGGCCTCGAGATTCGACAGCGCGATCCGATAGCCGGCACCCTCCGCGCCCAGCAGGTTCGCCGCCGGCACTTCGCAATCCTCGAACACGATCTGGGCCGTGTCCGATGCGCGCTGGCCCAGCTTGTCCTCGACGCGGGACACGACATAGCCTGGCGTCGTCGCGTCGACGATGAAACCCGAAATGCCTTTCTTCCCCGCCGCCTTGTCCGTCACCGCGAACACGACGGCGACATCGGCATTGGCACCGGTCGTGATGAACTGTTTCACGCCGTTCAGCACGTACATTTCACCACGGCGTTCGGCGCGCGTGGCAATGGCGCCGGCATCGGAGCCGACCTGCGGCTCGGTCAGACAGAAGCAACCCAGCCATTCGCCACGCGCCAGCGGCTTCAAGTATTTCTCCTTCTGCGCGTCCGTGCCGTAGGCGTTGATCGGCCCGCACACGACCGAGTTCTGCACGCTGACGATCGTCGACGTCGCACCGTCGCCGGCAGCGATTTCCTCCAGCGCCACCGCGAGCGACACATAATCCATTCCGGCGCCACCCCAACGGTCCGGGACGACCATGCCCAGCGCGCCCAGCTGCCCGAGCGCGCGCAACTCGTCGCGCGGGAAATGCGACTCGCGATCCCAGCGCGCCGCGTTCGGCGCAAGTTCTCCCTGCGCGAACGCGCGCATCGTGTCGCGGACGAGCACTTGTTCCTCGGTCAGCAGCATGGTGGCTTGCGCAAATTGCCGCGCTTCATCGCCGCGCGTCGAGTGCCAGCTTGACGGCGATGGCGCCGAAGACGCCGCCCAGCACCCAGCGCTGTGCGGTGACCCACGCCGGGCGTGTCGCCAGCCAGCGCGCGACGCGCGCGGCGGCCAGCACGAACATGAGGTCGCCGGCGAACGCGATCACGATCTGCACGGCCGCCAGGATCAGTGACTGGACGAGCACGCTGCCGCGCGCCGGGTCGACGAACTGCGGAAAAAGTGCCAGGTAGAACAGCGCGACCTTCGGGTTGAGGATGCTGGTAAGCACTCCGGTGCGGAACAGCACGAACGGCGCCACCGGTGGCAGGTCGCGCCGCGCGAAGAGGCCGCCGCTGCCGTGCGGGCGTACCACGTCCCATGCGAGCCAGAGCAGGTAGGCAGCGCCTACCCAGCGCACGACGTCGAACAGCACCGGGACCGCGACGAACACCGCGGTGAGGCCGAGCGCCGTGCCCACGGCGTAGAACAGAAGTCCGCTGGTCGTGCCGGCGAGCGACACGATGCCCGCGGTCCGCCCCTGGCACAGCGTGCGCGAGATCAGGTACATGAGGTTCGGCCCCGGCGTCAGGGCCAGCATGACCGATGCCACCGCATAGAGCGCAAGGCTGTCGAGCGGAATCATCGTTGTTCCATCCCGGATCGTTGCGTGGCGGCGCCGTCAGGCCAGCTCGATGCCGATCGCCGTCGCTTCGCCGCCACCGATGCACAATGCGGCGACACCGCGCTTCTTCCCATGCTTGCGCAGCGCGCCCAGCAGCGTGACGATGATTCGCGCGCCCGACGCGCCGACCGGGTGGCCGAGCGCCGTGGCGCCGCCATGGACGTTCACCCGGTCGTGCGGCAGATCGTGTTCCTTCATGGCCGCCATCGTCACCACCGCGAACGCCTCGTTGATCTCGAAGAGGTCGACGTCACGCGACGTCCAGCCCGTCTTCGCATAGAGCTTCTCGATCGCGCCGATGGGCGCGGTCGAGAACCACGCCGGCTCCTGCGCGTGCGTCGCGTGCGCGACGATCACCGCCAGTGGCTTCAATCCGCGCCGCTCGGCCTCGGAACGCTTCATTAGTACCAAGGCGGCGGCGCCGTCGGAGATCGAACTCGAATTGGCCGCCGTCACGGTGCCGTCCTTGCGGAACGCGGGCTTGAGGCCGGGGATCTTGTCCGGCGACGCCTTCGCTGGCTGCTCGTCTTTGTCGATTACGACATCGCCCTTGCGTCCGGTGACGGTGACCGGCGCGATTTCCCACGCGAACGTGCCGTCGTTGTTGGCGGCGAGCGCACGCGACAGCGACGTGAGCGCGAAATGGTCCTGCGCTTCGCGTGTGAACGTGTATTTCGCCGCGCAATCCTCGGCGAACGAGCCCATCAGGCGCCCCTTTTCATAGGCGTCCTCGAGACCATCCAGGAACATATGGTCGAACACCTGCTGGTGTCCCATGCGGTAGCCGGCGCGCGCCTTCGGCATCAGGTACGGTGCGTTGGTCATGCTCTCCATGCCGCCGGCGACGACGACGTCGGCCGAACCGGCCACGATGATGTCGTGCGCCAGCATCGTGGCCTTCATCGCCGAGCCGCACATCTTGGACAGCGTCGTGCAATTGACGGAGATCGGCAGCCCCGCCTTGAGCGCGGCCTGCCGCGCGGGCGCCTGCCCCTGCCCGGCCATCAGGCAGTTGCCGAAGAGCAGCTCCTGCACGTCGCCGGGCCCAACACCGGCGCGCTCCACCGCGGCCTTGACCGCCACCGCGCCCAGGTCGCTCGCCGAGAGCGACGCGAAATCGCCCTGGAAACCGCCCATCGGCGTGCGGGCCGCGCCCACGATCACGATCGGATCATTCTGCATGTCGACTTCTCCTGGCTATCCGGTTCCGGTCTCGCGCCGCGGCCGCGCCACCAGTTCGCCGCTGCAATTCGGGCAGCGGCCCTTCATGGCATCGGCGCACACCGCGCAGAACGTGCATTCGTAGCTGCAGATGCGCGCGGCCGCGGAATCCGCCGGCAGCGGCGCCGCGCACTTCTCGCAGGCAGGCTTCAACGCCAGCGCCATCGTCACTTCGTCTCGTTGAACAGTTCACGGCCGATCAGCATCCGGCGAATCTCCGACGTGCCTGCGCCGATCTCGTACAGCTTCGCATCGCGCCACAGCCGTCCCGTCGGATATTCGTTGATGTAGCCATTGCCGCCCAGCGCCTGGATCGCCTCGCCGGCCATCCACGTCGCCTTCTCCGCCGCATAGAGTATCGCGCCGGCCGCATCCTTGCGCGTCGTCGCGCCGCGGTCGCAGGCCTGCGCGACGGCATAGACATAGGCCTTGCACGCCATCATCGTCGAATACATGTCGGCAACCTTGCCCTGCATCAGCTGGAACTCGCCGATCGGCTGCCCGAACTGCTGCCGCTCGTGGACATACGGCAGCACCGCGTCCATGCACGCCGCCATGATGCCGACCGGCCCCGCCGCGAGCACGGCGCGCTCGTAGTCGAGTCCGCTCATCAGCACGTTCACGCCGCGGCCCTCCTGGCCCAGGATGTTCTCGGCCGGGACTTCGCAATCCTGGAACACGAGCTCGCAGGTGTTCGATCCGCGCATGCCCAACTTGTCCAGCTTCTGCGCGGTGGAAAACCCTTTCATGCCCTTCTCGATCAGGAACGCGGTGATGCCCTTCGGCCCGGCCTGCGCGTCGGTCTTCGCATAGACGACGAGCGTGTCCGCCTCCGGCCCGTTGGTGATCCACATCTTGTTCCCGTTGAGCACATAGCGCCCGCCGGCGCCGCTCACTTTGCGGTCCGCGCGCAGGCGCATCGACACGACGTCCGAACCCGAACCTGGCTCGCTCATCGCCAGCGCGCCGACGTTCTCGCCGCTGATCAGCTTCGGCAGGTAGCGCCGCTTCTGCGCCTCGCTGCCGTTGCGCCGGATCTGGTTGACGCACAGGTTCGAATGCGCGCCGTAGGACAGGCCGACCGCGGCCGAAGCGCGCGAGATCTCCTCCATCGCCACGACGTGCGCGAGATAGCCCATGGCCGTGCCGCCATACTCCTCCTCGACGGTGATGCCGAGCAGCCCCAGGTCGCCCATCTTTCGCCAGAGATCGGCAGGAAAGAGGTTGGCCTGATCGATGGCCGCGGCGCGCGGCGCGATCTCGTCTGCGGCGAACTGCTGCACGGTCGCGCGCAGCATGTCGATCGTCTCGCCGTGGTGGAAGTCGAGGGCGGGAAAGTTGAGCATCGTCTATCCTCTTTTCGCTACGGATCCGGCTTGCCGTGCATCACGATCAGCGTCTGCTGCATCAGCGCCACCAGCGTACGCTGCCCACCCTTGTCCGCGTGAACCTCGCCGCGGGTAATCACGAGCGTGCGGCCCGGCTTGACCACGAATCCTTCCGCTACCAGCCGGTCGCCGGTCGCGGGGGCCAGCAGGTTCAGCTTGAACTCCACCGTCAGCACAGAACTGTCGGCCGGGAACAACGTGAAGCCCGCGAAGCCGCCGGCGGAGTCCACGAGCGTCGCCACGATGCCCGCGTGCACGTAGCCGTGCTGCTGCAGGATCTCGGCATGGGGTTGGATCGCGATCGCGCAGTATCCGGGGGCGAGCTCGGTCATTTCTGCGCCGATCAGCGCCATGGCTGCCTGGCGGGCAAAGCTCGCGCGGACGCGTTGCGCGTAGTCCGGATCCTTGGCGACGAAAACTGGAGCTGTCATGGTTGCTGACATCCTCGGCAATCGGCTATCGTGTATGACGTTTACGTAAACGTCAACCGCCTCGGGTCCCCGGCGGCCGCGGAACCGGTCGACGAGCGGGGGACTCGGCCGTGGCACGCCCGCCTGCCCGCGCCACGGCACCCTCGTCCTTCAGCCGCCGCCGGCATTCCCGCTCGACACCGTCGATTTCCGCCAGCACCGCGTCGATATCATCCTTCTGCTGCAGCAGTCGCGCGCGGCGGTCGGCCAGCAGGTCGAGGAACTTGGCGAGCTGCGCCCGTTCGTTGCGGGCGATTTCGTAGAGATCCAGCAGTTCGGCGATCTCGGCCAACGCAAGCCCAAGCCGCTTGCCGCGCAGCACCAGCTTTAACCGCACGCGCTCGCGTTCGCCATAGACGCGTGCCCTTCCCTGCCGGGCGGGGGCGATCAGGCCCTCGTCCTCATAGAAGCGGATCGCACGCGTCGTCAGCGCGAATTCGCGGGCGAGCTCGGAAATCGTGTAAGTCGACTCGTGGACTGCCGGCTTGGGGTTGGCACTTCGGGCTGAAGACATGGGTCGACGGCTGAATGGCGTTTGGCGGAACCGCAAACGGGGAAAGGCGAAACCCTCAGGGCACGATACCATATTGGATTGCCCCGCCCCGCCGCCATGAACGCCCCGCACGCACCCAGCCTCGACTATCCTTTCGCCGCATCCCCGGCGCCCGGCGAGGCATGCACGGTGGCGCCTGGCGTGCTGTGGATCAGGATGCCGCTGCCGTTCGCGCTCGACCACATCAACCTGTGGCTGCTCGACGAACCAGGCGGCTGGACGCTGGTGGACTGCGGCTACGGCGACACGACGACGCGCGCGCTGTGGGAGACGCATTTCGCGACGTCGCTCGCGGGCCGACCCATCGCGAGGATCATCGCGACTCACTTCCACCCCGACCACCTGGGCAATGCGCGCTGGCTCGCCGAGCGCTTCGGCTGCTCCGTTGTCATGACGCAAGCCGAATTCCTGACCGCGCACGCGGTGCTGGGGCAGCGCACCGCTTATTCGCACGCGGATGTCTGCGCGCTGTTCGCGGCACACGGCATGCCGCCCGAATTCGTCGCGGTGCTGGCCGCCCGCGGCAGTACCTACCATCGCGGCGTGCCCGATGTTCCTGAGCGATTCGACGGTATCCAGGACGGCGATGAAGTCGTCGCCGGTGGCACGCCCTGGCGCGTCATCTGCGGTCACGGACATTCCCCGGACCACGCGTCGCTGCATTCCGCCGCGCGCGGACTCTTGATCTCCGGCGACATGCTGTTGCCGCGCATCAGCACCAACGTGAGCGTCGCGCCCGCCGAACCGGACGGCGACCCGCTGGCGCGATTCCTGGCCTCCATCGCGGCGACGGCGGCGCTGCCGTCCGCGACGCTGGTGCTGCCCTCGCACGGCCTGCCCTTTCGAGGACTGGCGTTGCGCGTCGCGCAGCTGCAGGCGCATCACGCCGAGCGCCTGGCTGAACTCGACGACGCGGTCGCCGCGGCGAAGGACCCGGTCAGCGCGTCGGACCTGGTGCCCGTCCTGTTCCGGCGGGAACTGGACGTGCAGCAACGCTATTTCGCCATGGGCGAGGCCATCGCCCACCTGAACCACCTGTGGCATGGCGGTCGCATCAGGCGTACCGTTGCGGCCGACGGTGCCATCCGCTTCATCCACTGAATCTTCCCAGCCAGACCAACCACGAGAATCGCGATGTCCACATTTGTCTCTGAATCGAAGCCTCCCTACGACCCCATCGCCCTGGCCGAATCGCTGGCCTCCGCCGCGGAAAAAAGCGCCAAGATGATCGGCGACTTCGCCGCACGCAATGCCGGCAAGGGCCATGCCGTCCCGTCCGATGAACTTGGCCTGGGCAAGGCGTTCATGGAAGTCGCCGCGCAGATGCTCGCGAACCCGGCGCGGCTCGCCGAGTCGCAGATGAACCTGTGGTGGGACTACATGAACCTGTGGCAAGGGTCGATGCTGAAGCTGATGGGCGGCGCCATGGAACCGGTCGCCATTCCCGCGCAGGGCGACAAGCGCTTCAAGCACGAGGACTGGCACGAGCATTTCCTGTTCGACTACATCAAGCAGAGCTACCTCATCACGTCGCGCTGGCTGCACGACGAAGTGGCGAACGTCGAGGGCCTGGACGAGCACACCAAGAAGAAGGTCAATTTCTTCACGCGCCAGTACATCGACGCGCTCGCGCCGTCGAACTTCGCGCTGACCAATCCCGAGGTGTACCGCGAGACGATCGCGTCGGGCGGCCAGAACCTCGTCAAGGGCCTGCACAACCTTCTGGACGACATCGAGCGCGGCAACGGCAAGCTCAAGATTTCGATGACGGACACCAAGGCCTTCGAACTCGGCGTCAACATTGCCACCACGCCGGGCAAGGTGGTATTCCAGAACGATCTGATGCAGCTGATCCAGTACGAGCCTTCGACGAAGAAGCAGTGGAAGCGCCCATTGCTCGTCATTCCGCCATGGATCAACAAGTACTACATCCTCGACCTGCGCGAGAAGAACTCGTTCCTGCGCTGGGCCGCAGGCGAGGGCCTGACGGTTTTCGTCATCTCGTGGGTGAATCCCGACGAGAAGCTCGCGCACAAGAATTTCGAGGACTACGTGACCGAGGGCCTGCTGGCGGCGCTCGACGCGATCGAAAAGGCCACGGGCGAGAAGGATGTCAACGCGATCGGCTACTGCCTGGGTGGCACGTTGCTGGCCGCCACGCTCGCCTGGCTCGCCGCGAAGAAGCAGAAGCGCATCGCCACCGCCACATTCATGACGTCGCTGATCGACTTCACCGCGGCCGGCGAGCTCGAGGTGTTCATCGACGAGGAGCAGGTCGCCTCGCTCGAGAAGAAGATGAACGAGCGCGGTTACCTCGAAGGCAGCGAGATGGCGGGCACGTTCAACATGCTGCGCGCCAACGATCTCATCTGGTCGTTCGTCATCAACAACTACCTGCTGGGCCGCGACCCGTTCCCGTTCGACCTGCTGCACTGGAACTGCGATTCGACGCGGATGCCCGCGGCGATGCACAGCTTTTACCTGCGCAACCTGTACATGAAGAACCTGCTGACCGTGCCCGGCGGCCTGACGCTGGCCGGCGTGAAGATCGACCTGTCGAAAGTGAGCGTGCCGACGTATTTCGTGTCCGCGATCGAGGATCACATCGCGCCATGGAAGACGACGTACGCCGGGCAGAAGCTGCTGAAGGGCAAGGCAACGTTCGTGCTGTCCGGCTCGGGGCACATCGCCGGCATGGTCAACCCGCCTGCCGCCAACAAATACGGCTTCTGGACGAGCGAAAAGCTGCCCGCGGATCCCGAAGCCTGGTTCGCCGGCGCAAAGCAGAACGAAGGCTCGTGGTGGACCCATTGGCGCAAGTGGGTCGAACCCGAACTCGGTCGCGAAGTTCCGGCGCGCGTTCCGGGCAAGGGCAAGCTCAAGGTCATCGAACCGGCGCCCGGTTCGTACGCGCGCATTCGCGCCGATGGTCGCTGAAGCCGGCATCCTGCAACGCGAGAAACATCCTGAAAGGACCGCAGGCATGAAGCGCATCCCCGTTCGATTGCTTCTCGCCGTCGCGGCGTCTTTCGCCTTCGCGGGGGTCGCGCAGGCGCAATCTCCCTGCAAGGACTGCGGCGTCGTGCAATCGGTCAACGCGAGCCAGCAGCAGGGACAGTCGTCCGGCGTGGGAATGGTTGCCGGCGGAGTGGTAGGCGGCGTCGTCGGCCACCAGATCGGCAGCGGCCGCGGCAACACCGTGGCGACCATTGCGGGCGCGGGTCTTGGCGCCGTGGCCGGAAACCAGATCGAAAAGAACTCCAAGACCAAGACGTCGTGGTCCGTGGCCATCCGGATGGACAATGGCGCACTGCGAACCTTCAACTACAGCAGCCAGCCCGCCGTTGTCCCGGGGGACCGTGTGAAGCTCGTGGATGGCGGCAAGCGGCTCGCGCTCGTCGCCAACTGACGGATAGGGCCCGTCGTCGCCGTACCGGCGCCTATTTGGCGGGAACGTCGCCGGGCGCCCGCGATACCGGCGCCGCCGGTTTGTCCGCCTTGGGAGTTTCGGTGTGCTGTGCGGCCGGCGTTCCGGCAGGTGCGGCGACGGGCGCCGTGTGCGGGACCGGAATCGGTACGCCCGGGTGCGCTGCTGGTGCGGACGCCGCTGGCGCCACGACCACCGGAGCCACGACCACCGGAGCCACAGGCAGCGTCGGGACGGTGCGTTGCTCGCGCTGGGGCAGCGTCGTCGCCCGGGGCGGCGCGTTGCCGCCTTGCGCCGCAGGCGGCGACACGGATATTGGCGGGACTACCGGCGGAATCGTCGCCTGCGGCGCCGGCAGTTGCGGCGCATGCATCCGCACAGGCGCTTGGTTTACGGGTTGGGATGCCGGCTGCGGCACCGCTTGCACGCGCGCGGGCGGCTGAGTGTGAGTACTCACTTGTTGAGCAGGCGTTGACGGTAGCGGCTTAGCGACCGGTGCAGGCGCAACCGGGGTCGAAGGCGCGTTTACGGGCACAACCGCCCGGGGCGGCCGGCCCGGTGCCGCGTACGTGACCGACGCTGCGGGCGGAAGGCCCTTTCCTGGCTTGATCCCGGCACCCTGACGGACGTCGGGACGAATCATCGGTTCAGCGAGCACGGGGGCGCCGGCGAGCGCGCCAACGGGAATAGCCACCCGATGGGACTGTACCGGTTTGCGGCCAATGATGGCCGGCCCTTTAACTGCGGTAATCGCCCCCGGCGTGGTTGCGTTGACATAGCTCCTGGGGGGCGCGTCGGGCTGCGAGCCCGTCACCGCATAGGGCCGGTTGTAGCGCGTCCAGCAAATTTCGGAGCATCCCTTCCAGCGCGGGTGGTAGGCCTCGCCCCAGCCCAGCGGCACCCAGCCGTAGACTGGTCCACCCTGCATGCCCGAATATCGCCAGCCCGGTCCGCCGACCCAGCCGACCAACGCCGGAGCCCACACGGGCCGTTGCACGTACCCGCCAGGACACCAGCCCCAGCGGCCTTGGATGCGAGCCCAGCGTCCATAATGGAACGGCGCGTAGCCCCAGGGCGCCGCGTCGACCCACGTCATGCCCCATGCGCCGACGTCCGTCCAGTATCCGGTGCTGTAGGGCGCCCAGTCCGCCGGCACGCTCGCCGGATACCAGACCGCGCCGTAGTTCGGCGTCGTTTCCCACGCGCCGTAATCGTCCAGGTCGTCCGCGCCGACCATTTGCCGCGAAACCGGTCCATTCGCACGCACGCGGTCGTAGCGCCGGTCGCGATCGGCGCTCCAGACATCGAATCCGTCGGTGGCGATGCCGTTGCGCACCTGCGCAAACTGCGGCGCGGCACCGTCCAGCGTCGCGCTCTGGCCAGGCAGGACCTGCTGCGCGGCGGTTCCTGTGGCGACGACCGCCTCGCCTTCGCGGACCGCCAGCTCCGTGCGTTGCTGGCCCGGCAGGACGTCGATGCGGTACAGGCCCGGGCGGGTGAGTTCGAGCTGGCCGTTCGGCGTGTCGACGCGCGCCGACTCCCCTGGTTCCAGCATGCGCACCCGCAGGATCACGCGGCCCTGCGCGACGTACAGCGTAAAATTGCGATCGTCGAGCCGGGAAATGTGCAGGCTGGTGTCGCCCGCCAGGCGAAGCTGCGCGCCACCCACGTCGATTTCGGCGCGACTTTCGCTTCCCGCCCACAGATTGTCGCCAGCCCCGACCGGATAGTTGAGCCCGATGGCGGTCCACTGTTCGGGTGCATCCTGCGACGCCAGGAACAATTCGCCGCCAACGTCCGCCACGCGTCCGACGCGCGGCACCAGGTCGTCGTCCGCGCGCGCGGAAGAGGGCACCAGGACGGCCCAACCAAGAAGCGCCGACAGCACAGCGAGGACCACGCGCGGGAAACCGCGGCGCGCACCGGAGCGCGAAGGGTTCGGCGGGAGGGGCCGGGTCATCTTTCCAACAACGTGCCTCGAGGAATTGGCGTTGACCGCGTCCAACGGGCGCGCAAGCATGATTTGCGATAAGATTTACATTCTTAGCTGGCCGTTTGAAGCCCGCAGCAATTCCAGCCCATCACCGAGGAGAAACACCATGCGGAAATCCCGTCCGTCGCTCGTCGCCGGCGCCATCGCGCTGGCTCTTTGCACCGGCACCGCGTCCGCGCAATTTTCCGGCACGTACATCTTCGGCGACAGCCTGAGCGACGCCGGCCAGTACGGTTCGCGCTACACCACCAACCCCGGCCTCACCTCTCCGATGTACGTTGGGCAGAACTTTGGCTTCGTGTCGACGCCGTCGTTTCAGGGCGGCAACGACTTCGCGCAGGGCGGCGCCCTCGTTAACGGCCAGCAGACGGGTCTTCCTCCGGGCGTGCCGAACCTGTCGATCGCGCAGCAGGTCAACTCGCTGATCGCCAAGGGTCCGCTCGACCCCAACGCTCTCTACCAGATCCAGGGCGGCGGCAATAATGCTCTAACGCTGGTCCCGCAGTACCTCCAGGGGCAGATCACGCAGGCCCAGTTGCAGGCGGGGCTGGCGCAGGCCGCCGTCGATCTCGCCGCGCAGGTCGGCAAGCTCAACGCCGCCGGCGCACAATACGTCGTCCTGCAAAACCTTCCCGATCTCGGCAAGTCGCCTTACGCGATCTCGCTAGGACAGCAGGCCGCAGTCAGTCAGTTGATCGGGTTGTTCAATTCGACGCTCAATTCTGCCGTCGGTGCGGCGAACTTGCGCGTCATCCAGTTCGACACGTTCAAGCTCACGAACGAAATCGTCGCCAACGCCGCGGCCTTCGGCTTCGTCAACGTAACGCAGCAGGTGTGCACGACGACGAGCTCGTTTGATTGCACGCCGGCAACGCTCAAGGCGCCCAACGGCAACATGACATGGCTCTTTGCGGACGCCGTGCATCCGACCACCGGCGCCCAGTTGCTGATAGCGCAGGCTGTCGAATCGATGATCGAGGGCCCGCAGCAGATGGCGGCACTGGGCGACGCGCCGATGGGCGTGGAGCGCGCCAACTGGCGTGCTATCGACGGCCGCATGATGGCCGGCATCGACCGCCCAGCGACGTCCGAAACTGCCAAGAGATTCCAGGTCTGGGCGTCGTACGACTACGCCGGCGAAGACATCACCGGCACGGGATTGTCCACGAGCGGCAACATCAACACGGTGGCCGTGGGTGGCGACGTGCGCCTGTCGGACAGGCTGCTGGCCGGCCTCGCGTTCACCTACTCCGAGTACAAGGGCGACTGGAGCGACAGCGGCGGCTCGTTC
>Ga0302323_100003553_pt1 | contig 12676 bp, 11 predicted proteins | sample Fen_T0_3_FD_201950 | JGI IMG/M metagenome (GOLD analysis project Ga0302323, IMG submission 201950) | Peat permafrost microbial communities from Stordalen Mire near Abisko, Sweden - Fen_T0_3 | ecosystem: Environmental > Terrestrial > Soil > Wetlands > Permafrost | place: Sweden: Abisko... | reverse complement strand
GACGATGCCGGTGAACAGGTCGACGACTTGATAGAGGGCAAAGTCGCTAATGCTCGTGAAGAGACCGAGGATCAAGGCTGCCACGATCACTACGACCGTGGAATCGCGCAGTTCCTGACGGGTGGGCCAGGTAGCCTTTTTCAATTCGTCGATCATTTCACCGACGAAGATACGGGTGCTGCGGAATGGGTTTTTCATGAGAGGGAAACTTGGCAGGCGCGGAGGGAATCGAACCCCCAACCAACGGTTTTGGAGACCGCTACTCTACCAATTGAGCTACACGCCTGTGTGATATTTTCGCATTTAGACGACGCAGCCGAGGCCCCTGCGGGAGGCCTCGGCGGTCGGGTTTAAAACAGTGTGTACGACCTTATTCGGTGATCTCGGTGATACGACCAGCACCGATTGTGCGACCGCCTTCACGGATGGCGAAGCGTTGGGTCTTCTCCATGGCGATCGGGACGATCAGGTCGATGTCAACGTTGACGTTGTCACCAGGCATAATCATTTCGACGCCCTTCGGGAGGACGACGATACCGGTAACATCGGTTGTGCGGAAGTAGAACTGAGGGCGATAGCCGTTGAAAAATGGCGTATGACGGCCGCCTTCTTCTTTCGTGAGGACGTAGATTTCGGCTTTGGCCTTCTTGTGCGGAGTGATGGACTTCGGAGCGGCGAGAACCTGGCCGCGCTCGATGCCTTCTTTTTCAATACCGCGGAGGAGGATGCCGACGTTGTCACCGGCTTGGCCGCTATCAAGCAGCTTGCGGAACATTTCGATGCCGGTCACGACAGTGGTCGTGGTGTCCTTGAGGCCGACGATTTCAACGGTTTCGTTGATCTTGACGATACCGCGTTCGATACGGCCAGTGGCGACGGTGCCTCGGCCAGTGATCGAGAAGACGTCTTCGACGGACATCAGGAACGGCTTGTCGTGCTCACGAACTGGTTCAGGAATGTCGGTGTCGATCGCGGTCATCAGATCGGTGATCGCTTTTTCGCCTTCGGGTTTACCCTCTAGCGCAGCGGTGGCCGAGCCACGGATGATCGTGGTGGTGTCACCAGGGAATTGGTATTTGGAGAGGAGCTCGCGGATTTCCATCTCGACGAGGTCGAGGAGTTCCGGGTCATCAATGAGGTCGACCTTATTGAGAAACACCACGATCTTCGGCACGCCAACTTGGCGGGCGAGGAGGATGTGCTCACGGGTCTGGGGCATCGGGCCGTCAGCAGCGGAGACAACGAGGATCGCGCCGTCCATCTGCGCAGCGCCGGTGATCATGTTCTTGACGAAGTCGGCGTGTCCTGGGCAATCGACATGCGCGTAGTGACGCTTGTCCGACTGATATTCCACGTGCGCTACCGAAATAGTAACGATCTTGGATGCGTCACGAACTGTGCCGCCCTTGGCGATATCGGCATAGGTCTTAACCTCTGCCAGACCTTTGCGAGCTTGGACCGCGAGGATCGCGGTTGTCAGCGTGGTTTTACCGTGATCGACGTGGCCGATGGTGCCGACGTTGACGTGCGGTTTTGTGCGTTCGAATGTGCCTTTAGCCATGGAGTGTGTGACGTTGTGAGTTAGATGTTGATTGACCTCGTTTTATCGTCGGGAAGTCACCGACGCTCTGACCCTGGAGCCCAGAACCGGAGTCGAACCGGCGACCTCGTCCTTACCAAGGACGTGCTCTGCCAACTGAGCTATCTGGGCAGACCGAGGGATTGGATCAAAAAACATGAAAAAGAGCGAAGAACGTGAAGGTCGCGTTTTCCTCCGTCAACTGAAATTATGCGCAATCACGCAAATTCCTATGGTCCTATGCGCAAGGTGTAAAATCCCGGTGGTAACCGGGCGCCCAGTCGAAACTGTTTCACGATTAATGCACGAAAATAATTATCTATTTCTTCAGATTCAGAGCCGCTAGTCACCGTAGGCTCGCCCACTAGGCCCGCAGCTTCAACTGCAACGACCATTTCCAAGGGTTTCCAATCCATCGCCGCGAATCTATCGATCGGTGGAGCATTGAGCGGGGCGGCGAGCACGATGCGCCCCGTTTTAGCCTGCAGTACTTCAAGATAGGCAAGCCGAGGACTGAGAGGGGCATAGGGATAATTTACGCGCCCGAAGGCAAAAAACGGATGCGGCTCCTCACCGATCTCGATCGCTTGCGCTGGGTTGGCCGGCACCTCAATAGGATCGGGCAGGACGACCTTCATTTCATATTCGGCAAACGTAAGCTTTGGTGGGACAACTTTGAAGACGCTTCCAGGTTCACGACGCAGACCAGCTGGAAGGCCGGGATCACTGTTGTTAATCGCAGTTGGGCGAAAGAGAGGCCTCTCGTCGTAGACCATCTCATCGTCAGCCTCGGCTCGTTTAACCACAAACTGCGACGTACCGGTTTTAGTTGGTTTGCTATCTATTTTCTTGGGCAATCGCACGTGCATGGCGGCGTACACAACCAAGCCGACCACCACAACTGCGACGGCAATAGCAATCCCAAAAGTATTCCCCTGCCCTTTCGGCGCGCTCATGGAGTCGTCGTACCGTCGCCGGATGCTGAAGCCTGCTGCATGGCGATCTGTACAGAACCAAAGCCTGCCGCCTTGGCGGTTTCCGCAACGGTCGTGAAAAATTCCATCGAGGCCCGCGTATCCATTTGAACAAGCAGCGTGGAGCCTGGCGCGCGCTTCACCTGCGTCGCCATCCATTCCTGCAGCTTCGCTGGATTAATAAGGCCCGTGTCACTCCAAATTTCGCCACTGGAATAAATGCTAACACGAACAGATGTGATTCTTGCGTTGGCCACTGCGTCAGGATCAGAGCGCAAACTAAAACCATCGTTCACCGTAAGCCCTGGCGAGAGCACAAAGTGCGAGCCGAATAAACTGAAAAACAACGCAATCAATCCGCCGTTCACAAGGAACAGGAAATCGTAATTGCGCGGCGCTGGCCGCAGCTTCGACAAAAGATCAAGCGGACGCGTGATCACGGGCAGAGATGCTCGGTAAGATTTTCGGTGTAGTCGGCGTCACCGGTGCTGGAGCCGACTTAAGCGCCGCATCGCCATTAGCCGAGCCACCGTCGCGGTAGTCGCTCAGCAGATATTGCATGATTTCGTTGCCGGACCACTCGACGTCGAGGACAATCGAGCGAATCCGTCCGCTCAAAAAATGGTAACCAAGGTGAATGGGGATCGCGACTATGAGGCTGGCCGCGGTCGTAAGTAACGCCTGCCACATGCCGCCCGCTAACGCATGCGCGGTAGCGTATTGGCCACCTTGCATAAAGGCGTGGAAAGTCGAGATCATGCCAAGCAACGTTCCAAGCAAACCGACGAGCGGGGCGATTTGTCCAAGCGCAGCGAGCGATCCCAAACGGCGTTCGAGGGAAGGTATTTCAACCACCGCAGCTTCCTGCACAGCAAAACGCATTGTATCAGCGTCTTCTGCAGCATTCAGGAGAGCCGCTTTAACGACCGAGGGAATCGGGCCAGGAGCTTCTTCGCAAAGGGTAAGTGCTTCAACAATGCGCCGTTTGCTCAGGGCATTTTTGATTCCGTCGATGAATTGTTTCGAACGAATCTGACTGCGGTGTAAAAACAGTGTGCGCTCGATAAATATAACGAGCGCCACGACAGCAACTAGCAGCACGATGATCATCATCGGGCCACCATCGACAAAAAGACTGAAATCAAAAGCAGACATCGGATTGAGTGTGATCTAGCCGGAAAAGGTCATTGGCGTAAACTTCAAATACCAAGGATTGGGTTATGTTGTTTTTACGGGGTTCTTTGTGTACGGAGGGCAGCTAAGCGTTTCTGCGCCAGTGTCACGTAGGGAAGAGCTTTGCGGATTATTTTATCGTAGGCCTCGCGGGCTTCTTCCGGTTTATGCTGCTGTTCGAAGAGGTCGCCCATGTCCAAAAGGGTCTTTGATATCCAGACACGCCCTTTCGATCCGAGTGCCTCGGCTTTGCTATCATCTGGCAATACGCTGGTCAGTAAGCGGCCCCACACTTCGATCGCGGCGGAGCCGTTATTGCGGCGAGAAAGGATGAGGCCGAATTTGTATCCGGCCTCAGCTCGGATATCCGGTGGAGCGCTCTGTAGGTCGAGCAGGCTTTCGTAAATAGTGGCGGCACTTTCTTGATGCGAGGCGTCAGACGCGGCTTGTGCAGCGTGGCAGTCGGCCAAGGCCAACTTGGCGGAAAGCACATCTTGATGCTGGGGAAAATCGTTCACGATCCCCTCGAACATGTTCTGCGCGGCGGGATAATCGTTAGTCTGACGAAGCAGATTGCCCTGTTTAAGCTTCGCATAAAACACCAAGTCGCTCTTCGGGTAATTTTTCGTGAGGCTCTCAAGGATTTTGTAAGCATCAGTCAGGTATTTTTCCACCTGACCACGGCGTTCGGCGTATTGAGCATCCTGATACAGCGCATACGGAGCATAGTCGTTCTTCGGGAAATCGTCGGCAAGTTTGCGCAACAAATTCTGTGCCTCGACGAGCTGGCCCTTGCGCGCGAGTTCCTCGGCCTCGACGAGAAACGAATAAACGGTCGCGTCGGCCCGAGGATATTCAGCGCGGAGTTTGCGGAGGCGCTCAAGCGCGTCGTCCGGCCTTGAGGGCGCGAGCCCGTAATTTGCCTGAGCCTGCAAAAGCATCGTCATGCTCGCAATCTGCGAACGCAGTCCCGCCTCCACGTTTTCCAACGAATCCAAAAGTGTATCGGCCAACGTCAACGTGCGCGCTGGATCACCTGCTCGATATGAAAGATTCGCCCGCAACCACCCCAATTGTGCCTTCAGATCTACAGGGAGTTTTGTGGTGTCGCTGTTTGTCCCCATCAATCGGTTAAGCCGGTCATACGCTTTTACTATTTCACCCGCGGCCTCAAGAGCGCGCGAAAGATTCCACTCGGCTTGCCAGCGATTCACCGAGTCAAAACGCGGATCTAGTGCCATCTGATCGAGCAACGATTGCGCGCGGGCAAAACGATCGCCTTTGCCTTCGTCAGCATTGGCCACTTCGACTTCCGAAACAAGACGTTGAAACATCAGCAGACCCGGCGACACGCCCGTCGGCACTTCGTCAAGCGTCACGGCGTAGGCATCGGCGGCATTGCGGAAATCCGGCGCACTACGCGAACCTAATCCAGCCCTAAACCAAGACTCAGCGACCATCACGCCAAGCTGCGCACGAGTCTCTCCAGCGGGTAAAACCTCACGCGCTTTGGTCGCCTGATTGGCCGCATTGCGGTATCGCCCTAGCTCCCAGAAAGTGCCGGTCAATATACCCCGAGCGAGCCCATTGTATTGAGAACCCGGATACTGCTCCAGCAAGCGATTGGCATCAGTCTCTGAACGAGAGTAATTTTTTTCGCTCAACGCGACTTGCGCGCGAAACAACAACAGATCTTCCAACAACGGATGCTGAGACGGAGCGCTAACCAGTTCGTCGAGTCGGCGGCGAAAATCATCGCGATTCGCTCCTGAGCGCGATGACCGCGCGAGCATCTGCAAAGCGACGCGCTGCTTGGCGCGATCCACGCCCGTAGCAAGCAAAGCGCCTAGAGCATTACGCCCTACCCCATCCCCTGCGCCGCTGATCAAACCCAACAGCAACCGCCATTCATCGCTGGTCGTGCGCTCATCCATCGGCAAAGCCTGTAATTGGCGCTGTAAAATTGATGCCGCTTCGGCCTGTTTACCCAATATCGTTAAACCCACTGCATAGGTATAAACGGCAGCATAGAGCTGACGCCCCGAGTATTTATCTAGCTGTTGTTTAAGTTCTGCAGCTCGTTGCTCAGAAAAATCTCCCAACTGCAGTTTGGCCTTGTTCCATTCCAGAGTGAATTTGGCCCGCTGCAATTCTCCTTCTGACGCGTCAATCGCCTGCTGATAAAATGTGCCTGAATGAGCGAAATCCCGTACCGCATCCGCCAGTTTTCCCTGAACATAATAGTACCAACTCCGATCTGCAGACGACAACTGATCGACTGCAATCGCAGCCACAACTGCGCGAGCATCGCTGTAACGCACTTCTCGCAATGCCACCATAGCCTGCCGCAATTGATAGGCCGACGACGGCAAGCCGATATAGTTTTTCAAAGCTGCTCCCGCCTCGTCTATGCGATCATCTTCCAATAATGCGGTCGCCTGATCAACAATCAGCTTATTGCGCAGTTCGGGTTTCGTGGCCTGGTTGTCGATAAGCCGCTGGTGGAGATCGACCGCAACCGAGGGGAACCCCATTTCGAGCGCGCGTTGGGCCGCGATTTGCATCGCAAATGCACTGGCGGGCGGCGCCTCCAAATTTTTTGGAGCCAAAGGCGCCGGCAGGACGATCTCTTGCGCACGGCCAACACCACTTGTCAGCAGCACAATCAGCGTTAATGTAAATACCTTCAGGCGAAACGAAGAGCGCATGTCTATTTGTACGTTGTGCGGGTAACTCCTCAGACGCAAGCCCGTGGCCGGTTGGAAAATTCGGCCGCAAATGTAATCACTTCCTGCTCGTACGTCGGCCTGAGTTGCGCAAACCTTCCAAGTCGAACCAATCATAATTCTATGAGCCCATTCCTGATCGTCCTCGGCGTACTCGCCGTTATTGTCATCGTCATCGCCTTGTGGGTCACCGGCATCTACAACTCGCTCGTCGCACTCCGCAATCGCTTCAAAAATGCCTTTGCCCAGATCGACGTCCAGCTCAAGCGCCGCTATGACCTAATCCCGAATCTGGTCGAAACCGCCAAAGGCTATCTCAAACATGAGCACGAAACTCTTGAGGCAGTCATCAAGGCCCGCAATATCGCCGCCGCCGCCGCTCAGTCCGCCGCGGCCAATCCTGCTGACGCGAATGCGATGCGCGGCCTTGGAAACGCTGAAGCTGGTCTCACGGGTGCGCTCAGCCGCTTGATGGTCGTGTCCGAAGCCTATCCCGAGCTGAAGGCGAACCAGAATATGATGCAGCTTACCGAGGAGCTTACCTCGACCGAAAACAAAATCTCCTTCGCGCGCCAGGCCTACAACGACTCCGTGATGACCTACAATACGACTCGCGAGACGTTCCCCAACGTGATTTTTGCCGGCATGTTTGGTTTCCTGCCAGCCGAACTGTTCAAAATCGACGACCCGGCCGAGCGCAACGCGCCGCAGGTAAAGTTCACTTAAGTCTCCCATAGCGGACTCCTCGTTTTTTGTCCGGAGGATGCGTGAGCTTAACACTCATCCTCTACAAAATCTCACTATTACGCCCATGCTCAACACCACTGCGTTTACTCTCACTGGCTATAGTATCGTCAAGGAACTTGGCACTGTTCGCGGTATCGTTGTGCGATCACGCTCGGTCATCGGCAACATCGGCGCCAGTTTGCAGACTCTGTTTGGCGGTGACATTACGTTGTACACCGAACTCTGCGAACGTGCGCGTCAGGACGCCTTTGAGCGGATGTGTCGTCACGCAACCGAACTAGGCGCTAACGCCATTATCGGCCTCCGCTATGATGCCACTGAAATTGCGGCAGGCGTAACCGAGGTTCTTTGTTACGGTACCGCTGTGAATGTGGTCTCCCTGCCTGGTTCGACGGGCTGAAATTTGTAGTATCTAAACTTTCGTAGACGCCAAAATCCCGATGGACTTCTTCGAGGCACAAGCTCGCGCGCACAAAAGGACCAAACGGCTCGTGGTACTCTTTGTTGCAGCCGTACTCGCCACGATCGCGACAACCTATCTCGCCATCGTCTTAATTATCGGGAATCTCCCCAGCCGCGGCTCGCATCAGCGCCATCGCGCCGACTACTATTACGAAGAACCGGCCATTCAGACTGAGACAAATCTCTGGGATCCCCAGCTTTTCGCGCTCGTCGCGGGAGGAACGTTAATCGTTGTCGTGGGCGCCATGTTGTTCAAAACGGCGCAGCTGCGCAGTGGCGGTCCAGCAGTTGCTGAGATGGTCGGAGGTCGTCCTGTTGATCCACAAACCACCGATCTGAAGGAAAAACGACTGCTCAATATTGTCGAGGAAATGGCCATCGCGTCCGGGATTCCCGTCCCCGTCGTTTACGTGTTGGACGACGAAGCAGGTCTCAATGCCTTCGCTGCCGGGCTCACCACGAGTGACGCGGTTGTTGCAGTGACACGCGGTACGCTGGAGAAGCTTAACCGTGATGAACTGCAAGGAGTCATCGCCCACGAATTCAGCCATATTCTGAATGGCGATATGCGTCTGAACATTCGGTTAGTGTCCGCGCTATTTGGTATCTTTTTTATAACGATTATCGGACGCGGTCTGCTGCAGACTTTACGTTTCACAGGCGGCAATCGGAATAAACGCGATGGCCGCATTGTAGTTGTGATCCTCGCCGTGGGAGTCGCTCTCGTCATCATCGGTACGATCGGTTATTTTTTCGGCCGATTGATCCAAGCTGCTGTTTCACGTCAGCGCGAATTCCTTGCAGATGCCTCAGCCGTGCAATTCACCCGCAATCCCAGCGGCATCACAGGCGCACTCAAAAAGATTGGGGGATTTGCCCTTGGCAGCCGCATCGCCAACGCCAACGGCACCGCGATCGGTCATTTCTTTTTCGCCGAAGGCATGCGGTCGAATTTCCTCGGATTGCTCGCAACACATCCGCCCCTCGATGTTCGTATCCGCGCAATCGACCCGCAATTCGACGGTAAATATATCGAGCCTACTGAAACGATCGACGTATCTAAAGAGAGTTTTGTTTCTGCCGGGCTGGTCCAGCCGCCCAAACCTCAGCGAACCAGCCTGCCCCGCGCTGGGGCCGCGCCTCTTGGCGCCGCCATCGCGCTCGCATCGATTGGTACACTCACACCGGAACAAGTTTCTAATGCACAAACTCTGATCGATGAAATTCCCGTTCGACTCCGCCAGGCGGCGCGCACGTCTGGCGAAGCATCAGCCCTCATTTTCGGACTGCTTCTGGACGACAAAGCCGAAGTCCGAGCACAGCAGCTCACGGCGATAAACACAGAAGTTTCCGCCGCGCTGCAAGCACTTATCGAACCACTCGCATCCCTAAAACCTGCTCACAAGCTGCCGCTCTGCCAGCTGGCTCTTCCCGGATTGCGCGAATTACCTGACTCCGCGCTTGGAGATTTTTTTGCGACAATTAAGGTTCTTATCGAGGCAGACGGGCATATTTCCACCTTCGAGTTCGCTCTGCAAAAACTCCTTTATCGTCAACTCGTACTAAGCCACGCGCCCAAGCTCTCGCTCGGCGCACAGGTTTATTCTTTTCAGGCGATGCGCGAACCGATCCTGGTCGTCCTCTCCGCTTTGGCTCACGCTTCGTCAGAAGACCTCGATGAGGCTGAGCGCGCTTTCCGGGCTGGCCTCAGTCATTTGAAAAATTTGGAAGGCGCCCCTGAGTTGCTCTCTCCTGAGGCCTGCAGCCCTGAACAGCTGGATCCCGCGCTCGACAAACTCGCGATTGCCGCAAGCCCGATCAAACAGCGACTGCTCCTAGCTTGCGCGCAAGCCGCGGGTGCTGACGGCCAGTTGCGTATTGCCGAAGCCGAACTGCTGCGCGCCTTTGCCGCCTGCCTCGATTGCCCTATGCCTCCCATCGCACTCGGCGCCGAGGCAAACTAATTTTTTACCCTTCTGTTGTATAGCGGTAGCGGCTGTTTACCCAAAACGCTCGGTTCCGTCCTTCCAGCACCTGTCTGGATAGGCATCGAACGTCAAAGCCTGGTGAAAATCCCACACCTGTCGCTACTTGCCTCGACTCCCTCTTTGTCCATGCACACGTTATCGCCAGCCCTTCCACGCTTATGAATTCACTCGGTTTTGCGTATTTGGTGGCCTATATCCTCATCTACTTCGGAGTTGTCGGTGGTATATGGATTTGGCGGGTCAAGCGGCGCTGCGAGCGCTCGCCCGTCGTAGAAAAGCTCTTGCGCATGCCCGGCGAAGGCCAGCGGCGCAAACTTTTCGCCTTCGACGACCTCCTGTTGCTTCATCTCACCGGCACGGCACTGATCCCACTGCTGCTCATGGTGATTGGCCTTTGGATCATCAGCAGTGTTTCCAATCCTTATCAAACACTAGGGTTGATCATCTTGCTCGCTCTGTTGGCGGTGGCGCTCTACTTCGCTGCGCAATGGCTGATTAAGATCCTCGATGAACGCTATGATTACCGCATCGGGTACTTCGGCGAACGTGAGGTTGGCGAGGCAGTCGATGCTCTGCGCGCAAAAGGTTTTCAGATCTTTCACAACGTGCCGGCGAGCGAAGCCCAGCCAATCTTCCATCTCGACCACGTAATTGTTGGCTCTACGGGCATATTTACTATCCAGACGAAAGCCCGCACCCGCGGGACGCCTCGGCCTGGTTTCGCAGAACACAAGATCATCTTCGACGGCCAGAAACTCGTTTATCCTTGGGGTGACGACTTTCAAGGTCTCGAGTTTGCCCGCGATCGCGCCATTTGGCTCGAAAGTTGGATTGCGCAAATTCTGGGCCGCCAAGTGCCTGTGCAGCCAATCCTCGTTTTTCCAGGTTGGTGGGTCGAGGAACATGCGATCAACACGGTTCGCGTGCTCAACCCAAAGCAGATCGCCGCAGTCGTTAATCGCAACACGCCCATGCTCACCGAAGAGCAGGTCGAGCAGGTCACAAAACAGCTCGAAGCCCGCTGCCGCGACGTCGATTTCTAGCCACTGAGTTGTTTAGGGGAATATCACGAGCCGGCGCTGCAAATGAGCACGCCAGCTCGCGTTTTTTTGGAATTCCATCTGACGTTGCAACATGACGCTCGCAGAACGGCATCAACGCCTCATCGAAGACCTCAGCCTCATTCCCGACCGCCACGAACGCCTCGCGGTCATCGTTGACCGCACGCGCAAACTCACGCCCTTCGCAATATCCGAACGCACTACCAGCCACCGCGTCGCGGGCTGTCAATCTGCGGTCTGGTTGATCGGCGAACTTCGTCCTGACGGCACGCTGCGCCTACGCTGCGACGCCGATTCGCCCATGGTTAAGGGCCTTGTTCACCTCCTCTGCGAGGCTTATTCGGACGCCACACCCGCAGAAATAACCGCGACCCTTCCCGCGTTCCTCGACACGCTCGATCTTCTCCGCGACCTCTCGCCAACTCGTCGCAACGGCCTGCTTGCCGTCCATGCTCGCATCCGCGAATTAGCGCGCGGCGCGCTCGCAGCGCAAAATATAGCATAAACTTGCCGCGTTAAACGCCGTTCTCACGTGCGCTTTTGATCCTCCCGACGAGCAAGCTTCCAGACAATTCGCCTCACCCGTTATGCCTCTCGCCTACCACGACGCGCACAACCATCTGCAAGACGACTGGCTAGCGCCGCATCTCGATCAAATCGCAGACCAACTCACCGCCATCGGACTGCGCAAGGCTGTAGTCAACGGCACCTGCGAAGACGACTGGCCTCGCGTATCCGAACTTTCACGACGCTTTCCTTGGGTCGTCCCCAGCTTCGGGCTGCATCCTTGGGACGTCGGTAATCGCTCGCCCGCCTGGCTGGAAAAACTTTCTGACGCTCTCGCCCCTGATTCTCACGCCGGCGTAGGAGAGATCGGCCTCGACCGTTGGATTCTCGAACGCGCTCGGCCCGACGATCCGCGCCTAGCAGGTTTGCGCCGCGCACCGCTTGACGAGCAAACCCAGGTTTTTATAGCGCAACTACAACTAGCCGCCAAGGACAACCGCCCTGCTACCATTCACTGCCTTGATGCTTGGGGCACGCTGTCGGATGTTCTCCGCACTACCGCTCTGCCTGCCCGTGGCTTCCTGCTCCACGCCTACTCGGGTCCAGCCGAGATGATCCGCGGCTTCGCTGATTGCGGCGCGTATTTTTCCTTCAATGGATCATTCCTTGAAGACCGCCACGCTCGTCGCCGCGATGTATTCAAACTCGTTCCTCGCGAGCGCCTGCTCATTGAAACCGACGCGCCAGCAATGCCGCTTCCCCAGCCATGGCGCACCTATAAACTTCCGCCATCACCCACCGGGCAAACGATCAACCATCCAGGAAATATAGAAGCTACTTACGCTGGCCTAGCCGCTCTCCTAGGTATCAGCATTGAGCAACTTTCTGCTGTTATGGCTGAGAACTTCGCTCGCCTTTTTCAGTGATATTTTGTCTCAACGTTTGCGCCTACTCACCGTCCCGATTCGCGCTGTTCGGCTAGTTTGAACATCTCGCTACCGGCAAGCAAGAACGCGCCTACCGCGAAAACCTCACTGTTCTGTGGATCGAACTTCTTCGGATCAGCTCCAACGGGTTGAGCGTGCGTAAGTTTGCCTTGTGGTGTCACGCAGCTCAGTAACCCTTGCCATGCTTTGACAGCAGCAGGTTCATATTTCTCGCGCGGCAAAATCCCTTCGTTCACGCCCCAAGCAAAAGCGTAACAATAAAACCCGCTGCCGCTGGTCTCCGGTATCGGGTAGTTTTCCGCATCGAGCAGGCTGCTGCGCCAGAGCCCATCGCTCTGCTGGCAGGCGAGCAACGCCTCGCACATCTCGCGGAACTGCTGCTCGAAACGCGGACGCGACGGATGATCGGCCGGCAGATACTGCATAACGCGCACCAAACCGCCCATCACCCAACCATCGCCCCTACTCCAAAAGATTTTGCGGCCATTCGCCTCGCGCAGATTGAAGTAGGT
>Ga0302323_100003552_pt1 | contig 12677 bp, 10 predicted proteins | sample Fen_T0_3_FD_201950 | JGI IMG/M metagenome (GOLD analysis project Ga0302323, IMG submission 201950) | Peat permafrost microbial communities from Stordalen Mire near Abisko, Sweden - Fen_T0_3 | ecosystem: Environmental > Terrestrial > Soil > Wetlands > Permafrost | place: Sweden: Abisko... | reverse complement strand
CTGCCGGCCCCCCGCACCTCTGCCCCGGCCCCCCGCCCGGGATCACCTTTTTTTGGGGGTCTCTCTGGGGGCCCCCGGCCCCCCAAACATCGACCCAGAGCGCGTTCTGGGGTCGGGGCTCGTTCGGGGTGAGGTCCGTTAGGCGCGGGTGAGGGTGACGGCGACCGTGACGTCGCCGACGGCGAGCTGCGCGGGGTCGCCGTCGAGGTCGGTCGCCACCGACAGCGACGTGGCCAGCACCTCGCCGGCGATCCAGTCGGCGTGCGCGTCGACCGCGGCCAGGAAGGCCGGGTCGGTGGCGCCGAGCACCACGGTGACGCGGTCGGCGATGTCGAGGCCCACCGCCTTGCGGTGGTCGTTGAGCGAGCGCACCAGCTCGCGGGCGACGCCCTCGCCGCGCAGCTCGTCGTCGAGCTCGAGGTCGAGCGCCACGGCCCAGCCCTGGTCCTCGGCGAGCGCGAACGACTCGTGGCGCGTGGCGCGCACCTCGACCTCGTCGGCGGCGAGGCGCTCGCCGCCGACCTCGACCCAGCCCTCGGCCTCGAGCCGGCGCTGGAGCTCGTTGCCGTCGGCCGCGGCCAGCGCTTGCTTGATCTCGTTGACGCGTGGTCCGAGGCGCGGGCCGAGCTTCTTGAAGTTGGGCACCACCGTCCACGTGAGCAGCCCCGACAGCGTGTCGACGTCTTCGAGCACCTTGACGTTGAGCTCGGTGGCGATCTCGGCGCGCACGTCGTCGTCGAGCTCCGCCCCGGGGTGCAGCAGCAGTGCCCGGCGCAGCGGCTGACGGGTCTTGATCGCGGCGTCGGTGCGGGCGGCGCGACCGAGGCCGACCAGGCGACGGGTGGCCTCCATGCGGGAGGCGAGCGCGGGGTCGGCCACGCCGATCGGCAGGGGCCAGTCGGCCAGGTGCACCGACTCGGGCGCGTCGGCGAGGGGCGCGGCGAGCACCGCCCACAGCTCGTCGGCGAGGAACGGGCAGAACGGCGCGAGCAGCTGCGCCACGGTGAGCAGGCAGCGGTGCAGGGTGGCGTGGGCGACCGGGTCGGCCTGCTTCCAGAAGCGGGGCCGGCTGCGGCGCACGTACCAGTTGGACAGGTCGTCGACGAAGGCCGCGAGCCGGGTGGACGCGGCCAGCGCGTCGAACCCCTCGAGCGCGACGGTGACGGTGGCGACGGTGTCGTCGAGCTCACCCAGCACCCAGCGGTCGAGCACGTGCTCGGCGGGCGGCAGCGAGCCGTCGGCTGCCGGCTCCCACCCGTCGAGGTCGGCGTAGGTGGCGAAGAAGCTGAAGCAGTTCCACAGCGTGAGCAGGGTGTGGCGGGTGGTCTCGCGGATGCCCTCGTCGAAGACGCGGCGCGGCGCCCACGGCTGCCCGGCGGAGAAGAAGTACCACCGCAGGGCATCTGCGCCGTGCTCGGCGAACACCACCCACGGGTCGACGATGTTGCCCTTCGACTTGGACATCTTCTGGCCGTCGGCGTCGACGATGTGGCCGAGGCAGATGACGTCGCGGTACGGCGTGGAGCCGAACACCAGCGTGTTCACCGCGAGCAGCGAGTAGAACCAGCCGCGCGTCTGGTCGATGGCCTCGCAGATGAAGTCGGCCGGGAAGGCCTCGGCGAAGGTGTCGGCGCCCTCGAACGGGTGGTGGCGCTGCGCCGACGGCATGGCGCCCGAGTCGAACCAGGCGTCGAGCACCGGGGCGAGGCGCGTGGCGGTGGCCTCGCAGCCGTCCTCGGGGCAGGGGAAGGTGATGTCGTCGACGAACGGACGGTGGAGGTCGAGCGCCGAGAGGTCGGATCCCGCCAGCTCGGCCAGCTGCGCGACGGACCCGACGCACGTGTCGTGGCGCTCGGTGCAGCGCCAGATGGGTAGCGGCGTACCCCAGTAGCGGTCGCGCGACAGCGCCCAGTCGACGTTGCCCTCGAGCCACTTGCCGAAGCGGCCGTGCTTGATGTGCTCGGGGTGCCAGGTGATGCGCTCGTTCTGCTCGAGCAGGTCGTCGCGCCGGTCGGCCGTGCGGGCGAACCAGGAGGTCTTCGCCCAGTAGATGAGCGGCGTGCCGCAGCGCCAGCAGTGGGGGTAGGAGTGCACGTAGGGCTGCTCGGCCACGAGCAGCCCGCGGGCGTCGAGGTCGGCGATGAGGTCGCGGTCGGCGTCCTTGACGAAGCGGCCCTCGTAGGGGGCGACGCTGGCGTCGAACGAGGCGGTGGCGTCGACCGGGTTGAGGACGGGGAGGCCCTCGGCCCGGCCGACCAGCGCGTCGTCCTCGCCGAAGGCGGGCGCCAGGTGCACGATGCCCGAGCCGTCGTCGGTGCTGACGAAGTCGCCCGCGACCACCCGCCACCCGTCGGCACCGGCCGGGGGGGTGAGCAGGTCGAACGGGCGCTGGTAGCGGGTGCCCACCAGCTCGGCGCCCCGCAGGCGGGTGACCACCTCGGCGTCGGGAAAGCGCCGGGCCCGGGCGGCGTCGGCCAGGAGCAGGTCGCGGCCCTCGGGCACGCCCCCCACGCCGGCGCGCAGCCGCACGTACTCGATGTCGGCGCCGATCGCCGCCCCCACGTTCGACACGAGCGTCCACGGCGTGGTGGTCCACACCAGCAGGTCGGCGCCCTCGGCGGGCGCCGCGCCCGAGGTGACGGGGAAGCGGACGTAGACCGACGGGTCCTCGACGTCGCGGTAGCCCTGGGCGACCTCGTGCGACGAGAGCGCGGTGCCGCAGCGACCGCAGTAGGGGACGACGCGGTGGCCCTCGTAGAGCAGGCCGTGGTCCCACATCTGCTTGAGCAGCCACCACACCGACTCGACGTAGTCGTTGTCGAGCGTCCAGTACGCGTCGGCCGTGTCGATCCAGACGCCGGAGCGGACCGTGAGCGAGGTCCAGTCCTCGACGTAGCGGTGCACCGAGTCGCGGCAGCGCTGGTTGAACTCGGCGATGCCGTAGGCCTCGATCTCGTGCTTGGAGTGCAGACCGAGCGCCTTCTCGACCTCGAGCTCGACGGGCAGGCCGTGGCAGTCCCAGCCCCCCTTGCGCGGCACCCGGCGGCCCCGCATGGTCTGGAACCGGGGGTAGAGGTCCTTGAACGCCCGCGCCCACACGTGGTGGAGGCCCGGCTTGCCGTTCGCCGTGGGCGGCCCCTCGTAGAAGACCCAGGGCTCGCCGTCCTTGCGGTGCTCGCGGACGCGGGCCGGGAGGTCGGTGGCGCGCCAGCGGTCGAGCGCGCGGTCTTCGAGCGCGACGAGGTCGAACTGCGGATCGACGGGGCCAAAAGGCATCGGGTCAGCCTACGGGGCCGGGCCCACCGCGGCGGCCAACGGATTCGGTGGTGGGCTGCCGCAGGGCCCGCCGCGTCATCTTGACCTCCGGGTCAGGCGTGCCTACACTCCGCGCCCTTTACGACGTGGGTGGACAGGAGCGAGCCTCATGGCACGAACGACCAAGGCGGCGCCCGCGCCTGCCAAGAAGGCAGCGAAGGCTCCCGCACGGAAGGCCGTGCCCGCCAAGAAGGTCGCGGTGGCCAAGAAGGCGGCCACCCCGGTGAAGAAGGCGGCCCCGGCCAAGAAGGCCGCGCCCGCCAAGAAGGCCCCCGCGGCCAGCAAGGCGCCGGCCAAGAAGGCGGCGCCCGCCAAGAAGGCCCCCGCGGCCACCAAGGCGCCGGCGAAGAAGGCCGCGCCCGCCGTCAAGGCCGCGCCGGTCAAGGCCGAGCCGAAGAAGGTCAAGCCGTCGTTCAACGCCAAGTTCCTGGCCCAGCAGGAGAAGGCGCTCTACGAGGAGCGGGCCACCTACACCAAGCAGTTCGAGTCGCTAAGGGCCGAGGCGGCCTCGCTCGTCGACGACTTCGAGTCGGGCGACGTGCAGTTCGACGAGGAGTCGGGCGAGGGCGACACCATCAACATCGAGCGCGAGCGCGACCTGGCCCTGTCCGAGGGTGCCCGGCACCAGATCGGCGAGATCGACCACGCGCTGGGCAAGTTCGCCCTCGGCACCTACGGCATCTGCGAGATCTCGGGCGACAAGATCCCCGAGGAGCGCCTCGAGGCCATCCCGTGGGCGCGGGAGCGGGTGGAGTACAAGACGGGCGGGTTCACCCGACGCTGACCGCGTCGCCCTCCGCGCCGGTGACCCGCACCCTCTCCGCTCGTCGGTCCGACCTCACCGTCGCGCTCATCGCGGCGGTGGTGGTCATCGTCGACCAGCTCTCCAAGTCGTGGGCCGAGCACGCGCTCCAGACCCGCACCATCCACGTGGCGTGGACGCTCCAGTTCGCCCTCGCGCACAACACCGGCGCGGCCTTCAGCCTCCTGTCGGGGCGCGGCGCGGGCCCGGCGATCGCTCTGCTGGCGGTCATCGTCGTGGTGGTGCTGGCCCGTTCGAGCCGGTCGCTGCGCACCCCCCTCGGCACCGTCGCCGTGGGCCTGGTCCTGGGCGGCGCGCTCGGGAACCTCTGCGACCGCGTGTTCCGCTCCCACAACGGCTTCCTGCAGGGCGGCGTCGTCGACTTCATCGACTTCCAGTGGTGGCCCGTGTTCAACGTCGCCGACGCCTGCATCGTGGTCGGCGCCATCACGTTGGGTGCGGTGGCCGTGTTCACCCACGAGCCATGAGGTACGACGAGGTCGTCCCCGCGGCCCTCGCCGGCGAGCGCCTCGACCGTCTCGTGGCGATGGTGGTCGGCTGCAGCCGGGCGCAGGCGGCGGTGCTCGTCGACGACGGCGCGGTGACCGTGGGGGGCGAGGTGTGCACCTCGCGCTCGGTGAAGCTGGCCGAGGGCGACGAGGTGGTGATCGAGGCGGCCGGGGCGGTCGCCGATGTGGCGCTCGCAGGTGACCCGTCGGTGCCGGTGAACGTGGTCTACGAGGACGACGACGTGATCGTGGTCGACAAGCCTGCCGACCTGGTGGTCCACCCGGGTGCGGGCAACGACACCGGCACGCTCGTGCAGGGCCTGCTCGCCCGGTACCCCGAGATCGCCGCCGTGGGCCAGCCCGACCGTCCCGGCATCGTCCACCGCCTCGACCGCGGCACGTCGGGCCTGTTGGTGGTGGCCCGCTCGCAGCCGGCCTACGAGGCCCTCGTCGCAGCCCTGTCGACGCACGAGGTGGAGCGCGAGTACAAGGCGCTGGTGTGGGGCCACCCGGAGGCCACCAGCGGCCTGGTCGACGCCCCCATCGGCCGGTCCACCCGCGAGCCCACCCGCATGGCGGTGTCGAACCGCGGTCGCGAGGCGCGCACCCGCTACGACGTCGAGGCCACCTACGACGAGCCCGTCCCCGTGGCGCTGCTCACGTGCCGGCTCGAGACCGGCCGCACGCACCAGATCCGGGTGCACCTGCAGGCCATCGGGCACCCCGTGGTGGGCGACTCACGCTACGACGGGCTGCGCGAGGCCATCCCCCTGCGGCGCCCCTTCCTGCACGCCGCACGCCTGGCGTTCGCCCACCCGGTGACGGGCGAGCCGATGTCGTTCACGTCGCCGCTCACGCCCGACCTCGAGGCGGTGCTGGCCACCCTCCGCTGAGCGCCACACCCCTTTGGCGTGCTCAGGTGCACCGTGGCGGTGCAGGCACGCACGCCGAGACCCGAGACGGGGTGGGGGTCAGACGGGGGAGGGCCAGGCGGCCTTGCCCTGGGCGATGCGGGCGATGTCGGCCAGCGTCGAGGCCTCGAGGAGCAGGCGCATCTGCTCGCCGACGTCGGCCCAGATGGCCAGCAGCACGCACTGCCCCTCGTGGTCGCAGGCGCCGTTGGCGTGCGGCTCGCCGAAGTCGCCCACCACGATGGGGCCGTCGACCGCGCTCACGATCTGGGCCAGGGTGATCTCCTCGGCCGGTCGGGCCAGCACGTAGCCGCCGCCGACACCCCGCTTGGAGCGCACCAGCCCGGCGCCCTTGAGGGCCAGCAGGATCTGCTCGAGGTAGGGCTGGGGCAGGCCGGTGCGGTCGGCGATGTCGCGCACCGACGTGGGGCTGCTGTTCTCGGCGTGGAGCGTGAGCGACAGGAGGGCCCGACACGCATAGTCACCTCGGGTCGAGACCTTCATGCCACCATGTTACGGCCCGACCGGTAGGTTGACCGTCCCAGCAGATGGAGAGGACCGGCGTGGAGGACCAACCAGACCTTCCCGACTACGCCGGTGCCTGCATCAGCAACGTCGTCCCCGCGCTGCTCGAACCGCCGGCCGACACCCCGTCGTGGCTGCCCGCGGTGGCGGCCGACGCCAGCCAGGTGGTGCTGCTCGTCCTCGACGGGCTCGGCTGGGACCAGCTTCAGGAGCGCCGCCACATCGCCCCCACGCTGGCCGCCATGGCCGGGGGCTTCATCCACACCGTGGCCCCGTCGACCACGGCCGCGGCGCTCACCAGCATCGCCACCGGGCTGCCTCCGGGCGAGCACGGGGTCATCGGCTACCGCGTGGCCGTCGGCACCGACGTGCTGAACATCCTGCGCTGGACCACGGCCAACGGCGACCAGCGGCGCACCATCGTGCCCGAGGAGCTCCAGAAGAACGAGCCGTTCCTGGGGCACCGCCCGCCCGCCACCACCCGGGCCGACTTCGCGGGCTCGGGCTTCACGCGCGCCCACCTGCGCGGGGTGCGCCACCACGGCTACCGGGTCACCTCCACCATGCTCGTCGACGTGCGCAACCTGCTGCGTGCGGGCGAGCCGTTCGTCTACTCGTACTACGAGGGCATCGACAAGGTCGCCCACGAGTACGGCCTGGGCGAGCACTACGACGCCGAGCTGGCCTACGCCGACCGCCTGGTGGGCGACCTCATCGCCCAGCTCCCGCCGGGCGCGGCGCTGGTGGTCACCGCCGACCACGGTCAGGTCGAGGTGGGCGACAACATCGTCGAGCTGCACCGCGACGTCACCGGTCACGTGGCCTTCCAGTCGGGCGAGGGGCGCTTCCGGTGGCTCCACGCCCGCGCGGGGCGCACCACGGCCCTGCTCGAGGCCGCCCGGGCGTGCCACGGGAGCCAGGCCTGGGTCCACTCGCGCGACGAGCTGATCGACGCGGGCTGGTTCGGCCCGGTCGTCACGGGCGACGCCCAGCGCCGGCTGGGCGACGTGGCGCTCGTCGCGCGCGGCACGCTGTCGTTCTTCGACCCTCACGACTCCGGTCCGTTCAAGCTCATCGGGCGCCACGGCTCGCTCACCCCGGCCGAGATGCGTGTGCCGCTCGTCGCCGCCGGTGGCTGACCGCCGTCCGGGCGCTAGCTTCGCCACGGTGCCCGCCGGACCCGCAGCCCAGGAGCTCTGACATGACCGATCCCACCACCAGGACCGACGACGAGTCCGCGGCCATCCGTCACGGGGAGATCGTCAACGTGGGGGGCGACGGCGCCGCGGCTCCTGTCGAGGAGGAGCACCGCGAGTCGGTCGACGAGCCGGCCAAGCTGATGCGCATCGGGTCGATGATCAAGCAGCTCCTCGACGAGGTGCGCACCCTCGAGCTCGACGAGCCCGCCCGCGACCGGCTCCGGGTCATCTACGACACCTCGGTGCGCGAGCTGGGCACCGCGCTCTCGCCCGACCTGCGCGACGAGCTCGGGCGCCTGGCACTGCCCTTCGGCGACGACGAGCACCCCAGCGACGCCGAGCTGCGCATCGCCAAGGCGCAGCTCGTGGGTTGGCTCGAGGGGCTCTTCCACGGCATCCAGGCCACCCTGTTCGCGCAGCAGATGGCGGCCCGCCAGCAGCTCGACGAGATGCGCCACCAGCTCACCGCGGGTCCCGGCGGTCCGGGTCCCGGCGGCCGCCCCGACCTGCCGGACGACCGTCCCGGCACCTACCTCTAGCCCGACCGCGGTGACCGGGGTGGAGGCGTCGGAGGAGCCGGTCGCCGTCGGCGCACCGTTCGCGGCGGCCGTCGTGTCGATCGAGGTCGCGGTGGGCGAGTGGGTGGGCGTCGGCCAGACCGTGGCCGTGCTCGAGTCCATGAAGATGGAGCACCCGGTGGGCGCCACGGTGGCAGGCATCGTGGCGGCCGTGGCCCGCGCGGCGGGCGATGCCCTGCAGCCCGGCGATGCCCTGCTGTCCATCCGCCCCGCCGCCGAGCCTGCCGGCGCCGCCTCCGGGCCCGCCACCGGCACCGCAGAGGTCACGGCAGGCGGCGAGCGCCCCGACGTGGCCGAGGTGCACCGGCGCCACGAGCGCGGCCTCGACGGGGCGCGCCCCGAGGCCGTCGCCAAGCGCCACGGTCGCGGTCAGCGGACCGCTCGGGAGAACATCGCCGACCTGGTCGACGACGGCAGCTTCGTCGAGTACGGCCCGCTGGTCCTGGCGGCGCAGCGGCGGCGCCGGTCGCTCGACGAGCTCATCGACCGCACGCCCGCCGACGGCCTGGTGGGGGGCATCGCGCGGGTCAACGGCGAGGCCTTCGGGCCCGACCGGTCGCGGTGCGTGGTGGCGTCGTACGACTACCTCGTGCTCGCCGGCACGCAGGGCTACCAGAACCACCGCAAGAAGGACCGCCTGTTCGAGCTGGCGTCGGCCGAGCGCCTGCCCGTGGTGCTGTTCGCCGAAGGTGGCGGCGGGCGCCCGGGCGACACCGACACCACGGTGGTGTCGGGGCTCGACTGCCTGGCGTTCAACCTCTTCGGCCGGCTCAGCGCGCTGGTTCCGCTGGTGGGCATCGCCTCGGGGCGCTGCTTCGCCGGCAACGCGGCGCTGCTCGGCTGCTGCGACGTGGTGATCGCCACGGCCGACGCCAACATCGGCATGGGTGGGCCCGCCATGATCGAGGGTGGCGGCCTCGGCGTGTTCCGCCCCGAGGACATCGGCCCCCTCGAGGTGCAGGCGGCCAACGGCGTGGTCGACCTGGCCGTGGCCGACGAGGCCGAGGCGGTGGCCGTGGCCCGGCGCTACCTGTCCTACTTCCAGGGCCGCGTCGACGGGTGGGTGGCCCCCGACCAGGAGGCGCTGCGCAGCCTCGTGCCCGAGAACCGCCGTCAGATCTACGACGTGCGGGCGGTCATCGAAGCGCTCGTCGACCAGGGCTCCGTGCTGGAGCTGCGACGGGGCTTCGCCGCGGGCATGGTCACCGCGCTGGTCCGGGTCGAGGGCCGTCCGCTGGGCCTGGTGGCCAACGACCCCTCGCACCTCGGGGGCGCCATCGACCGCGACGGCGCCGACAAGGCGGCCCGCTTCCTCCAGCTCTGCGACGCGCACGGCCTGCCGGTGGTGTCGCTGTGCGACACGCCGGGCTTCATGGTGGGGCCGGACTCCGAGCAGACGGCCACCGTGCGCCACTTCAGCCGGCTGTTCGTCACCGGCGCCAACCTCCGGGTGCCGCTCGGCGTGGTCATCCTGCGCAAGGCCTACGGGCTCGGCGCCCAGGCCATGGCCGGCGGCTCCTTCAAGGCCCCGCGCTTCGTCGTGGCGTGGCCCACGGGCGAGGTGGGGGGCATGGGGCTCGAAGGGGCCGTCCGCCTGGGCTTCCGGCGCGAGCTCGAGGCCATCGCCGACGACACCGAGCGTGAGCAGGCCTTCGGGGCCATGGTGGCGGCGGCGTACGAGCAGGGCCGGGCGGTGAACGCGGCCTCCGTGTTCGAGCTCGACGACGTGATCGACCCGGTCGACACGCGGCGTTGGATCACCACCGCGCTGGGTGAGGTGCCGGCCGAGCGCGACGGCCCGCCGAAGTCGCGTCCGTTCATCGACACCTGGTGAGCAGGGCCGGAGCGCGTCGTTCACACTCCGGACTCACAGCGGACACGAGCCGGTAGCACCTGCGACCTAGAACCCTGGGAAGCATGGACTGGTCCCGCTATCCCGACGCCGGCTTCTACGACGAGATCGTCTCGGCGGGCGCGCCGCGCCCCGAGCTCGCGGGGTTCGGCCGCTTCCTGAGCGAGGTGTCGATCGACGACCTGCTCGACCGCCAGGAGGCCGCCGAGCTGGCCGTCCGGGCCATGGGCATCACCTTCACGGTCTACGGCGAGCAGGCCAACATCGACCGCGCCTGGCCCTTCGACGTGCTGCCGCGGGTGATCGCCCACGAGGAGTGGCAGCGCACCCAGGCCGGCCTGGCGCAACGTCTGGTGGCGCTCAACCACTTCATCGACGACGTGTACGGCGGGCAGAAGATCATGTCCGACGGCGTGGTGCCGGCCGACCTCATCACGGGCTCGCCCAACTTCCGGCCCGAGTGCGTCGGCGTGTCGCCTCCGTTCGGGGTGTGGGCCCACATCTGCGGCAGCGACCTGGTGCGCGACAGCGACGGCACCCTCTACGTGCTCGAGGACAACCTCCGGGTGCCGTCGGGCGTGTCGTACATGCTCGAGAACCGCCTGGTCACGAAGCGGGTCTTCCCGGAGCTGTTCCGCGACCTCGACATCCACCCCGTCGACGACTACCCCACGCGCCTGCTCGAGGTGCTGTGCTCGCTCTCGCCCCGTCAGGGGGAGCGGCCGACCATCGGCGTGCTCACCCCCGGCGTGCTCAACAGCGCCTACTTCGAGCACGCCTTCCTGGCCCAGCAGATGGGCGTGGAGCTGGTCGAGGGCAGCGACCTCTTCGTCGAGGACGACGTGGTCTACGTGCGCACCATCGACGGCCCGAGCCGCATCGACGTGCTCTACCGCCGCATCGACGACCTCTTCCTCGACCCCGACGAGTTCCGCCCCGACTCGGTGCTCGGGGTGCCCGGCCTGATGCGGGCCTGGCGGGCGGGGAACGTGGGCATCGCCAACGCGCCCGGCGCCGGGGTGGCCGACGACAAGGCCGTCTACAGCTACGTGCCCGCCATGATCCGCTACTACCTGGGCGAGGAGCCGCGGATCCCGAACGTGCCCACGCTGCTGTGCCGCGACGACACCGTGCGCCGGCACGTGCTCGACCGGCTCGAGGAGCACGTGGTGAAGCCCGCCAACGAGTCGGGCGGCTACGGCGTGTTCGTGGGGTCGCAGGCCTCGGCCCTCGAGCGTGACGAGTGCCGGCGCCGCGTCGAGGCCGACCCTACGAACTACATCGCGCAACCTATCCTGCAGCTGTCGACCAGCCCGACGCTGTGCGGCGGCACCCTCGAGCCGCGCCACGTCGACCTGCGGCCCTTCATCCTCACGGGTGAGGAGCAGTACGTCACCCAGGGTGGCCTCACGCGCGTCGCCCTCCAGGCCGGATCGCTCGTGGTGAACAGCTCCCAGGGCGGCGGGAGCAAGGACACCTGGATCCTGGACCCGGCCGTCGAATGAACGAACCCGAAGAGACCCACAAGGAGCCCGCCGTGCTGCTGTCCCGAGTCGCCGAGGCCGTGTACTGGACCGGCCGCTACCTCGAGCGTGCCGAGACCACGGCCCGCATCATCAAGGTGCACACCGAGCTGTACCTCGACCTGCCCAAGTCGGCCGGCATCGGCTGGACCCCCCTGCTGGCCGTCACCGGCAGCGAGGAGGCCTACGGGCTGGCGCACGACGGGGCCGACGAGGACCGCGTGGTGTCGTTCCTGGTGTCGAGCGACGAGAACCCGGGGTCGCTGCTGGCGTCGCTGGCGGCCGCCCGCGAGAACCTGCGGGTGACGCGGGCGGTGTTCCCGCGCGAGACCTGGGAGACCCTCAACGCCCTCTACGTCGACGCCGCCGACACCTGCGCCCACGCCATCTCGCGGCGCACGCGCCTGCGCTGGACCGACGAGGTCGTCGCCGGGTGCCAGCGCATCAGCGGCGCGCTGGCGGGCACCATGAGCCACGACGCCGCCTACAGCTTCCTGCGCCTCGGCTCGCACCTCGAGCGCGCCGACATGACCACCCGGGTGCTCGACGTGCGCGCGGGCATGCCCGACGACGGGCCCGCCCAGCAGGAGCAGCCCTACGCCGACCTGCTCTGGATGAGCGTGCTGCGCTCCCTGGGGGCCCAGCAGATGTACCGTCGCAGCGTGCAGAACCGGGTGTGGGGAGCCGACGTGTTGCGCTTCCTGCTGCGCGACCGCACCTTCCCCCGGTCCTTCCTGCACTGCCTCGACGCCATGGAGCACTGCCTGGGCTTCCTGCCCAACGCCGAGCTCGCCCGGGCCGCGTGCATCGCCGCGGCCCAGCACGTCGAGGGCAGTCGCACCGCCAGCCTGTCGTGGGGCGGCCTCCACGACTACGTCGACGAGCTGCAGCTCGACCTGGTCCGCATCAACGACAGCCTGCGCGACACCTACTTCCACCGTGAGCCCGGCGAGCGCCTCCGGGCCCTCGCCTCGGCGTAGCGCCTCGTCGCCCCCTCGATGACCACCACTGCGGCCCCGGCGGGCTGGCTGTCGTCGTACCAGGCCCCACCCGGCGGGTACGACGAGATGGTGGCGCGCGACGGCCGCGTGCGCGACGCCTGGGCGGGCGTCGCCACCGCGCTCGACGAGATGGGCGTGGCCGAGCTGCGGCAGCGCCACCGCGACGCGGTCCGGCTGCTGCGCAACGACGGCGTCACCTACAACGTCTACGGGCACGGCGTCACCTACGCCTCCGACTGGAGCCTCGACCCCATCCCGCTGCTCATCGGCAGCGGCGAGTGGGCGGCGATCGAGCACGCGGTCACCCAGCGAGCCGAGCTCCTCGACCTGCTGCTGGCCGACCTCTACGGGCGGCGCGAGCTCATCCGCAAGGGCATCATCCCGGTGGAGGTGGTGGCCGGGCACCCCGGCTTCCTGCGCTCGTGCGACCGGGTCGGCCTGCCGGGCGAGCGGCAGCTGCTG
>Ga0302323_100003550_pt1 | contig 12681 bp, 10 predicted proteins | sample Fen_T0_3_FD_201950 | JGI IMG/M metagenome (GOLD analysis project Ga0302323, IMG submission 201950) | Peat permafrost microbial communities from Stordalen Mire near Abisko, Sweden - Fen_T0_3 | ecosystem: Environmental > Terrestrial > Soil > Wetlands > Permafrost | place: Sweden: Abisko... | reverse complement strand
AGCGCGGCTACACAGCTTGGGTATGTTTAAGGATCGCCATATGGTGTCAGTGCGGCAGGAGTAACATCCAAAACCCTTGCGATTTCACTCTTTTTGAGACCAGCTTTTCTCAAAATAAAATATAAATTCTTGCCGTCATCGCTGATATGTCCACCGCTAGTCTTTGCTACCGATAGGATTAAATCAAGAATTTTTTCTTTTTTTTCAAGACGCTCTAGTTCCTTTTGGATTGGGCTCACTGTCATTTTTACACCTTCAAAAAACTTTTAAACTTACTAAATAAGTTTAAAACTTAATTTATTTTTTGTAAAGAAATACGGGGCGCGGGGCGGGTTATTCAACTCGCCCCAAATGTTTGAATCCCGGCGCGATTCCCGGCATGCCGCCGCGTCCAAAACGTTGCGACGGGGTGAATACCCCGTCGCGCTTCGGCCGGACGGTAAGGCTGTCCGGCCCCGGATGGATAGCGTAAGCGGTTGCCCTGCCCGTCAAGGTCTTTCGCGGCATAAAACGACGATCCTCCCGCGTCCCCCCGAAAAAGCCGGGGGGACGCGGGAGGATGGCATTTATTCCACGGAACCTTGACCGCCAGGACAACCACAGGGCCGTGGCACCGTTCACGTTCCGCGGCTGATGCCTGTCCTGGGCTTTGCCGAAGGGCGGTTCGCCGCGCCCACCCCATCCTTATCGGCCGGGCACAAAAAAGCCCGACGGCCTGAACCGTCGGGCTTTTCGTCTCCCGTCCCCCGCGAAACCGCGAGGGAAGGGCCACAAGCCTACTCGCCTTCGATGGCGGCCAGCTTGGTGGCCAGCAGGTCTTCGAGCTGCTCCAGGGCCTTGGAGAAGCCCTTGATGCCTTCGTCCAGCTTGTCGGTCGCCATGCGGTTCTCGGCGTGCAGCCTGTCGAAGGCCGCCTTGTCCACGCCGATCTTCTCGATGTCGAGCGTCGCGGCGACCGCCGGGTCCAGCTTGCGCGGCAGCTCGCCCTCGGTGGCCTCCAGCTCGTGCAGCAGGCCGGGGGAGATGGTCAGCAGGTCGGAGCCGGCCAGCTCGGTGATCTCGCCGATGTTGCGGAAGCTCGCGCCCATGACTTCGGTCTTGTAGCCGAACTTCTTGTAGTAGTTGTAGATCTGGGTCACGGAGACGACGCCGGGGTCTTCGGCAGGCTCGTAATGGCTGATGCCGGTGTCCTTCTTGTACCAGTCGAGGATGCGGCCCACGAACGGCGAGATCAGCGTGATGCCGTTCTCGGCGCAGGCGATGGCCTGGTGGATGCCGAACAGCAGGGTCAGGTTGCAGTGGATGCCTTCCTGCTCCAGCACGGCGGCGGCCTGGATGCCTTCCCAGGTGGAGGCGATCTTGATGAGGATGCGGTTCTTGTCGACGCCGGCGGCCTCATACTGCGCGATGATCTCGCGGCCCTTACTGATGGTGGCCTCGGTGTCGTAGGACAGGCGGGCGTCCACCTCGGTGGAGACGCGGCCGGGGATGATCTCCAGGATCTTCAGGCCGAAGGCGACCGCCAGGCGGTCGAAGGCCAGCGTGACGACATCCTTCTGCGAGGCGTCGGCGCCCAGGGTGGCGCGGGCGCCCTTCAGGGTGTCTTCGACGATGCCCTGGTACTGCGGCTGCAGGGCGGCGGCGGTGATCAGCGAGGGGTTGGTCGTCGCGTCCTGCGGCTTGACCTTTTCGATGGCCTCGATGTCCCCGGTGTCGGCCACGACGACGGTGACCTTGCGGAGTTGTTCGAGCAGGTTTGGCATGGGTGGGCTCCTAAATGGTTGTCTTCGGGGATGTTTGTTGGCCTCGATCCGCTCCCGGTGTTCGGGCCGGGAGGCGCGGCTCGGGGCCGGCGACCGGGGGTCCGCCCTGCGGCAAGGCGTCGCGGGCCCCGCCCGGTAAACCCGCCAAGCATACAGGCACAGGGCCGTGTTTAACAAGGAAAGCCGCCGCCTGGCCGACAAAACGTGGTTTTGCCGAGGGCTTGGCGGGGTTGAAAACCCCGTCACGCTTCGGCCCGGCATTCCAAAATCAGAAATCAGACGAGGAGTTATCGGCTGCGGCGCAAACCGCGTAAGACTCCTCGCGCAAGAGGAATCTTACTGGCGAAAACCAAGCCATCCTCTGGGCAACCTCGGTGAAGCAAGAAGAGATAATCATAGATTTCTCAGAGCGGATGCCTTCGACCGTGCCGGCCTGCGCCCTGGCTGAATTTTGGCCATTGCCCGGATCCCTTGGCGGGCTTGGCCCGGGGGCGATTGTCCATGGAGTTTTCCACAGGAACTGTGGATATCCACAGGGAGGCTGGCCGGGCTTGGCCGGCGCGGCCTTGGGGGGGCTGGAAAGGGAAGAGAAGGGGTGCCGCTTCTCCTGCGGCTTCCGGCGTCAGTCGCAGTACGGGTAGGAGGCCAGGCGGCGCGGCCCATCAAAATCTATTATGACCGGCATGGAAATGAGTTATTTCCAATCGCCGTGATTTCGTGTAAAAAAGAGGCGTGGGAGGCGCGGCGGAACAAGCCCCGCCTCCCGCCCGGTACGGCTTGCTTGGCCGGAACCGGCGCCTGCCGGGCGGGGCTTCCCGCGAGGCAGGAATGAACCCAGAAAGCCTTAAGGGTTTCCCCAAGCGACAAGCGGCTTACACAACTTTATCGAGAGGGCTGGTGCAATGACTACGTCTGAAACATTAGATGGCCTGCTGGGCATGAAGCTCAGCCGCAGGGGCCAGAGGATCGGGGCGGATTTGAAATCGCTGGAATATTTCATGGCGAGCGGCCTGGGCAGCCGCGGAGGCCCCAACAAGGTCTCCAACAAGCTGCGCAGCCGTCCGCAATCCTACCTGGCCAATTCGTTGGAGTACCTGGTGGCGAGCGCCCTGCGCAGCCGCGGCGGGCCCAACAAGATATCCAACAAGCTGAAGCGCAGCCTGGCCTCCTACCTGTACTGCAACTGACGCCGGAAGCCGCAGGGAAGCGGCACCGTGAGCGGCACCCCCCCTTCTCTTTCCAGCCCCCCAAGGCCGCGCCGGCCAAGCCCTACCCGCCTCCCTGTGGATATCCACAGTTCCTGTGGAAAACTCCATGGACAATCGCCCCCGGGCCAAGCCCGCCAAGGGATCCGGGCGATGGCCAAAATTCAGCCAGGGCGCAGGCCGGGGGAGGCGCGAACCCTTTTCCACTGCCCCACTTGCGTCGGATGCACGCCAAAGTCCTGGGCTATTTCATTGACCGTCTTGACACCCCGGATCGCCTCAAGCGCAACCTTCGCCTTGAACTCGCCGCTGAAAACCTTGCGTTTCTTCTCGCTCATCACAATCCCCGTTTCCTCACCGGCTTCCATCTTAAATCACTGTCCGAAAAACGGAGTCCACTATACTAAAAAACCTTCGTTTGCTAGACAATGCGCGGCCCTATGCTTGCTGTCGTTTGGCCTTTGCCTTGCAGAAATTGACGAACGCGCCGGATGGATTTTTGGGTGTTGGTTTCCCCTTCATCCACTCTCGCCATTGCCGTTCGAGTTCGTAAATATCCCAGTTAGGCGCAACCTTCCGCGCCTGTTCATAGGCTGTTGTTGGTAAAAGATACGCACCAGATGACGCGGACGGCGCGGCAGGAAGCGCGGGTTTTTCCGGCGTGGGGTGATAGGTTCTTTCTTCCGTCAACCGTGCGTCGCTTTTGGTCACGATAAACCGCACCCGATCCACTGCGCGGCTTTCTTTGATTTCTTCCATGGTGACGGTGAACCCCGCCGCTTCTGGGTTGTCGTTGATCTGCCTTAGGGCCGGCTCAATGGCTCGGCGCTTAATATCAACCCACCGATTTAGTTTTCCTTCAGGCACTTTCAGCCATTGCCTTAACTGGGGTAACGCCGCATCTAAAACCGGCGTGTTCATATTCGCCACGGATTCAAGCAGCATATAAAGCGTGACGGCATACTTGCCAGACAGACCGATCATGAAATGCAGCCGCAGCCGCGAGAATCGGCAGGGATTCTTAATAACCTCGCCGAGCAAGGCCGGAATCTCAAACCGCAGCCAACCCGTTGCCCGCGCTTCCTTGCTGACGCGGGCATTCATCATATTAGAAATGCCTTCCGCTTTGATTCTCGATCCGTCCGCGCCTTCCGTCCATTCAACGATTGTCCGCGAGAGCCGCCGCGCACTGTCCCAAATCCAACCGGATGACGTATCGCCGCCCAGTTGTTCAAAGATGGCGTTGATTTTGGCTACGCGCATTTCGTGGATTCGGGTTGTGTCCAGATCATCCCAGACCGCCGCCACAAGGAACGCCCACAATTTCCTATCCCGTTCCGTGTAAGGCCCTTCGACCTTGGTAATGATGACGTCATTGGGTAGCGGAACCGTGGCCGGAGCCGCGTCGGATGGCTCCCACGGGTTGCCCGTGGCTTCGACGGCGAGGGGAAGCGCGGGTTGCTTGAGCTTGGTCTTGGGTGTTTTGGGCATGATGTTGGCTTCTCCATGTTCGTTGAATTTGTCACCTTTCGCGGCCCCTCTATATAAGGATCGCGCGCACGGAACACAAGAACACACGGAACATTTAAGAACACAGAGGCCGAGCCTGTGGATAACTCGCAAAACCGGCCTTTCTTGACAGCGACAGGAGGGACTCAGGGGCTTGTGAAAAGAGGTTGTGTCGGCGCTTTGCGCCGACTGTGTTGCATGGCCTTGCGGCCACGCCGGGAAATGCGCCCAAGGGGCGCGGCCTCGAATGCGCCGCAGGGCGGCGCGGTTTGCCAGCGGAGTGAAAGGTTGCGGGTTGGCCAGCCCTGAATCATCGGGCATCGTGGCAGCCGCAGAGGCAGCAAGAGCGGCTTTTTAGGACGCGGGGGAGGGGGGGTTTGCCAAGGGGCGAAGGCCACAGAACGCGGGAGGCATGGCCGCAGCGTCTAGGCCAGTCCTCACGTTTTGTGCATTGGCGCGGTCTTCAAACGTTCCGGTCGGGGTAGCAAACCCCGTCACGCTTCGGTCGGGCAGGTCGGCAAAGTGCTCTAAAAACGGCGGCGTCTCTTGATAGTCCATGGCGATGGGGGATGGCGGTCAAAAGCCTTCCTTAAGCCATTTCGCAACAACCGTTGTCAAGCAAAATCAAGCGGTTCCTTCATGCGATTGCCCTGGGATACCCCGTCGCGCTTCAGCACCATTTCAGTTGCCACCACGCCCCCTGCGGGCCTAAGATTCCACCCACGAAAAAGGGCGCTCCCCGCCAAGAGTCGCGCCCTTCAATCGTTTCGTTTTTAACAAGCCCCCAAAGGAGGAGGCCAGATCATGACCGATGCCCCCTAATCTTTAAGAGGAAACCAGCCAATGCCCAATAATAAACCAGAAACCGCCGCCCCCGGCAACCGTCTCGCGCTGCCGCCCGAAGCACAAAGCCGCCTGAGCCTGTTTGGCCGCGTCGCCGTCAACGCCGACCTCATGCAAGGCCAGCCCTTGCGCTTCCACGAGGGCATGACGCTGGACGATGCCGTCATCATCACCGGGCTGCCCCGCGCGGAGGCCGCCCGCCGCATCCGCGAGATGCAGAGGCAGGACGACCCCAAGCAGTACGCTGCCCGCCACCTGGCCGAGGGGGCGGGCCAAGACCCCGCCGGGCAGGAACCGCAGCCTTGGCCCGCCGAAGCCGTCCACCTGGCGTTTTGGGGCGAGGACTACCGCGCCGCGCCGAACGCCGTTTTCCGCTCCGCGCTGTTTCCGGCTTTGCGTGGGAGAGACAAGGAAAACCGCATTTTTCTTGAAAATGCAGATATTTTTTGTCCGACGGGTTTGGACATCGTATTCACGGGCAAGCAATTCGACCAAAGCGACCTGGACGTTTATCTTGAGCTGCTGAACATGGCCAAGCCCTTTCCCCTAGGCACGCCCATTAGGTTTACGGCTTACGCGCTGTTGAAGGCGTTGGGGCTAAGCACAGGAGGAAGAGAGCGCGCTTGGTTACATGCTGTTTTAATCCGCCTGCGCGGGGGGACCCTGGAAGCCATCGACCACGGCAGGCGCTATTTTGGCGGGTTGATCGAGGGCGGATTCCGCGATGAAATGACCTTGGAATATGAGATCACCATCAACCCGAATTTCGCGGTTTTGTTCGGGGCGGGCATGTTCTCGCAACTCAACCTGGAGACCCGCCGCGCCCTGGGGCGCAACCCGACCGCGAAAGCCTTGCACGCCTATTTTTCCACCCACATCAACCCCGCCGCGCACAGCATCGAGATGCTGTGCAAGATCGCGGGAATCCATGGAAAAAACAAAAAGGCCACCATCCTAAAAGCCTTCGACGCCCTGAAAAGCGCGGGCTTCATGGACTACCAGGCCAGCGGCAATACAATATCGCCGCTGGACATCAGCCACACGCCGAGCCAGAACCGCGCCATCGCCAAGAAAGCCGCCCAGGCATCCAAGGCCGGTGCCCGCCGCCGCAACGCGCCGACCCTGGCGGGCGACCTGCTCCCCCGCCCGCCCTCTCCCAAGGACAAAAAATAGGCACGGCTTTACAAGGGAGGAGGCACGTAGTTACAAGGGAATCAATAGCCTGATTTGTTAATTAAAAACAAAAAGTTGCGTCGTTTTTTCGCATCGATAACCGTATTGTAACCGTTTAAATAACCCTGCCCGCCCTTTCCCGGCTGCTGACATCGGCCCAACGTCAGGGCCATAGGATGCACATCAATTGGGAGGCACACGAAGGATGCGCCCTTCGGCAACGCTCAGGACAGGCTTCGTTCCTCGGCGCATCCTTCCCATGGGTCCTTTGGATAATCAAAAACAATCCCATCAATCCGCGCGCGCGATGCGCCGCGGGGCGATGCCGACAGCGCACCCAAATCGCGGCGGCATCGAAATCTGCCCAAAGCCGGGCACTTTGACGAAAGCCGGCCATTGGAAAAGGTGCGCGATGCGCACCCTTCTATGAGCCCGGCCTTGTCAAGCCCTGGATTCAATTTTTCCCTGGTTTTTATTCCTTGTCCCGCTCGGGACAAATTCTGTTTTATTCGGGCACTGTGGTTTCCTCTTGATGCCCCCTGCGCGGTGCTTCCGCATGCCCACTATCCAGTCCTTCAAGGCAACAACCTTGCCTGCCTTTCAACCCAATAAGCCACCCGATTCGATCCGGTTGCTGAAGTAAAGTAGCGCCGTGCGCCTTCACCTTCTATCCGTGCCGGACTGGGTCCGCACCTGAACCCGCATGCTCTCGCTCGGGTGTTGCAACCGATAGGTGACCGCGCCCCTTCTACAAAAACGACGCTGAGAACATCAGGGTGCGCATCGGGCGCGGTCGGAATCGAACTCTTCATTTTGGCGGTAGTGGTCGTCGGCTGGCCCGGTCGGTCTGGCCGGCGGACGGGGCCGGGTTCGCAACGCCTGGGGTTTGCTGCTGCCGTAAAGCCCCTTTAAGCCTTGGCCGCCTGCTTCAGCGTGGCCCCTTCGGGCACGACCCCAAAGGCGGCATAACGCCACAAGGCAATCGCCAGCCGCCGCGCCAGGGCGACGATGCCGATCCGCCGCATCCGCTTGCCGCCCCCGCCAAACCTCGTTTTGAACCATTGCGCCAGCGCCGATCCGGGCTGGTAACGCAGCCAGAGCCAGGACAGCTCCACCAGCATCGACCGCGCCCGCCGGTTGCCCGCCTTGCTGATCCCTTGCTCCCGTTCGTCCTGGCCGGAGCTGTACGGCGTCGGCGCCAGCCCCAGCACCGCCCCCACTTCCCGCCGGTTGCGGAATTGCCGCCAACCGAAAATCTCGCTGGACAACACCCAGGCCCCGACCAGGCCGATGCCGCACAACCGCATCAAGGCCCCGGCCACCGCCGCGATCCCCGTGCCCTGTTCCTGCTTGACTTTCAAGGCCATGGCTTTTTCGACCGCGTGGAGTTGGGTTTCCAGCAGCGTCAGGCGCTCGATCTCGCGCCCCAGCCGCTCCCGCAACTGCGGCGCCAGTTCGCGCCGCTCCGCCACCCAGGTCTTCAGGCCGGACGCGGTTTTGGGGATGTCCCGGTAACCGTGCGCGAACAGGATCGATTCGACCTGGTTGCGCAGGCGCCCCAGGTCTTGCAGGATGATCTCGCGCTCCCGCGGCAACAGCCTTTCGTCCTCGGCCTCCGGCGACGGCACCCGCACGATCCTCAACGCCTTGTGTTCGCCCCGTGCCTTGCGCTGCATCAGCTCCGCCAGCTTCTCCCCGTCGATCCCGTCAGATTTCGCCTGCTTCTTCCGACGCGAGACTTCAATGCTCGCCGAATCAATCACCCAGACTTCGTGGCCGGCCTCGGTGAGCTGCCGGTACGGGTAAAAGCCATCCCGACCCGCCTCGTAACAGAACACAACGGCGGTCTGCGCCGGCAGCTTGAAGCGCTCCCTGGCTTCCGTGACCGCCTGCCCCAAGGCCAGGTAGTTCCCGGCTTCAATCGTCTTCACCCGCTTGCGGGTTCCGCCTTCCGGCGACATCACCAGCCGCCAGGCCTTCAGACTCATCTCCATCGCCACCAGCAGGCGGATCGTCAAGGTGGCCAAAGTGTTGGTATCATTCGTCTGCAGCATCTCGTTCGTCATCGTCGTGGCCCTCGTTTAAGAGTGTGGTTTGAAGCTTTCTCTTATAGACCAGGTCCCGGCCAGCGGGCTAGGTGCTGCATAGTTTCTACATGGCTTTTTTCTGCTTTGTCTTGCAGAAATTGATAAACGAACCGTCGGGGTTTTCCGTGGCGGTGGTCTGTTTTCCTATCCATTCCCGCCATTCCGTTTCAAGGTAATAAATGTCAAATTTTGGCGCGACCTTCTTCGCTTTCTCATAAGTGGCCGTCCTGAGTATTACCGTGCTGTTTTGATTCGGCGGAAGCTTTTTCTTGTCGCGCTTCATTTTGCCTTCCAGTGCGGCCCGAAAGCTGGTTTTTGTGAGGGTAAAGCGGATGCGGTCAACGCAGCGGCCGGCCTTGATCGGTCGCATATCGACGCTGAAACCAGCCCCTTCCGGGTTGTCGTTGATTTGCTTGAGGGCGGGTTCGAGGACGCGGCGCTTGAAATCAACATAACGCTCAAGCTTGCCATCTGTCACTTTCAGCCATTGCCTAAGCGTGGGCAAGTCCACCTCAAGCACCGGGTTTTTCATATTCACCACGGATTCCAATATCTCGTATAGCGTCACCGCGTATTTGCCGGACAAGCCCAGCATGAAATGAATCCGAATCCGTGCGAAACGGCCGGGGGCTTTAAATACCTCAATCAAGCCGGCAGGAATCTCAAACCGGAGAAAGCCGCTTTCCTGTGCCTCTTTGTTAGTCAATGCATAGGACAACAGGCTGGCTATCCCTTGCGAAAGTCGGCCATCTTTTTTTTCCTCCCATTCAATCGAGGTTTTATTAAGCCGCGTCGCGCTTTCCCAAATCCAGTCTAGGTTATTATCTCCACCTAGCTCACGAAATACTCTATTGATGTCGGCAGCGGGTAACTCATGAATCCGCGTCGTCTCCAATTCGTCCCACACCGCATGGACCAGGAAGGCGTAAAGTTTGCGGTCGCGTTCGGTGTAGTCCCCATGCACTTTCACCACGATGACTTCCCATGGCATGGGAACGGTGGCGGGGTGGTCAGGTGAGGGCGTCCACGGATCGCCGGTGGCCTTGACGGCAACGGGAAAGGACGACGCGGGCTGGGCAGGCGGTTTTTTCTTCATGGCGCACCAAAAGTGAGAGATTCACAATGAGCCAAGATAGCATAAAAAAGTGCAAAAACAAATTTTTATTGTCACTTTTAGTGTTCTGAATTTCTCACATTTCGTTCTGAATTTGTCACTTTTAGCCTGTGGATAAATCCCTGTTTTTTGCTAAATCCACGTTCTGAATTTGTCACCATTCGTTCTGAATTTGTCACCGTAGTTTCTGAATATGTCACCTTTCATTCTTAATTTGTCACTTTTAGTCTCGCAAGCAATTGATAAAAATTGACAATTTCGCCTGAACACAAAGAACACGAGGGAACATGAAGAACACAGCGGCATCTGTGGACAACTTCGCCGCCCAACAAAGGGCGGGGCCGCAAAAAAGGAGTTCGCTTCGCTCACGGCCATTTTTGATAGCGAGCCGCCCACCCAAGCCATCGGGAAAGCGCATCAAGCACAGGCGCGGTTGACCTCTCGACAACACAGCGGCAACGGACGGTAAGCGAAGGCCCGCTCACATTAAATTTTTCACTCGCCGACCCATTGCAGAAAAGCCTCTAAGATCCTCCCATCATTTACACAATCAGAGGAAATGGCACATGAAAGATTTACCAGAAAACGCAAAGATGTTTTTTAATGAGCGTTTTAAGAAAGTTATTTTTCCAGAAGACTGGATTTTTGTTGATCGGCTAGAAAAAGATCTCCAATTAAAGAGTTTTGTTTATCCAAAGCTCGATGGCTCTTTGAGAGACTGGCAAAACTGGGAAAGATTTTTAACTTTAGTTGTTGACTGCGCTGGGTTAATGCAACCGGAAGAGACTAACAAAGCCAGAGAACTAAAAAAGCAAGCCGAAAAATTGAAGCAAGACATAGCCATGTATTGCGAAAAGTTAGCCGACAGCATTGATGGGCTTAATGAACTAGGGGAGCAAGGATTGATTGATACGCCTTATATCACCAATCCCATCAGGGTGGTTATCGAGACAGGAAAAGATCATTATATTTTTGGAAGCTATGTTGAGGAAAGGTTAAATAAAGCCATCGTCGGTTTTGGCTCAAAATATTTTCCAAACATCCAAAATGTGATGAGACAAGTTGGTGCTATTTATGAAGAACAAGAAATTGATTTTCAGACAATTACATAATACTTAACACAAGAGCGAGTCCTCGCGAGTTTTGTGTACAATTAAGCTCACGCATTGATGAGTATATTCGTTGCAATGCCCTGCCTAACGAATTTAAACTGACACAAAGCGAAATAGCTGATTTTTGCAATGCGCTATTTCAAAAGGAAAATAGCATTACCGCGCAAAATGTGAAAGGGTACTTAAAAAACTTTAGGAAATCGCAATAGCAGGATTTAATTAGCCGGGTAGGTCGGGCAACGGCTCCATCGTTGCCCGACGATCATGGCCGGAATGTCGGGCTGGCGCGGCGCTGCGAAAACAGTCCGACCTTGCGGATAGGGTATACAAATTCACCCATCCTTAGGGCCAGAGGATGCGCCGACGAAGGAGGCGCATCAATCCAGGCCACGCGAACGATGCGCTTCGTGCCTCAGCAAGTAGCCTGGACGCAGCGCAGCGGAGTCCGGGGGGCCGGAGCCACGAACGTCCCGCGTTCCGCTGCGCTCCTGCGGGCCGCCTCCAAAACATGCTAATGTTGGGCCATGGCGGGGCCGGGCGGCCCCGCGCCCTGGCCGCGCCGGGGCCGCCCGCGACCCACGCATTTGAAGGTGACACCCCATGGCGGAACACACGTTGACCATCCTCCTCGCCGGCGGCAGCGGCTCGCGCCTGCAGCCTTTGACCGCCGACCGCGCCAAGCCGGCCGTGCCGTTCGGCGGCAAGTACCGGGTCGTCGACTTCACCCTGTCCAACTGCCTGCACTCGGGGCTGCGCCGCGTCCTGGTGCTGACCCAGTACAAGTCCCACTCCCTGCAGAAGCACCTGCGCGACGGCTGGTCGATCTTCAACGCCGAGTGCGGCGAATACATCACCATCGTCCCGCCGCAGATGCGCGGCGGCGCGTCCTGGTACGCCGGCACGGCGGACGCCCTCTACCAGAACCTGTTCCTGCTGGAGCGCAGCGACGCCGACAAGGCCGTCATCCTCGCCGCCGACCACATCTACCGCATGGACTACGCCGCCCTCATCAAGGCCCACGACGAAAAGGAGGCCGACCTGACCGTCGCCTGCATGCGGGTGCCCATCGAGGAGGCCCGTGCCTTCGGCGTGATGGCCATAGCCGAGGACAAGCGCATCATCGACTTCCAGGAGAAGCCCGCAAGCCCCCGGCCCATCCCCGGCGAGCCGGACACCGCGCTGGCCTCGATGGGCATCTATGTCTTCTCCATGCGGCGGCTGATGGAGGAGCTGCGGGCCGACCACGCCCTCGAAGGCTCCAGCCACGACTTCGGCAAGGATCTGATCCCGCGCCTCATCCACACCCACCGGGTCTACGCCTACCGCTTCGGCGGCACCCGCGGCCGGGTCGAGCCGGACCGCTACTGGCGCGACGTGGGCACGCTGGATGCCTATTACGAGGCCAACATGGACTTGCTCCAGCCGGTGCCGCCGCTCAACCTGTACCAGGCGGACTGGGCCATCCGCACCTACCAGGGCCAGAATCCGCCGGCCCGGATAGTGCCCGGCGGAAACGGCCAGGACGGGCTGCTGGCCAACTCCATCCTCTGCGGCGGCACGGTGATCATCGGCGGCGTCGTGCGCCATTCCATCCTGTCCTCGCGCGTCTGCGTCCACGAGGACGCGGTGGTGGAGGACTCCATCCTGTTCGAGGGTGTCACCGTCGGCCGGGGCGCGCGGCTGCGCCGCTGCATCGTCGACAAGGACGTGGCCATCCCCCCCGGCGAGACCGTCGGCCTCGACCCGGACCGGGACGCCCGCCGCTTCACGCTGTCGGAGAAAGGCGTGGCCGTGGTGCCGAAGGAATACCGGTTCGGGTGAGTTTGGGAGGGGCGTGGAAAGGCCGGACGGTTTGGGGCCGGCTTTTTTTGTGCG
>Ga0302323_100003546_pt1 | contig 12687 bp, 15 predicted proteins | sample Fen_T0_3_FD_201950 | JGI IMG/M metagenome (GOLD analysis project Ga0302323, IMG submission 201950) | Peat permafrost microbial communities from Stordalen Mire near Abisko, Sweden - Fen_T0_3 | ecosystem: Environmental > Terrestrial > Soil > Wetlands > Permafrost | place: Sweden: Abisko... | reverse complement strand
GCACCGACGCTAGAGCCACAGGGCAAGGTTGTGATTAGGCTGACTGATACGACTTGGCTGTTTGGATACAACGGTCACGAGCCGGAGGAAACGACGGTAAAAGGAGCCGCGTTTCGGTTTGCGGGTAGCGAACGAGCGCAGTCACACCTCGACTCAATCGTCGGACTCAAACGCTGGGGTGATGCTAGGTTGGAGGTTGTGAGGTGACTCCCGCTCAGTTCTCCAAACTCTGCTACGAAATCGGCATCGACGACCTGCACCATCAGATTCTCGACGGGTGGCAACGGATGGCACTCGGTGCGCTAAAGGTTTTAGTGACGGCCAAGCGCGGGAAGTATCCGGATGACCCGGCGTTGGGACAGAACCTTGAGGTTCACCTGTTGCACGGATACCAGCATATGGATGAGGCCTACGAGTGCGCTACAGGCGACTTCGTTTGCGGTGTATGGAAAGACGACGACGGCCTGCCCCACATGGACCATTGCACTGCGCGAGTCGCGTTGGCGCACGCCAGGCTCGCGGTTGTGAGTGGAGACACGATGAGGACTGAACCGCCGACAGAACCGTCGGTTTTCGAGGATGGTGAGTAATATGAGCCTATCGAAACAACGCGCATTGATGGCGCTAAGGTCATTTAGAACATTAGCAGCGGCCGCTAGGTCGTGCTCAGTGTATCCATCCACATTGGTTCGCATGGCTGCAACTGACCCAGAAGTCTCAAAGGCTTATCAAGATTGCGTTGGTAGAAAAAACGCGGCGATCTCTAGAGAGCAAACGGACGCAGTTCGACGCGAGAAGAAAGCAGAACAGCGTCCGATTTCTGATTCAGCGGCGGAGAGGAATCAGCGTCGGCTTTTCTTTTTGTCAGGAAAAGACCCAGCGGTCGCGGTTGCTGCGCTTCACGGGAGATTGAACAGGGAGCGGCGTCAGGATAAGATGGCCGACCTTGAGGACGCGATAGAAAGCATTGAGGCCATTGTATCGAACCGACCGCTTTCAAAGCCTGTTAGGAAATCAGTAACCGACATTTGGGATAGGTGGTGCGGGAAATGTCAAGCGCACCGAGTTGATGACCCGTGCGAGGTTTGCAGCCGTCACACAATGATCGTGAAGGGCGACGGTTGCGCGACCACAAGGGAAACTAATGCTGGTTGAAATTATCAAGGCCCTCTTCACCATCTGTAGAGCGGTTAGATTGGGAAAAACATGAAACACTTAGTTATAATTAGTATAGTCCTGTTATCGGGTTGCGCAGCCATCGACGAAACCGCTAACCATGCGTTTCGTGATGTTGCATGCACAATTGAGAGCTGCTCGGATGATGAGGTTTGCGTAGCCCAGAAGTGCCACTGGAAATGCAAGACGGCCGAGGAATGTGACCCGGGAGAAGGGTGCTTGCCGACGGCTGAGGGGACGCTGATGTGCTTTGACCAGGTGAGTTACGACAAGCTTGTTCCGACGAAGTGAGTCATAAAATCGCCATAGAACTGTAAATGGTGCAAATGCCGAGGGTTAGAGCTGGAAAACTAGGAATGGCAAGTCTGCCTGATTCGGGTGGCCATGTTGAGATATCCGAGGCGAGAAGCCTAGTCATGACCCTTGTCGCAAAGGGGCACTGGTCAATCGAAATGGCGACCGATGTTGCTCGAAAGACCGGGTATTCTCGCCGCGAGATACGGCGTCTGGCATACGAATGCGCCTCAGACTGCCGCGCAACGCTCAACCCCCAGCGCATCTCTATGGACCTACTCGACGCGGTTGAGCGGCTCCAAAGGATAGGCAGGAAAGCTGAGCGCGCAGCTTCCACTGCCGCGGACGAACAGACGCAAATGGCTTGTCTAAACACGGCCGCAAATGCGTTTTCGAAGGCGGGCACTCTCAGCGCATCACTCATCAAAGGGGCTATGCTAGCGAACGCATTGGCGCCGGTAGATGAGGGGCAGCGGATGACAGAGGCCGAGATTCGTGCGGAGCTTGCTAGACGCGGGTGGAAACCACCCGACTCAATCGCTGGACTTCCGGCTCCAAACGTGGAAGACCCTGAGATAGTTGAGACAACAGGAGAGGCGGACGATGGCTGAAAAATTCATCAAGGCGACTGAGGTGCGATTGGTTCAGCCTGCAAAGGGCGGCGATGACCGGATGACCTCCGATTGGAGCGACCGCAATACACACGACCTCGTGGTTTTCCCTGACACTGGTATCGCCAGGGGAGTTATGCCCAACGGCAAGGTTCGCATCGCCAAGTTCGCATCGGCGGACGTTGATGAGGAATCTCAGCGCGCATGGGAAAAGGGGCGCTTTGAGTGCTCGATTTGCAATCAGTCGTTCGAAAACACGCAAGCGCTTGGAAGTCACAAGCAGAAGAAGCATCAGTCATGATGAAACCAATGGGGAAAATACAGCTCGACAAGTGGAAGGCTCTGCGAGACGACGCTGAGAACGAGATTGCGAACTGTCCCGAGACAGACTCGGACTATCTAGAGGTGGCCGTATACTACGAGCGTGTGATGAGTGCATGCGAACGGGTTGTTAGGTTTGCCCGAAAGAAGGGCATGATAAAGCACATGCCAATCAGCCCGATGTGCGTCAGCAGTAATAGACTAAAACGAATGATTGACTATGAGCTACTGAACTCTGAAATATCAGAAAATGTTGCTTTACTATTCAAGCGTATAACCGGGCTATGAAAATCATCCGATACAGCAAACCGCTTAGCGCTCGCTACTCGCTGTCATGCTTGATTGTGATGTGCCCGTGGATTCTCGACGAGTTCACATCAAGCAGTCGGGAAGAACAACACCGTACCTATCGAGTGAATCCTGTTCGGTGGTAAACGCAATTGCTTCCAGTTGCTCTTGCGCGTCAAGACGCTTCTCAATCGGCCGTTCTTCGTGCGAGTAGTGCGACGCCTTGCGCCACCCGTACAATGAGGCGTCGCAAGAGTGGTTTCGCATGCCTGGCATTTCCTCGAGTCGCTGCCCGTTTTTCCAGAGTAGTTTTCCAGACTCGTCAATCCACGTCGCGCATCCGGACTTGACAATGCGCACCATTCCGTTTGCGATGGCGCCGTCGAACAGTTCGATGTATCCGCGCTTGTTCTGCTTCTCTGCATACTCGACCGGAATCGCAAAGTACTTGCGGAACTCCTCCAGATAGCCCTTTCCGAGCCCTCCGTAGTCCCCCACGATTGAGGCGAAGTGGTAGACCGAATCTAGTCCTCGGATATGCAAAGCGAGGTCACGGGGCGTGTTTAGCCCCTCTGGTTCGCTCGTCGACAGAAGGTAGATTTCTGGCCTGTACTTGCTCACGGCATAGATGGCGAATGCACAGTTGTCCGACGCTCCAATGTCGAACGCCAGGACGTAGCTCCAGTCCTCGCCCGGTGGCAGCGAGTCAACGAACAGCGCGGAGCCCGCATTGGGATAGACAAGCCCGCTCGAATCCTGAATCCACCATCCTTCTTTGAGCTGCTTCCGTTTGATTGGTGTGAGCTGCTCAAGGGACCGCTCGTAGTCGGACCAGTCCAGTCCAGGATTGTCCTCAGCGTGGGCAGGCAGGAACACACGGTCTACCATGCCAAGCGCGTTCCTGTGCACAACTGGCGGGCTTCCCGGAGGGAATGGCGCATCGGTACGTATCCCATAGCGCTCAACCGTGAAGTCGTGCCCAATGCTTCCCGGGTTTGTCGCTCCACGCATGCGCAGCGGGAAGTTCTTTGGGAATGATTCCGTGCGTCTGATTCGGGAGAACATGTAGGTGATCCAATCGCCGGGGAAATGAGTTTGCTCGTCCCATCCGACAAATTGGTACGCCCCGCCCTGGTAGTTTTCCAGGTCACCCACGCAGTCCATGTAACCGAATCCAATCGTTGCGCCCGATGGGAAATGCCAGCACATTTCCTCGTGAGACCACCTGGCAGGCGTTTTTGACCACCAGCGGCGGGCCCGGTCCATGAGTGCATCGGGCTTGATGAGGTCTTTGTAGGTGCGCCGGAAAAGTATCGCCCGGTAGCCGGGGATTTCGATTCCTTGGGCGGCCGCCATCAGTAGCGCGTCGGATTTTCCGCATCCTGCGGAGCCTCCATAGAGCGCCTCTCGGCAGGACAGCGAAAGGAAAAGAGCCTGTTTGTGGCTCGGTTTGTGCGGAATCCATTGGTGTTCGGCGGGCAGCTGAAGCGACACGCTCACAGTGTACAGCATAGCCTCAGACCGGCCAGGGTGGTTGCTATATCAACCGTCTTGCTATCGTATCAACAATGCAGTCGGTCAGTGTTTTCTCGGTTGCTTCTTCCCTCGACAGGCTAGGCCTGACCGACCGCGTTCGTAGCATCGATACGGATAGCGGTAGAGTGACAGTGGTTCTGGACTTCGAACCCGAACCAATTGACGGTCCCACGCCAGATGTTTCGGTTATCCCTGAAGAGCGGCTCGTCATGCGCGAGCGACTTCGCGACGCATTCCCCGGCGCCTCAATCCCTGAGGGCGACTAATGCCCGACCTGGCCACAGACGTTGAATGGTTCGAGCGCAAGGGAAACGCGGATGCTCTCTGGCGTCGCTACGAGGAAATCCGCGGCCAGTCACGTCAGCGCAATGACCTGAATCGGTTTTATTGCTCCCTCTACCACGACCGGGCCTACCAGGGATTTGGCGCAACCGAGAACATCGCGGAGCTTTTTATCGATGGAATGCGTGAGAAGCTAAACGAAAATGTCATCGCGCAAATCATTGGAACGCTAAGCGCGAAGCTCGCTAAGAACAAGCCGAAACCCACGGTGCTGACCGATGGCGGCGACTGGGCTTTGCAGCAACGCGCTAAGAAATACGACAAGTTTATTTGGGGCGTGATGCGTCGTTCTCGGGTTTACGCATTACAGCGCGCCAGCGACTTGCACATGCTAATCACGGGTACCGGTGCAATCTATTGCGGCTCGCGCAATGGTCAGATTTACTGCGAGGCAGTGCCGCCTTGGGAGCTATTCGTTGATTCGTCCGAAGCTCGCTACGGTACTCCGCGCTCTATTTATCGACGGCAATTCGTCGACCGCCGATTGCTTCAGAGGCTCTACACCAAGTCACGCCACGACATCGAGCGGGCTCACGCGTCAACGTCAAGCGATGTTTTCGGCGTTCAGGGTTCTGTTAGCTCTGACATGATTGAGGTCGTTACCGGGTGGCGTCTACCAAGCTTCGAGGGCTCGGGTGACGGTCGTGTCATCGTGATGATTGAAGGGACGGAGCTTGACTCTGCGCCTTGGGAGCGTGAGCGTTTCCCGTTCGCTTTCTCGCGTGACCAGTTGGCGCCCGAGGGATTTTGGGGAATAGGTCGCGTTGCGTTACTTGTCGGCATGCAGATGGAGCTGAACCAGACGCTAACCAAGCGCCAGGAAGCTCTGCGCATGCTCGGTGCTCCTTTTATCGCGGTCGAGGAAGGAAGCTCGGTTGTCCTCTCGCACCTTACCAATGCGATTGCGCGCATCATCAAGTACAAAGGAACTCCTCCCACTGTCGTCGCCCCGAGCGTTATCAGTCCAGAGACTTTCCAGCACTCCGACCGCGTGAAGTCGTCGATGTTCTCATCGTCTCGCGTCTCCGAGATGGCCGCAACGTCGATGAAGCCAGCCGGGCTGAACAGTGGCAAGGCGCTGCGGGCTTACGCGGACATGCAAGACGACGGAATGTACGACGTTTTAGTGCGTCGCGAGGACCAAATTCTTGAACTTGGGGAGCTAATTCTTGACGAAGCCGAAGCCCTTGACGCAACGGGAGAGCATGACATTGGCGCTGTCTACGTTGGACCGTTCGGCACCGAGCGCATTGACTTCGCGGACTGCAAAATGGACCGCGACTCGTTCGTCCTTAGCGTGCAGCCAACTTCGAGCCTTTCTACGACTCTAGCTGGTCGCCTTGAAGACCTAAGCGACATGAGGGAACTGGGGATTGTGACCGACCCGGCCGAAATGCAGGAACTCTTGCAGCTCCCGGATTTGAATACTGCCGCTGCTCGTCGGAACTCCATGCGCGAGCTGCTTTTGCAGGTGCTCGAAGTTGAAACCCTAGACAAGGGCAACGTGATTACTCCCGAGCCGTCATGGGACCTAGAGCTAGCGATGAAGCTATGCGTCCAGACCCGATTGCGCGCTCAACTGTCCCGCGCTCCCGCCGACAGAATAGAGCTCCTGCGCATCTTCGAGAGCAAGGCAATCTGGTACCTAAACGGTTCCGGAAACCCTCCACCGCCCGAACCAGCCGCGCCCGCACCGGGTCCGGTTGTGCCAGTCGACCCTAACCAATTACCGCCGCAATCGGGCGCAGAAATGCTCCCTGAAATGGCCCCTAACCTCGGTGGGCAACCGGGAGCTGTACCAATGCAATGACAATCGAAGCCCAAGTAGCAACCGAGTCCACAGCAACGCTATCCCCAGAGGACAACGCGATTGCGTTTGTTGAGTCGGTCGCAAAAGGAGAGCCGACGGAGCAAACTCCGGAAGCTGACGCGACGAGCGAAGCCGCCAAAACGCCGGAAGTTGTCGACCCGAAAGCGGAGATTACGAGCGAACGGCAAAAGCTTTTGGAGCTTAGCGCAAAAACCAACCAGCAACATCAGGCCCTGACGCGCCGAACCGCGAAGCTCGAAGAACGGGAACGCGATACCGCAGCGCGCGAAGCGGAACTGGAAAAGCTGAGCACTCCCGAGGAAATCGTCTCTTATCTGGTCCGGAAGCGCGGAATCTCAGAAAATGAGGCTTGGGATAACATTGTCCAGCGCATCCAAAACAATGGGAAGCGAACACCCGAGAGTGAAACAGCCGAAAGGCTAGCGAGACTTGAGCGCGAGCGTGAATCGGAGAAGTCCGAAGTCAAGCGTCAGCAAGAGGCGCGAGAAGCAGCGGAAGCCAAGAAACGCGAGCGAGAACTCAAGTCGCAATGGAGTGAATCCGCAGCCGAACTGGCAAAGGAGACCCCTGACAAGTGGCCCACGTTGGCCGCTCAACAGCCCATCCTGGTCAGCTCCGCAGCGCTGCGAGTGCTTGAGCAGTACTACGAGGAAACCGGGATTGTGGCGACGAAAGACCAGGTCCTTGATTACCTCGAAAAACAAGCGGCCCCACCGGCACCAGCCCCCAAGGTTGCAACCGCTCCGACGGCGGAAAAGCGTCGTGCTGAACCAATCAAAACCCCCAACAACCTTGACGCGTCCAGTGCGGAAGCACCGCGCGTATTGACGGAGCAAGAGCGAGTAGAGGCCGCGACGCGGTGGCTCGAATCGCAAATGCAGTAGGTGAACAATGGCAACCGCATTTTCAGTAGCAAACGTAGCAGAAATCTTCAAGCGGCTTTACCCAGATGGCGTAGAGCATCTCGTTATCGATGAATCTCCCGTGCTGGGCTTGGTTCAAAAGAACTCCAAGGCATTCAAGGGATTCAGCGGTTCCGGAAAGGAACTCGCATGGCGCGTCGCAAACGGTGGACAGGCTTCGGGCGCATTCGCTACGGCGCAGTCCAACGCTGGGGTGTCGACCATCAAAAAGCCTTTCATTACGCGCGGCCGTCTCTATGACGTTCGTCAGCTCATGCACGAGGACATGGAGGCTTCTCGCGATTCAGCGGGCGCCCTTGTCACTCTGGTGAAAGAGGCCACGAACACTGCGATGCAGAATCTGAAGCGCCGAGCTGGCAGCATCATCCTTGGTGATGGCTCCGGAGCAATCGGTCAGATTTCGGCAGGGTCAACGGTTGGTTCAACGAGTATCACGCTGAACGACATTAGTTCGGTGGTGAACTTCTTCCCCGGTCAACGCCTGCAAGCGTTCGCAACTGTGGTCGGTGGGCTTCGCTCCGCTGGTGCGGTAGTTACCATCACGGGCGTCAATGAGGATACCGGGGTGCTCACGAGCGCATCGAACTTCTCGGCGCAGATTGCAGCAATTGCGGCGTCGGATTTCCTGGTTCCTGAAGGCGACTTTTCGGCAGTACCGCAGGGCATGTTCGGTTGGAACCCTACAACGGCTCCAGTCGGTGGAGATTCATTCTTTGGCATCGACCGGTCTACTTACCAAGTTGCTATGTCTGGTGGGCGCTATGCTCCTACGTCGGGTTCTATCGACGAAATCATCAAGGACGCAATGGCCCGTCACGCGCGCCAAGGTGGACACCATGACTCGCTTATCCTCAACCCAGACGATTGGTCGGACCTCGAAAAGCAGTCCAACAACTGGCAGCGTATCAACAAAAACGCGGTCGGCTCGGACGGGAATCAAATCGCGAGCATCGGTTTCAATGCACTAGTCATGAACGGACCGATTGGCGCGGTGAACGTCTACAGCGACCCCTACATGGGACGAAAAAAGGCCAAGCTCACCAAGCTTTCGAGCTGGGAAATCTGGTCACTCGGCGAAATGTTCCGCCTGCTCACTGCTGGCGCAAACTCCGAGGGTATGGTTCGCAACGCCACGTCCGATGGTTCGGAGCTTCGGTTCGGCGGGTACTGGAACCTGGTTCTGCGCATTCCGCGCGACTCCATGGACATTGTTATCCCCTAACCCATAGCGCCCGGGACTAACCCTCCCGGGCATCCTCAAACGAAAGGGCAAAACAATGCCAGGCGCAAACGGAACATACCAGGATAGCAAGACCACGAAGCGAGGGAGAATCTTAATCGCTGGGCGCTTTACGACCGCTGGCGTAGGTGTACCAACGTCGCAAATCGGAGATTGCAAGGGAGTCACAACCCGAACGGGAGTTGGTGTATTCAACGTCACTTTGCCCAAGAAATTCAGCGAGTGCGAGAGTCTTGTGGTCGGAGTGTCGAACGAATCGACCGACGATAAGATTCCTTGCCGTTACAACTACACCCCGGCAACGGGGGTGGTTGATGTGACTGTCATGGACGCATCGGCCGTTGCCGCAACCGAAACCACCGGTATGATTGTCAACGTGATTGCTGTCTTCAACTCACGGAGCACATAAACGTGGCACTCAGTCCAATCATGGAGGCGCATCTTGACGCAATCGAGGATGCGCTCGGTACCAAAATCAAGAACCGTCCGGAGTTCGTTTCTGCGTTCAACGGACTGGTGTCTTGCTGTGGAGGTGAACCCGATGAAGATGACAGCGGAGAGATGGAAGGCGACGCGATGAAATCAGCGCCCGACATTGCTCTTGTTCTAGGGAAAAAGGCAAAGCCGTGAATAGAGAGGACCTCCGACTGGCGATTCGACAGCGAGCCGATATGGTTGGTTCGTTGTTCGTCACCGATGATGAAATCGACGCGATGATTGATTCGTCAGTCGGGGACCTTTACGACATTCTAGCCCAGCAATTCGGCGACGAATACTGGTCGACCATTACATGGTTGCAAGTCAACGGAACTGGTGACCCGTCGATTGCTTGGCCTTGCCTTCAGTTGACGCAAAACGGATTCGTGGTTGACACGGGGCCAGATAATGGGATTGGTACGCTATTCCCGTTGCCCGCGGACTTCACGCGCTTGACCCGTGTCCAGTTCTTCAAGGGGACAATCACGCGCCAAAACGTGAACGTTGGCATTTCACAGCTGAGCTCGCAGCTAAGCGAAGTGCAGCCGGCTCCAAATTGGCAGCTGACCGCACCAGACAAGACCGCATATCCGATTCACCGCATCGACACCGCGGGGCAGATTTTCGATTACACCCCGAAAGACTGGCTGCAAACGCATGTGGCCTATCGCTTGCGCCACTCGGCGACTGCTCAGCTTCGAATGAGCACGGTTGGCACGCAGGGAGTCATTTACCAATCGTTGCCGGTCATTGATACGTGGATTGAGTTCCTGCCGGTTCCCACTGGACAGTATGCGGTGCAAATCGAGTACGTCCCAAAGGCGCAACTGATTCCGAATCATCCATTCCCCGAGTACATTATTTTCGACTGCGCGGCTCTATGCCTGGAAAAGCAAAGGTCAGACAGCTCAACCCTTCGAGCGCTACAAGACCGAGTAAAAGCGCGAATCTCGCAGTCCGCTCGAACCGTTGACGCCGCTAACGCTCCGATGGTTGGCGACGTTTACGGACGCAATAGACTGCCTGGTTCGCGAGGCGGGTGGCCATGGTAACGGTCAATCGTCGCCCAGTTGGGCTATCCGCGGTCAAACCGATTCACTCGGACCTCGACGAGGTTGGTGACCTTGGTCGTCAGATGGCTGACGTTCAGCGGAACTCCAATCCTTTCGGGCAAGGCGTGCCGCTAACGCTCAACTTCGCGGCCGCCAACACGCTGAAGGTGGTTCACAAGCTGGGACGCATCCCAAATGGTTTTATCGTGACGCGCGTCTTTCACCCGAGTGCGACCATCGCGCCGCTGATCGAAAGGAACAGGGACAGCAAAACCATTTCGCTCTACTGCGCGGTTGCCTGCAACTTCGAAATCTGGGTTTTCTGATGCCTCTAATCCCTCAGCGTACAAGCTTTCCAGCGACCGCAGGTCAAGACCAGTCGATTGCGGCTGAACTTATCGACCCTCCGGTACTGACGAGAGCGCATAATTGCGTATACACGCGCCAGGGGGAGCTGACGAAGCGTCGCGGTTGGACCACGGACACGCTTTCGGCGGTCGGTTCTGGCGTTCTTCTGCAGCCGGAGCGCCTAATCAAGTCGGGCGATGAGCTACTTTGGGTTGGTGAGCAGCTGACAAATGAGAACGGGCAGAACGCCCGTCAACCATTGAGCGTCGCTTCGCGCATCTTGGCCGAAAGCGCCGAGCTTGGCTCGCCTAACCCGTGGCATCCCAAAGGGCGCGTTCCTCGATTCAACATCCGCCGGTTCTGTGAGATTTCTCACAACGTAGCCGGCGGTCGAATCGGTGCGATTGACACCGCTATAGCTGGCGACTCCGTAGCGGGCAGCAAAGGGGTCGTGTGCATCGTTTGGGCATACGACGGGTCAACCCTATCGACCAACACTCAGCGCATTGACTGCGCCGTTGTGGACGTTGCAACGGGCAAGCAAATCTACCAGGGGACGCTGGCTACCGGGGCGTCAATCTGCCCAACGGAATTGCAGCTACGCGTTGTTTCGATGAAGCACCAGGACGGCTCCTGGTATTTCCACGTATTTTATACCACCGGGCAGATGACGCTTAACACGGCGACGCTGAAATATGTCCGTTGTGCGGCGTACAATCCGACAGTGTGGACCGCTCCAGCAACGTTCGCTCTCAACGTTGGGGCTTGGGACATTTGCACAACCACTAACCCTAACATTGTTCCAGGGTTCACGACCACTCCGCGACTATTCATGGCAGTCGGGTCAAATGCATCATCTACCATAACGGCTTATGTTTGGACAGGTGACATTTCCGGATCATTAACAAGCCCCGCAAGCGCGGTATTTACGGACCCGGACGGTGGCACGCCTTACCAATTCAACGTTGCGTGTGCTTGTGACCCCGACGGCTCCCGTTTTTCCGTGCTGACATCGTTCAATACTTCGGGCGGGACAATCTTCTGGATTCAGTGGCCATTTGCATCGGTCACGAACGTTTTTGGGGTGATCCATTGGGCTAACGTTTCCTCGGATAATTCGACCTACGCGACCCGCCACGGTTTGCAGATTGGCTGGGCCGGCACGTCAAACCCAAGTGGTGTTTTCCATGCGGACAACTGGTATTTTACCTGGGTTCCCGCCGGGCAATGGTTCATGGATTTCGTCAACGCCAATACAACCGGCGGAACAATGGGGACCGGTCCGATTGGCTCTTGCGGCGCCTGGGTTCCGTGGGCAAGGCCGTTCTGTTATCGCGGTCAACCCTACACGATTGGCGCTCGCGGGGCGTCGAACGATGCTGTAATGGCTGAGGTGTTGGCGTTGCAACAGCCCCAGGGGACCGGAGGGGGTGACCCGGTAGTGATTGGCCCCAATGTTGAGGGGCGATTACTCTCGGGGGAGATTCAATTCCAGACCTTCGGTGACTGGTGCCGCTGCTTCGGGCGTAATTCGGTCGTGGAAAGCCGATACGAGCCGGGGCGTTTATTTGGAGCGTTCGGTATTGCGACGCTTGACAGCCAAACGGGCAAGGTTGCCCTAATGGAGTTCAGCGCCATCGACGCGCAGCGCCACAACTGGTGCGAGGTTGGCGGTGGAACCGCCATCGCGAGCGGTCTGCCATGGCTGATTGACGGCTACCAGGGGCACGAAATCGGGTTCCCTCATCGTCCGCAATGTAGCCTAGGAACAGGCGGTGAAATTAAGGCCGTTCCAATTTCGGTTGGCGCATCTACCGGTCTAGCCGTTGGTAACTACTCGGTCGCAATGACGTGGGAGGCTGTTGACTCGCTAGGGCGAGTTTCGCGTTCCGCTCCGAGCACAGCGTCCGTAGTGATATCCGGACCAAACCTAAGCATCGCTGTCACCTACGCGACACTGGGCCCGTCCTCACACGGATACCGAGCCGCTCCGGTGCTTTATCTGTCGAATGACGGCGGGATTACATTCATACGCTCGAAGCAAACAGCTCTCAACTATGATCCGCTGTCATCGACGAATATCACATTCACCGTTGACCAGACGCTCGTTTTCTTAGTTGGCGCCCCAACGCTCTACACTTCTGGCGGCATACTCGAAAATATCGGGCCTCCGGCAATGCGTTTTTGCTGCGAATGGCAAGCGCGACTATGGATGGCGAATGACCGAGACGTTTGGTTCTCGCGAGAG
>Ga0302323_100003545_pt1 | contig 12690 bp, 12 predicted proteins | sample Fen_T0_3_FD_201950 | JGI IMG/M metagenome (GOLD analysis project Ga0302323, IMG submission 201950) | Peat permafrost microbial communities from Stordalen Mire near Abisko, Sweden - Fen_T0_3 | ecosystem: Environmental > Terrestrial > Soil > Wetlands > Permafrost | place: Sweden: Abisko... | reverse complement strand
GCTCCTGACTGCGGATGCACGCAACCTGCGCTTCATAGCGCCGCGTCGCTTTGTCGACCTGGGCACGATCCCGGTCACCAAACGGGAATCCATCGCTGTGGGCGTCTTCAAGCGCAAGGTGGGTGAGGTGCTCAACAGCGTGCCCACAGTGCGCCACGTGGCATTCTTCGAGACCGTGAAGATCAAGGACCGCGCTCAGCCGATCCAGAAGATGGTGGCAGTGCCGATCCTGGACGGCTCCCAGGCCATCGGTGTGGCGCAGATCAGCCGCAAGGGCGACTCTCCTGTGGCGGCCGGGCCGGATTTCACTCCGGCTGACCTGCAGCGCGCCCAGGAGGTCTTCGGCCAGCTAGCGCAGCGACTCGCCTCGGCCCGGCCAGCCAGCTTCTGAGTAAGGCGGGCGACTTACTGCGCGTGCGCAGACCCTAGTCTGCGACGCGGACGGTATCCAACTCGCTGTCCGCGATGAAACTGCGCAGGTCGCCGTGAAGCGAGACCGCCATGATCTGGTAGGCATCGGCGCTGGCGGCCACCTCGAAGCGATACCCTGTGAACTGAAAGGACCGCTGGCTTGGAGCAGCCCTGAGCGCTGGTCTGACGGAGCGCAGGTCGTACAAGGAACCGTAGTGACCGGTGCGCTCGTGGAGGGCGTCCTCGGCCCTCATCAGGCCGTGCGTCACGCGCAGGGCCGTGCGCTCTGCGGGAAAGCGCGGGACTGGCCCGCGGGGGCGTTGCCGGAGGTGGCGCTGAGTGCCATACCCGCTGTCGCGGCCGCCACCGCTGCTGTACTGACTGGCCACGTCGCGTCCGAGCTCGCGGCCATCAGACGACCGTTCTGTGTCAGCCTCCAGGAAGGAATAGTCCTCGGTCGCTGGCTGGGCAGGCTCGGGGGTCGTCGCGGAAGCAACACGGACAGGGCCGGTGGGCAGAGCAGTGGCCACGCGGCTTCGCGGCGTGCTGGTGTCGCCCGAGGCACTGCCGGTCGCAGGTGTTGGGCTGGCGCTGGCGAGCTCCGGGCCAGGAGTCGCAAGAGGAGTGGCCTCGGTCGTCCCGGTTCCGGCGGTCGTGGACGGTGTGGGTGTGACCGCGAGATCTGTCGTGGTCGTCACAAGGGCGGACCTGTGCGAGAGGAAGTACCAGGCTCCGCCGCCGAGAGCGAGCAGAAAGCCGAGCAACAGGACCACAACGACTGCGACAACTGCCAGGGACGAGCGCTTGGCCGGGACGGGCGCTGAGACCGGCCCAGCTCGCCGCGGCGCGACGGGTGGGGTCTGTGGCTCGGCGCGCGCTGCCTGAGCAGCCACGCGGGTGGGCTCAGTCGGACGCGCCAGCGCAGGTCGAACGACCGTGGCGGGGGCCACGGCCGCAGGGGCGGCCACTGTCGGTACCTCGACTTGACGTACGGTCGGCAGCGCGCCAGGCGAGGTGAGCGCCAACAGGGCCGTGGCCAGCTCGTGGCCGCTCTGAAAACGGGTCTCAGGAGCCTTGGAAAGGGCACGCGCGATCACACTCGTGATCGACTCGGGGATCGAAGGATCGATCTCGCTGATGGGTTGCGGCTCTTCCGTGATGATCTTGAAGATCAGGGCCGTGATCGAGTCGCCGCGGAACGCCTTCTTGCCCGTCACCATCTCGTACAGGATGCAGCCGAGGGAGAAGAGGTCGCTGCGTCCGTCGATGGCGCCGCCGCGCGCCTGCTCTGGGCTCATGTACGAAGGCGTGCCCAGCAGGCTTCCTGTGATCGTCAGGTGCTCACCCGAATCGATGGCCTTGGCAATGCCGAAGTCGGTGACCTTGACGCGGTCGCCGGACTCGAGCATCACGTTGGCCGGTTTGATGTCGCGGTGCACGACGTGGTGCGCGTGGGCATAGTCCAAGGCGTCGGCGATCTGGGCTCCGATGGCCGCCGCCCGCTCCACCGGCAGGCGACCGGAAGCGATGATCTTCTCCAGTCCAGGGCCGTCGATGAACTCCATGGCCAGGTAGCTCAAGCCCTCGAAGTCACCGATGTCGTAGATCGTGACGATGTTGGGGTGTTTGAGCTGGGCCGAGACCTGCGCCTCACGTTTGAAGCGCGCCAGCAACTCGTCAAGCCCGGAACCGGAGGCGGCCAGGCCGTCGAGGCGGATGGTCTTGATCGCCACCATGCGGCCGAGGAGTCGATCCTTGGCCTTGTAGACGGTGCCGAAGGCGCCAGCGCCTAGTTTCTGAACGACTTCGTAGCGGCCGGCGATGTCACCAGGGTCGGGCAGAGCCACTCTTTCTTGCGCCACGGTCTCCTCGCCGATAGGGACGGCCTAACCCGGCGGCCAGCCGAGCAGGCGGCCTCCGAGCAGGTGCAGGTGAATGTGAAAGACGCTATAGCCGGCATCGGCGCCTGTGTTGAAGACCAAGCGGAAGCCGCGCTCATCGAGCTTGTGCTGGCGCGCCAGGTCGCGTGCCACGCGCACGAGCGAGCCGAGCAGGGCATCCTCAGTGGCGCCGACGTCGAGCAGGCTGGTGATGTGCCGCTTGGGGACCACCAGGATGTGGACGGGCGCCTGCGGGTGTAGGTCGTGGAAGGCCAGACAGGTGTCGTCCTCGTACGCCTTCTGGGCAGGGACGCGGCCAGCCACGACCTCGCAGAAGATGCAAGACATCTTCTGAGTGTACACCTTAGGCGTCGCCGGAACACTCGCACTTGACGGAAGGCCGGCCTCCGACATATCACTGAGGCATGAGCGTCTTGCGCAAAGAGAAGCAGACCATTGCGGCGATGGTGCGGTTGTTCTGCGCTGGGCAGCACGGCCAGGCGCTCTGTGCGGAGTGCGCTAAATTGCTGGCATACGCTCAGGCGAGACTCGATCGGTGCCCGTTCGGGGAAGACAAGCCGGCTTGCGTCGACTGCGCTGTGCACTGCTACAAGCCGGTGATGCGCGCTCGCGTCCAGCGCGTCATGCGCTTCTCTGGTCCCCGGATGCTGTTGCGGCATCCCTGGCTTGCCCTGACTCACGTCGCCCGGTCATTGAGGGGATCGCGCGTTCGCGCAACTGCGCGACCTCGGTCCAGGTGAAGAGGGTATGAAGATCCACTGCCTGCTGCACGTGGCGCACGAGGGACCAGCTCTGATCGCCGATTGGGCCAGGGCGCAGGGGCACGAGCTGGCCGAGGTCCATGTCTATCGCGGAGACCGACTGCCTGACCCGCGCGACCTGGAGTGGCTCGTCGTCATGGGTGGTCCCATGAACGTGTACGAAGAAGGGCGCTACCCCTGGCTGAGGTCAGAGACGGAGCTCATCGCTAGCGCTCTTTCGGAGGGGAAGCGTGTCCTGGGGATCTGCCTGGGCGCGCAACTGATGGCCAAGGCCTTGGGCGCGCGTGTGAGACGCAACCCGCACCAGGAGATCGGCTGGTTTCCGGTCACGCTGACGTTTGCGGCCCTGCGCCTGCCCCTGCTGGAAGGGTTTCCCGCGAGCGCTCCCGCTTTCCATTGGCACGGGGACACGTTCGACGTTCCTCCCGGGGCCGTGTCACTGGCGGCCAGTGAGGGATGTGCCAATCAAGGGTTCGTCGTAGGGAACGGCCGCGGGGTGGGCCTGCAGTTTCACTGGGAGGTCCGCCAGTCCGATGTCGAGGCGTGGCTGAGCGGAGGAGACGTGCTTCCGCCCGGGCCCTACGTGCAATCGCCCAAAGCGATGCGCACGGCTGAAGCCTTTGCCCAGGCGAAGGAGCTGCTCACAACGTTGCTCGATCGGATGTCCACAGCCGGCCGAGTCTAGCTCTTCAGCTTGTCGTCGAGCTGCCCGAAGAACTTACGTATGTTGCGCGCATTCTGGCCAAAATCCCACTTGGCCCAGCGCGAGGTCGAACGCACGGAGACCATCGTTCTTGAGCCGTGGCGTGTGATCTTGACGTGGACCTCGCAGGTCAACGGGAGCGGCCAAAGCGTGCGCACGGCCTGGACAGACCAACCGCCTGGGCCAAAGCCGTGGCCGGACAGCCGAAAGCCGCCGGAGGTCTCGGCAGTCTCCCGCGCAAGCGCGTAGACGCGTTCTGGAGAGGCGTCGTACGTGCGTGGCTTGAGATCAGGATAGGCCGCAGTCGTGCCGGTCTCGACGTCATTGACGTGCGGCCAGGCGAAGGCAAGCCCCAGCCCAGTAGTCACGAGCAGAAGGAACACAACGGCTCCTCTGTGTCGTCTCATCCTCATCGCTCCGGGCGCCAGTCTAGAAGAGCAGGTACTCACTCGCAAGCCGCGCGCTCGAATTTGGCCCCTTGCCCCGCGCGGTCGTCATCGACGGCGCGGCCGCGGTTGCCCCTAGCGCAGGGCGAGCGGAAGCTGTGGCAGCCGCGCAGCAGCGAGTATCTTGTGGGTCATCGAGGAAAGCGGGAGTGTGAGCAGTTCCGCGGGAGTCGCCCATCGGACGCGCTCCGCATCGCGCGGCACGGCACCGACCAGGTCCGCATCGTAGACCTCCACGCGGATGCGGCGGAACGTGATCGCGTGGCGCACGACGGCCAGCAGCCGACCGACCGTGACGTTGAGGCCGTGGTGCCGGGCAAGCGTGCCTGCAAGATCCGGCGCGTGGTCGGCGTCAAGTCCTGTCTGTGGGATTTCCCAGAATCGGCTGAGCACGGGACCCTCTGGCCGCCGCACGAGGAGCACACGCTCGCCGGAGCGCACAAGGGCAGCGGCAACGGTTAGAGGAACGAGCGGGCGCCGCGCGCGACCTTCGGGCAGCACGGCTTGAAGGCCGGAGCGACGTGCTTCGCAAGTGGTAGCGAGCGGACACGCTGGACAGGCCGGGTCGAGCGGAGCGCAGAGCGTAGCGCCCAGCTCCATCACGGCTTGGTTCCAATCGCCGGGAACGTCGTGGTCGAGCAGCTCCGCTGCCAGGTTGTAGTAGGCACTGTCCCTGCGCCACTTGGGTCCACGCAAGGCGAAGACCCGGGCCAGGACGCGGCGCACGTTGCCATCGACCACGGCCAGTGGGAGACCGCACGCGATCGAGAGCACGGCGCTGGCGGTGTAGAGGCCGACTCCGGGGATGGCCAGCGCGGCACGCAGGTCTTTCGGGAAACGTCCCGCATGGCGCTCGATCAGATGGCGTGCGCCACGGTGCAGGTTGCGCCCGCGGTGGTAGTACCCGAGCCCGGACCACGCAGCGAGCACGGCTTCCTCGCTCGCGCCGGCCAGAGTCGCGGCGTCAGGGAAGCGCTCGAGAAAGGCGTCATAGTAGCGCAGCACCGTCTTGGTCGTGGTCTGCTGGAGCATGACTTCGGCCACCCAGATGGCGTAGGGGTCGCGCGTCTTGCGCCACGGCAAGGCGCGCCGGTTGCGGCGATACCACTCGATCAACCCCACGAGGGGGCGCGGCCGAACGAGGACTTGCGGGCTCTGGCGCGTGCTGGCGGGTGGCGATCGACGCATACGACGTATTCGCTCCGAACGCGGCAGCGGCGCGATCTACGACACCTAGGAAAGACGTTCGATGTCGGCACCCAGGCCGCGCAGCTTTTCGTCGATGCGGTGGTATCCGCGATCCAGATGGTAGATGCGGTCCACGATTGTCTCCCCGGCCGCGGCCAGACCTGCCAGGACGAGCGAGGCCGAGGCGCGCAAGTCGGTGGCCATGACTCGCGCGCCGGAAAGCGGCGTGGCTCCGCTGACAAAGGCCGTGCGTCCGTCGACGCGCAAGTTGGCACCCATGCGCTGCAGCTCGGCGACGTGCATGAAGCGGTTCTCGAAGATGGTCTCGGTGATTGCCGCCGATCCAGAGGCCTGCGTCATGAGCGCGAGATACTGAGCCTGCATGTCAGTTGGAAAACCGGGGTACGGGTGCGTGGCGACGTTGGCTGGACGCATGACGCGCGGCGCACGCACGCGCAGGTTGCTCGGCCCTTCCTCGATGCGTACGCCGACCTCGCGGAACTTGTCGATCACGGCACGCAGGCTGTCCGGACGGCAGGCGCGGATCTCGATCTCGCCGCCGGCGATGGCGCACGCGGCCATGTAGGTCCCGGTCTCGATGCGATCCGGCAAGACCGTATGCGTCGCGCCTTTGAGCGCCGCGACGCCGCGTACGCGTACCGTGCTGGTGCCGGCGCCCTCGATCTCAGCGCCCATGGCCGTGAGCAGATCGCACAAGTCGGCGATTTCGGGCTCGCACGCGGCGTTCTGAATGACCGTTTCACCGTCGGCCAGGCAGGCGGCCATGATGACGTTCTCAGTGCCGGTGACTGTGACGGTGTCGAACGCGATCTCGGCGCCGTGCAGGCGTGAAGCCTGCGCCTCGACATAGCCATGACGCACTTCGATCGCGACCCCCAGTTTCTCAAGGGCCAAGAGGTGCAGGTCGATGGGACGAGCGCCGATCGCGCATCCGCCGGGCAGCGAGACGCGCGCGCGGCCTTCGCGCGCCACCAGAGGACCGAGCACGAGCACGGAAGCGCGCATGGTCTTGACGAGGTCGTACGGCGCTTCGATCGAGCGCAGCGTTCCCGCCTTGACCTCGATGGTGCCGCCGACGCGACAGGCGACGTCTGCGCCCAGGGCCTCGAGCACGCGGCCCAAGGTGACGATGTCGCGCACGTCGGGGACGTTGTGCAGGACGACGGGCTCGGCCGTGAGTAACGCTGCACAGAGCTCGGGCAGCGCGGCGTTCTTGGCGCCCGAGATGCGCACCGTACCTTCGAGGGGCCGGCCTCCTACGACACGGATCCTGTCCATGGGCCTCAGTGTCTCGCTGAATCGCGGTCGGCTTGCCGACGCATGCGCAAGCGCTCAGCGACGAGCACGACGATCGCCAGGATCACGCCGCACAACGCGTCGACGGCATAGTGGAACTGGCCGTAGACGGTGCCGCACGTCAGGAGCACGGCCAACGGTACGAAGATCCAACCCAGCGCGCGCGATGCCCAGCTAGCGCGGACGCTGGCGACAAGGGCGACCGCGACGTGGGAAGAAGGGAAGGCAGTGCCCCAGGCAGCGGCTGAGTTGAGCAGGGCCTGTGTCAGGAGCGCGAGCGGCACGCTCGTGGCTGGGTTCACTGCGCGCGGAAAGAGATAGCGCGGGCCGGCAACGGGCAAGATCAGGAAGACCGCATAGCAGATGTAGAAAGTCGCGGCCACGAGAAAGGTGACCCGCGCCGCCTCGCCTCGCCTGCGAGTGAGCCAAAGGGCGATCGGCGGGAGGGCGACGATTAGATAGAAGGAGAGATACCCCGCGTGCAGCAGCGTGCTCAACCATGGCCATGGCCAGTGGCGGATCCACTGGGCTGACAGCTGGGCCCCGAAGAGGGCCTCCTCCACCGCCTGTATCGAAGGATCGTGCATGCGGCCGGCGATCGTGTTGAGGATGCCCACCTCGGTGTACAGAAAGGAGACGAGGGGCAGGGGATACAGATCTCCGACGAGCTGCCCGACGCGGCCGCTGCGCCGGGCCGCAGGCGCCAAGAGGGCCACCGCGACAAGAGCGACGTGGGCAACGGGCAGCAGGCCCGTCGCTGGCGAACGGACTGGCCAGTGCAGGGCCAGGGCAATGGTGACCACAAGGGCGTACGCCAGCGTCGCGTAGTCAAGAGGCGCCAGGGAGGCCCTGGTTTCATGCCAGGCCGCTGCCAGCGGCCGCGCTGCCAGGCGAAGCACCGGCGCAGAATGCGGCGAGGGGCCAGGGGCCAGCGCCTGGCCGTCCCGCGTAGTTCTGCAATCCGGTGTCGTCACGTTGGAGTGCGTGGTCGTGCTCCTGCCGCGCCGTCGAGGCCGTGAATATACACGACCCGGGGGCATCGCGCGACCCGGGAGCCTGAATGGGGCTAAGATGGTGGAGGGAAACGGGAGCGATACCATCCGCAGCTCGACCAAGTTACTGCACGCATCGGCCTGGGGCCTGCTCGCCGTCATGGTGGTCGGCGGCGAGGCCGACGCCAAGTCTCTCTCCGTTCTCGACGGCAGCCACAGACGGGAGCTCGTCTCTGAGCTGCATGGGGACATCGAGACCGTGGACATCGCAGCCCTCGTTCAGGGGCTGGGCGTCACTGTCACCACCGATCCCGTGGCAGGCCGGGCCACACTGGCTTGTCAGGGCCGCGAAGTCGTGCTCTTCCACAAGAAGAACCTGATCTCGGTCAGCGGAGACCTGCGCCTGTTGTCGGGTCCGCTGCTGCTCGATGCCGGGCGTTGGTATGTGCCGCTCGACTCGGTGGCCAAGCTGCTGAGCCCGCTGCTCAACCAGCCCGTCAGCTGGCGGCCTGCCCAGCGAGTCCTGCTGATCGGCAATGTGCGCCTGCCGCGGGTGACGGTCGCGAGTGAGATCGGGGCTGACCGTGCGCGGATCACTCTTCTGTCAACGGAGAAGATCCCCTTTCAGGTCCAACAGGGTGAAGGGCTGGTGGTCGTCGACATGCCAGCCGAGGCCATCGACGTCGCCTTTCAGAACGAACGTCTGACCGGGGGCATTGTAGAGGCGATCGAGTTCCGCGGTGGGCCGGCGAACACTGTGGCCATTCTGCTGGGGCCACGCTTTCGTGGAGTTCACGCGCAGGAGCTCGACGGGCCGCCGCGCATGGTGCTCGACATCGAGGCAACGCCGCTGGCTGTCGCGGCAGCGCCGAGTGCAACGCCGACTCCAGCCGACAAGGCCGGGACCGAGATCCGGCCGCGCTGGTCGCTCCGCACGATCGTGATCGACCCGGGTCACGGGGGAGACGAAGTCGGGGCGCTGGGACCGACCGGCACGTTGGAGAAGGACGTGACCCTCGCGATCAGCCGCAAGCTGCGCGGAGCGCTGGCCAGTCGCCTGGGCGTGCAAGTGTTCCTGACGCGGGAGGGCGACCAGGCGCTGTCCCTCGACGAGCGCGCGGCTATCGCCAACAATTACAAGGCCGATGTCTTCCTGTCGATTCACGCCAACGCCAGTCGCAGCCAGGGGGCGCGCGGCAGCGAGGTCTACTTCCTCTCCTATCACCCTACAGACGAGGAGAGCCGGCGTGTGGCGTTGGTGGAGGGCAGCTTGGCGACCGGCTCCGATCCGTCCGCGCCGGGTTCTGATCTGACGCTCGTGCTTTGGGACATGGCACAGGCCGATCATCTCGAGGAGTCATCCGCGCTGGCATCGCGCCTCCAGGAAGGTCTGGCTGGGGTGACCGGCAGCGAAGGGCGTGGAGTGAAGCAGGCGCCATTCCGCGTGCTGGTAGGCGCGACCATGGCGGCCGTGCTGGTTGAGGTGGCCTTCATCAGCCACCCGGAGGAGGAGAAGCTGCTGGTCTCTGACCTCTATCAAAGCAAAGTGGTCGCAGCGATCGTCGACGGAGTGGCCCGCTACGGGCGCGAGCGGGCGCAGCGTCTGGATCCCAGGTCCGCCATATGGACTTCCCACCGCTAGCCGCCTGGTCACGCACCCGGTTGGGACACCTGCGGCCGGTGTTGACGCCCCGGCGCGTGAACGCGCTGATCGTCATAGGACTGATCGGCCTCCAGGCGGCGGTGTCCCTCTCGGCGCCGAAGTGGGCGCGCCTCCTGGGCGGCCCCCTTCCAGCAGCGGCCGAGAGCGAAGGGGAAGACGAGGGCCTGGCGACGCCGACGCCGGCGTCCCGCAGCGCAGAAGACGCGGAGCGGCGCATCAACGTCCAGCTCTTCTTCACAGCCTCCGACCGCGCCGGCTTGGTGACAGAGCAGCGCGCGGTGGCGTACCATCCCGACCTCTCGCGTCAACTCAAGACGGTGCTCGCCGAACTGGTGCGTGGCTCGAACACCGGACTCGCGGGGCCTCTCGATGCTGAGACGCGCGTGCTGGAGGTCTTTGTCTCGAGCGACGGCTGCGCGTATGTGGACCTTTCGCGTGAGGCGGCGCGGCCTCGCGGGGGCGGTTCTCAGCTCGAGTTGATGAGCGTCTATGCTGTCGTCGACACCCTGACCGTCAACTTCCCGGCAGTCCGAAGGGTGCAAATCCTGATCGACGATCGTCCGGTGGATAGCCTGGCAGGGCACGCTGATCTCACGCGGCCGCTGCTGCCGGACTTGACCTTGCTGGCCCCGACGGTGCTTGCGTCAACCGGGACGCCGGCATCGGGCACTCCTGCGGGACCGTGACGTCGGCCCACTGGCAAGGCGGATGCGAGTCGAGTAGAGTGCCCAGAATAGGCGTGCGCAGCGTGGGGCAGCAGGGCGGCCATGGCGGAACCAGAGAGGTCTGAGACCGAAGTCAAGCTGCGCGCCGAAAGCGTAGAGTCGGCGCGCCGGTTGATTCGCGGCCTTGGCGCGTTTCTAGCGCAGCCTCGTCACTTCGAAGACAACCTGGTGTTCGACGACGAAGGCGGGGGGCTCTCGGGGCGGAGCTGCCTCCTGCGCTTGCGCACGACTCCGACAGGCAACACCGTGACGTTCAAGGGGCCACGCGCGATGATCGAGGGAGTCAAAAGGCGCGAGGAGATCGAGTGCCGCGTGGACGACGCCGAAACGCTACGCGCGATCCTGGAGAAGCTGGGGTTGCGGGTGGCGTTTCGCTACCAGAAGTACCGCGAGGTCTACGAGTGGGAGGAAGTCGAGATCGTCATCGACGACACACCCATCGGCGTGTTCATTGAGATCGAAGGCGCGGTCGCCGATATTCATGAGACGGCCGAGGCGTTGGGGTTCGGCGCGGAGAGCTACGTCGTCGAGAGCTATGCCGCGTTGTTCTTCGCCGAGGGCGGGCGCGGGGACATGGTGTTCGCTTGAAGGCGATGGTCCTGGCAGCCGGTCTTGGTACGCGCATGCGACCTCTGACCGAGCGAGTGGCCAAGCCGGTCCTGCCTGTGCTGAACCGTCCACTGCTCCATTGGACGCTTGATCTGTTGGCCCGTCATGGCGTCAATGAGGTGATGGTCAACCTACACCACCTTCCGCAGACGATCCGGAGCGCTGTCGGCAACGGCAAGGCATTCGGCTTGAAGATTCGCTACTCCCACGAGCGCGAGATCCTTGGCACCGCTGGGGGACCGCGTCACGTGCGGCGCTGGTTGGGGCAGGATCCGTTCCTGCTTGTGAACGGGGACGTGCTCTGCGACCTGGATCTCTCACGGCTTGTCGAATGGCACGTCGCGCGCGGTGCGCTGGCGACGCTGGCGCTGCGTCGGAACCCTGACCCGCGGCGCTACGCAGCGGTGCGTACCAACGCGCAAGGTCGGGTCGTGTGTCTGCCCGGGGTCCGGCGCAGGCGCGCGGGCCGCGCCTGGCTCTTCGCTGGTGTTCAGGTCGTCGAACCCCGTCTGCTCGAACGCCTGCCTGAAGGACCGCGTGATTCGATCCGAGACCTGTACGCCCCGCTAGTCGACGCCGACGAGGCGATCCTCGGGCTGGAGATGCGCGGCACGTGGCTGGACATGGGAACCCCGGAGCTGTACCGCTGCGGTCAGCTCGCGGCGTTGGCGCGCGGTTTCGCTGGCGTCGGTCCGCAGAAGGCCCTGGTCGACAGACGCGCCAAGGTAAGCAAGGGGGCGCGCGTGACGCGGTCGGTGGTTGGCGCGCACGCAGTCATTGAGCGCGGGGCGCACGTGCAGGGCAGCGTGGTCCTGGGGGGCGCGCACGTCGGCGCTGGCGCCCACGTGCGCAATGCCGTCCTGGCGTGGGGGGCGCAGGTGCCGCCAGGAGACAGGGTGCGCGGGGGTGTGGTGACCGCTGCCGCAACGCCGCAGTGAGTGCGGCCGCGAGCGGCCAGAGCGAGTCGACAGGAACCGCGCCGAACAGCGCCGAGCGCCTGGACGCGTATCTGTGCGAACGCTTTGGCAGCGACGACGCTCCGCCGCTGGTGACAGCCCTGGCCGGGGATGCTTCGACGCGCGAGTACTATCGCATCAGCCGAGGGAGCGAGGCCTGGGTGGCAGCGCTGTACCCAGAGGGCTTCGATCCGTCGCGGTCCTCTTACCTTGCGGTGCAAGGCCTGCTGGCTAGTTGGGGTTTGCCGGTGCCGGCAGTGCTGCACTGCGATGGAACACGAGGGATCGTGCTGATCGAGGATCTGGGGGATTGCACACTGCAGCAGCGCCTGGCAGCCGTGACAAGCACTGAGCGCGACGTGCTCTACCGTCAGGCGATCCGGGACCTCGCTCGCATGCAACAGGCCGCAGCGCGATCAGCCCAGTCCGGCGCGTGCTTCGAGCTCGCTTTTGACGTGGAGAAGCTGACCTGGGAGCTGGACTTCTTCCTTAAGCATTTCTTGGAGGGCTGGCGCGGCTGCCGTCTCAGCGCTGCCGATCGAGAGGCGCTATCTCGAGACTTCGGCTGGCTGTGCCGCGAGATGGCTGCCTGGCCCCGGGTGCTGTGTCATCGTGATTTCCACAGCCGCAATCTCATGTGGCGATCGGGCCAGCTGTTCTGGATCGACTTCCAGGATGCGCGCATGGGGCCGGTGACCTACGACGTCGCCTCTCTTCTGCGCGACTCGTACGTCGATCTTGACGAGTCGCTGGTGGCGACGTTGCTGGACGAGCTTCGCCTGGCCGTCGCCCCTGAGGAGAGCGCCCGCTCGTTCGAGCGCCGTTTCGAGCTGACGTGCATCCAGCGCAATCTCAAGGCGCTCGGCACGTTCGGATACCAGGCCGCGGTGCGGGGCAAGACAGACTACCTTGAATCGGTGCCGCGCACGCTGGCACACGTTCGGCGCAACCTCGAACGGCATGAGACGTTGGCGGGAGCAGCGGCTGTGCTGGCCCGACACCTCCAGGAGTGGAGATT
>Ga0302323_100003543_pt1 | contig 12698 bp, 13 predicted proteins | sample Fen_T0_3_FD_201950 | JGI IMG/M metagenome (GOLD analysis project Ga0302323, IMG submission 201950) | Peat permafrost microbial communities from Stordalen Mire near Abisko, Sweden - Fen_T0_3 | ecosystem: Environmental > Terrestrial > Soil > Wetlands > Permafrost | place: Sweden: Abisko... | reverse complement strand
GGCGGTGTCAGGCGGGGGACCGGCACTCAAAATCTGCGAGACCCGGGACAACCTCGAGTGGGCCGGCCACATGCACCAGCGAGAGACCAATACGGAATCGACCGAGGTAGAGTGCGAAATCGGGCCTGAGTTCGGTTCGCATGCGGAGGACGGCATTGTTCCTGATTGTCGGCGAAGAGTGCTGGCATTAGATATTCTTAGACGGGCACATCGACTCTGAACAAAACGCGGCCACGATATGAGGCAGTCGCATGGGCGTAAAACGGCGGGGTGGGTGGACGCCTACGGCCAACCGATCTCAAGAGGCTGGACCACGGCCTGCGCACGCGCCCCGTCAGCAGCCGGACGGTTCTGGTTTGCGGCTGGGCGGAACCGCTTTTTCGCCAGGCGTCCCGTCTTCGACATCGAACGATTCGACGTCGGGGGAAGCCGCTGCGGAACGCGTTGCACCCCCCGGGGCCGGCTTCGTGCCCGACATTGACGACATCATCGACCGTCGAGATGTAGCAGTCGTGTTCCAAGCGATTCTCGACGCTGTGAGTGGCCAGGTTGTCGGTTTCGAAGCGCTCCTGCGCGGACCTCCAGGGCCACTGCACGCGCCGATACCCCTCCTGGCGGCGGCCCGCTCGCGTGGGCGATGTGGCGAGCTGGACTGGATTGGTCGGGCTTTGGCCTTTCAGACCATGCTCAAGGCCGATCTTCCGCATTCGCTGTCGCTGTTTGTCAACGTTGATCCCGACTCACTTCTGGTGCCTTGCCCGCAGGATCTTCTCGATGTCGTCTGGGAGGCTCAGAGCGGGTTGCGGGTGTTCGTCGAGGTCACCGAGACGATGTTGCTGCGAGAACCAGTCCTGGTGTTGAAGTCAGTACGGCGTGCGCGCCACGACGGCTGGGGCATCGCCCTGAACAACGTCGGATATGGCGCAAAGGGTCTTGCACTCCTGCCGGTTATCGCGCCGGACGTCATCAAGCTGGACCAGCAGCTGCTCGCAGAGGGCACTGGTTACGCAAGTGCTGCCCTGGTTGCCGCGTCACGCCAGCGGTTCCTCAGCGAGACCGCCCTCATGGTGGAACGTGTCCAGAACGATGCGACGGTCCCCCTCGCACAGTCGCTGGGGGTCGATTTCCGGCAAGGTCGCGCGTTGGCGACCGAGGGGCCTCTACCCGAGTCCTTGCCCATTCCGTGGAGGCCAATCCCGCTCATCAAGCATCCAGCGCCATCCGGTCGAACACCGTGGGACGTGCTCGTGCAGAACGGCGCAAAGGTGACTCGGACCACCGACCACGTTGGTGTCAGCAGCCTCGTGCGACATCTGGTGTCCACCGCCTTTGCCGGGCAGGAAGCCCCGGTTGTCGCGCTGATTCTGCCTGAGGGGCACCTACAAGACGCGCAGAGCGCCAGCATCCTCCAGATGCTGGTTGAGCGAACCCCCCTCCAGATCCTGCTTGGCCCGGGCGCCTCGCTGCAGAGCGACTGGAGGACATGGGGTGTTGACCTGAATGCCGACCATCCGTGGTCGAGCGCCCTGGCAGTGGTCGCTGTTTCTGGCAGTATGTCGATGAGCCTGGCCGCGAGGGCGCTTGACACGGTCCCCACGTATGACCGCTATGAAATGGTCCTGAGCTACGATCTTGGAGCATCCCTGGCTGTCCTTCGAGAAGTCCTCGACTACTGCGACGCCGCGCGATCCGCCTAGAGGCTTGGTCCAGGCTCGCGGGACCGCAGTCCGTGATGTCCCCCACCCGGACTCGTCACGACGATGCCGGGCAATCGTGTGCCCGCGCCGTGCTCCGGGAGAGGGGTCCAGGCAAGGTGGATCGAGCCCCGGCCACGTCATCGGGCACCAGGAGGCTCAGGTCACCGGAGCCGGAGTGGTGTCGTCGGGCTGCCCTGCGGCGTCCCTGCTGCCCTGCCCGGTCTGACCGCCGTGCTTGGCCGGTGGGAGGGGACCCGCCACGGCCCCGGCGTTGGCGTTGGCGGCGGACCCGGTGCTGTGGATTGCCGTGGCGAAGACCAGCCAGGCCGCGAACCAGCTGACCAGCAGGGCGGCGATGAACCGGACCAGGGCGGTCTGCACCGACAGGTTCCCGTTCAGGACCAGCCACACGGCCGGGAGGAAGATCGCCAGGGCCACGGAGACGAAGGGGCGGTGGGGGGTTAGCCGGGCCGGAGCCGCAGGGATGGATCCGTCCGCCAAACTTGGTGCCGACGAAGCCCGGCGCTTCATCGACGTTCGCCCTCTTCGGTCAGCATGGCCATCCAGCGGGTCACTGTTGCCCGCTGGTCGTCGAGCAGGCCGATGGGCAGCGGTCCGGCAAGTGCTGACGCGGGGTCTCCGGTCGCAGAGACGTTCATCAAGGCCAGCGCGTCAACCTCGCCGACCGCACCGGCCCAGGACACGACGTCGTTGACCTTGGTCGAGGCCTGGGCGACTGCCCAGGTGAACGTCGGGGCCAGGGCTGAGATGACCGCGGCCAGCCAGCCGCGGGCGGCGGGCGGCAGCGCGGCCTCGACGACAACGATGGTGCTGCAGGCCGAGTGCTGCCAGCGCTGTCGGCGCACCGCCATGTCGGAGACGTCCGACAGCAGCTGCCCGGCCGGAACGCCGTAGCCAGTCGAAGAGGCGAGCACGGCGAGGTGGGTGGCGGCCGGGTCCACCCCGAGCTGGTGCGCCAGCGAGGCGGCGACGTCCATCGAGGCCCGGACCTCGCCGACGACGGCGATGATCTGACCGGGGATCGAGACAACCATCGGTGCGACGGGCCGGGACTGCACCCAGACCAACAGGCGACGGTAGACGTCAGCAGGGTCCTCGATGCCGGCAAGGACATGGGTGGGCACACCCATCCGTGTGGCTTGCGCCGCCATCATGGCTCCGGTAGCCGTCGGGCCGCGCTCCGCGCCACGCCGCACAGGGGGCACGGTCTGTATCGGTGGCTGGGCAAGGGCGGCCGGTCGCAGCGTTCCCTCGCGCCGGGGCGGCCCCGGGCTCCACGGCGCCTCTGCAAGGCCCGCTATCCCGGGGTCGATGCTCTGCTGGAGGCGCGACATGACGTCGGTGAAGGCGGCGGACTGCGTGGACACCGACGCCGAGGAGGAGCCGGGCGGTCGGGCGGGCGTGGCCGGGGGTGGGTTCTCGATGAGGGCGTGGGCCGGCGGTGGTTCGACGAACGGGGAGGTGGAAGGGGCTGGTGTCGGCGGGCGCGGCGAGTCCTGGATGTCCTGGTACAGACCCTTCTCCTCGAGGTTGAGCTGGTCGACGAGGTCCATCACGGACTGGACGGTGCCCCGGCCAGGCGGCACCGAGGTGGTCGGCTGCGACGTAGGCGGTGGCTCGGAGACCTCGACCTGGATGTTGAAGCGCTCGCGGGCGAAGAACCCGCCCACGCCACCACGCCGGACCTTCTCGGCGTGCACGATGCGGGCTGTCGTGCCGTACTCGGTGCGCACCTGCTCCAGCAGGGTCTGCAGGTCCGGGCCTTCAAGCAGCAGGTGCATAGGCGACATTCACAGCTCCCACAGGGTTGATGCTCAGCTGGGCGCCGAGCTCTGAGTAGGACAGCACGGGCAGAGTGGGAGCGGCGGCCTGGACCAGACGGCGCAATGGCAGCCGCAGCGGCTGAGCACACACCAGAACGGGGCGGTCACCCGTCTGCTCGGCCACCTGAGCGAGGCGGGCGGCTTCCACGGCCAGCTGCTCGGCGTACGCCGGGTCGAGCATCAGGAAAGAGCCGGAGTCTCCCGAGCGCAGCGACTCCAGCAGCGACTGCTCAAGAAGCGGGTCGAAGGTGATCACCGGCAGGCGGCCGTCGACCGCATGCGCGGCCGAGATGGCCGGACCCAGCGCGACCCGGGCGGCTTCCAGCAGTCCATCGGGGTCCTGGCTCGAGCGGGCCCGGGTCGACATGGCCTCGAAGATCCGGATCAGGTCGCGGATGCACACGCGTTCGGAGAGCAGCGACTGGAGGCAGCGCTGCACCTCCCCGAGGCTGAGCGGTGCCGGGGTGAGCTCGTCGACGACGACCGGATGGCTGGCTTTGGTCATGTCGATCAGCGTCTTGACGTCCTCCCTGCCCAGGAGCTGGTGGGCATGGCTGCGCACGATCTCGGCCAGGTGGGTGGTGACCACCGATGAGCGGTCGACGAGGGTCGCGCCGGACAGGCCGACGTGCCGGCGCAGCTCGACCGGCACCCACTTGGCCTCAAGGCCGAAGACCGGCTCTCGGGTCAGCGTTCCGGGCAGTGACGCCAGGTCATCTCCGATGACCAGCAGCATGCCGGCGGGAGCCTCGCCGCGAGCGACCTCGACCCCGTGCAACCGGATCGCGTAGGTCTTGGGCGGCAGGTCGAGGTTGTCCCGGGTGCGTACCAGCGGGATGACGATGCCCAGCTCGAGGGCGAGCTTGCGACGGAGGGCCCGGACGCGGTCCAGCAGGTCGCCCCCGGTCGAGGAGTCGACCAGGTCGATCAGGTCATATGCCAGCTGCAGCTCCAGCGGCTCGACCCGCATCTCCCGGGCGATTGACTCTGGGGTGTCGATGGGAGGTTCGGCGGCTGCCGCGGCCGCCGCGGCGGCCTCCGCCTTCGAGGTGTCACCCTGGTCCTGCCGGGGAAGCCGCTGGGCGATGAGCATCATGGCGCCGCCGACGAGGACGAAGGGCAGCTTGGGAAGTCCCGGGATGATGGCAAGGAAGAGCACGGCGGCACCGGCCATCTGCACCGCGCGTCGCTGCTGACCGAACTGGTGCAGCAGGTCGCTTCCCATGTCCCGCTCGGTGGTCGCGCGGGTCACGATCAAACCGGTGGAGATCGAGATCAGGAGCGCCGGAATCTGGGAGACGAGCCCGTCCCCGACAGAGAGCAGGCTGTATGTCGCGATGGCGTCGCTCATCGACTCATGACGCTGAACGACGCCGATGAAGAACCCGCCGAAAAGGTTCACCACGGTGATCACGATGGCGGCGATGGCGTCACCCTTGACGAACTTGGACGCCCCGTCCATCGCCCCGTAGAAGTCGGCCTCGGCAGAGACTTCGTGGCGACGCCGGCGCGCCTCGTCCTCGTCGATGAGTCCCGAGTTGAGGTCCGCGTCGATCGCCATCTGCTTGCCGGGCATGGCGTCGAGAGTGAATCGGGCGGCGACCTCGGCCACCCGGCCGGCGCCGTTGGTGATCACGACGAACTGAATCACCACGAGGATCACGAAGATCACCAGGCCCACGACGATCGAACCGCCCACGACGAAGTGGCCGAAGGCCTCGATCACCTTGCCGGCGAACCCGTCGAGCAGCACGAGCCGGGTGGCACTGACGTTCAGCGCGAGGCGGAACATCGTGGCAATCAGCAGGAGTGAGGGGAATACGGCGAAGTCGAGAGGACGGGTGACCGACAGGCTGACGAGAAGGATCAGGACCGCGCCGGTGATGTTGACGGCGATAAGCAGGTCCAGGACCATGCTCGGCAGCGGCACGATCATCATCACCACGATCGAGATGATCGCGGCGGGGATGCCGATCTGGCCGATCCGGCTGGATCTCACGAGACCTCAGATGCTCGGGTGGGACCGTCCTTGGAATCTGGGGTTGCCGTCCTGGCGTAGGGCCTATCGGCCGCGGGGGCCGGCACCTGAGGACTTCAGCGTGCCGAACCTGACGGGGAACCGGTGACTGCTCACCCTGACCGATGACAGCGACGCCGGTGTGGCGTGCGGACCTCCGGCCGGCCCGCGGCTACCGCGAGCTCGCCATCTGGCGGACGGTGTGGATCCCCGACGCCAATCCCCTTGCACGCAACGCCATGATGAACGCCAGGACGCGCGCCACGGCGTCATAGAGGTCGACCGGGATCTCCTGGCCCACCTCGCAGCCGGCAAAGAGCGCCCGGGCCAGCGGGATGTCGGCCACCATCGGCCGATGATGCTTCTCCGCCTCCTCGCGGATCTTGGTCGCGATGACACCGGCGCCCTTGGCCACCACCTTGGGTGCGCCGCCGCTCGGCTCGTACTTCAGGGCCACGGCGACGTGGGTCGGGTTGACGACCACGACGTCGGCGGTGGCGACGTTCGACATCATCCGGTTCCGGCTCAGCTCGCGCTGACGGCCGCGCAGAGCCCCCTTCTGGTGGGGGTCGCCCTCGGATTGACGCATCTCACGCTTGACCTCGTCGGGACTCATCATCATGCCCTTGTTCACCCGTCGGCGTTCGACCAGGAAGTCGAGGGCCGCGATGCCCAGCCCCACGAAGGCGGAGATCCGGATCAGGCTGACCGCGTCCTCGGCGGATGCGGCCACCGAGGATGACAGAGACCAGGTGCCACCAGCCATGATCCGCTGCTCGGCCGAGCTCAGGACCTCCCACGCGACGAGTCCGAACACGCCGAACTTGAGCAGGGTCTTGATCAGTCCCCAGGCAGCCTGGACGCCGAACCAGCGCTTGACTCCCTTGAAGACGTTGAGGTGCTCGAACTTGGGCTGGAACCGCTTGGAGGAGATCTTGAGGCCCCCCTGGCCCACCCCGCCGACGATGGCCATGGCCATGGCCGTCAGGAGCATGGGCGCGATCGCGGCGCCGGCACCCATCGCGGCGATCTTGAGGATCTCAAGGGCCTGGTCGGGCTCGGGATTGGCCATGAAGTCCGGGACCCGCCTCATCAGGCCCTCGAACGTCTCGCGAAGACGGTCCACGGTCACCGGACCGAGGAAGGTGAAGGACAGGACAGTCAGCCAGGCGGTGACATCGGCAGAGCGCGGAACCTGACCGTCCTTGCGGGCCTGTTTGCGGCGCTGGGGGGTCGGTTTCTGGGTCTTCTGGGACTTGTCGGTCATCGTCAGACCCCCAGGGCGTGAGATGCCGAGGAGAGCGCAGCCATGATGTGGTCGAGGATGTTGCTGACAGCCGCCGGCAGCAACGCGATCGAGACGCTGGTCAGGCTCAGCGTGATCAGGATCTTGATCGGGAAGCTCATCACGAAGATATTGAGCGAAGGCACCGCGCGGCTGATGAGTCCGAGTGCGAGGTCGCTGAGAAAGAGCACCACCATGACCGGGGCGGCGATCTCCAGCGCCGAGACGAAGAAGACCTGGACGTTGGAGGTCACTGTCCTGGTCAGGGCCGCGATACTCAAAGGGTGCATGGGGAACACGTGGTACGACTGGGAGAAGCCGCGCACCAGCAGGAGGTGACCGTTCGTGGCGAACAGCAGTGTGATCGCCACCAGCTGGTTCACCCGTCCGAACATGCTGCTGCTGACGTTGGACAGCGGGTCGTAGAGCGAGGCCAGGGTGAAGCCGCTCGCGAGGTCGACGAGCTCCCCGGCTGCCTGCAGGGCCGAGAACAACATCTGCGTCAGGAAACCCATGGTCATCCCGACGGCGACCTGGAAGAGGACGGCGGTGAGGAGCGGAAAGAGCTCGGGCGGCGGTGCCTCCAACGCCAGGCCGGGTCCGATCGCCATGGCCAGCGCCAGGGCGATGGAGACCTTGACCATCGCGGGGATCGCCCGGGTGTTGAACGGTGGTGCGACCATGAGCCAGGCCGAGACCCGGATGGTGACCAGCAGGATTGCGATCACCTGCTCAACCGGCACCTGCACGTTCATGGTGAGTTCACACCCTCAGCCCCCGAGCAGCTGAGGCAGAGCCTCGAACAGCGAGTGGGTGAAGTCAATGATCTGGTTGAGCATCCAATGACCGCTGACCAGGATGACGACGCCGACGCCGACCAGCTTGGGCACGAACGACAGGGTGACCTCCTGGATCTGGGTGACGGACTGCATGACCGACACCCCGAAGCCGATCACCAGGCTTGTCAGCAAGATCGGTGCGGCGAGCTTGGTCGCCAGGATCATGGTCGACACGGCGATGTGCATGATGAGGACGTCGTTCACGCAGGCCCCCCTACAGTCATAGGTGGTAGCTCGAGACGAGAGCCTTGGAGATCAGGTCCCAGCCGTCGACCATGACGAACAGGAGCAGCTTGAACGGCAGCGAGATCATCACCGGGGGCAGCATCATCATGCCCATCGACATCAGCGACGAGCTGACAACCAGGTCGATCACCAGGAAGGGGATGAAGATCACGAAGCCGATGATGAAGGCAGACTGCAGCTCGGACAGGACAAACGCAGGGATCAGCGTGGTCATCGGCACGTCCTCAGGCTTGGCCGGCCGGGCGCTCTTGCTCAGGGCGATCATCGTGGCGAGCTCGGGCTTGCGAGTCTCCTTGAGCATGAACGTACGCAGGGGTGCGACGCCTCTGTCGTAGGCCTGGGACTGGCTGATCGTGCCCTTCAGGTAGGGCTGGATCGCCTGGTCGTTCATCTGTGACAGCACGGGCGCCATGATGAAGAGACTGAGGAACAACGCCAGTCCGGCGAGCACCTGGTTCGGCGGGATTGAAGGCGTTCCGAGGGCGTTCCGCGTCAGTGACAGGACCACGATGACCTTGGTGAACGACGTGCAGAGCATGAGCAGCGCGGGTGCGATGGAGAGCACCGTCAGCAGCAGGATGATGCTGATGGTCTGGTTTGGCTTGCCCAGGCCGGGGCCGAGGTTCACCGAGACGTTGCCCGAGCTCGGGCTGCTGGTGGTTCCCGGACACGGAGTCGGGACCGCGGGGACGTTGGGCGCGGCGGGAGCGCTGAAGACGGCGGGGCCGTTCCGGATGGCCGGGGCGACCAGGTTTGCGGAAGCGCTCAGGACGGCACCGCGGCTTTGGGCAGCGTCAGCGGAGGTGGCGCCAGCCACCCCGGACACACCTACCAGAGCGGGGACGGCCAGCACCAGGAGAAGGAGTGCCCTACGTCCCGGCCGCGGTGATCCGGTGCCGTCGGGCGCGCCCCGCCGGCTCATCCGGGCAACCCCGCCATCGCGTGCACGTCAGCCACGCCGGACCGTGCGCTGGCGAAGGGTCTCGACGACGGACACGGCGGTCTGACGAATGTCCGCGATGGTCGGGGCTGCCGCGGCGGGGGTGGAAGCCAGCTGTGCCGGCGGGGCGAGATCTGGCTCGTCGTCCTGCAGCTCGCCCAGCAGGGACACCGTGGACTCGGTCACGCCCAGCAGCAGGAGCTGACCTGAGACGCGAACGACGGCGACGCTGGACCCGCGGGAGAGCCCCTGCCGGGTCAGGACCTGCAGTGGGAGGGGCTGCCTGCGGCCCTGGGTGGTCGCCTTGCCGAAGCCGCTGCCCTGCTGGCGGTGACGCAGGTAACGCGCCAGGAGGAGCATCAGGGCCAGCACAGTTGCCAGCGACAGGACAAGGCGGACCATGGTTCCGGCCAGCGACCCCTCGCTCATCAGCGTGGCACCGTCATCTCAAGAACCTCATGCCCCACGTCGTTCGCTCAGCTCGGACGTGACGATCTCGGAGATCCGGATGGCGAACTCCTCGTCGACGACGACGACCTCGCCCCGCGCCATCAGGGTCCCGTTCACCAGCAGGTCGACGGGGGCTCCGGCGGCCCGGTTCAGCTCGACGATCACGCCCGGTCCGAGCGCCAACAGCTCCCGGACCGTCATCCGGGCGCGTCCCAGCTCGACGCTGACGCCCATCTCGACATCGTTCAGCAGGGCGATGCGGCGGTCCTGGATGGCTGCGGGGCCAACACCCGCGAGGGGCTCGAAGATCTGTGGGGCCGAGGTCAGGTCGGGGAGCTCGGCTGCAGGCTCGGCGACGAATCCTAGGGCCGCGATGAGCCGGTCGTCCAGGAAGAAGCCGACCGAGACTGCCTCCGCGTCAACGGCGGGTCCGTTGCCGTCGGCAGGCCCCAGGACCAGGACGTTCTGGGGCTGCAGATCGCCCGCGCGGGCTGACAGCGCGACGACGATCTCGGCCATCAGCGGTTCCCACCGCTGGCGCACGTCGCCCTCTCCCAGCACAGTTGCCGCCGCCTCCGCGCCGGCGAGCAGACCCAGCCGGCCCGGGCCCGCACCAGCGGTGCTTACGCTGATCGAGACACCACCGGCGAGCTGGCCGGACCGGTCCTTCGGGGCGAGGGCTCGCGCTTCGACCTCGCCGAGGTCGCGAAACTGGAGGACGAGCACATGGGCAGTCGCCAGGAGAGCGTCGAGATCGATGGGTGAGGACTGTGTGGTCATGCGGCTGGTCCTTCGCTCATATGCGCTGAGGGCTAGGTGGGCTAGGTGGGCTAGGTGGGCTAGGTGGGCTAGGTCGGCTAGGTGGAGACGATCTGGCAGGCCAGATGGTGGCCGTGGCTACCGGGTACCGCGGCTGCGACCTGGACGTCGTCGGCGCGGACGGCCAGCGGCTCAGTGATCGGGTGACGTAACGGCAGCACGTCACCGACGTCGAGAGAGAGGAGCTGGAACGAGGTGACCCTGACCGTCCGGAAGGCGACCGAGAGCTCGACGACCGCGGCGTTGAGCTGGCGCTCCATGTCTCTGGTGGCGGCCTCGTCCTGCTCCGTGCGAAGCGTCAGCTGGCTGCCCGCCAGGGCATCGAGCGCGGGCTGCAGGGTGGCGAAAGGGATGCACAACGTGCCGATGGCCTGCTGGTCGCCGATGCGTATGGTGAACTCTGAGACAATCACCGGCTCCGACGGTGCAGCCACCTTCAGGAACTGGGGATCGGACTCGAGTCCCCCGAGGCTGGCCACCACGGCTGTCAGGGAGTCGAACGCATAGGACAGCTCGCCCACGATGCGGTCCAGGAACTGACGGACCAGCGCGATCTCGATGTCACTGAGCGCACGATTGGGCTGGTTCGGGCCGCCGGGGCCGCCCAGCAGCCGGTCGACAAGGGACATGACGATGCCCATCGGGAGCTGAAACACCCCCGTGCCGTGCAGCGGCTCGAAGTGCAGCACGGCAAGCAGCGAGGGGTTGGGCACGGTTCGCGTGTACTCGTCGCAGGTGTACTGGCGGACCGAGGTGACCGAGACCTGGCAGCTGGCATTCTGGGTCGTTGACAGGACCATGGCGAACTGCCGGGCGAACGTGTCGTTGACCACCTGGAGCGCCCGGACGTCCTCACGACTGAAGCGGTTGGGTCGACGGAAGTCGTACAACGCTGGCTCGGCGGTCACAATGATGCATATCGGTCGATAAGGACACGACCTGAGGGTTAGCTCGGCTACTGCATCAGGAACTCCGTGAAATAGACCCCCAGCACGTCTCCCTTGTACAGCTTCTTCACGCGGACCGAGAGCGTCTTCTGGGCGCTCGCCCGTCCGCCCGGCGCGAGAAGCCGGGGGTAGGTCCACTGCCCCAGCACACTGATCGCCGCGTCCAGCGCCTTGGCGCCGTCCAACGCGGGGACGGCGCCGGCGGCCGCGTCCACACTGCCGGGCGGCGGGGTTGCCGCCTTGCTCAGCTGAAGGGCCAGCGTGAGCTTGAGGTAGTGACCGTCTGCCAGGTTGAGCGTCATCGGGGACAGAGTATTGACCTGCCCGGCCACCTTCGCGGGGTCAGGCTCAGGCGTGCCCGGCCCTGCAAGCATCCCCTTGCCCAGGAACCCTCCGGCGCCAAGCACAACCAGCAGGACCGCCACGATGATGAAGAGCTTCTTGCGGGACTTCTTGGGCTTTGTGCTAGCTGGGTCTGCGACAGCGGGAGTGTCGGGTATGACCTTCGTGGTGGCAGACATTTCATATCCCTGAGAGTGAGGCGGGGGCGGGGACGGGGGCGGGCGAGGAGGGGTCAGTCGGCGACAGGATCACGATGGCGACCCGACGGTTGCGCGCAAGGCTGGCCGCACTCTTGCCGGTGACCAGGGGATGCTGGTCGGCATAACCAACGGCCGACACCTTCGAGGGGCTGACCCCACGGGTGAGCAGATAGCGCAGGACGGTCGTGGCGCGCTGGGTGGACAGCTCCCAGTTCGAGGCGAACTGGGAGCTCCTGATCGGCTGGCTGTCGGTGTGGCCCTCGATGACCAGGTCGTTCGGCAGGCCCTTGAGTGCGGGGGAAAGGGCAGTCAGGACCTTGATCCCCTGCGGGCGAAGCGTGGCCTCGGCGACGTCGAAGAGCACCCGGTCGGTGACGATGTCGACCTCGAGCCCGTGCCGTTCCACCTTGCGAAACAGGACCGCGCCGGCCAGACCGTTCTTGGCCAGGGACTTCGTGATGTCGGCCTGGAGCCTGGACATCGCCAGGTCCTCCTGCTTATTGGCGCGGGCCTGCTTCCTGGCAGCCGCATCGGCGGCCCTGGCCCCGGCGAGCACCGCCATTCTCTGACGCTGCAGCGCCTCCGAGCCCGAGCGCGAGTCGTCGGGCGCGTCGGGTGCCTGGACCGCGCTCCCGTTGAGCAGCCCGGCCCCCCCGTCGAGGACGGTGGACTCGCCGAAGGACTGGGCAAGGCCATCGTGCAGCTTCGCGAACTTCTTGGCGTCGGTCGCGCCGATGGCGAAGAGCACGATGAAGAGCACCATCAGCAACGTGATCATGTCCGCATAGGTCAACAGCCAACGCTCGGCGTTCTCGTGATCCTCCTCGACGTGCTTCCTGCCCTTGCGGCGTGCCATCAGGCGGCCTCTTTGCTCACAGGCCCGGCGCCCTTGTCACGGGCAGCGGGCAGGATCGAGCGCAGCTTCTGCTCGACCAGACGGGGGTTGGTGCCGGACTGAACGGCGAGGACGCCCTCGACGATCACCTCCATCTGGGAGATCTCCAGCTCGCTCATCCGCTTGAGCTTGCTGGCCACAGGTAGCCAGATCGCGTTAGCGCTGAGAACACCCCAC
>Ga0302323_100003541_pt1 | contig 12700 bp, 9 predicted proteins | sample Fen_T0_3_FD_201950 | JGI IMG/M metagenome (GOLD analysis project Ga0302323, IMG submission 201950) | Peat permafrost microbial communities from Stordalen Mire near Abisko, Sweden - Fen_T0_3 | ecosystem: Environmental > Terrestrial > Soil > Wetlands > Permafrost | place: Sweden: Abisko... | reverse complement strand
ACCATTAATCCCGGCTGGTAGTTTTAGATGCCCAACGCAATTAGTAATTCATGCAGGAAAACTTATACCGAAGTGATTCTCCGTACATCAACTGATACCTTCATTTCATGGGGGCTACTGCTCATGATCACGCCTTTAAGCGGAACGATGTCAAAATAATCACGGCCCCAGCCTACCGTGATGTATTGTAAGTCAGGAATTTTATTATTGGTAGGATCAAAATCTACCCAACCCATTTCGGGAATGAATACGGAAAACCAGGCATGCGATGCATCCACACCGGTAAGTTTTTCTTTTCCTGCAGGAGCTAACGTTTCTATATAGCCGCTGATGTACCTTGCAGGAATGCCCATGGCATGCAAGCAGGCAATGCCTAAGTGTGCAAAATCCTGGCACACCCCTTTTTGTTCTTTCATTACGGTAGAGAGGGGCGTGGAGATGGTGGTAAAACCCGGGGTAAATTTAAATTCGGTATAAATGCGTTGCATTAAATGGTACACCGCTTTAAATAAAGACTGGCCGGGTGTAAAAGATGCGGCAGCATAATTACTGATAGCCGTTGTTGACGCAGTAATGTCTGTTGCAGCAGTAAATTGTTTTTCTGCTATGAATTGGCCAGTGGAATTTTGGAGCATATCCCTCACTGCTTCCCAACTGATGTTATTGATGGGTGCAGTAACCGGTAATAGCATTTTTTCTATCACCGAATTCACAGTAACGGAGAGTGTATCATGTTCCTGTTCCACTACAAAATAAACGGCTTTGTTACCAAAAAAGTCAATATGGCTATCCAGCACTTCGGGCAATGGCGTAATAATAATATTGCTGGACTTACATGTTTGCGTAACCGTATCTCTCGGACTTAACATTGCAATGTTATGGCACAGGCTTACCTGCTCGTGGTACAAATAAGTGGTGGTATGTGTTACTGAATACAACAATAGATCTATAATAATTTTGTAGTGAATAATTGTTTTTGTGGTTGGCTGTGGCTGAAATAAGTTTTTGATACCAGTATCGAGGTACTGATAAGCAGGTCATATAATTTATCTAAAAACTCATGTAATGTTTTGTATTCTTTGCTGGCGTTATCATGCTGTGTCAGTGTAATACCATCAACTAATTTTAACATGGTATCTGCTTCCAGTATCAAACGTTCCTGCTCGCTTAAAGTAGTGTCGTTGTCATCGCGGGGCAGGTCAGAAACATACCATTTTATTTTGCTTACCAAATAAGCCAGTGATTTGGGATAGTTCATATCCAGCATCAGCAATTCCAGCACCAGGTGCAATTGCAAATGATCGCGGTAGGTATAACGGTAGGTAATTAAACTTTGTGTGGCAATCATTACCGACTCCAGCAAATCATATTCTGTTGGTTCTTCCTGCTTTTGAAAAAAAGTGTTTTTTAAAAGGGTGATGATGTATAAGGATTGCTCCAGCTTACGGCCCAGGTCTAAAATATTCCAGCCTTGCTCCCTGCGCACACTTTCACGGTTCATGCCTAAAAAAGCAAACATCGAAGTGTTTAATTTATCAATGGTGCCGGTCATTTTTAAATGATCGGCATGATGTTTTTGCCTGGCTTTATCCCAATCTTCTTCCATCTGTTGTAATACCCGCCAGGTATCCAATGCCCAGAAATTTCTTACGCTGTATACTGCATTTTTTAACAGTGCAATATTGTAACTGAGGCTACCGTTTCTTTTTTCATTATATAAAATGTCGGTTAATTCTTTCCACGGATCATCATAGTTATGATTTTTCCCATTGGAATCATCCTCATTAAAAAAGCCGGGAAAAGTATAGGTGCAACCGGTTAAGATCTGCAGCAGCAGTGTTTCGGTAGTATCATTTTCTTTATTCAGCGGCCGGCTGTTTTTAAGCATCCATTGCATAACGGTACGCTGTAGCCGAGCATTGTAGATCACTCTTTCGGTATAGCGACCCACCCAAAAAAGATTTTCGGCAGTATGGCTGGGCAGCGAACGTTTTTGCGGAGCGTGCACAGCACTATCCGTTTTTAATTGCAGCAGCACAGGCTGTTCCTGTTCTTCATCCGCTGCAATTACCCAGGTATCTTTACTGATACCACCGAGCTGATTAGAAATTAAAAAATTATCTTCTGCCGCGCTGGTTCGGGTTAAGCCACCGGGCATGGCAATATAACTATTGTTGTGGCTTACTAAAAAACTTCTGAATAAAGAATGGCAAGGTTTTATTTTTCCTTCTACCCACGAGGGGGTGGAAGAGAAATTTATTTTTTCCTGGCCGGTATATAAGTGTGGTTGCGCTATTATTTGCGCAACCAGTTGCTTTGCTTTATCTGCAGTAAGCGAGGCCCCATCAATAGTGGCACGGGTGCCGGCTTCGTTACGGAAAATTCTTTTTATTACTAATGATTGTATATTATCAATTACATACTGCATTTCTTTGGGTTGGCCGCACCACCAGGTGGCAATAGAAGGCATGATCAGTTCTTTACCCCAGATATGTTGTGCAATAGCAGGTAAAAAAGGTACCAGCCCTGCATTCTCTACAATACTGCTGCCAAGCGGGTTGGCAATGGCAACATTGCCTTTTCGTACCGCCTGTAACAAACCGGGTACACCAAGCAGGGAATTACTTTTTAGTTCTAAAGGATCACAATAGCTATCATCCAGCCTGCGCAGTATCACATCTATTTTTTCCAAACCCTCAATGGTTTTCAGCCAAACAAAATTATCTTTTACAATCAGGTCATTTCCCTGTACCAATGTTAAACCAAGGTAGGCGGCAAGATAAGAATGCTCAAAATAAGTTTCATTGTCCGGGCCGGGAGTAAGGATAACGATCCTAGGATTATCATTGTTGTGCGGTGCAATGGCTACAAGGGCTTTTTGCAATGCATCAAAATAAGGGGATAATCTTTTTACAGATAGGTTATTGAAAAACTCCGGCAGCACGGTACTTAGTGCATGACGGTTTTCCAGCGCATAGCCGCTACCGGAAGGCGCCTGTGTACGGTCGCCAATTACCCAGATGCGGCCATCGCTGCCACGGGCCATATCGGCAGCATATAAAATTAAATGTTGTGTGCCGGGTAATGCAATGTTTACGCAGGCCCGTAAAAAACCGGGATGCAGGTAAATTAATTCCTGGGGTATAATGCCATTTTTAATTAATGTTTGCGGGCCATAAATATCTTTCAGTATCAGGTCAAATAATTCGGCCCTTTGTATCAAACCTGCATTGATGGTTTCCCAATCTTTTGCGGGTATAATCTGTGGGATGGGATCCAGTTCCCACGGACGGCTTTGCCCCGAAGGATCATTGTAAATATTATAAGCTACACCATTTTCTTTTAAAAGGCGCAGGATATCGTTATTGCGGTCTTCTATTGCAGCAGTTCCTGTTTTTACTAATGAAGTAAAAAAAGTTTTCCAGGCGGGCTGCATGGTTTTATCAGCAGCCAGTATCTCATTATAAGAACTGATATCGGGTATATAAGTTTGAATAAGCGAATTAATTTGTGGTTGATCGGGCATGCAGCTTGGTAATATGTTGATGCCTTAAAAATACAAAATAAATCAGGAACGGGAGCGACGGATTTAGTGCAGGCAAATTACCATGGGTACATTGTTGATAACTCTTCTAAATTATTGTTTTCCATCGTAGAACTTACAGCAATATACCAGCGGGCGCTATTGGTAAGGTTGATGACGATACGTCCGTTTACTGCAATCTTGGTGATCGTAAACTCAACAACAACCCTTTAAGCATAACACTGCTGGTTTGATTTATTTTTCCTACTTTGTCAGGGTAATCGCACAACCAGTTTATTCCATCACCAGTTTAGCCTTACAAAAATGATCAACATACAGGATTTACATATAGAAGAGGAGATAAGGCCCTTGTTTGATTTTACATACAATAGCTATTCCGGAAAAGAAGTGAATGACATACTCACTACCACGCTGGACTCAAAAGAAGCCATACTGCAACGGCAGCAATTGCTGCAGGGTTTTATTGCCAATCGTGACATATTAAAAGACTATTCTTATTACCGTTTTAACCTGGCCGAGGTATATGATTTTTTAGAAACTATTTTTATAGGTTCTGTAACCACCGGCAGCCTCAGGGTAAAGTTTATGTTTTCACAAAAAGAAAGAGAGCAGAAAAGGGGCAAGCTGATTTTGATGGTGCGGCTTTTTTATGCCATCAATAAAAATTATTTAAGCAAGCTGGATACGGAAGCTTTTCCTGCGGCATACAAAGTTGAACTGGAAGCAATGAAAAATTTCTTTACTGGGTTTAACCTTGACCGTTATGAAACTGCTTTTACCAAAAATAAATTCCGCACCGGCCATATGGTGGAGCTGATGATGATCGTTACCAAAAAAATTGGCGGTGGCGAAGCGGCTGCTTTTTGGAAGCGCTGGTTCTTATTTGAGGCGTATCTTTCCATCAGCACCAGTATTGTAACACATGGTTTTGTGTTTCCCGAATTTAATGAAACGCAATTTTCGCTGCTGGGTTTTTATCATCCCGTATTAAAAAATCCTGTAACGAACGACCTTGTTGCCCGCCACCAGGTGATACTTTTAACCGGCCCCAATATGTCTGGTAAATCTACCCTGCTAAAGGCGGTGAGTTTATGTGTATACCTTGCCCACACGGGGCTGGCAGTGCCTGCAGCAAAAGCAGTGCTGCCTTTTTTCAATACCATTTCAGTGGCCATTAATCTTACGGATAGTATTGTTAGTGGGTACAGCCATTTTATGTCGGAGATCATTACACTAAAAAATGTGGTTGCTGAGGCTGAAACCAATGACCGGTGTTTTGCAGTGTTTGACGAATTGTTCCGTGGTACTAATATTGAAGATGCATTGGAAATCAGTACTGCCACCATAAAAGGATTAACCCATTTTCCCAATTCGCTGTTCTTAATTTCAACACACCTGCACCAGTTGAAGGAGATGGAAGAAATTAAAAACGGAAAAGTATACACCTGCTACATTGATTGTAAACTCACCGATAATATTCCTGCCTTTACCTATCAATTAAAAGAAGGTTGGAGCGATTTAAAGCTTGGCCGTATTTTATTTGAAAAGGAAGGATTGAACAGGATGCTGGGACGGTGAGGATTTAATTGCCTGATAATATCTTATTGTTGCTTTTTTAATATTCGCTTTGGAATATTTTATTGCTCTCTTTCAAAGCGCAACCCTGCACTAATCGGGTAATAAAATAACCTTTAAAACCTGGCCGGTAAGACAGGAGTAAATTAAATTCATTGCCTTTAGCACCAATATTGGTACCATAGTTTTCCAAAACCAGCAGCAATGGAGTTCCTTTCGTGGTTTATTCTTTCATTAACAGGTCCACATCAGCAACAACTTCACTTTCTTTTTTATGCTTATCAAAAAAGCGAACGCTTAGATGATAGGTTTCGCCAACCACCATCGGGTTGCCGGTAGTTAAATAAGCCTGCAATGTTTTGGCTTCTGCTTCTGGTGTGCCATTGGCCATATCTGAGAATGCATCGGGCAGGTTGATTAGTTCTTTTTTGTTTTTATCGGTAAGCACAATGGTGCAACCGGGAAAAACTTTACCATCTTTTACGGTTAAGTAATTTACGCCGGAAGCAGTAACTGTTATTTTGGAACCGAGTGTTATTTTATTACTGTTTAAACGGGTATCAGCGGCATCAGTTAAATAAATATCATCAATGCCAATACCATTATAACTGGCACTAAGGCCTGTGGCCAGGTCTTTCTTTACGCCTTTGCTAAAGTTGCAACCAAAAGATAGTAGTACTAAAAAAGTAAAGAGGAAAAATGAAATTCTTTTCATGTTGATTGGTTTGGTGGTGTTAGTTAATTGGGTTTATAGTAAGTGGTTTTTATTTCGGGAATTAGTGCAGACAATTTTTTTATCCTGGTTTCGTCGCTGGGATGTGTAGATAAAAATTCCGGTATCTTATTCGTGTTTACTGCAGCCATGCGTTGCCAAAAGGGAATGGCTTCTTCGGGATTATAACCTGCCATACTCATAAATATCAACCCTAGTTTATCCGCTTCGCTTTCCTGCATGCGGCTGTTGGGTAACTCCAGTGCCAGCTTCGATCCTACCATATACAATCCTAAAAAAAGCATTTGTGTTTGTTGTTTTTTTTCTTTTAAGGCATCTTCTAAAACCAATCCACCAAGATTGATCAACAGGCTCTCGCTCATTCTTTCATTGCCATGCCTAGCAACAGCATGAGCAATTTCGTGCCCCAGCACTACAGCCAGCGCAGTTTCATTTTGGGTAATGGGTAACAATCCCGTATACACTACCACTTTACCGCCCGGCATGCACCAGGCATTGATGGTATTATCGCTGATAGTATGGTATTCCCATTTAAAGTTTTTAATTTCTTTGCTCATATTATTCTGCTGCATATAGGTTTCTACTGCTTTTTGTATCCTGGTTCCCACACGGGTTACCATTTGCGCCCGTTCATCGTATGATGAAAGCGTTGCGCTGGCTTTAACCACTGAATCGTATTCGGTAAAAGCCAAAGCCTGTATCATTACATTGGGCACCAGGTTCAGTTGTTTGCGGCCGGTAACGGGTACAGTTTTGCAGGCAGCGAATAAAAGAATTATAATGAGCAGGCAAATGGCATTTTTATTAGTGCTGTACATCTACTTTAATTTGATACTAAGGTAGATGTAAGGACTGGAAGCTGCAATCCCCTAAAACAGGGAATTGCAGCCGGCAGGTAGTTTTGACGATGTTATGAAATGAAGTAATTGTTGTTAGAAAATGACTGCATATTTTCATCTAACTGCAACCAAACAAGCAATTATTTAATTGAACAAACCTTTAATTAATGTTGGATTGGAACCAGGGGTTTGTAAGCCATTGTTAATGGTAGGTGACACAGTTGACTGTCCGTACTTATCCGCCCAACCCGGATCTGCCTGACTTTTTTTGTCAATACATTGCTGCGCTTTGTGCACCTCGTCCAATAATGTTTTTACGGTTTCCATTCTTTGAGCATCGCCGGGGTTATTTTGCTGGCTTAACTGTTTGGCTATCTCTTCTAACCCTTTCGCATTATTTTCCATTTCTTTTTTAATATCCATTGGCGGCGGAGGGTTTTGTTCCCTTGGTTTTAGGTCTTCGCAGTCAGTTCCCAGCTGGTCCTGTAACCATTGCCTTAAACTATGCTGTTTAGCAATAGGCATTATGGGTGCTACGTTACCTTGTTCAGAAAGCAAACGCTGGCTGGGGCCAAGAGTTACTTTGGCGTCGTCGCTCGTAATTTCGACTTCCTCTTGTTTTATCTGTGAAGCAATAGGTTTCAGCCCATTGTCGACCTCCTCTGAAAGAAGGCGCTGGCTGGGGCCCGGCGTTATTTTAGGCTCGTCCATAGTTATCTGTGGTTCGTTATTACTATTAGCAAGTGCATTATTCACTAGGTTTAGCATGCGTTGGTAGGCATCGTGGCCATTGTACCCGGTACTGCTTAAGTCGCCCTGGCTGGATTTTACAGCAGGTGTTCCTCCTTTGCCCGGTTCAGCTATCTCACCCTCGCTTGATCCCACAGCTACTGTTACATTGGGAACTGCACCATCAGCTGACTTACTGATATTCGTATTGTTATTATTAATACCTGGAGAAGAATTTAAATTTACAGGGCAAAGTAATTTGGGAAGTTTATACATGAGAAGCCCGCGTAATGGTTCATTGTTATTTTGCTTATACTCACAGGGTGATAATGCTTTTAATTCAGATGCGCACTGGAATGGCACGACAAGGAACGTCAAAATCCTGTCGATAGTTTCAAGAAGGTGCTGTTTATATTGGTGATTTGTTAGTAAGGAGTAGGTAATATAAGCATTTAACCATACACGAAAGTCTTCTGCCCTTTTAAGGTAAAAATCTCTTATCATAGGGTTTACCTGTTTCAGATAATTATCTGTTATTGCATCCTGAACTTCGCATTTAACAGGGGATGGAAATTTCTTTTCAGCTTCCTCATACAAAAAGTTTGCATATTCGGAATATGCCGCAGCATCTTCCATAAAGTTTTTTATAAATTTACCCTGATATGCATTAATTGCAATCAGTATATGTCCCCATACCTTACCTTTTTCACTGGGAACAAACAGATCGCCGTCTTTTGCCTTTTTAATAGAATCCTTGATTTCCTCGAATTTTTTTTGTAAGTCTTTCCCGACTTCTTCGTAATCGTATTCCACCTGCTTGTCGTTTTCATATCCCTTAACGCTGTTCGATAAAGTCGGCATCGCTAACCAATCTTTTTTAAAATATTCATAAATGGTTATATAATCTTTTATATTTTCAAAATCCACTCCATCATAAGGATTTTCTTTGCTGGCGTTATCCAGAAGCATTCCTCCCATTGTACTGGGGTGTGTTACATATGCTTCCTCGTAATTTTTACCTGCTTCTTCTGTATTTCCTTTTTTTTCCTCAATAACACCTTCCCCGGTTTTGGTCTCTGCGTTTTCGGGATTAAGTGCAGCCGCCATCGTTAGTATCCTTTGTGCACTGTCTATCTCACCTAAATTTAACCAGGCATAACCCAGGTTGTTTTTCACTGTACTGTTTCCCGGCACCTGCTGTTGCAGGGTGTTTAAATAAGGAATAGCATTTTCAGGATATCCATTTTCAGTTAATAAAGCCGCCATGTTATTTTGATAATTCAAATTCCCCGGCTTTGCAATAACTGCCTGCATAGCCAACCCGAGTGCAGCAAGTCGGTGCCCCTGCATCATTGCCGCAACTGACGACTTGTTTAAATCCTCTGCCCCTGTTCGTTGTGCAGTTACTGATGTAATGATACTTTTTTCCGCAGCGGGTAATTTGGCCATCATTTTTCCATACAGTGTTTTAGTATTACTTAACATTTCGGCATCAGAAAATATTTTTTTAGAAACACTGTTGATACGTTTTATATCTTTTTCCGGCACCAATGAAGCATTATTGGTAAAATAACCTAAGTCGCCAGCCGATTTGGTTTGAGCGCCGGAGTTAACCATCATATTGTTGATCATATTTTGCCCCTGGGCTTTAAAATCTGGCTGCTTGCCTTGTTGTTTTAGCTGTTTTATTTGCTCCGCCGCTTTTTTGTGATCTGATGGATCGATGCCCATTTGTTTCAGCATCGCTTTTTGTTGTGGTGTAAGTTGGGCCTGCGGGTTGGAAGGCTGTTGTGCATGCGCCTGCAATGCACCTAATACCAGAAAAATAAAAATACATTTTTTCATAATCGTGTTTTTGTTACTGATACTGCTAAAACTTATTTGTACGCAATTATAATTTTTCAATCAAAATGTTCATCATCAATAATTATACTTTTGTATTATAACTTTATAAATTCCACCCGCCTGTTATTGGCTTTGCCTTCCAGTGTACCATTGTCTGAAATGGCTTTGGTATCGCCAAAACCTTTGGTGGTTAGTCTTGATTCATCAATGCCCAGTGCCACCATTTGTTTCTTTACTTCGTCTGCCCTTTTCTGTGATAATGAAAGATTGTTGGCCGCATTACCGCTGTTATCCGTATGTCCCTGTATCTCAAATTTTAATTCGGGATTGGTTTTCAAAATGCCCACAATGGCATTGATGGTGCCCATACTTTCGGGTTTGATATCCGCCTTATTGATATCGAAATTAATACCGTGGGTAACAATTTTTGTATCAGTGAATTTTGTTTCCTGGGTTTTAATACCGGCACCTTGTGCCAGTTTAAAATTGCTGATCATCACGGGATCTTTGGGGGTGCCATCGCCCACTACCGCAAGTGCAGTGGAATTTAAATCGATCTCGGGAATAGATAATACCCTGTATTCATCTACATAAATTTTTAGCCGTTTATCTTTATAAGCAATGGCAATGTGATGCCATTTATTTCTGTAGTTGTTGTACCCTATAGATTCGGGGTATTTAACCTGTTGATCACTCTTGCGGTCCCTTGTCCTGACGTTTAAAGTCCAAAAGCCATTACGCTCGTTGAACACTATTTTCACCGGTACTGCATCGTCTGATTTGGCATCATCTACAGTTTTGTAAAACCAAACTTGCGGGCCAAAATCATCTATAGAGTAATTATCAAATTCTACGGTGAAACTGTCGGTTAAATAAGCGGGAGTTTTTATTGCAGGAATAATTCTTGAATAACTTCCTGTAAGTAATAATATTTTTTTACCGTCGAATGTATTCACATTTCCCTGGCCGGCAATTAATTTCCAGTGCGTGGCAAATTCTCCTTCTTCATCGGTATCAAAATGATCTTCAAAAATGATCTTATCGCCCGGAACAAAATCATAGTTTTTATAAGTGGAAATAGTGGGTGATGATGCAGCCTTGGAGCCAGAAGTCGTGGGACTAGCCGCAGGCTTATTGTCGGTATTAGAAGGGGTAGTTGGATTACCGTCTTTTCCTATGGCTTTATTTACCCCATCGTCAACAGTTTTATCCGCTTTATTCACGGTATTGTCTACCGCCTTGTCGGTTTTTTTATCTACCGCCTGGTTTACTTTATCTTTTAATTTTTTAAGTAGTTGTGCCTGCGTAATGGCAGGCATGCTTACTGCAAGCAACAGCACTACAGAAATGCTACGGATGATTTTTTCGACTTTCATATTTTATATTTAAGAATGATGATTGAATTATTTTTTAAAATGAATGGATCACTGTACAATCAGGGGCTTTAATTTTTCTGTCAACAGGTCAAAATCTTTACTATGCCCCATGGCATTATAAAAAACCTCATTGTCATATTCCAATTTGATGGTGATTACCTGCGAAGCAGCCTTATTGTTTAGTTTGTAATTATAATAGTCGTAGTTGGGTATTACGATATATGCTTTATACGGTGTGGCTTCAACGCTTTCATAGTATTCCCCTTCCTCTTCGCCCTGAAACGCAGGTTGGGCTAGCTGTTCAGCAGATTTAGTTTTTAACAATTCGTCTATCTTGTCAATGTAATGCTGATAGATGGAATCTAATTGACTGCTTAATTTTATGATATCCGCGGCTACAGCATTGCCTGCCAGTTCTTTAGTTCTGGCTTGTGAATTTTCAATCTCTGTTTGGTGTTTGATCTTCCATTTTTCATAATACGCTTTCTTGCTCATCAACAGATAAGGAAGTTTGCCGGGTTTGGTGATCGTTCTGTACCTGTAACGGTTACCCAAGGAATTTTTAAAGGGGCCATCATCTATATAGTCAAAATACCCGTCTTTTACTTCGGGTAGCTGGTGCAGTGCTGCGTAAACATCTATGGCAGGCAGTTCGTTAATGGTTTCTTTAGGCCCAGGGGTAAACAGATTTAGGTCAAATGTAAAAGGTAAATCGTTGAAGGTGATTTCCAAAGACCCACTCCAAGGCTGATCGATAATTTTGCCATTGTCGCAGGCGAACCTCCGGAAGCCGATTCTGGTTATATATTCATCCGCTATTTTAACCACCGGGTCAGGTCGGTGGTACCCGGTATAGTACAAATACGAACCGTACATCAGATTACCAGCCAACGGCTCCCATGTCCAATTTTTTCTGATCATTTCGTTTACACCTTCCATAAGGATCTTTTCACGTACAAACTCAGGTTTTGATTTATTCGAGACCGTTCCATCCAGGAAAACTTTCCATTTACCGTGCAGGGTATCCGGGTAAACGCCATTACAATTTTGGGCATAGTTGGTGTAACACAGCATCATCACACCCGCGGTGAATAATAATTTTTTCATAATGATGCTGTAAATGTAAACCCGCCGGCTAGTGCATAAAATAGGCCGAATGTGTATAGGGGGTAGGTATTTTGTGGGATGGGGTGTTAGCTAAAACTTTTTGCCGTATACTTTATTGATGGCCTCCGTTTTATTTTGTACATGGAGTTTTTGGTAAATACTGCCAATGTGCTGGCGAACTGTATGGAAACTGATGCCTAAAAGGTCGGCAATTTCTTTATACAACATGCCTTTGGCCAGATGTTCCAATACTTCTTTTTCTCTTGCAGAAAGTACCGCAGCTTCGCTCTGCAACACTTGTTGTTTTTCCTGGAAGTGAGTGACCAGCTTGCGTGCAATTTGCGAACTCATTGGAGAACCTCCCTGATGTAATTCTTTTACTGCTTCTATAATTTGTAAAGGCGGTGTTTTTTTTAGCAGGTAACCACTTGCTCCTGCTTTAAGCGCTTCAAAAACCTGGTCGTTGTTTTCATATACAGTAAACATCATGAAAAGTATAGTAGCGTTTACTGCTTTGATGCGCTTAATACACTCGATACCTGTAATGCCAGGCAGGTTGATATCCATTATCACAATATCAGGCTTTACTATGGGCAATTCCAATGCTGCAGCTTCGGCAGTGCGGTATACCGCTGAAAGTTCTATTGCAGCATCCTGCTTAATAAAAGTACTTAAACCTTCAAGCACTTCTTCAAGGTCTTCCACAATAGCTACTTTAATTTTTGGCATAGTGCAAATTAATATTGTTCTGTAATGATGCCTATAGGTATTTTGTGCTACAACGGTACCTGCATCATGATCATGGTGCCATTGTTGTTTAATATTGCTGTTTGCCCGCCAATACTTTCCATTCGCTTTTTCATATTCTCCAAACCGTTTGCAAAAGGGCGGATGTTATCCATATCAATGCCTTTGCCATCATCATGGATGCGTATTTCCAGTTGCTTTTTTT